>JADHED010002243.1_pt1 | contig 13892 bp, 10 predicted proteins | sample 8952041 | NCBI WGS metagenome assembly JADHED01 (sample SAMN16124423, study PRJNA663239) | bioreactor sludge metagenome | isolation source: sludge (control) | place: India:Bengaluru | collected 2018-09-08
GTCTACCCGTTGAAGGTCGAGAACAAGAACCCGGAACGGGGAAGTGTGAAAAGTACGCCGGTTGGAATTGACTGTGGACTGGGAACGGCGGACTGCGAGGAGTCGTTTGGCGCGAGCACAACCGTGACGCTAACGGCAAATCCCGCTACCGGAGGGGCTTTTGATGGTTGGACAGGAGCGTGTACAGGTTCTGCGGTTTCGTGCGTGGTGCGGGTCGACGCGGCAAAGGCGGTCACGGCGGTATTTGGAGAAGCCGTAAAGAAGCAGCTTTTGACCGTCGCCAAGAGCGGTAACGGCACCGTTACGAGTTCTCCCCCGGGGATCTCATGCGGGGCCGCCTGTTCTCAGCAGTACGAGGTTGGCTCCGAGGTTCGTCTGACGGCCACACCGGACTCCGGCTGGAGGCTCGTCAACTGGGGAGGTGCTTGCGAGGGCGAGACCGTCTCGGTTTGCACGGTCTCGGTTTCCGCGGGGAAAGACATCCAAGTATCGGTCGTGTTTGCGTTTGTCTGTGCGGATCCTGTCATCACGCTGCAGCCGCAGAGTCAGGCGGTTCTCAGAGGGCAAACAGCGACTCTCTCGGTCGCGGCATCGGGGAGTGGAACCGTGACCTATCAATGGTATGAGGGGGGGAATCCCATCCCGGGAGCGACCTCTTCGAGTTACACAACGCCCGAGGTCACGGAGGCGAAATCTTACTGGGTGCGTGTCACCAACTCGTGCGGCGTGGGGCAGAGTGTTGCCGATTCCGCAATGGCGACGATCTCGATCTGGGCCTTTTGTCCCGAGCCGCAAATCACGGGTCAACCCCAGAGTCAAACCATCAACGCCGGACAGGCAGTCAGCCTGTCCGTCACGGCTTCTGGGAGTGGCCTGGTTACTTACCAGTGGTACGACGGTGTGACTCCCATCGTGGGAGCGACGGGGCCGTTTTACACAACGCCAACCTTGACTTCGACGCGAACGTACTGGGTTCGTGTGACGAACACGTGTGGTGCGGGGCAGGTCTCCACGATGGACTCCTCAATCGCCACGATCACCGTGAATCCCTGATGTTGATTGACCGGACCATGGGTTTTGGGAACACTAGGTCATCGTGAGTGATTCTTCCGTACTCTCTGTAGGATTCATCGGACTCGGCACGATGGGGCTGCCCATGGCGAGAAATCTCCATCGTGCCGGTTTTCCCCTGACGGTCGTTTCGAGAACATTTCCCAAAGCCGAGGCTCTCGCCCAGGAACTCGGGTGTTCCGCGGCGCGCACACCCGCGGAGGCCGCTCTCAAATGCCAGGTCCTGGTTTCGTGTGTCCCTGATGCCCCGGAGGTAGAACAGGTCCATCTGGGGGCGATGGGAACGAGGCACGGGGCACAACCGGGCACGATCATCATCGACTGTTCGACGATTGCGCCGGCAGCGGCCAAAACGATCGCTGAGGATCTTGGTGCTCACACTCTCCACTTCCTCGATGCTCCGGTTTCGGGTGGTCAGAAGGGCGCCATTGAAGGCACGCTCACTTTCTTTGTTGGAGGAGACGCCGCGGTTCTCGAGCGGGCAAAGCCAGTCTTTTTGGCCATGGGGAAAAGGCTGACACATCTCGGACCTTCCGGAGCGGGGCAACTGGGGAAAGCGACGAACCAAATCATGGTCGCTGGAACCCTGGCCGCCGTCTCGGAGGGACTGGTTTTCGCAAGGAAAGCGGGCCTGCCAATGGGCGCTCTTCATGAAGCGCTGACCGGAGGCGCGGCCCATTCGTGGACGCTTTCGGTCCTCGGCCAGAAGATCCTCGACCGCGACTTTGCCCCGGCCTTTGCGGTGAAGCACCAGCAGAAAGATCTGGCCATCGTCCTGAGGGCGGCTCGGGAAAACCGGATTCCCTTACCCGTGACGGCTCTCGTGCATCAGTTGCTGGCAGCGCTCGAGGCCGAAGGACGGGGTGAGGATGGAACCCAGGCACTTGCCTTGTTGTTCGAGAAGCTGGCCGGGATCTGAAGTCCAGAGGCTGGCGGGCCAGCCGCTGGCGGACCAGCCGCTGGCGGACCAGCCGCTGGCGGACCAGCCGCTGGCGGGTTGCCGGTTGAAAAGGCAGCCCGCGTAAACCCTATTCGATCGCTCTTCCCGCGCGGGCGGTCTTGATGTGTTCGAGCGCGGCCATCTCCCAGTCGAGTTGGCCTCGCGCCTGCGAGGCCAGGGCCCCCTTCTCGTTGAAAAACATCGTTTCAATTGGACGCTTGCTGTTGAGCTTTTTCGTCGTTTCGCCACCCGGATCGAGCGTGAGCGATGACGGAACGGGCGGGTTCAACTTCTCTTTGGAGAGCCATGCGTCCACCGTTTCGAAATTGGAATCCGCGGCGATCAGGACGAATTCGATTCCCTTGTCGGTCTTCAGGGAGTCTTGCAGGGTGAATAGTCCCCGCAATTCCGATGCCGCTTCTGGAACCATCGTGCTGAAGAAATGGATGACCAGGACTTTTCCCGGTGCCCCGACGAGATTTCGTCCCTTCCCATCGCGCGTCTCGACGTACAGGCGCCCCCCTGCGTCCAAGTTCATGAGTCCATGGTCGTGGTCGGGGTGGGTCGCTGGGGTAAGGGACAAGTAAAAGGCGTATCCCATGAGAGCGGCACCCGCCAGAAGAGCGAGGCCAATCACAGCGCGGCGTTGAGCGGTCTTCATCGCGCCCGATTGTACGGGGGAGATCTCCTTGGCGTTACTTAGTCTTGACCCACTTCCCGTTTTCGAGGAGGTATTCCTCGGAGTACTTCTCGTCGTCTTTTGGGGCAACCTGCCGCTTGACCGTCTCCCGTCCGCCTTCGTTCCCGAAGGTCCACTTCTCTTCCCACTTCTCATTCCGGTTGAGGTCTATCTTGAGACGGTTGACCGCGTTAAAACCGGCGTCCTTGTAGAGGTTCACCTTGTAGGAACGCCCCCTGAGAGCGTCCTTTTCCTTGTCTCCCTGGATGCCTTGCTTGACCCGGGCGAGAATCTCGGTGTCCATCGGACGCAAAGCTCCCGGTTCCTGGGATGACTGAGAAGCTAGAGCAGGAGCAGGCGTCAGCGCCGGTGCCGGAGTCGCTGCCGGCTGGGCCGGGACCTCCTTTGCACTTGCGGCAGCGGCAACGGTCTCGGGCGGTCTGGAACCGGACCTACTCGAAAGGGCCCAGATGCCGGCCACGACGAGAACGGCGAACCCTAAAAGAACGAGGTTCCGAAACGTCTTGTATTTCACTCGCCACCTCCAAGAGATTCCCTTCTGGCCATCATGCCGCGTGAGATGGGAACCGTACAGTAGCAAGCTTCATAAAGGCACGCCCGCGGCTCCTCTGCGAGGCGAAATTGAGGCGAGAGGAAGTTGCCCAGGCTCTCCAGACGCTTGGCGCGCGCGGGGTAGCAACGGTAAGCCTCCCCTTTGTCATCCAGAATGAAATAGCGCGCTCCTGCCCAGCAGGGGAGTCCGCCGAAGTTGTGAACGACTTTCCCCGTGAGATTGTGTCCTCCGAATGACAGGAGCATGGCTTCCTCCTCGGCGGAATAGACGGCCACGCGGCGGTCCTGCTTCTCTGGCTGCACCTTGAACGTCAGGCCGGCGCTTTTGAAGATGGCCTGTAACGTTCCCATAAGCGGCAGAAGGCTGCGTGTTGCAACGGCCGTGACACAAAGGTGTGGGGGAGGGGCCGCCGGGTTTCGCGCGGATGTGAGAAGTGAAGAGAGCCAGAGCGCTTTTTCTGCAAACGCATCCGGGCTGGGGACGTATTCCGGGTGAAGGCTGCACGAAAAGACGCGTGTCATTCCGCGGCTCGCCTCGACGTAGCTTTCGAGCCGTTCCTTCGTGGCGGAGAAATTCGTCACCACGGAGACGGCTCTCCCCTGTTCAGCAAGGCCGGAAACGATCTCGAGAAGGGTGGGGTGAACGAAGGGTTCGCCCCCGGAGATCTTGACTTCCCATGCTCCTCTAAGGCGCGAGAACGCTTCGAGGAAGAGGGGGGTGTCCTTGCTCCAGCGGGTCCGGTCGTCCTTGAAGCGCTGCGTGCAATAGCTGCAACGGTAATTGCAGGACGTATTGATGTTCCAGCTGACGGCACCCTCGCGCGGGCAAGTAGGGATTGGGGCGAGCGTCATGAGGGGTCTTCGCCGCTATTTTGAGTGAAAACCCGCTCCCGGTTTTGTGCGCCGGGAGCGGGGGATTTTTCTGGTCTGTCAGATGACCGCGAGCATCGCGGAGAGGTAGCTCCAGAATCCTTGCACGGACGGAATGGAGACCATCTCGTCGGGGGAGTGGGCGTTCCGGATCGTCGGACCAAAGGAGATCACGTCGATTCCGGGGTACTTTTCGGAGATGATTCCGCACTCGAGTCCGGCGTGGATGGCCTTGATCTCTGGTTCCTTGCCGAAGAGTTCCTTGTGGATCCGCTTGGCAACCGCCAGGAGCGGCGAGGAGGGGTTGGGGGCCCAGCCCGGGTACCCGGCACCCTGTTCGACAGTGAATCCGGCCAGAATAGCGGCCGCTTTCATCATGGCGCCAGCATCGCGCTTCGCGCTGGTGCGCGGGCTGCGCTGACTCGTGGCAACCATGACCTGGTTCCCATCCGTCTCGATGATGGCCAGGTTAGTGGATGTCTGGACGAGGTTCGGCACGTCCGGAGACCAGGCCAGAACCCCGTGGGGGGCGGCTCTGAGGAAAGCGGCGACGCGCCTGGCGTCCGCATCGGAGAAAGCACTATCCGTGTTCTCTTTGGCCTTTGCGAGTGTGATGGAGACCGGCGTGTCGAAACGTCCAAATTCAGCGCGTACATCTGCCTCGAGTTGAGCCAGATCCGCGGTCAGAGCTTCCACGGGTTCGGAGCCCAGGGCGATGAGAGCCGAGGCTTCGCGGGGGAGGGCGTTGCGCTTGCTGCCGCCCTTCAGGCTTGCGACCTTTGCCCCTTTTTCGAGCGCGGCATCGAGAGCGCGTGCGAGAACCTTCAGCGCGTTCGCGCGTCCCTCGTGGATGTCAACTCCAGAGTGTCCGCCCTTGAGTCCAGAAACTTCCAGCGTGTAACTTTCGAACCCGGCGGGCAGAGGTTCCACCTGGACCTCTGTTCGCGCGACGGTGTCAAGGCCGCCAGCGCATCCGATGTAAACGGAGCCTTCTTCCTCGGTATCCAGATTCAGCATCCTCGTGCCATGAAGGAACGTCGTCGAGAGGTTGAAGGCGCCGGTCATGCCCGTTTCCTCGTCGATCGTGAAGAGGCATTCGAGAGGACCGTGGACGAGGTCTGTCGATTCGAGAACCGCCAGTGCCGCCGCGGCACCGATTCCGTTATCGGCGCCAAGCGTGGTTCCATCAGCCTTGATCCAGTCGCCGTTGCGGATCATTCGGATCGGGTCTGTGTTGAAATCGTGCGTGGTCGACGAGTTTTTCTCGCAAACCATGTCCAGGTGACCTTGCAGGATGAGAGCCGGTCCATCCTCGTGTCCCGCGGTTCCGCCTTTTCGAATGACCACGTTCCCCGCCGAATCACGCTCGGCGGAAAGTCCGAGTCTTTCAGCAACCGAAAGAACGTACTGGGCTGCCGCCTCCTCGTTCTTTGATCCGCGCGGAATGGCGGCGAGAGCAGCGAAGTGCTTCCACAAAAGTCCAGGTTCGAGACCGTCAACGGCATGTGTCATGTGTTCCCTCACTTTCAAGCCTCTTCACAAGGCAGCCCGGCCAACGGATGCCCCGTAAGCCAGGATGTGTACATCTTGCCAGCAGAATGAACCGGTGGGAACACCCAAACTCGTTGGCGGTATCCGGCCGGGCGGCATGGAGGGGTTTCCCGGCCGCTCCCCTGCACATCGGAATTGGCGGTCCGGCCCCCGTTAGCGCTGCGCGTGCGCCGGGGGCCGGTGCCAGGAGCGGGGGCTCATTTGGGGTTTCACCGCGGGCCGTAGTCGCGGCCGTAGTCGCGGCCGTAGTCGCGATTCCGGGAACCACGGTGCTCGCGGCGATTACAACTGTCCGCCCAGTAACCCGGGACCCAGTGTCCCCGCCGGGTGTGGTAACCGGCGACCCAGACAGCTCCGGGGAAAGGAGGCAGGACCCAGCGTCCCTCTACCCAGACGTGATTTGCAGGAGGATGGTGGTTTCCGCGGTAGTGGTAGACGGACGCGGGCGGCGGTGGCGGAAGCGGAGGCGGAGGGGGCGGCGCGTACCGGCCGGGACCGCCAACGCGGACTCCGATGTAGAGATCTCCCGCTGTCGCGGGAAGGGTCAACAAGAATGCTGAAGACAGCATGACGGCGGCAAGGGCGAATGTGCGATGTGTCGTTTTCATTGTCGTGTCCTCTTTATCTGTTGTTTGTGTTGTTGAGTGGTCTTAACGGCCTGACAGACATATGCAAAGAGCCATGCCAACCGCACTGTCGACCGGAAAGGACGGCTGGCGGTGATGCGTGTCACGGGTTTGCCGGCCGCTCCCTCTTGGCGTCTCCTGGTGAGGTGGCCTCCGTCCTCAAATGAGACGTGGTCACGGCTGGTGTCTCGAACGCCGTAAGGCTGGTGAGCTTTCGGGATGGATCCGCACTTCCTGAGTGGCGTTACAAATGATCTGATCTGGCCCTTAATCCCGTCTCTTGCGTGCGCTGCGGTTGCGCCAGATCAAGAAGGAGAGGTCCCGTGAAGGTTCAGAGGTTTCTGAAGTCTCTTGCATTTCTTGTTGTGTTTGCCGTCTCGTTCCCCGTGGCCGCCAGGGTGATTTCTTATGCACCCGTGACCAATCAGCTCGCCACGCCAGCTCTTCAAGAACGGACGAACCGCTACTTTGTTCTGCTCGAATCGAGTGCGGCTTTTTGGGGATGGGGCGGCGGGTTTGGCCCGATGCCTGCTGATTCCGTCCTGCCGTGGCTCACACGCGGACGGCTCGTGGTTTACGACTCCAGGGGAGAAGAGGAGCCGCGCGCGGTGCTTCCCGCGGAGGGTGCGGAGGCGGCATTTTCTCTCGTGGCGGCCCGCGAATCGAAGGAGGGTGTCCTTCAGATTTTGGCCGTGACAACCGCGCTGGTTCCCGGAGAGGACGTATCAACGGGCCAGCCCCGTCTGGTCTTAAGTGTCGACGGCGGCAGCTCATGGAAACCGATTGCAGTACCAGCGAGTTACAGCATCCCCGTGAACTCCTGGCCCCTGTGGAATGGAACCGAGGACTTTGGTGGCCCCTTCTGTCGGGGGCGAAATCCCCTGGTCCGAACAGGAAATGACGACACACCGTTTGTCTTCACCCTTTCCGCGATGTCCGCCGGCGGGATGGGAGCCCTTGCTGGTGTGGACACAAAGGGAGTGCTCCGGGTAATCGCGGGACTCCCCGCAGAGGGGGGAACGCTCATTGGGACAGCGGGCGGCGGCAGCAGCTTCCTCGTGGCTGGCCGGGCCATGGCAATGGAAGGGGGATTCGTGGCGACGCCTCCCCGGGGCATCTACCTCGTGAGGCTCGATTCGATGGTGACTCTTCTCGTCGAGGCTCCACAGCTGCCTCCTCTCATGGAGGGCTGGATTTACGACGATCGCGGCGGCCACGAAGGCGCTTTCCTTGAAGTGGACTGGGCAGGTGCCGCACCAGTGGCTCCGCTCGATTCCGCCCGGGCTGTGTATCGCGTTGGGGGAAAGAGTGCCCGCATCATCGTCTCTGCTCCGGCTGGAGTGAGGGACCCAGCCACCCTCAGGACGTCGGTTTTTGGCGTTCCGACGGCAGGTTCTTACGCGGGCCTTTGGATTATCCAGCGAGGACCCGGGAATCCCACCGTTCTGTACTTCTACTCAACCGCCGGCGCCTCAGGCCTTGTGGAGAAATGGCGCGACATCACGGCTCCGGAGGTCGAGGCCCTGCACACGAGCCGCTCGGGCGCCCGTCTTCTCGTTCAGGTGCACCGCCCGCGGCCCCAGATCGACCAGCGGATCTTCAAGGACCCCGCCCTGGCCATCTGGGATGTTGATACTCCCGCGCCGCGCTCGTACGACGAACTTTTCCTCAACGAACAGCGCACCAAAGGATTTGTGCACCTCGATGTCGACGCCCTGGTTACGGGAGCGCCGTTCGTGTTCGATTCTGGCAGTCCAGAAGCCTTACGCATCGATGGCCAGGCGCCAGGGGCCGGAGGAACGGCCGGCGGTGGTTCGGAGGTGTCCCAGGAGTGGGGCGTCGTCAAGGGATCTCTTTTGCAGAAGCTCGTCATCCCCTCGGTGGCGCGTATTCCAGGAGTCAACAACTCGTTCTGGAAAACCGACCTCCTGATGCGCAACCCCTCAAACGAGGCCCTGAGCGTCCTTTTGCGCTTCGTCCCGCAGTCTGGAGCCCCGAAAGAGGAACGGGTGGACCTTTCGGCGCTCGAGATCAAACGGATTCCCGATCTTCTCCTGACGGTGTTCAAACTGGAGTCTGGTTTTGGAGCGCTGTTCATCACTCCGGATGGCACGCGGACGGTCGAGGCCACGAGCCGCACGTATACGGCCTCTTCAGAAGGCACGTTTGGCATGGGGGTTGGCGCCATCGATGTTTATGCCGCGGCCAGCGCGCGATTTGGGCTCACGTTTTCTGGGGCCTTCCAGGGGTTTGATTCACGCTCCAACGTCGGTGCTGTCAACGTTTCGAACCGGGAGGCCCGCATCAATCTCAGAGCCGCCGGAGACTCGGGGGAGATGGGTCAGCGGGACTTCACCTTCACGGTTCCGGCTGGCGGATTTCAGCAGGTGAATGGAATCAGCGATCAGCTTGATTTCCCCAGCTGGAGGCAGGGTGCTCTCGAGTTCCGGCCCGAAAGCGGCGAGGCCATCCCCATTCTCACCGTGACGGACAACCGGACGAATGACCCAACGTATTTCCCGCCCGACCTCTCCTCGAGTGTTGTGCGGATCATTCCGGCCGTCGTTCACATGGACGCCGCCAACGGCGCCAAGTACCGGAGCGACCTTTTCCTCTACAACGCCTCGGATGAAGTCCGCTCGGTCCTTCTGGCGGCCAAGCCGTGGGATTCTGCGGAGAGCGAGAAAATCATCACGCTAACGCTGCTCCCGCACGAGCAGAAAACCGTGCGTGACGCGCTGCCCGTGATCTTCAGGATGACAGGGACGGCACGGCTCAGGTTCCAGTCTCTCAATGCAACGAACGACCCGGGAATCCGGGTGACCTCGCGGACTTACACGCCGGCGGCGAACGGTGGCTCCTATGGACTCGTCATCCCGCCGCTCAACGCGTTCCAGACGGCTGGGCCGGGCGAAGCCCTCGAGATCCTTGGTGTACAGGGGGGCGCGAGTTACCGAACGAACCTGGCTCTCATCGAGACTTCGCAGGCGGCCACCGGAGGAAGTGTTCGCGTTCGCGTCGAGATTGTTGGCGAGACGGGACGAGTGATGGATGCGTTCACGATGACCGTACCCGCGGCGGGCGGCGTGCAGTTGAATGACCTGTTCCGTTCGCGCGGGCTTGGTGACGGGCCCGATGTGGCGCTCTTGCGGATCCTCCCGTCCTCGGGGCTGATTGGCGCGTTCGCAACGACGGTCGACCAGAAGACGAACGACCCCTCCTATTTCCCGGCTGGACTTGCGGCGACGGAGGAATGAAGAGCTTTTTCTGATGCGCTTCTGAAGGTAGAGGGCCCGCTCGTCCTTTTTGGGGGCGGGCCTTTTTCTTTGCGGCGGGAGCTAGAATTCCGATTGAGGGCGTCCCCCTACCCCTCCCCTGAGCCGTGAGTGCGGCCCAGCCGGTCGAGGCAGGGTTGACGCGGGAGGTCTCCATGCCGAAAAAACTCAAGGAAGTTCTCGAAGACGCCGGAATCGCCATGGACTTCACCGCCTGTGGGTGTCCGCCCGCGGAACTTGTTGATCGCGAGGTTAATCTCGAACCTCATCCTCGGGCCGGGAAACTACGGGACATCTACATGCAGACGCTCTCGTCCGCGGACAACGAATTCCCATACTGGTACACGCGGGAATATGTGCTTCACGATAACGATGTCCCGGTTGTGCGGCGGGCGCGTGCTCTCAAGTCGGCCTTCTCGCACTTGACGCCGGTGATCTATCCGGGAGAACTCCTCGTGATGCACAAAACGGCGTTCTTCCGCGGGTCCTTCCCCATGCCGTGGCTCTCGGAGGGGTACTACATGGCGAAGGAGGACGAGTTTTACCAGGAGGCCTTGAAGCGCGGTTCGACGTCTGTCGATGAACACTCCAAGTTCGGGCAAGGCGGCGGGAACGTCGTTAAGAGTTTTGGAAGAGTTGTCTCCATCGCCGGGAAGTTCGGAATGCGGCAGGAGGAGGTCCCTGTCCTCTTGAAACTGGCGCGGCTGTGGAACGGAAAGTCCGTGGACGATCTCAGCCGGAGATACGAGCAGATGGTCCCTGGTTACGAAACGAAAGAAGCCATCATGCAGAGCATCGTCTGCATGTTCGATTCAGGCTACACCTTGCCGCAGGGGCGGGAGGTCGCCAACTATTACTATCCGCTCGCTTACGGATTCGATGGGATTCTGCAGATCGCCCGTGAGATGAAAGGGAGTGTGGCCGGTCTCGCCGCCGGGGATGGCTTGACCGGCATGAACCGCCTTTACAACTACGAGGCCGTGATTTTGGCGGTCGAGGGGGTGCAGGCCTGGATTCTCAATTATGCGAAGGAGGCGCGGCGGCTGGAGGCTCGTGAGGAAGAGCCTCGTCAGAAAAAGGAGTACGGCCAGATCGCGGCGCGTCTGGAGTGGATTGCTCACTATCCGCCCAGGACCTTCATCGAGGCCTTCCAGTTGATCGAGACGGTTCATTTGGCGGTTTTGAATGAAGATGCGATCTCCGGGTTGTCTCCAGGCCGGATCGCGCAGGTCCTCTACCCGTACTTTGAGCAGGATCTGGCAGCCGGGCGCCTCACCGAGGACGAGGCCCTCGAACTTTTGGAACTCGACCGCGTGATCAAGACCTCCATCGACTGCTTTGCCTCGATTGGCGTCGTGGGAGGTGTCCTCTCTGGAAACACGTTCAACACGGTTTCCGTGGGTGGCCTCGATCGCGACGGGCGCCCCGCGTGCAACCGGCTCGAGTACCTCTTGCTCGAGGCGGGAATGCGCAACGTCATGCCGCAGTCAACGATTGCACTTCTTTATGATGAGAAACTCCCAGAGGACTTCCTGTTGCTCGCGACCGAGTGCATCAAGACCGGATCTGGCTACCCGGCATTCATGAACAACACGGTGGCGATGGAGTTTCTGAGAGACCAGTACGGACCCGAGGGAATGACCCGTGAGGAGGCGCGCGCGTGGGCAATTGGGGGATGCCTGGAAACATCTCCCTGCACGTGGAAACCGCTCTCACTCAACGGCCAGGACTACTGGATTCCGGGCGGAGCGGGCCAGCCGACGAGCGTCGGTGTCCATTTCCTCTCCATGCCGAAGATTCTGGAATTGACGATTTTCGATGGAGTCGACCAGCGAACCGGGAACCGTGTATTTGAGCCGCATGGGCGGAAATTCAGCTCCTACGAGGAACTCTGGGAGCAGTTCAAGGCTTACTGGCGCCAGGCTGTGGGCGTGCTCACCCGGACGAACAACATCCAGCACGACATCTGGCGAAAGATCAACGCGGCCGTGTTCCATTCGATGTTGAAACCCGATTGTCTGGATAGCGGGCACCTCATCAACGAACTCGGATACCGGTACAACGCCACCTTTAACGTCGAGAGCACCGGGACCATAACCTGCGTGAACAGCCTTTCAGCCATCAAGAAACTCGTTTTCGAGAGGAAGGACGTCTCCCTGGAAGAACTCATGGAGGCCTTGCGAGAGAACTTCGGGTTCAAGACGGCCCAGGAGGTGAATTCGTTCTCCCTGGCGGATCAGGAGCTTCGGCCACAGGCCTCTGGCAAGTGGGACCGGGTCCACTTCCTCTGCCTGAAGGCCCCGAAATACGGGAATGACGACGGCTTTGCCGACAAGATTCTGCACGATTGGGAGGAGTTCTTCTGCCACGATTGTCACGGTTACGAATCGCTCCACGGATTCCCGATGTATGCCTGCCAGATCTCCGTGTCGACACATGGAGCGATGGGGTCCGCCACGATCGCTTCACCAGACGGCCGGCTGGCTGGAACAACGTTTGCGGATGCCTCGCTTTCGGCTTATCCGGGGACGGACCGGAACGGACCCTTCGCGCTCATGACGTCGGCCACTGTGTGGGATCACGCTCTCTCGCAGAACTCGCAATTGAATCTGAAGATGCACCCGGCGGCGATTAGGGGCACGGAGGGAACAAAGAAACTCCTGGAGTTGACCCGGGCCTACATGCGGCGCGGCGGTTTCCACGTCCAGTACAACGTCGTTGACTCGAAAATGCTGAAGGATGCGCAACGCCATCCCGAGAATTACCGTGATCTGATGGTGCGGGTGGCTGGGTTCACTCAGTACTGGGTCGAGATCGGCAAACCGGTGCAGGACGAGATCATCGCCCGTACAGAGTACGAGGGGGTTTGAAGATGGCCAGGACGCTTCTCCACAGGGACTGCCAGAACTTCGCTCCGGTTGACGTCGTGAAGGGAATCTGCCACCGGACCAAGGAGATGACCCCGGCGGATAGGGATGCCTGTGCCGCGTGCAGTCCGGTCGCCAAGTGCAGGCGGTGCCTGAACTACTTGCCGGATGCGCCTTCCGGCGATCTTGGCAGCTGCGATGCGTCTCCCGCCAAGTTCTTTGCTTACGCAGAGATGGTGGCGGTGACCTGTGAGCATTTCCGGCCCCTTGACTTTAAGAATGGCTGACGCAGAGGAGACGGACGAGCCCAGGGGGCTCATTTTCGATATCCAGGGTTTCTCGCTCCACGACGGCCCCGGAACCCGTACGACGGTTTTCATGAGCGGGTGCCCGCTTTCATGCGCGTGGTGCTGCAACCCCGAGGGGATGTTCCCGAAGCCGGTTCTCATGAGGCGGGAGCTTTATTGCGTCGAGTGCGGTCATTGCATCGGGGAGTGTCCCTTGCGGGCAATCTCGGTCTCAACAGCTGGGAGCATGTCGTTCGACCGACGGTTCTGTGATGTCTGCGAAACCATGGAATGCGTAAAAGCCTGCTTTCACGAAGCGCTGTCGGTGAGCGGGCGGTGGTACGAGGTTGAGGAACTGCTGCGAATACTGAAGAGGGATCGTCAGTTCTGGGGACCGCGCGGCGGGGTGACCTTTAGCGGAGGCGAGCCGTTCGTTCAGCCAGGCTTTCTAAAGGCGGCATTGAACCGCTGCCGGCAATCCCGGATCCACACGTGTATTGAAACGACGGCGGCCGTCGGGAGTGAGGTCTTTCTCGATGTCATGGAACTCGTCGACTGGGCCTTCATCGACATCAAGCACATGGATCCAGCTGCACACCGGCGGTTCACGGGAGCTGGTAACAGCCGTGTTCTCGAGAACATTCGGGTGCTGGCGGGGTCGGAATGGCCCGGGTTTCTCGTGATTCGTGTCCCGCTAATACCCGGGTGTAACGACTCACCCGAGAACCTGAGGGCAACGGCCCAATTCGTGAAGGACTCCGGCCTGGAGGTGATCAACCTTCTCCCGTTCCACCGGCTTGGAGAGTCGAAGTACCGCCAGCTCGGAAGGGAATATGAGTTCGCAAGGCAAGAGAGCGTAACTCTCGACGGAGCGCGCCGGGTCGTTGAAGAAGTTGGAATCGTCTGTTATGTGGGGTTCGAATCGCCTTTTTGATTCTGTAAACAGGGACAGACAAGTTATGGTAGACTCCACGCATGCGGAGGGCACGAGCGTTTCCCTCAGAGGGGTCCCAGGCAGGGTTCTTTCACTGCATCTCGCGAGTGGTAGACCGGCGCTTCATTCTGGGGGGGCCTGAAAAGGAGAGATTCCTCGGGATCCTCCGCCAGTGCGAGATCTTTTATGGCGTGAGGGTGTTGACCTACTGCATCATGT
>JADHED010002245.1_pt1 | contig 13885 bp, 16 predicted proteins | sample 8952041 | NCBI WGS metagenome assembly JADHED01 (sample SAMN16124423, study PRJNA663239) | bioreactor sludge metagenome | isolation source: sludge (control) | place: India:Bengaluru | collected 2018-09-08
ATGCCGTCAGACAAGCCCACGCCGTCAGACAAGCCCATGCCGTCAGACAAGCCCATGCCGTCAGACAAGCCCATGCCGTCAGACAAGCCCACGCCGTCAGACAAGCCCATGCCGAAAGGGAGCCCGGGCATGAATGCCCTGGCTACGAACGGAGAGTCCCCCGCTTCTGGCCCGCGCGGGAATGAATCCCCGCGCTACCTGGTTTCCTTCTCAGAACAGCCTTCCATTCTCATCATCCGTCACGCTGGCTTTCTTCCCCTTCTTTCCCTTCTTCCCTTTCTTCTCGTGCAGCCCCTGCTTCACCTCTTCCGCGTACCGCTCGTGGTTGAGCTGCAGAAGCCGGTCGAGAATCTCGCGTCGGGCGGGCTAACTCACCGTGAAGCGAAGGCCCTGCTTCGTCTCGTGGAAGCCGTGCCCGAGATCGAGGTCATCCCAGCCGTAGGCCCGTGCCACCGCCTGGTCCATCTTGACGTGCAGGTTTCGAAGCATCTGGATGTTCTCCGAGGATTCGTCGGGGTTGTGGAAGCGGTTGTAGGTCTTCGTCAGGCCTTCCTGGTGGGCCAGCATGATCGAGCGCCGGTGGGCGTCGCAGCGGGCGCCGATGCCTTCAAGAGAGGAAAGGTCACTCGGGAATGGGAATGTCTCGAAGCAGTCGGAAGGGGTATAGCGAAGATCTTGTTTGATTTGCTGCAAGACGGAAGGGCTTTTCTTCACCCTTCCCTGGAGCGGTCAAGAAGGGCGTGATTTTCGGCACGGGCTTTTCTGCAAGCGTGCTTTCACCCCAGAGTCCCTTGCGTATCCAGACATGTGCCACCTCGAGAACTGCTTGCCCAGGCAACTTCCGGCTTGGGATTGCTCGCGGAATCGAGAAACCATGCTCGAGAAGTTGCTCGAGCCCCACTTCACGCGTGTCGCCTTGGGCGATGTTCGTGGCCAGGAGACCAGACATCCCATCATCGCGAAGGAGCGAAGCCATCCGCAGGAAGAAGTAGGAGCACAGATCAGCGCCACCGCGTTTCCCGCTCGCAATGTTCGCAACAAGGTAATCGCGGTAATCGGTGCCGAGATTTCCCGTGATCTTCTGGCCTCCCATGAACGGCGGGTCCCCAGCGAAGGCGTCAAAACCGCCATGCTTCACCATCACCTCCGGGAACTCCAGCGCCCAGTGGAACGGGAGCCCCTTTAGATCAGCCCTCACGCAGTGGTTTGTCCGTGGCCAGGAGTTTCGCCGCGCATTCCATGGCCGTCGTTTTATCGAGCCCGAACTCGACTGCGATTAAGGTATCGCTGAACCGCTTCAGCTGCCTCAGATCGTGAATCCCGACGAGGGAATCCCCGCAGCGAATCGAGTGATCGAGGAACGTGAATGGCTTGTCTTTCGCCAGCGTCAGCAGCCACATCGAGAGCTTCGCCATCTCGACTGCCAGCGGATTGATGTCCACCCCGTAGAGGCAACGCTGGGCGACGATCCGTTTGGCGTAGGCGAGGCGTTCGTCGGGATCTTTCGGGATGAGCCGCTCTTCTGGGAGCCCGTCCGAAAGGGCACCGGCTGGCGTCGTGCAAGGTCCGAAGAGACCCTCACCCGGCCCTTCGGGCCACCCTCTCCCGCTCGACGCGGGCGAGGGTAAAGAAGATGCTTCCCACGCCTCTCCTAACAATCCCGACAGGTACCGGCACGCAGGCGAAGTCGCAAATCTTCAAATTCAGAAGCTCTGCCGGAGATCGCAGTTTCCATTCCTCACGCGGCTTGCCCTCGGCAGGACCCTCGTATGCCAGCGGCTCCAGGGCGTACTGGACGACGGGCTCCGTAAGGCTCCGCGGCGTGTACTGGGTTCCGGTGGAGCGGCGATCTGTTCCCTCGGTCACGTAGACGCTTCCGGCGGGAATGATCACGGGATAGCCGAAGCTGTCGTCACGAATCAGCGCTGCGAACGGTTTCACCCGCTGCCAGAGCTTCTCGGCGTCTTTCCCGGCGCCGCACGCCGTTTGGTATCGGCGCTCTTCCTCAGGCGCGAGGGGACGGTCGAGGAGTTTCTCCAGCGTCTGAGCCGATCGTCCCGATTCCTCTTTCAGGAACATCACGAGTTCGGTCTTCCCCTTGGCGACGAGTTCTTCGGGTTTTGAGAGCGGCATCTCGGGCTCGAAGTCTCGTGTCTTGTCTCGTGTGCCAGCGAGTCCGAGGGTTGGCTCCGTTGCCCGCTTCGCCGTGTGGTTGAGGAGGCCTTCGTAAACGTGGCCGATCTGCTCGATATCGAGCGTCTGGAAGCTGAGCTTGCGCGCTTCAGCGGGACCTCCGCCTGGCAGTTTCACCTGCAGGATCTGAAGCGCTTCGAGGAGGTGCAGGACGGTCCGGTTGTTCACGGGCAAGGGATCGGCCGTCACGGCCTGCCAGGCGGTCCCGCGTTTACGCCCTTCAAGAAACGGGAATCGATCAGGATCGAAGAGGTTTCCACCGTAGGGCGGGATCGTCATCCGCTCGTGCTTCACGCCCCCGTGAACAGCCCGGAACGTCGAGAGCAGCCGGCACCAGGCATCGTGGCGCCGCTCCAGGATTTCCTCGCCGTGCTGATCCGCCGTCTGGCGGAGCTGTTCCCGCAGAGTCGAGACGGCGTAATGCTGATCGAAGAGCGGATCACCTAGAAGCAGAAGCCCCCGCTCTTCCGCGCAGAAGAGGAAGACGAGCCGCATCGTGTCCGAGCTTCAGCGTTCGAGAGAGGTCGGGGTCGTGTGCGTCGAGTCCCTGCGGGAGCCGCTTCATCAGAACCGGCAGACTCAGGAAGGGTCCGGAGACATCGACGAGCTTGAGCCATTCGGCGTGGTGGCGGGCGATGGACATGGGTTCAGTAGTACAGACTATTGGTAGCACGGGGATTCATTCCCGTGCGGGCCAGTAGAGAGGGTTCTCTCACTTCGTAGCCTGGGCATTCATGCCCTGGCTCTCTCTGATTGCTCTGATTGCGTGTCAGCAGGCTCAGATGCCCCGCCAAGAGCCCGGGAATAAATCCCCGGGCTACGAAGTAAGAGTCCCTCATTCTTGGCCCGCGCGGGAATGAATCCCCGCGCTGTCAAGCTAGCTTCTCACTGACTTCCTCGAGCGTCAGGCCATCGGAGCGGTTCTTGGCACTAAGGATCCGTTAAAGAATAACCTAGACTCTTGGCTCAAGAGCGTAGTTCCAATCTCCGTGGAAGGAATCGGGGTGAAGGTTGAGCGCATGCATGTCGGCGTCGGTCACCTTTATGCCCGTTGGATAGGCGTTGGTATCCAGCGCAGCACGCACACTCAGACCCGTTCTTGTTGTGGTTGATTGGATGAGGGCGATGATCGCCTCGTGGCTCACCAGCGGACGTCCGCGCCAATTGAGGCTGATGGCACTGAACAGCCTGTGCTCGATCTTGTTCCACTTGCTGGTGCCCGGTGGGAAGTGGCTCACAAAGATAACCAGGCCTGTCTCATCGGCGAGTTTCTGCAATTCGACCTTCCATAACCGTACCCGCGATCCGTTGCTTCCCCCGCCATCCGCCGTAATCATCAAGCATGTGGCCTCTGGATATCTCTCCTTTCCCATCAGGTTCCACCAACGTCGGATGCTCTCGACGGCGAAGGCCGACGTGTCGTGATCCGTCCCAACACACGGAGCGACTTTGCCCAACTCCTTATCGGCAAAGTCGTGAACATTCACCTTCTCGGGTTTTCCCTTGGGCCGATATGTCCGGCCTCCGTTCTTGTAGGGTCCGACCAGCTCTTTCTTCTTGGTATCAACCGAGATAACGGGTTCGCCCGCATCGAGACTGGCTTTCGCCGCCTGGGAAATAAACTGGAACTGCGCGTCCCGATCCGCGTGGGAACTCCCTTCCAGCGTCTTCCGGTTCCCTTGGAGGCTATAGTTCTGCTCATAAAGGAGCTTCCCGACCGTCACGTAGCTAATAGAATGACCTTTTGCCCTGAGGGCATCTGCGAGTGTCCGCAGACTTTGGGTGGTCCACAACAAGGGCGACTCCGGATTCCCCATCGTGCTGGACTCCACCAGTTCGTTCAAATCCGCGAGCACCGAAGCATCCAAGGCGCCTTGATCGTTTTCCGTCCGGCCCCCGGACGCCGAATCTGGCTCTCGATTATCGGAAGTTTCCCGGACGCCTCGCGGGTCCCTTGAATGATGACACTCCGGGATAACCCGGTCACCTCGTGGAGCGCTTTGATGCCGCCGCGCCCAAAAGAGATCGCTTCAGAAGCAGCCCACAACCTTCTCGTCTTTTCGTTGAGGTGTGGCCACATGGCATCGAACCGAATCCTGGCGACTGGATCGGCGACGGTGGCCACACGCCGCCGCCAGGCCGAGAGCGGGGTCGGGCGATGGCTGACCGTTCCCATTCCGACACTTTCTTTCTGCGAGTACCTCCGGATCCGCGACACGGCGATTCCCCGCATTCTCGAGGGGCTTCGGCTCATCGATCTGTTCAGCGAGAAGAGCGCCGTCCTCGGAAACATCGCCCAGGCAGCGCGTCCGTTGCTCCCGGAATTCCGGCGGTACCTTCTCGTCGGGGGCTTTCCGGAAACGGCACTGCTCCCGGACGTGGCGATGGCCCAGCAGATCCTGCGTGAGGATGTCGTCGAACGCGTCTTGCGGAAGGACCTCGTCGCGCTCTTCAACGTCCGTTCGCTCCGGGAGTTCGAGCAGCTCTTCATCTACCTCTGTCTCCACACGGGTCGGATCTTTGCGGTGAAGACGTCGCGACAGCCCTTGGAGTTGCCGTCCCGACCGTCGAGAACCACCTGGAAGTTCTCGAGCAGGCTCACCTGATCTACCGGCTCCCACCGGCGTCGCAGTTGGGGAAGAAAGTCCTGAAAGCGAAGGACAAGATCTACATCGCTGATGCTGCGCTGCGGAATGCAGTCCTGCTCAAGAGTGACCAACTTCTCGACGATCCAGGCGAGATCGGGCTCGTCGCCGAGACGACGGTCCTGCGACACATCTTCGCCTCTTACTACCGGGAGACCCTCGAGATTTCCTACTGGCAGATTCCGGCGAAGCGGACAGGGCGCTTAGGCCGCCCGCGAGCAGACGACATCGAGAGTCAGGAACGGCTGCTCGAAGTCGACATCGTGGTGAAGAGTCCGTCCCACGTCATTCCTTTCGAGGTGAAGTACCGCGAGAGCGCTCGCCTGAGTCAGGGGAGGGGGATCGTGGAGTTCTGTCGAACCGAGAACGTCCTGCGGGCGTATTTCGTCACAAAGCGAGACGAGGACTTCGGCGTTCAGGGCTTTCCGGATCACCCGGCAAAGTACCTGAGCATCCCGGCGCACATTCTCACGTGCCTTCTCGGGCAGGCCGAACGCGTCCACCAACGAGGGAGGAAGGACTGAAGAAGGCCGTGCATGACCAACGAACATCCATCATGATTCTTGCCATCCGGGGGTATCTACTCTCGTTGTCCCAAGCCGTGCTCCCATGCGGTTCTCATACCCATCCTCGACAGGGATTTTGAAAGAAGCCGTAGCCCTCGTCATGGAGGCCAACCGCATGCTCGCAGAAGAACAGGTCCGCGGGATTGAGGTTGGTTATTCGGGAACCCCTCGAGCTTTCGGCTTGAAGCGTCAAGACCTTATTCGTCATCTCGAGGGGCACGGCTGCCGTCTCTTGCGCGCGACGTCCCCCGAGGAGATCGGGGTTCACGGTCATTATGTGGTACATGCCGTTTAGATCCGCGATCATGTCCCGGAAGAACTCGCGCATGGCTTCCTCGGAGTATTTGCCGTCTCGAAGGTCCTGCATCTCTCGCTTGAGCGCCAGATCCAGAGCCTCTTGCGGCGACCTGTAGAGGCAAATACCGCCGAAGACGTTCCAGTGCCGGCTCTTGTCCGCGCCGTCCTCCTTGTTGCCTGGGAGGAGAAAGTTGTCGAGCGCAAGCGAACTGGGCAAGGCCTGGCGCGGAATCGATTTGATCCAGGCGTACGGGATGCGAATGGCTTCATCGAGCAGACCAACCGCTTTCTTCTTGTCACCACCTTTGAGCCGGAGCGCTTCACGGAAGAGGAGCACCATCGGCAGATTGTGATTGTGCACGTCGGGGTCCTGGAGCTTTCGGCTGGTCCGTGAAACGGCGCGAAGGTAGCGAGGATCATGCTGCGCGTACCCGATGAGCGTGCGAAAGTCCAGTTCCTTCGTCGTGCTCTTGTAGTACTGCCACTCGGCACGCTGCAGGTAGTTCTCGATGTCCGTCATGTTTCGTGGCGGTGCAAGCGTCTCGAAGCTGTACGTGAGGGCAAGGTCCTCTTGAAGGTACACGGAGACGCGATCGAGTACGGCGCGCCAATCTTCTTTCCCTGCCTTGAACTCGACGTAAAGCGGCGAGCCAAGGACTGCGCGGAGGTGATCCCGAAAGGCGAGCAGCTTGAGTGAGATCTCCGGCTGGCCCCGCACGGTCAACGTCTCCGCGTCTTCAACCAACTCCGTGAGCGCCAGAAGCATCTCGTACTGCTCGCCTGCCTCGAAGAAAGCCTTTGCCCGCGCCAGTTTCCCCGCGGCATACTCGCGTTCTATGGTCAGGAGATCCGCTTCGCGCTGCCGCCAGGCCTGATCGAACCGGATGGCTTCATCGTAGGCTGCAGCGGCGAGACTGTCCGCGTACGTACTGGTACCGCCTGGTGGGCGGAGTCGTACAAGCCAGTCAAGCACCGAGGAATCAGCGAGCGGGTACTCTAGAGCCCAGAGCGGTCTTGGGCGGTATTCCGAAACCGAGATGTAGCGGCAGAGTTCGCGTGGTCGGGGGAATGACTGGCCCCTTCCCCGCGCCGATTCCTCCGCACTGTAGGGATCCCCTCCAGCACTGACCAGGGCTCGAAGAATGCAGAAGTCCTCTTCATCGATGAGACCATTCTGGTTCATGTCAACACGCCAAACGGCGTCGTCAGTGGCGGCGAATGGGTCTTGGATGATGGTTTCGAGTATCTTGAGGTCACTCGACGTCCAACGATGATCGCCATCCAGATCTCCAAGCATGACCAACTCGGACTGAGTCGCTACGTGGTGCGTCGGGATGGCGAACTTCCAGTAGGCATAGCCGAGTCCGCCCAGAATGCAGACGGACAGGAGCAGCCGGCACCATGTCTTCACACGAGAACTCCTTCCCCGGTAACGAAGGGTGATCGGTCCCAGAAGCGAATTCGCGGTTGCGCGATGTAACCTCGGAAGGCCGGGCACACATTGGAATTATGCATGGCCGAGAGGGGTGGGAGATTGGGGCCAGGAAGGCCTTCGCTCGTTTCCGGGATCCCGAGACCCTGGCTAACTTCTGGCGGTTCCATCCGTCATCGCGAGAGTGGGATGTAGCGAATCCGCTTCCCACCGATCGCCTCTTCCCGATCAGTTTCTTTTGTGACGATCGTGCCCGACGCGAGAGAGAACGTGTCGAGTGCCGCGAGGAGACTTTTCGTCTCACGGGCGCGACGGGGGTCTTCCCGCCGGTGCCAGACAAGACCATGGCTCCTTACTGGACTGGTACTGAAGTGGCGCGCTGGTGAACAGCCGGAACTGATTGGATGCCCAGACCGGCGATGTCTGGTAGCCGCTTCTGCGAGCCAGCGTGCAGGGACCGTTCACCAAATCGCCAGCGGTTTTCCGTCAGCCACCCGTCAATGAAGGACCGGCTTCCCACAATGACTCCCTCGGAAAGGTACCGGACCCGGCGCCGTAGAGAGGTTCCATCAGGAATCTCGCCCTGTTTGGCATCCACTTCAGACACTTCGTCTCTCCTGAAACCCTGGCGAACAGAGGTTTCTTCTCCGGTCCCGTAGAGTAGCCGCCGGTACTCTGCTTGCACGATCCGCCACGACTCGGGCTTGCGAGACATTAAGCATCGAATTCCCTCCTGGGCGCGTTCTCCCCCTGCCACAGCTTCCCCATACCCGCAGAACCGGTAGTCCGCAGGGTCGCTCGTTATGCCAGCTCGAATCGGATTTAGGTCAATGTAGAGTGCCATGGTCATGAGGGTGGTCTCTTCGCCCTCGACGATGACGCTCCTGAAACGTTCTTCCCAAAGGGTGCCGGACCGCTGGTGATTCCGGTTGTAGAAGCTACTGAAGCGCTGTTTGAGCGACTTCATGAAGTTCGAGAGGTTGAACATCCGGCGCGTGAACGAGGCGAGCCGGGTCCGGACTAGATCTGAAAGGCCAGCATCGCGCAGGGCATCGAGTTCGTGGCGCAACCCAATGACCAACTTCGCAGGGTAAAGGGCGGCGACGCGCGAGAGGACCTCTTCCTCCGTCAGTTCTCGAGGTTCAGGGACCTCTACCAAGATGTGGAAGTGGTTGGACATGATGCAGAAAGTGAAGACCTTCAGGCCATAGAAACTCTCGCACTGCCGCAGGATCTTGCGGAAGGTCTCCTTTTCCGGGTCGCCCATGATGAATCTGCGATCGACGACCCGGGAGATGCAATGGAAGAACCCAGCCTGGGACCCCTCCACCGGAAAAGCTCTCGCTGTTCGCATGGACGAAGTGTACCAGAGAAATGAAAAATTGTCCGTCCCTTAAGGCCTCCCTGCCGCATGCCGTGGACGGATAACCCGGCGCTCGCATACGGCGGGCGTTGCCCCCAAACTCCAGGCTCCATCCAGCCCGGGCCTGTATACTCGTTTCGACGCTGTCGTTTCGACGCTGTGGCGCTCTGGGCAGCTGAATTCTCTCAGCGAGGAAGTATGACGCCAACGAAGACGCCAACGATATCCGCGGACATCCTCGAACAAGCGGCCGGACTGGCTGGCTTTCGAACGTCACTGTCGCGGCGGCGCTTCCTTGTCCTGTCTGCAGGCGGAGTAACGAGTTTCGCCGTGTTGAGCCTCTGCCGGCTTTTGGGCTCGGAATCGCCCGTCGTCATCCTCGAAGACTCGACCGGTCTTCTCCTCGGCGATTCGAGCCGGTGCGTGGGCTGTTTGCGATGCGAACTCGCCTGCACGGAATTTAACGACGGCCGCGCGCAGCCTTCGATGGCGCGCATCAAGGTGAGCCGGAATCTCGCGTTCGGTCCCGAGGGCCCCACGGGCGGAAACCGGATGCAGGGGGCCTGGGGAAACGGCCTCGTCATCCAGGACACGTGCCGTCAGTGCCCTCACCCCGTACCCTGTGCTTCCATTTGCCCGGTAAATGCGATCAAAACTGACTCGAAGACGGGAGCCCGTGTGGTGGCCCCAGAAACCTGTATCGGATGCCGTCTCTGTCAGCGCGCCTGTCCCTGGGACATGATCACCTTCGATGATGTCAGCCAGAAGGCCACGAAGTGCTTCCTGTGTCAGGGAGCACCCGAGTGTGTGGAAGCTTGCCCTGCCGGAGCGCTGCGCTACATCCCCTGGCGCGACCTGACCAGGGACGCTCTGCCGCGCAGGACAACGGTTCAGATGATTCCCCCCGCGAAAGCAGGGGAATGCCTCGAATGTCATGTTTCCCGGTGAAGGTAGTGACAGGACGTTGTGGGTGACCATGGCCAACAAGAACGGTGGATTTGCCGGGAAAGTTCTCAGAGTGGACCTCTCCACAGGTAGATTCCGCATCGAGGACACGAAGGAAAGGTACACAGACGTCCTGGGCGGCACTGGCATCGGCTACAAAGTCTTCTGGGAGGAGGTTCCTCCCGGAACTCTTCCCTTCGATGCCGCAAACAAGATCGTCTTTGCCACTGGCGTTCTCGCGGGCACGGGAGTTCCCTGTAACGGGCGAACTGCAGTGACGACGCTCTTCCCTTCATGCTGGCCCAAGCCCCTCATAGCAAGCGGACACATGGGGGGCCATTTCGCGGCAAAACTCAAGTACGCGGGGTACGACGCCATCATCATTGAAGGGAAGGCGGAGCACCCCGTTTGGCTTTTCATCCGCGACGGGCGCGTGGAACTCCGCAACGCCCGGCATCTCTGGGGTACGGGTGTTTTCCGAGCCTCGTTTGAAATCAGCCAAGAGATGGGAGCCGACTGTGTTGTAGCCGCCATCGGCCAGGCTGGCGAGAACTTGGTGCCCCTGTCCGTAGTAATGAACTCGACATCCCACTCAGCCGGCGGCGTGGGCGCCGTCATGGGGTCCAAGAACCTGAAAGCCATCGGCGTTCAGGGCAGCGGTCCGGTGGTAATAGCGGGTGACAAGTCCGAGTGGGAGAGCCTCATCAAATTCCATCTGTCGATCCTGGGGGGCAACAATCAACACGTGGTGCCCCGCCTGCCGCATCCACAGTCGGAGTACTACAATCCACGTTCCCGCTGGGTTGGTGCCCCAGGGAAACGCTGGGGCGCGGCGGAACCCCCGGTGGACATCAACGGCGGCCTCTACGATCTCAACCGGATCGCCTTTCGCACCAACAGTGCTGCTTACTGGCTGGGGGAACAGGCCTGGCAGTACACCCTGCGGGGTAACGGCTGCACCTCTTGTCCCATCCGGTGCCACACGATTCTCAAGGTCCCCTCAATCGCAGCCAAGTACGGGATTCGCGAGACGGCCGAGAGCACGTGTGTCGGGCTGACCTTCGGCCGGACTTTCTTCAAGAAACTCCCTGGCGGTCTGACCGGGACGGCGGCACTGGAGGCCTGCATGATCGGCATCAACATGGCCAATGACCTGGGAGTCTGGTGCAACTATGGCCAGATTCAGCGTGATCTGAAGAAGCTCTATTACGATGGCATTCTCAAGAACAAACTGGGTGCCGAGGAATTCGCCTCGATTCCCTGGACCAAGTACGAGGACGGTGATCCGTCCTTTCTTTTCGACATCTTTCCGCGTGTGGCACACCGCCAGGGCGAACTGGGCCACAACCTTGGGCTGGGCACGGGCGCGCTTCTCACCAGCTGGTCCATTCCAGAGGAAGACTGGTTGCGAGATCCCGCCTCGATGTACTGGAAGTTCGGCCATCCCAAACACCACGCGAACGAGGATGACGGACAGTGCGGCGTCATTATCAATACGCAGTACAACCGGGACTCCCAGTGCCACTCACACACGAATTTCGTGCACAATGGACTGCCACTGGCCGTACAGAAGAAGCTAGCAACGGAGATCTGGGGGTCGCCCGATGCCGTTGACGCAACTGCCGACTACCGGCCCATGAACGTTCACAAGGCTCGAAGAGCCAGATGGGCGCTCGTGCGCAAAGAGCTTCACGACAGCCTCGGATTGTGCAACTGGATGGGTCCCTGGGTGGCCTCGCCGCTCAGGGAGCGCGGCTATTCCGGCGATGACAGCCTGGAATCGCGGTTCTACAGCCTGGCGACAGGGCAGAAGACGGGCCGCGAAGAACTGGATGCCATCGGCGAGCGGATATTCACCATGCACAGGGCGTTGACTATCCGCGACATGGGAACCCGGGAGATGCGCGCCCGTCACGACCTGACTCCACACTGGGTCTACGAGGATTCTTCAGGTGCCGAGGTCTTCTCGAAAGGCACGATCCGCATGGACCGTCATGATATGGAAAAGGCCATGGACCTCTTTTACGAGGTGATGGGCTGGGACAAGGTGACCGGGGCGCCCACCGCCACAACCTATGCCCGGCTCGGGCTTCGATATGTGGCCGATGCCCTTTCACGCACAGGGCTGGTTCCAGGAGCCAAGAAATGACCGAAGAGGCCGCTCAGGATGCTCCTGTCATTTGTCAGATGATCGCAGACATCATCCGGGATGCGAGCCGGAACGGGCAGCCAGTTAGCCGGGAAACAGTGCACGCTGAACTCGCGGAACGTGGCATGCGGGCTGACGCAGACCTGGACGCGCTGCTCGAAACGACCCTCGCATTTTGCGCGGACTTGGCTTCCTTTCAGGGTGTTTCCGATGACAAGCTTTACCATGCCCCGGCCCTTCTCAGCCGCACCTACGCAGCTATCCTGGATCGCAGAAAGTCACCCGTTATCCTCATCGCCGAGGAGGTTCGAAGGCTCTCGGCCGACTATCCCAGGCCCTTACTCCTCGACATTTTCGAGATGCCCCCTTTCGATCTCACCCCCGAACAGATTGAAGTGAGCCTCAGGACCATGGCTGCCAGTTCCGATTACGCTGACATTTCGTACACCACGGCATCTACCGGAGCCGTTTATCTCTTCTCCAGCCGCCACATGGAACGCCGTTACGCCGCGTTTCTCGCGGAGCGCGAGGAGACCGAACTTTCGGCTTGAGCTTCGGGGCACCACACTGGCGCGGGAGCGGCCAGGAGCGCTTGCAGAGAAGTATTGACGAGCGTCAACTCTCCCGTCCCAGCAAAAGGAGGAGCCGTTCGTAGTCGAACCTGCCTGTGAGGATCTGGATTTCACGCGCTGCCCTCGGGTCAAGATTCTTCAACTGCCCGGCCAGCGTTTCAATCTCGTCGAGGTCAGCCCTGAGAACAGCTGCACGGAGCCTCTCTCGCAAATCGCAGGGAACGCGATCCCACGGGATCATGTCCTCGGCTGCTGTGCTCTGATCCGCGGCGGCAGCAGGATTCGCGTCACCCGGCGCGATGGCATCTGTCCCCCACGGAAGCGTCACGACGAACCTCGTGCCCCTGCCCGGTTCGCTCTGGGCCTCGATTGTGCACCCAAGAAGGTTCGCGAGGCGCCTGGCAAGTGACAGTCCTAACCCAATGCCGCCGTACTCACGCTCGGCCCGGTTGTCTGACTGCAGGAAATCCCCCAAAAGGTGTTTCATGCCATCGCTGCTGATGCCAATTCCCGTGTCCCACACTGTGATCCGTACAACTCCCGCTGCCTGATCACCAAGGATTTCGAGTCCGAGCTTCCCGCAACGGGGCGTGAATTTCACCGCGTTGCTCAGAATGCACCGCAGGAGTTGAACGGGCAACGTCCAGCATGTCGTTGATGGTTGATAGGAGGTGCCGCCCGCTCGATTCGATGACCGCCAGGTGTCCCAGCGCCGCCTCCGACAGTGTGCCGGGTGCCTCTTGCTGCAGAAGTTCGGTCATTCCCAGAACAGCTCCGAGCGGCGTCCTGAGTTCGTGGCTCACGCTAGCAAGGAAGCGGTCCTTGAGCTTGGAGGCCCGGGCGAGTTCGGCATTGGCCGCAAGGAGACCGGCCGAGCGCTCCTTGACGAGTCCCTCGAGGTGGTCGGTCTTCCATTTGAGGTCGATGTGGTTCCTCACCCGGGCGCGGACGACGGGCGGGCTGATTGGCTTATGGATGAAGTCGATCGCACCTGCTTCCAGGGCCCTCGTCTCACTGGCGGCATCGTTCTTCCCGGTGACAAAGATGACAGGGATACTCGGGTGATCCCGCCGGAGGGCAGCGCAGACGGCAAATCCATCCATTCCCGGCATGATCGCATCGAGAAGAACGAGGTCAGGCTCCACCGAAGGGACCCGGGCTAGCGCGTCGGCGCCGGTCGTGGAGAAGACGATTCTCGCTTCGCGCGAGAGAATTCCCCCGAGAAGCTGAATTTCTCCCGGGTCGTCATCCACGATGAGAATCGTTGCCTGACGCGCTGCATCCCCGAAATTTCCCCTTCGTGATCTCTGACTGTCCATCCCTTCTCCCCAAGAGGCATCGGTGACAGCCGGCGGTTTCGTTCTTCCTGCTTTCGAGAGCTATTCCGGACCGGCCGTCGATGTTGAGGCAGGGGAGCCCGTGGCTTCATCCTGAACAGCGGGTGCGGTTTTCGCCCCGGTCTTCTTCTGCCTGGCCCGCTTTGGGCGTGGTTTTTCCGCTGCCTCCGCGAGCGCTGCTGGTTCCTCGACGGGTGCCGTTTCATCAGCTATTGCCGGTTCCGCAACCCGTGCCGGTTCATCTTTTCCGTTTCCGGATTTCGAGGGCTTTGCGGCTTTGCGCCGGGCCTTCTTGGCGGCGGCCGCCGCCTCTTCCTCCGCCTTGGTCCGTGCGGCGAGGGCCAGTTCCCGAACGCGGGCGATGTCTTCATCCGAGTAGACGCCGT
>JADHED010002247.1_pt1 | contig 13880 bp, 16 predicted proteins | sample 8952041 | NCBI WGS metagenome assembly JADHED01 (sample SAMN16124423, study PRJNA663239) | bioreactor sludge metagenome | isolation source: sludge (control) | place: India:Bengaluru | collected 2018-09-08
CTGATATATTCGTTGAAAGAAAGGGTTCTCAAATTGTTTTTAGTGGGACGATAGGCAAAAAGAGTAAGGAATTTGTCGCGTATAAAAATATCGAAGATCCGGCCGATTGGAGTGGGCGTAATTTAAAATTATTTCTTAAACACCGCGGGATCGTAGTTGAAGGTGACGTTAAAGCCGGTGTGATGCCAAAATCGATGAAAATCGTGGCTGAGTATGAAAGCAAAGCGATCGAAGGCATTCTTGCGGACATGAATAAATTTTCAAATAATTACGTTGCTGAAATGTTAACTAAAAATCTAAGTATTTCTGGTGATGAAATTGGCACTTTAAAAAAAGGCATGGCAAAGATTAATGATTATTTAGCGCGAATTAAATTACCAAAAGATCAATATTACCTGATTAATCCATCAGGTTTAACTCGCGAAAATAAGATGAGTGCAAAAGCTATGAACCATCTATTGGAAGTAATTCACAAAGATTTCAAAGTATTCCCAGAATTTTTAGTGTCTTTGCCAATTTCAGGAGTTGACGGAACATTAAAAAAGCGAATGAAGAACGAACCGGCAGAGCGATGGGTTCGTGCGAAAACTGGCTATTTAACGAGTGTCGTAAGTCTAGCTGGCTATGCCGGACGTGCCGATGGTCGTGTGTTTCAGTTCGCTTTTATCTTTAATGGAAGTACAGACGAGGCCAGAATTAGAAACTTTTTTGATAAAATGCTGAATACCTTGATAGACTAAATAAATGAAATATTTGTTTTTGTTCCTCTACATGTTGAGTGCGAGTTTCGCACAATCTACTCCTTCTACTTTAGATGAAACACCGGTTACTCATGATGAAATCCTTGGTGCATCAAACCCTTTTGGATCGCGCGAATGGCGTAGCCCAGATTTTGAATCACAAGGCGCGTTTATTGGGGCTAGTAAAGATGCGTTTAAAGTTCCAAAAGGAATGGAAGCTCGAGTTGAGTTTTGGAAAAAAGTTTATACTGAATACACAACGGAACAGGGTATTATCCATAACACGGAAAACTTAGCTGAAGTGTACAAAAAGGTAGATTTCGGTGACATCATTTCCAATAAAGAACTCACTCGCTACCAAATTGAAAAAGAAAAGCAAAAGCGAGTTGATAGCCTTAAGAAAATCGTCTTATTAGAAAAACCAAATCTTAAAATGGACGACTTACGTTTTCAATTGGGACAGAAAGATCGTGTAGAAACAGCTATTTTTTTGTCAGGACGTTATCTTGAGGACTTCGAAGATATCTTTAGACAGAATCAATTGCCGATTCAGTTGACCCGATTAGTGTTTGTAGAGAGTTCATTTAATGTTCTGGCGCGCTCTAAAGTAGGGGCCAGCGGTTTATGGCAGATTATGCCATCGAACGCGCGTCCTTATAGAATGATGGGTCCTTTAGTAGATAAACGAAACCATCCAATTGAAGCGACCAAGTTAGCGGCAAGAATTTTAAGAAGTAATTTTGGAATGCTTGAAGATTGGCCATTAGCAGTTACCGGTTACAATCATGGGCCGACGGGCGTGATGAAAATGACCAAAAAATACAAAACACGTGATTTGGCAGAGCTAATCGAGAACGTGAATTCCCGCAAAAGCTTTGGTTTTGCATCTAGAAATTTTTATGCGAGCTTCTTGGCTATTTTAGAGGTGGAAAGCAACGCTCCTAAGTATTTCAAAAATATTAAATGGTCTAAACGTATTCCAGGTGAGCCACTTAAAATGAAACATGCGTTGCCATTTGAGATGCTGACTCGTTGGTTTGACAATGATTTGCTGAAATTGCAGATCTATAATCCACATTTAAGTCGTAAATTGATTTCTAAATCCGATGCGGTTCCGCATGGGACGTGGTTGTTGATTCCAGAGAAATCTTATTTAACGGCATTATCGGATATGGCGCGTATCAAGCGTCGTATGGCGAGCTTAGATCGAAACTAATTTTTCATTAAGCAATAATTAAGAGCGACATTTCTATTATGCGGAAATGTCATTTCATCAGAGATAGTCTTACAGCGTGTGCGTTTAATTGTATGATTCTCTAGACATGACCAGAGCGCCTTATCACGATTTTCAGAGTAATAGAGCTTTTTGGCTGTCCTTACGCACTCATCTATTTTAATACGTAAGATGTTATCATTTAAGCATCCCAAAACTAAAGAGTCAGACGATGTCGTGTGTTCCATTACCCGAGCTAAACTCAAACACGAGTCAACAGAGGTGCGTACTCGGCTTTGATTGAAGCAGTTAATTTTCTCTGCGTCGCGATCTGCAGGGGATTCTAGTTTATTGGACGCATTCAAACACATGCGATAGGTATCGTGTGTATTTGCTGCGAAGGAAACCAGTGGTAGTAGAATAAACAATAAAAAGTTTTTCATAATAACGGCTGCTGGATGTTATCACAGAAGTTAAAAAAAAGACAGACGGTTAGATAGAAAAATGACTGTAAACAAACACGACAACATGACGATTTTGGCGCGAAAATTGGATACTTCAGGCGAATCAAAAGTCTTCTTGGGCCGGCCTCACTAATTTCCATAGCCGTTGTGGGGATACACATATACGAGTCGTATAATCTCCTTCGCGTTTTTAAGGAAAGTCTAAATTGTCTGTGTTCGTAGAAAATTTGCATTTCAAATAAATATGCTCGAAAATATAAGTATGGCCAAAACGTTTCGCGCGATACTTTTTCGACCGCCCATCATTGTTGGTTTTTCGATACTGCTCGTAATGATGGCTGCATTTACAAACTGCTCACGAGGCTCGAGCGACACACTACCTCCATCGACCGTATCAATTGTAAAAGCTCCGGACTTTAATTTATTTAATCCCAACTGTTTTATTGCCTCACCTCTAAATCCAGTTCTTACGCGTGACTCAGGCTTTCCTGGTTCTGACTGGAACGATCCTTCGGTCTTAAAATTGGGAAATCAATATATAATGTACGCCAGTTCAGATCATTTTTTTGACGGTAAAATTTCAATATATCGCCTAACCTCTTCGGACGGACTCTCCTGGACTTTAAACCCAAGCACTCCCGTTTTTTCTCCAGATCCTAATCCGAGTGCCTGGGACCATAAGTCTGTTGAAACACCATCTGTTATTTACTTCAAAGGCATGTATCATCTGTTTTACACCGGTTATCCGGCCGATCACAATGATGTCCTTAGTTTTAAAATAGGACATGCTGTCTCTGTTGATGGCATCGCGTGGATTCGGGATCAAACATATTTGTTAGCCCCAACAGATCCGCTAAATTCAGTACCGAGCCTCGCGTTCAATCAATACGTTGTCGCAGAACCAGGAGCCGTTGTGTATCAGGATAAAATTTACCTCTATTTTTCTGCTCTTGGGGCTCATGCACATGTCGGCACCGTGGTTCACACAATTGGTCTTGCCTATTCGGCTGATGGAGTCTCGTGGTCTACGCCGCAGATGGTTCTTTTTCCCGATCAAAATTTATATCCGCATCCGTTATGGAAAGGATTTTCTACTCCTTCTGCCACTGTCTTTGATAGTAAAGTGCATTTGTTTTTTGATGTTATACAAACCTCACCTTGGAAACAATTACGTATCCACCACAGCGCTTCGCCAGATGGCATTTCGAACTGGAAAACAGATCTACAGCCGGTTTTTTCCCACTCAGATTTCCCTTGGACGTCCGAAGAAATACGCTCGCCCAATGTTTTATTGGATGGAACTTCACTACTTATATGGTTTGCCGGTCACAATAACTATCCAACACTTGGAATCGGCCAAGCCAAGTGTCCGCTCTAAACCTAAAGAGTCAGTCGCAGCTACTAAGTCCGATCGCTGCATTTATTATTGAAAAAAGTTCATCCGCCGATGACCCTGTGATTTTGACAAAATGAAATTGATCAAAGCCAATGTGTTTAGGGCGCTCATCTGTATGGACATTTTAATTTTGGGGCTATATAATCGGCATCCTAACTGCGGAGGCACTATGTTCAACCGTCTTTTCATATTGGTTCTATTTTATTTAGTTCCCTCTTTTTCCACGCCGGTGACAACCTGCCCAAGACGTGACGAATTTTTGTCTCACCCGACGCATGCTCAACCGGGAATTATGACAAGTTTAACGCAAATGTTAGGTTTTGACTATATCCGCAATTTTCTACAAAAAAACTTCGAAGATAACGATGCCGTATGCTCGCAAATGATTGCTTTGGAAAAAGATGATTACCAGTACTATCGATACTTAGTTCGATTGGATGTTCACAGCCAGACCAAAAATCAACACTACCAGTTTTTCTTTTTTTTCCAAGATTCTTCAACTCAGGCTTTTCACAATCATGGTGGCAAACCATGGATTGGGTTGGATGCTGAAACCATAATCCGTTTCACCAAGAAAATTGATATTGCGCTTTTATCTCGACTAAATCCCATTTTATCGCCGGTACACGTCGAAACTTTTAACTATGATGAAAACAGGTCGGTCGCTTCAATTATCGAAAACTCAAATACATTTTCCAAGTTGGGGTCACTGGTTGTAAAGTCGACCTTGTCGACGCTTTCTTTTTCAGAAAGTAAGGGGCTCGCGACCGTTATGAAACGAACCTCTTCGTCTGCGAATGTGTTCACTAATCAGGAGTCGGTGGACGGTATCTTTTACCAAATTGATCATCAAAACCGTGTGATTCACTTAATGCCATTCTCTCCAAGGCATCAGACTATCGATTTTGAAAGCAAAGCTATTTCACTGTATGATTTGTTAGACCAAAACCGACGCGAAACATTCGTCAATCCCAAGTTGAAATCTTGGAGTGAGTACGTGTTCGAACTAGGCTCACTCAGCCATTAAAAACCGATGGGTTACGAGCACCACATATCTTGGACATCTTTAATTTCGGAAGCAAAGCCAATACACTCGATCCCACTCATTGTAGGAATAATCTAAACCGACTCGGCGGCATGAGCCGCCGGTTACAAAACACCCGCTGCTACCCGAGGGAGTTGCTTCACCCCACGAAGTCGGGGTTCCCCACAAAGGACGATAAGGCGCATTATTGGTCGTACACCCACCAACAACGGTATAGCCGGACGGTGGTGGGGGAAGAGACGGGTTCGTACATGAAATCGGAATCTTTGCCGTGGCCGGAGATCCCGGATTAGTTACTATAATTTGAGACAATCGAATTGGTTTTGCTGATCGAACCAACGACGTAGCATCGAACCGAATCACAAAGTCGGCCGAATAGGTGTCGGTGCCGGTATTAGCGAAATTTTCTAAACGGATACTTTCTACTCGGACGCCGCCTTGAATTGTCGTTCCGGCGCTCACTGCATCGACAGAACCAACTGAAGCCGAGTATGGAATGCCAGTCAGCGAGATATAGGAATCAGCATTTGTACTGTCAAAGGTGACCGAGCTCGCCGTAAGCACGCGAGTGCAAACCGCTCCGTTCATGAGCGTATTGATCAAAAGTGAATTCAGGTCAGATATGGCCAGTCGCTGGGTAATATTTTTGGATTCCTTCATTTGGGCAGTTAAAATCAAGCCCACACTCGCCATTAAAACCAAAGAGATTCCCAAAGATATTAAAACCTCGAGCAGTGAACTTCCTTTTCTATTCATAATATAAAGACGGTATCACACAGGAAAACAGAGGCGAAATAGTAACAAGGCGCTATTATAAAAAGGCTTTGCGAAGAGTTATTTTATTTTCCGCCGAAGGAAAAACAAGATCGGACGTAGACAAAAAGGAGGAAATTAAAATTCGCACATCCACATAAGGTGGCTCATTTTGAGTTTCTAAAATATTCAAAATTTTGGAATTATAGGCCTTCATCTGAGCGTATATTTTCTGTAATGCGTCTTCGGAAACATGAAAAACCATATGAGACTGATACGTCGGGAACTCGCCCTTGTGAAGTGGTCCATCTGAGTGGCTTTGTAACATTGCGATGCAACGTTTTTGCCAATAGATATGATTGGCTTTTAACTGCTCTACACTGGCGCCGGTGGTTGAAATATAATTTGGAATACATTCGAACTTACCATTTCTAAACTCAATGACTTTTTGCTGGGTCATCATTGTTAGGATTTTATCAACTTCCCCAATGGATAATTTCACCTTCTGTGAAATAAATTCGGACGAATGAACATCTAAATTTTGATACGCTTTTAAAGATATACACGCAAAGACGGCATCGGCACCCAATTGCTTAAATACCTCGACTTCGCGGTCATGAAAATCTGTTAGATATTGCCACGGATGGGGATGTCCCTTTGTAAACTCGACAATGAATGATTCAAGACTTCCTTTGCGTAGGTTCAAAAACTTAAGGACAATCGAAAGTGAAGGAGCACGTGATCCATTCAAATATTTGTTGAGGACCGTGACATCGACCGCCAATATTTTCGCAAGCTTGGCCGTATTCAGATGTCCCCATTGGTTTCGGAGGAACCTTAAAATTTGCTCTCGTTCTTTCTTATTGATACAAATAAAAGCCAAGCTAGAGGTAAGAATCGCGTCAGTTTCCATGCCAATGACATCGCTAAAGTGCAAGAACTCGTTCCATTTAATAAGTCGCGTTCCCAAAATCCACCGGCGCACAATATTAAACTTATATCCCATTTTTTTGCTTACTTGAGCACTGTCTTTATCGGCAAGTAGAAATTCAACAAATTCTCTGGCGAAGTCTTCGTACGAGGTCTTCAGCTTCACGGGCTTCATATTTTGGAGTTTTAATAGAGTTTAAAGATAAAAACAAAGCAAAAATCTGAATTTTTAGAGATCGCCTAAATTAACCTTAGGAAAAGTCAAATCGTTCTTGAAGACTTCTTTTAATTGTTTAGCACGGGATAGATCCATCCTAATTACTGAAAGCGCGAGAGCATTTTCTTAGAGATGTCTTCTTTTTTGATAAATGTTACCCCAAAGCCAACGCCTTTTTTCCAAACGACTTGGCCAAAGAGATTGCGAGTTTTGTTAAGAGATTTAAGAGGCAAGATCAGGCGGATGCAATCGCCTTCTTGCGGAACGTAGTCACCTTTAGTCAGCTCAAGAAAACATCCCGATACGGAAAGGTTCTTCATCATACCTTTCATCGTTTCCATGCGACCGAAAACTTCAATAGTAGCTAACTCGTTTGTAGTGAATCTTCTTGCGACTTCTTGCATACGTCCCCTCGACATATCTAGTATATCGTACTTTTGGGGACGGACATTAATATGGTTTCGCACTTTCTTTTATTGCGAAGAATATATCATTTGAAATGGGTAGGTGTATTGAAATGGGAGGGGCTTTGAGGGCCGGGCGTTTGAGGCGTCTCACAATGAGAAAAATCCCCCGTTTCTTTCGGAGAAGGACCTTTTCTTTCCTTGCTCTTTGGTTCTGGTTTGATTGAGAGATCTTCCATTGGGAGGAGAGTTTGTTTTTTTGAAAGACGGCCTCCATGGACTGGCCGTCCGCCCTGCACCCGGTTGGCTGCGCCAACAATACGGCATCCTGCCGCGGGCGAGCTTTCAAAAAAACAAACTCTCCTCCCAACGGAAGACCGAGCTTGAATTGGCAGAACAAGAAAAGAAAAGGTCCTTCTCCGAAAAAAAAACACCCACACCGCAGCCAATTTTTTTGTTGAGTCTAAAATTTTTAGATTTAGTTTCCGCAACCGCAACCGCAACCGCAACCGCAACCGCAACCGGTTTTAGTTATTCTCTGTGGTAGATTTTGAAATCCATTCCGATGTTTCCGTCGATGGATCGTTTAAGGACTTCTTCCCGGAATTTGGATTTGTCGAATTCTGGGAAGAATGTGTCGCCTTCGAAATCTTTGTTGAGTTCGGTCAAAATGATTTTGTTGGCGATGGGGATAAATAGTTTATAGATTTCGGCACCGCCGATGACTGTGACTTCGTCGGGCCAACCTTGTTTGATCAGCTCTTGGGATTTTGCGATGGACTCGTCTACGCCTTTTACAAAAACGACTCTGTCTTGTTGTTTATCCGGTGTCGATCTTGAAATTACGATGTGAAATCTATTCGGTAATGTTTTTGGGAGCGAATCGAATGTTTTTCGCCCCATGATCATGATTTTGTTTTTAGTCGTTGTTTTGAAAAATTCTAAATCTTCCGGTAAGTGCCAGATTAATTTATTATTATTTCCGATAGTCCGATTTTTCGCCATCGCAGCGACTAATGATAAAATCATACGCTAATATCTGCCTTGATGGTTGGATGAGACTCGTAACCTACAACTTGGATATCTTCGAACTTGAAATCGTCGATATTTTTGACTTCTGGATTCAGAATCAATTTTGGTAGTGGCATAGGCGAGCGAGTTAATTGTAGCTTCGCCTGCTCGACATGATTCAAGTACAAATGGGCATCACCCAATGTGTGAACGAATTCGCCCACGCCTAATCCGCACACTTGCGCTACCATGTGAACAAGCAGAGCGTAACTAGCGATATTAAATGGAACACCTAAAAAGATGTCCGCGCTACGTTGGTAAAGTTGGCACGATAGTTTGCCGTTACTTACGTAAAACTGAAAGAAGGCGTGACACGGAGGCAATGCCATTTTACTGATTTCGCCGGGGTTGAACGCGATCACTAGGTGACGACGTGAATTGGGATCTTTTTTGATTGATTCGATAACTTGTTGAAGTTGATCAATGGTTTGGCCGTCCGCTGTTTTCCAGCGGCGCCATTGTTCACCATAGACCGGACCCAAATCGCCATTTTCATCCGCCCATTCGTCCCAGATGCTGACTTTATTATCGCGTAGATATTTAATATTTGTGTCACCTTTAACAAACCATAAAAGTTCGTGAAAGATTGAACGTGTGTGCAATTTTTTTGTCGTAACAAGAGGAAATCCATTTTCTAGGTTGTAGCGCGCCTGGTGACCGAACACGCTTAGTGTGCCCGTTCCTGTGCGGTCTGATTTCTTTTCACCGTGCTCTAAAACATGACTTAAAAGGTCTAGGTATTGCTTCATTTCCAGCCTCCTACGCCCAACATATAGAGTCAGAAAGACGATGTAAATTTCCAGTTGTCTTTAACGCGTTTAAAAATTAATTTAAGGGAGACTAAATTAGGAGATCGAACACATGGAAAAACTACCTCCATCAGAAATTAAAGCGAAGACCCCAGAACAAACGTTCAAAGAAATGATGCCATTCGTAATTTACGCGGCCATCCCATTAACTATAACGATTATATTAGCTTTAGTATTTGGTCCTCCGTACTAACCTTGACCGAGAGTGGGCATAAAACAGCCTAACTCTTCGTTCTCCGCGGTGGCTCTCCCTGCGACGTGGCTTTGCCACGCCTCAGTCGGCCACCTTGTGCGGCCTCGATTTAGGCCGTTTTATGCCCACTCTTAGAATTGTTGTGGATTTGCTTTTAAAGAGGGCAAAAAAAAAGCTTCCCAGGGGAAGCCTAATTTTTTGGCATTTCTGTAATCTGTTTGGATTACTGGAAGTTTTGGACTTGGCCGATGTACGGCAAGTTTCTGTATTGGCCTTCGTAATCTAGGCCGTATCCCACTACGAATTCATTGCTGATTTTAAAACCAACATGATCTAGCTGGCATGGGACTTTTAATGCCTCTGGCTTTTCTAACAATGTGACTGTCGTTAGGCTCGCTGGCTTACGTGATAAGATTGAATTTTTTAAGTAGTTCATTGTTAAGCCTGTATCCACGATGTCTTCAACAAGTAATACGTGGCGGTTTTCAACAGGTTTGTTTAAATCCAGAGTGACTTTGATTTCCCCAGATGAAGACGTGCCGTGGTAGCTTGAAACGCCATAGAATTCGCAGGCTAAATCTGTATCGATATTGCGAATTAAGTCTGAGTAAAACATGAACGAACCTTTAAGTACGCAGATCGCTACAACATCTTTGTTTTGAAATTTCTTAGTAAGTTCTTGTCCTAATTCTTTCACACGTTGTTGAATTTTTTCTGCCGAGATAAATGGTTTGATTTGTAAATCCATGTTCTTTCCTTCTTAAGATGATGTGAGCATTCTAGTTAAAATTACCTGCAAAGTTCAATTAAAAAACTAAACGAACGAATTATTCATGACCTCACCAAAACCACCGCCACCTGGGACGATGTAGTCTTTGGCATTTAAACCCTTTTCTTCGCCCCAATGTAGCCCTGGTTCGGAAGCTAAAGCTTTTGAACTAGAGAGACCTCGATCTAATCGAATCGCAACGACGAGAACATCGGGATGAGTGGAGGTGATTTTCTTTAAGTATTCGGGAGTAACGATTAAATGCATTGCGATAAATCGAACCGGCGTACCGGGAACGTTTTGTTTATAGTGATTGATGGTCGACATAATTGTATTGCCAGTCGCGCCCATTGGATCGGGAATTAACACAAAGCTGTTCTCGATACCGCCGCCAATTTTAAAACCATCTAATTCCGTCTTAGTCACTTGGCTGTCTGAATTAATCGCGCGAGCTGCAAAAATATGATCCTGACGTAAATTTTCTGGTTTTAAAAACAAATGAAGTTTTTCGTAGCAAATATGAGATGGGTAAGTACCCGCGCGAGCCAAGTTAATGCACACAGCTTTTGATTCTGGTTTTACCTGTGTGGTATTGAGCAAGATATCGGGATGATCCTTGTGCATACGAGTCGCTACTGAAATTTCCTGCGTTGGAAAGAAGTTGTTTACGACTTCAGCAAGCAATTGCGAATAAAGGTAGTCAACATAGCGATTGATTTCTGGTTGAAATGTCGTTGGTTGACACAATTTCGCTAAAAGACCCGATAGATAAGGCTGATCAAAAAAGTGAACGTTTTTTCCGTAATGGTGTTTCATTACGGGGTCTTTTATCAAAGCTTACGCGCAAGTTCTCTATTTATTTTCGATAGTGTAAAAAAATACTGAGAAAGTTTTTCCGCCAAGGAAGTTCTGTGACTTATAAATCTCAAATGGGCTGATAGCCATAAGGTAGTCTTGTTGAGCCGCCATTGGAAATTTTGAAAGTATTTCAGCCATGTAGAACGTTTGTGTCCGGCCTGATTCGATTTCGAATTCACCACCGCCGATATAGTCGGTATTTTGGAAACTTTTAGCTCCCGAACTCTGACCGCCGACTTGAAAGCGTTTAGAGATTTTGACATCCAGCTGAAGTCGTCCGTTTGGGCTATCCTTAATGGTTAACGTATGAGTAATGCCGATATCGCCATCGGCTCCGGCGCTCTTTAGACCTTGAAACCAATCAAGAGGTTTATTTTTCTCTACAGTTTTGGACAGCTCGGTATAGACATTAAAGTCATCACGATAAGATAAAACACGAGTCATAGGCATATTAATCACACCCTGAGCAAAATCAGTATTAACCATTTGCCCATTTGCCCGCGCTTCTTGATAAAGCATATCGATACCTTTTGATGAGACTTCGGCAAAATAGACCTTCACATCATACTTAGTCATTGCCGCAGCTTCATCCTTGGCTCCAGTATCTTTTTTAAAGAGTTGGCTTTCTAAGTGTTCACGAATTTCTTCGGGAGTTTGATTTTTAATGTCTTTTAATTCCTCAGAAACTGCAGGTTCCGTAGCTGCTGTGGGTGGGGGCACTTCGGATGCTTGAGTCCCGGTTCCACTGGATTCGCCTTTTACGCCGCCCGTGACTTCGATCTCGGGCGAGTCTTCGTTAATATATTGCCTTTGAGACAGTAGGCCCGATTTTTTGTAACCTTGCCCTAGTCCATCCTGTTGTGCGCGATTGGTTTTAAAGAAATAAAAGGTCCCCGCGAATAAAGCCACTACCACGATAAAAAATACAGCCGTGGCGTTCTTTAGAATCTTGCCAATGAGTGTGTCAGCTGGTGGCTTATAGCTAGCCATTTCAATTCCACATTTGGCGCAGAATGGATCTTTGGGTTGTTCAAAATGGCATTTCGGACATCTCACTAACATATCTACAGGATAAGAGAATAGCCATTGACGCACAATTAAAAAATTCTTACTTTCGGCCCATGCTTCATATACCGGTTCTTTCGAATGAAATAGTCACTGCTTTTGAACCTTTTGTAGATCAATCTGAGATCGTTTATATGGATGGGACCTTCGGACGTGGTGGACACTATAAACTACTTTTAGCGCGAAATCCTAATATGCAGACGGTGGCTTTTGACCAGGACCCGGACGCGCACGCCTACGCTAAAGAGCATTTCAGTGATTTGATTCAGTCCCAAAAGTTGAAATTATATCAGGACAACTTTCTTAATTTTGATAAACACTATAGTGGCGGAATTGATTTCGCACTCCTTGATTTGGGAGTCAGTTCTCCTCAACTAGATCAACCAGAGCGCGGGTTTAGTTTTTATCACGATGGTCCATTAGATATGCGTATGAACAATCTTGAGGGCGAGACGGCGGCCGATCTTGTGAATAATATGAGCGAGAATGACCTAGTTGTCTTGTTCAAGACCTTTGGAGAGATTCATAATCCATTCCGCGTTGTTCGCGCTATTATCGAAGATCGTAAAACAGCTCCGTTTACGACGACAAAACAACTCTCGGGATTAATCGAACGCGTAGATGGTTGGCGAAAAAAGGGTTTTCATCCTGCCACTCAATATTTCATGGCGTTACGCCTAAAAGTAAATCGTGAATTGGAAGTTGTAGATCAGGTACTGCCGAAACTCATGGAAAAATTAAATAAAAATGGTCGGTTGGCAGTTATCACATTCCATTCATTGGAAGATCGTATTGTTAAAAATCTCTTTCGTATTTATCCAGAATTGGGTGAACCACTTCGTCGTAAGGTGACGCATCCAACACGTGAAGAAGAACTCGCAAACCCACGCAGTCGAAGCGCCAAATTACGTGTTTTTGTTCGCACCTAGTTAGGACTCGACCTACAGATAGTCCGGTCTAGAGGTCTGGCGGCTATCGTCTTAGTTTTTCCCTTTTCCTCTACAATACGGTTTAATTAGAGGAAAGAGGTCATGGATGAACTCGGTCTTTTATAAACGTAATCGTAAAGATATTAATCCGTTTTTAAGCATTATGATTTTGGTAGGTACGTTATTTCTTATCGCATTTTTGCATATGGAAGAGCGCCGGTTGGGATATCAAATTTACTATTTGGCTCAACAGAATAAAAAAATAGAAATCGAAAGAAAAGTTAAAGAAATCGACTTAGCAAAGCTTGCGATCCCGTCCCAAATCATGTCGTTTGCAAAACATAGACTAACTCTACGAAACCCGGAATTGAATCAGATCATTCATTTGGCGTCGCCAACTCCACAGCTTAACGAAAAAGGAAAATCTTTCGATTGAAAGCTAGAATTATTATAATATTTTTATTTTTTTCAACCGTCTGGTTGTTGGTACTATCCCGCGCATTTTATATTCAGGTGTGGCCTAATGAAAAACTAGCGCAACTGCAAGAGCGAAAGTACCAGACGCGAATTAAATTAAACTCTCAACGTGGCAGTTTTCTGGATAAAGACAAACGCGAAATCGCGATGTCGCAGATTTCCTATTCCATTTATGCTGATCCCAAGCTGATCAAAGCTCCTAAAGCAACAGCTAAGCAATTAAGTAAATTGTTAGGTGTCAGTTACGAATCGATTTATTCGCGAATCAAAGATAAAAATCGTCGTTTTGTTTGGTTGCAGCGGTTCATTGATGATAACAAATTTGCACGTGTGAAAGCGGCAGACCTAGCCGGGATTTCTTCTGTCCAGGAATGGAAACGCGTGTATCCATTTGAAAACCTATATAAAGGAATAATTGGACTAGTTGGGCAAGAAGGAAACGGATTAGAAGGTTTAGAGTTAAGATATGACAAGCAAATTGCCGGTGACAGTGAAAAAGTAAATGTAAAACGGGATGCGCGCGGTAGACCTTTGAATATCGATGGTA
>JADHED010002249.1_pt1 | contig 13873 bp, 6 predicted proteins | sample 8952041 | NCBI WGS metagenome assembly JADHED01 (sample SAMN16124423, study PRJNA663239) | bioreactor sludge metagenome | isolation source: sludge (control) | place: India:Bengaluru | collected 2018-09-08
GTTCATTTATCATCGAAGAGCTTACAGCATTGGTAGAAGAAGCTGTGATGGCTGAGTTCGACCGCATCACGGAGCGTGGAGGAGTGCTTGGGGCTATGGAAACCATGTATCAGCGAAGCAAAATTCAGGAAGAGTCGTTGCATTACGAAACCTTGAAGCACACCGGTGCCTTACCTATCATGGGTGTAAACACTTTTCTTTCGAGCAAAGGTTCTCCGACTGTGACACCCGGAGAGGTGATCAGAGCCACAGCAGAAGAAAAAGTATATCAGATTGAAATGCTCAACCGACTGCACCAAAGCTGGGAAAAAGAAACAAACCTGCAACTGGCTCAGCTCAGAAAAGCTGCTTTAAACAACCAAAATGTGTTTGAACAACTGATGGAAACGACCAAGGTGGCTTCACTGGGGCAAATAACCCGATTGCTTTTCGAGGTGGGAGGACAATACCGCAGAAATATGTAAAAAGTTGCAGAAATAAGATTCGTTTTTTGCAATTATCGACTGAAAGTGCATAAATGTCAAACTATTTAGATTCATTCCAGATTAATTTGGCTATTATTGCGGTTTGTTTTTTCGGGGCAGGCCGCAGAAGTTTTTTGCTGTATAATATTCAGCAGCCTGCAGGATAAAAAAAATTGAAAGAGCAGGACACAGAATACAAATTTCAAATTACACACATGAAGCAATTTACATTCATCCTGGCATTTATAATGACAGGTTTGATGGCATTTTCGCAGGAAGAAGGACCTGTGAAAGCCAGTTCGAGCGGCAATTTGCCGGCTCCGGTTAAGGTGGCAAGCATTGCCCGCCAAATTTCTGAAGGTACTTTTATCGGCGTTGACGCAGATGAACCTGCCCGCCTTGGTCAGCCGAAGCGCAGTGGTGCCAACATGACCGTGCCTGGCAAAGGATTACCTCTTGGAAACGATGCCCTGGTGGCAAATCAGCAAAATGCCCAGCGCAGGCAGGGCAGGGAACCTTTATTGGTTTTTGATGCCAACACTTCTTCTTACACTCCTTCTGATCCAACAGGTGCTGTGGGCCCGAATCATTTTATCGGAGCATGGAACAGCGGCTTCAGAATCTTTGACAAGCAGGGAAACCCCCTCACACCCACCGCTTCACTTTCGACCCTTTTTCCGGGTAACAATCTTGGTGACCCGATCGTACTTTACGATGTTCAGGCCGACAGGTTCATCATTACTGAGTTTGACCAAAGTCCCAACGGATTCAATGTGGCAATTTGTCAGGGATCAGACCCTGTGAACGATGGTTGGTATGTGTACACAACCGGATTTACTACAGGACAGTTTCCTGATTATCCCAAATTCAGCATTTGGTCGGATGGTTATTATGTAACATCCAATATCTCGACCAACAACCGTCTTTTTGTGATTGAGCGCGACTCAGCGCTGGTTGGAACCACGGCCCGTTTTGTAGCTTTCCCACTCACAGGTATCCGCACATCAGGCTTTTATAGCCCACAGGCTTTCAATGTGACCAATGGCGACTTACCCCCGGCCGGCAATGCCAGCATCGTATACATGCAGGATGACGCCTGGAGCGGCGTTTCGACCGACCACCTGAAAATATGGACAGCCAATGTGAACTGGCAGACACCGGCGCAATCAACCCTTTCGGAACCGCAGGTGATAGAAACAACGCCTTTTATCTCCGTCTTTGATGGTGGTTCTTTCTCTAATCGTCCCCAGCCCTCTGGCCCCGACCAGGATGTGTTGCAGGCCACTATCATGAATCAGGCACAATACCGTCGTTTCCCGGGTTATAACAGCGCCATCTTTAATTTCGTGGTTGATACCGACGGCTCCAACGGTGAATTGGCCGGAATCAGGTGGTATGAACTCCGTCAAACCGCTGACGGAGAACCCTGGCAGATTTATCAGGAAGGAACTTATGTGTCTCCTTATGGAAACAAAGACGCTTTTTCGGGTAGTATGGCCATGGACGGTCAGGGTAATATCGGCATGGGATACACAACCGTAAGCAGCACTGAAAAAATTGCAATTTATTACACCGGCCGCTTCGCTTCGGATCCTCCCGGACAGATGACCATCGACGAAACACTGATTGCACAGGGTCTAAACAACAATCCCTCAAACCGTCTGGCCGACTATGTTCACCTCACTCTCGACCCCGCTAACGACAAAACCTTCTGGCACATAGCCGAATATTTCAAAAGTGGCAGGAAAGATGTTGTTGGCGTCTTTCAGATAGCTTCTGATAACAATCACGACGTTGGGATGACCGCCATCAATGCACCCAACGACGGGATGCTTTCTAATGAAGAAACGGTGTCAGTTACCCTGTTCAATTACGGAGCCGAGGGTCAGCGTGATATACCGGTCTATTTCAGGGTTGACGGCGGTGAGGCAGTGCAGGAAATTTTTGCTGATACCCTTCCGCCTGCTGCAACGGCTGAATATACTTTTACTGCCAAAGCTGCCATGGGCACCATTGGCCAAACCTATAGTCTCACCGTTGGTACAGCCCTCGAAAATGATGAGGGAACTTTCAACGACAGCATTGTGAAATTGGTTACTTACCTCAACACCAGTGACCTTGGTGTAGTTGGAATCAGTTCTCCGGTCTCAGGTATTGGTGTATCGCAGGATGAAGCAGTGACAGTGAATATCAGTAACTTCGGAACGGCAGAAATGACAAATTTCACAGCTGGTTATTTGTTTGAGGACAACCTGATTACCGAAACTGTGCCCGGACCTGTCTCAACCGGACAAACGATTGCCTTTACTTTCCAGCAAACGGTTAGTTTTCCTCAGTTGGGCAATTATCAGTTAAAGGCGTTTACCCAGGTGGGCGATGATGCCAACACAGCCAATGATACTACTATGGTTGAAATTGTGAAATCAAACTGTCAGCCGGGTGCCGACTGCTCCTATGGCGATGGATTAACACTGTTCAGGTTTAACAACATTAATAATCCAAGTAGCTGTAGCGAAGGTGGTTACGGAGATTATACCGATCAGGTTGCCGTCATCGAACAAAGTGAAACCTATGAGCTCGAAGTTGCCACAGGTTATGGCGATCAATATGTTAGGGTTTGGATTGACTACAATGACAATTTTGTTTTCGAAACCAACGAGCTCATCGTTGACAACATCGTGTTGGGCGATAACCAGGGAGCAGGCAATTATTCCCAGGTGCTCAGCATCAGCATTCCCGATACTGTTGCCTTGGGCGAGCACCTTCTGAGGGCCAAGACTTCATGGAATGAGGCAGTGCCCGATGATGCCTGCGAGGTGTCAGAATATGGCGAGACTGAAGATTACAAAGTGAATATAGGTATCTACACCAGTCAGGCCAGTCGCTTGCTGAGCGAAGCGAACCTTGAGGTTCGGAGCCTTGGCCAGAACCGTTTTGAAGTGAGTTTGCAAAGCGATGCCCTGAATGAAACACTGGTGCTGAGTCTGCACAACATCCTGGGACAGAAATTGATCGAAAACAGGATCAGCAAGGAAAATGGACGCTACACCTATCCGCTCGACTTAAGCTATGCCGAACCCGGTGTTTATGTGCTTCGCCTCGGAACCTATACCTATGGCAAAGTTCAAAAAATCAGGGTAAACTAAGACATTAAATTCAACACAAAGAATACCTGCAGGGCATTGGTTTTGCAGGTATTCTTTGTTTCGGGCCGCAGGCTTATCCGGTGCAACCGTCTTCCTGATGCCCACCTTTGCAGCTGAACAATAAACACTATTTTTGCGTTTTGGCGTGAAGTTAAACCTAGCGCTTCCGTAAACAGTCATTCATCATGAAACAATACAAAATTTACCTGCCTCTTTTGTTGTCGGTCGTTCTGGCCGGTGGACTTTATCTGGGGTACCGAATCGGAGCCAATGCAGCATCGGGCGACGAGACTGCCTTTTATTTGCCCGTACAAAAAGGTGGAAAACTCGATCACATTCTACAGTTTATTGAGCAGGATTACGTAGATACCGTCAACAGCAGTCAGTTGGAAAACAATGCCATCAAAGGAATGCTCGAAAAGCTTGACCCTCACAGCCAATACATTACAGCCGACGAATTTCATGAGATGAATGACCCTTTACTTGGAAGTTTTGAAGGTATCGGCGTTTCATTCAGGATTGAAAAGGATACCATTACGGTGATCAATCCGGTGAAAGGCGGACCTTCGGAAAAGGTTGGAATTATGGCCGGTGACCGTATTGTGTTTATCGATGACAGTCTGGTGGCGGGTGTGAAGGTCACAAACCGCGATGCCATGCGTAAGTTGAAAGGAAAGAAAGGCACCACGGTAAAGGTAGGTATTCATCGCCGGGGCGTGGAAGGTCTGACAGATTATACCATTACGCGCGATGTAATTCCAACCTACAGCCTCGACGCAGCATATATGGTTGATGGAAAAACAGGTTACATCAGATTAAACAAATTTGCTGCCACCACTTATGAAGAATTTCTCGATGCCGCCACAAGGCTACGGGAGGAAGGCATGGAACAAATCATTCTTGACCTTCGAGGCAATACCGGTGGTTATTTGAAAGCCGCCACCGACCTCACCGACGAATTTCTTGCTCAGGGCAAACTCATCGTTTATACACAGGGAAAAAACAGACCCAAGTCATTTAGTTTTGCTAACCGTTCGGGCCTGCTTGAATCGGAAGAAGTGGTTGTACTCATCGACGAAGGCTCTGCCAGTGCCAGTGAAATTGTGGCTGGAGCCATACAGGACAACGACAGGGGCACCATCATTGGCAGACGCTCTTTTGGCAAAGGACTTGTGCAGGAACAGCTCTCCATGCGCGATGGGTCGGCTCTCCGACTGACAGTGGCCCGGTATTACACCCCGACAGGTCGTTCCATCCAAAAACCTTATGATGGCGATTTCGAAAAATATCACCACGAATCTTACGACCGCTATGTCAACGGCGAAATGATGAGCGCCGACAGTATTCACCTCACCGACACTGTGAAATTCCTGACACCAAAAGGCAAAGTTGTTTATGGCGGTGGTGGCATCATGCCCGATATTTATGTCCCACTTGATAGCGACAGCAGCCTTTTTTATTATAACCGACTGGCCAACAGCGGACTGATTTTTCAGTACGCCTTTGATTTCGCCGACAGCAAAAGGGTCGAGCTTGCACGTTTCAAGGATGTTGATAGTTTTAAAAAGCAGTTTATCATGACTGATCAGCAGCTGCAGGAGCTTTACAAAATGGCTGCCGACAAAGGCATCAGCCAGCCTGCTGTTGTGAGCCCTGAAGCACGCAGGCACATCCGTACACTCTTTAAAGCCTATGTTGGACGAAACATCCTCGACGATGCAGGGTTTTATCCCGTTTTTCAGGACATTGACCCGATCTTACTCAAAGCCATTGATTATCTGAATAAGCCCGAAAGTTGAGCGCTGTGACAGTGATTGTCATCATCGTCAGCTCTATGCTGTTGCGGTTGGCGACTTTTGCCGTGGTAATCAATTATTATAAGGTTTCCCGACATCGCAAAGCCTGGTTGCTCATTGCAGCAGCCATGGTGTTGCTGGCCCTTGAGAGTCTTTTTGAGTTGCTGGCTCTCACCGGGGTGTCTTCACTTGCCAATACCTCCTTTATTCCGCATGCTGCCGGGCTGGCCGTGTCATTACTGATGCTTACAGGTACTGCCCTTATCAGTACCATTTTAAAACGTCTGGCGGCAGCTGAAAAAACAAAGGAAAACATAGAAAGGCGCTTTCAGATGCTTTTCAACACGAGCTCCGACCAGGTGTTTGTGCTCACACTGGAAGGCAACATCGTTGAAGTGAATCTCTCGGCTTGCGACAGACTTGGGATGAAAAGGGAAGAACTGCTTAATAAACATTTCAGACAAATCAAGGCAGGTACGTCGGCCGAAGGCGTGATGGATCACATCCATTCAATTAAAAATAAGGGTAAACACATATTTGAAACAGAACTCCTGAGCAGCACCGGACAGCGTTTTCCGGTTGAGATCAACTGCCGCCTGGTCGAAATAGATGATCAACCTTTTATTACCTGCATCGCACGCAATATCAGCGAACGCAAAGAACTGGATAAAAAGGTCAGAATCGCCATCATCGAAACGGAGGAAACGGAACGCAAACGTTTTGCAAAGGAAATTCATGACGGCCTGGGGCCGCTGCTTTCTGCCATCAAGCTATATGTAAATGAGCTGGATGGACTTGAAAATGGTAGTGAAGAAAAGAAAGAGTTTACCCAGCACATCAACCGGATGATTAACGAAGCCGTTGACACTTCACGCAACATTGCCAACAACATCACCCCGAAAATTCTGGCAGATTTTGGCTTGAAGCAGGCGCTTACCACCTTCACCGAAACCATCAATGCCACCGGATTGCTCACCATTACAACCCGTTTCGATTCCCTCGACCGAAGCCTTAGTCCGACTATGGAACTTATTTTTTACAGAATAACAACAGAGCTGATCAACAATACGATCAAGCACGCGCATGCCACAACTATTGAGATAGGTCTAAGTCTACAGGAACACAAGTTGTTGCTGAATTATCGCGACAACGGACGGGGCTTTGATCTGCAGCAGGCAATCGAAAAAAGTGATAACCACATGGGCGTCAAGAATATTATCAGCAGGGTGCGATCGATGAACGGCATTTTCAACTTCAGAAATACAAGCCCGGGAATCCAGATCAGCATTGCTGTTGACATCCATGCCGAGGCAATGAATTAAAGTAAATTAACCCAACAAGGAACGAAACACCACGTCTGATTGTCAAATCAAAGTTAATATCCATACATGAAGAAACATATTAAACGCATCGTTGGCATTGCACTGGCAATAGGACTGCTGGCGCTGATTTTTTTCAATAAAGACGGCTTGCTTAGCAGCCGGAACGACCGCTCGGCTTTTGTCTCCGGCAGAGCCGCGCAAATGCTACCTGTTCAAACCATGGTAGCCACCGAAGCTCCGCTGAACGATGTGCTTGTAGCTGCAGGCACCGTAATGGCTGATGAACAGGTTGAAGTGGCAGCCGAGGCTTCGGGTCGGATCACCAGCATTAGCTTCACCGAAGGTAGCTTTGTGAGGGCAGGTGAGTTGCTGGCTACCATAAACAATGCCGACCTGCTGGCACAAGCGGACCGGAATAATTTTCAGCTTCGCCTGGCTGAATCAAGAGAAGAACGACAGCGACAACTGCTCGAACGACAAGGTATCTCACAACAGACCTACGATCAGGTGCTCACCGAACTCAATGCACTTCGGGCAGAGGCGAGCCTGCTGGAAGCCCAGCTTGAAAAAACCCGCATCCGTGCTCCTTTTGACGGGGTGCTGGGCCTGCGCTACCTCAGCGAAGGCAGTTATGTGAGCCCGGGCACCAAATTGGTCAGGCTGGCGCGCATCCAGCCGGTTAAAATTGAATTCAGCGTGCCTGAGAGGTATGTGGCTTACGTGAAAAAGGGCGTCAGTGTTAACTTCAGTGTTGACAATACCGCCGAACTTTATCAGGCCAGCATCTATGCCATTGAACCGGTTGTTGACAAGCAGTCGCGCGCCATCACGGCAAGGGCTGTCTATAGCAACGCCTCAGCTGCTGTAGTTCCGGGCTCTTTTGCCAGGGTAGAGTTGCCTCTCATGAACCTGAGCAAGGTGCTTCAGGTGAAAGCCGAAGCATTGATACCCGAGATGGGTCAGAACAAAGTGTTTGTTTACCGTGGTGGTAAAGCCCAGCCTGTGATTGTGAACACCGGCATCCGAACCGATCGTATGGTACAAATCACTTCAGGAATTCAGGCCGGTGATACTGTTATCACCAGTGGTCTGCTGCAACTCCGGCCGGGTATGGCTGTCGAAATTCGTCAAAACAGTCAGCCATGAGTTTAGCATCAACCAGTATTCACCGTCCTGTGCTGGCCACAGTGATGTCGATCCTGATTATTTTGTTTGGTGTCATCGGGCTTTCAACCCTGGGTGTGCGCGAGTATCCGAGCGTTGATACTCCGGTGGTAACTGTATCCACAGGTTACACCGGTGCCAATGCCGATGTGATCGAATCACAGATCACCGAACCACTCGAAGAATCAATCAATGGCATTGCCGGCATCCGAACTCTAACCTCGGTGAGCCGTGATGGCAGAAGCACCATCACCGTTGAATTTGATCTTTCGGTTGACCTGGAAACAGCTGCCAACGATGTGCGCGACAGGGTGTCGCGTACCTTATCCAATTTGCCTCCCGATGCCGATCCACCCATTGTTGCCAAAGCCGATGCTGATGCAAACCCCATCCTTTTTCTGAACATCCGAAGCGAACAACGGTCATTACTCGAACTTACCGAGATAGCCCAGCGTACCTTCAAGGAAAGCCTTCAAACCATTCCCGGTGTGAGCTCCATTGCTATCTGGGGCGCAAAGGAATACTCGATGCGCCTTTGGATCGACCCTTCCCGGCTTTCGGCCTTCAATCTAAGTCCGCTTGATGTGCGCAATGCATTGCTGCGTGAAAACCTTGAGCTCCCTTCAGGGCGTATCGAAGGAAATACGGTTGAACTCACAGTACGTACCCTCAGCCGGCTGGAAACACCCCAGGATTTCAATAACCTAATCATCAAGGAAACGGAGGCTGGCATTATCAGGTTCAGCGATATAGGCTTTGCCGAGCTGGCTCCACTCAACGAACGAACCATCCTGCGCCGCGACGGCATTCCAATGGTAGGAAATGCCATTATCCCGCAGCCTGGATCGAACCACGTGGAAATTGCCGATGAGTTTTACCGCCGCATCGAGAAAATCAGAAAAGATTTGCCCGAAGATATCGAGCTGGGTATCGGGTTCGACAATACAGACTACATCCGGCATGCCATCACCGAAGTGGAACAAACCATTTACCTCGCTTTCCTTCTGGTGGTACTCGTCATCTTTTTCTTCCTCCGCGACTGGCGTACTTCGCTCATACCCGTGATCGTGATTCCAATCTCGCTCATTGGATCGTTTTTCATCATGTATGTGGCTGGTTTTTCAATCAATGTGCTTACGCTGCTGGGACTGGTTCTTGCTATCGGACTAGTTGTTGACGATGCCATTGTTGTGATCGAAAATATTTATTCAAAAATTGAAAAAGGAGTTCCGCCAATGCAAGCCGGACTCGAGGGTTCGGCTGAGATCTTTTTTGCTGTAATTGCCACCACGGTTGCCCTGGCAACAGTTTTTCTGCCCGTTATTTTTCTCGAAGGACTCACAGGACGTCTGTTCAGGGAATTTGGAATCGTACTTTCGGGCTCGGTTATCATTTCGTCGTTTGTGGCGCTCACGCTCACCCCGATGTTGTCGACACGCTTGCTCAAACGACGTGAAAAACACAATGCCTTTTATGAGTGGACTGAGCCGTTTTTTAACAAGCTTGCCTCAATATATGAAGAAAGTCTCAAGTCTTTTCTCAGGCATAAGTGGCTTTCAATGGCTATTATCCTGCTATCCGGACTTATCATTTTCAGCCTTGGAAGAAGGCTTCCCTCAGAACTGGCTCCAATGGAAGACCGATCGGGTATGATGGTTTTTTCGACTGCTCCTGAAGGTATTACATTTGAATACATGGAAATGTACGTACAGGAACTCATCAACCTGGTAGAGAAGGAAGTGCCCGAAACGTATTCGCTCATTACGATCACTTCACCAGGCTTTGGGGCAGCGAGTAGCGTAAACTCGGCTTTTGCCCGCATCCGGCTTGTTGAACCCGATCAACGTGAACGTTCCCAGCAGGAAGTGGCCGATCACCTCACCCGTGGGTTGTCGCAGCTCACGCAGGTTCGCAGCTTTATCACACAGGAACAATCAATCAGCACCCAGCGAGGTGGACTGCCGGTGCAGTACGTCATCCAGGCCCGTAACCTCGAAAAACTCCGTGAAGTGTTGCCAAAGTTCATGGAAGAAGTTGGAAAAAGTCCTGTTTTCCAGTTTGCTGATCTCAATCTGAAATTCAATAAACCCGAACTTCAAATCTCGATCAACAGGGAAAAAGCTCGCTCTATGGGTGTTTCGGCACAGGATATCGCTCAAACGCTGCAACTGTCACTGAGCGGGCAACGCTTTGGTTTTTTTATCATGAATGGAAAACAATATCAGGTGATCGGACAGCTTGAAAGGGCCTACAGATCCGCTCCGCTTGACCTTTCAACCCTCTTCGTGAAAAATAATACCGGACAAATGATCCAACTGTCGAACCTGGTAGAGGTGAAAGAACAAACAAATCCTCCGGCACTCTACCGCTACAACCGCTATGTTTCGGCCACTGTTTCGGCCAATCCTGTCAATGGCAAAACCATCGGCGATGGCATTCGCGAGATGGACCGCATTGCAGCCCTGGTGCTCGACGATACTTTCAGCACCTCGCTTGCAGGTACTTCCAAAGATTTCGAAGAAAGTTCTTCCAGTCTTGCCTTTGCTTTTGTGCTGGCTCTCATACTGATTTATCTGGTGTTGGCGGCTCAGTTCGAAAGTTTCCGCGACCCGCTCATCATCATGTTTACCGTGCCGCTGGCCCTTGCAGGTGCTGTGCTAACGCTTTGGTATTTTGATAAAACACTCAATATTTTCAGTCAGATTGGCATCATCATGCTCATCGGATTGGTTTCAAAGAATGGAATCCTCATCGTCGAATTTGCCAATCAGCGAAAAGCAGCAGGTCTTTCAAAAGCGGAGGCAATCCTCGATGCTTCGGTATCACGTTTCAGACCCATTCTGATGACAAGTCTTTCAACCATTTTGGGTGCAGTTCCCATTGCACTGGCTCTCGGCGCAGGTTCGGAAAGCCGTGTGAGTATGGGAACGGCTATCATCGGGGGCTTAACGTTTGCCACAGTGCTCACACTTTATGTGATTCCGGGTATTTACAGCTACATCTCCGAGAAAGAAAAAACAGTGAGCAATATCAGTCAACTCACCAACGATGAAACGTCAACAATAGCGACCGGAAAGGAGGAAGCCCAATGAAGAAGATTCTAGTTTCGCTGATATTATTCAGTCTTGCTGCCAACAGTCTCAAAGGTCAGGAGCACTTAAGTATCAAGGCTGCCATCGCTGTTGGTCTTGAACATAATTACGGCATCAGGCTCGAACGCAAAGAATTGGGAATTGCCGAGAACAACAACAGTCCCGGTAACGCCGGTTTTCTTCCCCGACTCAATGTCACTGCAGGGCAATCCTATAGTGTCAACGACTCGAGACAGGCATTTCTTACCGGACAGGTGAATGACCGCAGCGGCGCAAAAAGTGACGCCTTCAATGCCGGTGCCCAGCTCAACTGGACCATTTTTGATGGCATGAAGATGTTTGCGCGGCGCGATCAGCTCCGGCAACTCGAGGAAATGGGGGAGATGCAGTTATTGCTTACCGTGGAGAACACCATCAGCAACATCCATCAGAGTTATTTTACACTTGTTCAGCTTAACCGGCAGAAAAGTGTTTTTGAAAAAACAATTGCTCTTGGAAATGAGCGCCTTAACCTGGCTGAAGACAAGCTTGCTTTTGGTTCAGGATCCAAACTGGAGGTGTTGCAGGCTATGGTCGACCTCAACAGCGACAGTGCTGTTTATCTGAAGCTGATCGACCAGATTGGTAGTTTGCAGGTAAGAATCAACACCCTGCTTGGGCGAAAGGCCGATATCAGCTTTGGTGTTGATGAGCAAATTGAGCTGAGACAAGGCCTTGAGCTGAAACAGCTGGAAGAGCAGTTGCTGAGCCGCAACACCAGTTTGCTGCTCAGCCGCAAAGACGAGCAAATGGCTGCCCTTGCACTGAAAGAGGTCAATGCAAGGTATTTTCCGGAGATTGGACTCAACCTGGGTTACAATTTTCTCAATCAGCAGAGCGAATCAGGTTTTTTGGCCGAGAACAGGTCATTGGGCCTCACCTATGGCCTGACGGCGAGTTTAAACCTTTTCAATGGGTTCAATACCAGGCGCGAACAGAAGAACCTGCGGTTGCAGATCGAAAGCAGTCAGTTACGGGTAGAAGCGCTTGAACAAGAATTGCTTGCTGAGCTGAAAGCTTCGTTCGACAGCTATGTCAGCAGGCAGCGCCTTATCTTGATGGAAACACATAACCTGGCTTCAGCAAAGGAAAATCTTTCGATTGCCGATGAACGTTACAGCCTTGGCGACCTATCGGGACTGGAATTCAGAGAAGCACAAAAAAATTACCTCGAAGCCGAAACAAGGTTATTGCAGGTAGTGCTCGAGACAAAAATCCTCGAGACACAGCTTTTGCAACTCGCCGGTATGCTTGCAGCTGAATAAGGATGTAAGGGGTTATACTGACTATTACCGTTATTTTTCCCTCTTAACATTTACTTAGGGATTTTTTTTTCACTATTTTTCCACTCAGATTGCAGGAAAAAAGGTTGACCAATCCAACCGCAGGTCTGGCAGGCGTTGTTTTTTAAACAAGCACCCCCGCACCCATGAAGGCAAACAATCTTCCTGATGAGCAGGAAATGAATTTTCAAATAATGCTGGATGCACTCAGCAGCAGGATTTTTGTCTTGGACCCAAACAACCGGATCGTCTATGCCAACCCTGCATTTGCCGCATTTCTGAAATGCGAGCCTGCCAGCCTCAGGCAACTCACGCTTGGCGACATAATGGTGCCGGAACAGGCCTCTGCAACAGCTGTATTTGAGGATAACTCAGATGTTTTGTTACATTTCAAATCATTGGATAAAAATGTTGAGCAGTCTTATCGAATGATTTTTTCCACAAAGCTGCTCGTTATTAATCAAAAAAAATACAAACTTTTTCAGGAGTCAAATAAACATACACAACTCCACGTCGAAGGAAACGACTACCATGAAGCCGTGTTGGGAGCCATCCCCGACCTGCTTTTTGTGCTCGATCATCAGCGACACATCGTTGGTTACCACGCACCCTCAGAACAAATGCTGGCCGCCCCACCGGAAGTCTTTCTGGGCAAACCATGTGAGGAGTTTTTACCCGAAAATGTATATAGTGTTATCAATGAAGCACTTGATGAAGCTGACATTCATGGCGCCTCGATTGGGAAAACCTATCGTTTCGACAGCGATGGCATTCCTTCCTGGTTTGAACTTTCGATCAAACGCAATCAGGATACGGATCGTTTTCAATATATCGCCCTCTCACGCAATATAACCAACAGCAAACTCAATGAACTGGCTCTGGCGAAGAGCGAAATCAGGTTTAGAAGCATTATAGAGCAAAGCGACGAAGGTATCGTACTCATCGACACGGAAGGACGGGTTATCCTTTGGAACCGAAGTATGACCGATATCACAGGCCTTGCAGCTGGTGAAGTGTACGACCGGTTTATCTGGGAAGTAATGTTCGACATTGGAACACCCATGCGGAAAAGCATTCCCGGGGTGCTTGAGCAGGGGAAAAACCGCATCCTTGATATACTCCAACGCAAAGAATCAGAGTATCTCGGTCAAACCATGGAGTCTGAAATAATGAAAAACGATGGCAGCCGCAGGCTCCTTTCCACCACCCTGTTTCCGGTTGAATATGGCGATCAATATATGCTTGGTGCTATCCATCGCGACATCACCGAAATAAAGAAGGCAGAACTTACACTGCTTGAAAATGAGGAGTACATCCGAACTCTTTATTATGACAGCCCGGTGCCTGTTTTGGTTATAGAAGAAACCACCCAGCTGGTTTTCGATCTCAACAATGCCGCCCTTGCTGCTTTTGGATGCAAAAGCAGGGATGAACTTGTCGGGAAAAGTGTTGAAGATTTGCTGCCGCCTGAGAATGAAGATGATTTATACTTTAACAGGCAGCAAATTGCCGAGAAACTGGAACTCATTTCCAATGCCAGTGAAAAAACTTTCGACTGTCATTTCAG
>JADHED010002210.1_pt1 | contig 13871 bp, 10 predicted proteins | sample 8952041 | NCBI WGS metagenome assembly JADHED01 (sample SAMN16124423, study PRJNA663239) | bioreactor sludge metagenome | isolation source: sludge (control) | place: India:Bengaluru | collected 2018-09-08
ACGCGCTGGACCGGGTCCCCGGGGCCGCCGTCGTCGGCACGAACGCCGCGTTCTTTTTCGACCCCGAGGGCACCGCTCCGCTGCCGGACGCGTCGGCCTTGTCGAACGCGCCGGACGCGTCGGCCCCGTCGAACGCCCCGCCGCTGCGACCGTGGCGACCGGGCGGCGAGCGCCGGGTGACGTTCCGCGACCTCCTGCTCGCGAACCCGATCCTCGCCAGCGCCGTCGTCATCGCCGGCGACCGCACCGGCGCGCCGCCGCTCTTCGACGAGTCGCTCGACACGCTCGAGGATTACGACCTCTGGGTCCGCCTGCGCGCGCGCCACGAGCTGGTCGTGCTGCCGCAGGTGACGGCGCTGATCCGCAAGCGCCAGGGCAGCATGAGCCGCCGCCTGCGCTCGATGGCGCTCTGCGGCCTCGAGGTCCTCGACCGCGGCCTCGCCCTCGCCCCCGCCGACGACACGCTCTCCCCCGCCGAGCGCCGCCGCAGGCGGGCGGGCCTCGAGGTGGACCTCGCCTACGCCTGCCTCGCCGAGGGGGACGGCCCCGCCGCGAGAACCGCCGCGCTCGGCGCTCTGCGCGACGGCCACTCGGCGAAGGCCGTGTCCTACCTCGTGGCGTCGCTCGCGCCGGGCCTGGCCCGGCGCTGGTGCCTGCGCGCGTAGTCTTCCGCAGGCTCGGCGTGGTGCGCCATCGATAGCTCTTGCGGAAGGACGCTTTCGCGCACCCCCCAGTTTCCGAAGCCCATCTCATGACCACTCTTAGGCGCGAGCAGGTTGGTGAGTGAGTTGATGAAGCCAACGGGCCTGCATCATGGCTGCTCTCGATGTGAGCGTCGTCATAAGAACGCTACTTTGTGCTCGTAGGCCCCCTCACGTCGTTCTTGGGTATCGCCGTATGTCACGCGCCCCTGCTGCGGGATTTCCTTCGATAACGAGCTACTCTCTTGGATCCCCACCACAGGGTGGTCCACCATGCGATCACCAAAGCCGACGCTAGGGCGAACTCCGCCGGACCTGAAAGATCGGGAACTGCTAGGCCGACTAGAAGAACTGGATTCGTCAACACGAGACACAAAACCACTACCTTGGTGAGGTTCGAGGGGTGCACACGCAGGCTCATGTCATCGGGTGGCACTTGAAACCACAAGTAAACCAGGAGCCCGAGGCTTATGCAGGCGCACAAGGCCGCTGTTCGAAGTCTCATGGGTTCGGAGCCTCTTGGTGCTTGGGCATGCGCGACACCGCATCTCGGATTGCGTCACAGTGCTTGCCCATGTCCAGACGCAGATCCTCCCACACGTTCCGTATGATGCCAAAAACGCCACTTGGCTTGCCGCCGCTTAGGAGAGCGTGCTTGACCTCGTGCACATAGGTCCCCGCGCTCGCGTGCTTTCCAATGAACACAAAGCCAGGCCCCGCCTGTCCCACTTTGCCGTTGACGTTGAATGCATCTGTGAGGACCATGGTCAGTTGCTCTGGATGTGACGCAATGTAACTTTGTAGGTCTTCGCCCCCAGATGTCATCCCTTCAATATCCCTACCCGTCGATTCCAGGTTGGTCACAAGATTCATTTCAGTTACCAACAACGATACTCCGCAGTCCGCAAGAAACGCGGCTAGCGCATTCAGCCCCGACAGCGGCGTCGCATAGCGTGGGTTGTCGAACGTGGCATTGGTGTCCACAAACACGACCGTTGGGAGAACCTCCGCGCCCGTCTGCTGTGCTGTGGCCGCGGACGTTCTCTGGGCCTGATCTGCTTGGGCGTTGCCGCCTCGCAGGCGCTCCCCGGGTGTGCCGGCTAGAGAGCCGCCCATGCCTCCGAACGCAAGCAAAGTCCACCCGAAGTTGATTGTGGGTGTCAGGTACACAGGCAGGTCACCGGAAGGGTCAGTGCTCGTTCCCGGGTTGTTCCTCACGTAGGCGTAGCGGTTCCATGACTGTGGGTCTGCGGGCGTCGCCGGGCCCTTGTCGCTGCCCAGCATGATCGCGAGGGCCGGACTGTAGTAGCGGTTTCTCATGTAGTCGAGCCCGATTGCAGCATCTCGCTCATGTCCCGTGAATCGCTGTCGGACATCCGCGCCAACAGGTATGATCGCGTCCTGCCCGAACGGGTAGTGCTTGCGCACCGTCAGCGCGTTCCCTTCCTCGTCCGTCACAAGCCGCGTCGACCCCAAGTGATCCCAGCTCACGTACTGGTAGTTCACCGACGGCGCGCCTGGCACCGAGTCGAGTTCGGCACCCGAGTTCCGCGCGTCGCTCGTCACCGTCTGCCCGGGCGGCCCTTCGACATGCGTGACCGGATCGATCCACGTCATCCAGTACTTGCCGTAGCCCGAACCCGCCGGCTGGTGCGGCTGTCCGCCCCCGCAGGGCGATGCGTTAAGACAAGCCGCGCAACGTGGAAACGAGGCGGTCCGACGTGACCCGGACCGAGTAGCGCGCCTCTACGACACGTCGCCCCGCGGCGCCGATCTCCCGCGCCCGCGCCGGCGACGCCAGCAGCGCGTCGAGGGCCGCGACCCAGTCCGCGTCGGTCGCCGGCAGCATCCCGCTCACGCCGTCCTCGATCACCTCGAGGTTCGCGCCGACCGGCGACGCGACCGCCGGGATCCCAAGCGCCATGTACTGCAGCGCCTTGAACGCGCACTTGCCGCGCGTCCATGGATCGTCGGGCAGCGGCATCAGCCCCACGCCGATGCCGTCGAAGATCGACAACTCCTCGGCCAGCGTCCAGCGGCGGAACTCCACCGGCAGCCCCGGCAGCGACGGCGGCCGGTCTGCGCCGACCACGATGCGCAGCCCGGGGTGCCGCCGCAGCAGTTCCGCGAACACGCCCGCCAGCGCCTCGAGGTAGCGCAGGTTGTCTGAGTAGCCGATCCAGCCGAGCACCGGGCCGTCCGCCGGCCGCATGGCGCCCGGCCGGAAGCAGTCGGTGTCGATCGAGGTCGGGAGCACGACGGCGCGCGGGTGCGCCGCGCGGCGCGCCAGCTCGGCGTTGCCGCAGAACACCGCGTCCGCCGCGCCGACTGTCGCGCGGAAGTTGCGCGCGTAGCGCGAATCGTCCGGTCGCCCCGGCGGGGGGAGGTCGAGCGCGTCGTCGAAGTCGAAGACCAGCGGTTGGCCCTGCCGGCGCAGGCGGGCCGCGAGCGCGGGCGGGAACGTCTTGCGGTGCACGACCACGATGTCGGCGGGGCGGGGGCCGAACGTGTCGCGCAGCAGGTCTACCGCGCGGCGGAACACGCGTGCCGGTGACGGCGCGGGAGCCGACGCGTCGCCGCCGAAGGGGTAGCGCACGCGAGGCTCAAAGCCCGCGCGCACCAGCGCCGGGAGGAACGCGAGGACGCGATAGCGCGTGCTGGCGGTTTCCGGGCCGCCGACGGGGAGGAAGAGGAGGCGGCGTGGCGGGGAGGCGGTCATCGGGTCGCCGCGGGCGGAGCGGCGGGCGCGTCGAGAACCGGCGCGGGCGGACCATCGCCTTCGGCGACGGGCGGACCATCGCCTTCGGCGAGGCCCGCCCCTACGGGTTGAAGGAGCGCGGGGACGGGGTTCACTTGAGGGTCACCGGTTTCATGGCGAGCGCGGTGCCGGCGTCGACCGGGACGACGAGGAACCCGGTCTCGCCGATCACCTGGCCGTTCGCGGTCCGGCAGGAGACGCGCCACTCCCCCGGCTTGAGCTTCTGCTTGTACGACCAGGTGCGGAAGCCGTCCTTCCGCCCGCCGGTCAGCCGGATGGGAACCGTGGTCTCGTCCACCCATCCCCGGTCCGGGTCCTTGTACGACCACACGTGCGCCGCGTCGGCCTCGATGCCCACGGGCGCGAAGATCGACGCGTAGAAGAAGATCTTCTCGTCGGGCCGCCAGTGCAGGCGCGTCTCGGAGCGCTTCCAGAAGTGCCAGAAGTACGGCGCCTCGACCTGCGCGACGTACGGGCTCCGGCCGCGGTCCAGCTCGCGGCAGACGACGAGGTCCTTCTTGACCAGCGGCACCGGCGGGATCCAGTTCAGCACGAACGCGAGCACGATCGCGCCCGCGACCGCCGCGGACGGACCGATGCGGCCCCGCTTCGCGGTCGAGACGTACCGCAGGCCGTACGTCACGCCGAGCGCCAGTGCCGTTGAGAGGTAGAACCAGATCGGCCGCACGCTGCGCACCAGGTGCGGCAGCGCGAAGTTGAGGTACATGACCCCGCAGAACGTGAAGACCGCCCACGACAGCGTGAGCTGGCCGTAGCGATCCTCGAGGTACTCGTTGCCGACGAGCAGCGCCGCGACGAGCGCCACGAAGAACAGCGCGGCCCCCGAGCCCGCGCTCTTGAAGTAGAGCACGGTCATCGCCGAGCAGAGGCTGCCGAAGCAGAACTGCAGCGCGAAGTTCGCGTAGCGGTCCAGGCGGAAGCGGAGCCCGCGCCCGAGGACGAGCAGCAGCGCGGCCGCGCCGAGGTAGTAGAAGACGAGCAGCGCCAGGTCGAGCGACGTGACCGCGACGCCGAGCGTCCCCGCGTCGAACAGGAACCCGCCGAAGAAGAAGCAGGCCGGGGCGTACGCGCGGGCCCGGTCCCAGGCGCGCACCGCGCGGCCCGCCGGGCCGGAGCCGGGGAGGCCGGGGGCGCCGGGAGGAACGGTGACAGGCCCGGGCGCGGGGGGCGCGGCGGCGGGCAAGGGGGGCGGTTCCGGCGGGGCGGCCGGCGGGAGCGTGGTTTCGGTCATGGGCGATGGCGGGCGGTTCCGGCGGGGCGGCCGGCGGGAGCGTGGTTTCGGTCATGGGCGATGGCGGCGGGGGGCCGCGCGAAATTATGCTCCGCGTTCCCCCTTCCGCGAGATCCCCCGTTCCCCCGCCCGCGAGGTCCCCCGTGCCGCTCCCCTACCTCCCGCCGCCGCTCCGCGAACCGTTCGACGCCTGGCTGGCCGGGACGCTCGGCCGCTACGTCCCGCCCCTGACCTTCTCCGAGCTGCGGAAAGGGGTCCAGGCGGTCTCGTCGCTGTACGTGGAGCGCCGCGGCGGCGGCCGGCTGGCCACCCGCGCGATCGAGGGGCAAGGGAAGCGCGGCGCGCTCGCGACGTACTACGCCGCGCTGCACTTCCTGATCGTCCACCACGCGCTGCGGATGGTCGAGCACGACGCGCTCGCGGCGGCGAAGCGGATCGTGGACCTCGGCTGCGGCACCGGCGCCGTGGGGGCGGCCGTCGCGACGACGCTGCCCGGGGTGCGCGAGGTGACCGGCATCGACCGCTCCGGGTGGGCGCTCGAGGAGGCGGCCCGCACCTGGCTGGCGTTCGGCGTGAAGGGGCGCGCCCTCCGCGAGGAGCTGCCCGGCGCCATTCCCCGTCCCGCGCCCGGCACGCTGCTGACCTTCGGCTGGTCGCTCAGCGAGCTGGACGACGAGGAACGCGGCGGCGCACTGCTGAAGGTGATCGGCGCGCTGCGCAAGGGCGGGGCGATCCTCGTGATCGAGCCCCTCGCGAAGACCGTGACGCCCTGGTGGCAGGAGTGGACCGAGAAGCTCGCGCCGCTGCACGTGCGCGACGAGCTGATCCGCGTCTCGATCGACCGGCCGGGGTTCATCCGCGACATGGACAAGGCCGCCAAGCTCGACCACCAGGTCATCGGCGCGCGCGTCCTGTTCGGCGGCCGCGCCCCGTCGATCCCGTAGGCCGCGTCGCGTCCAGACGTGTAGGGGCGGCCTTTGGGCCGCCCTCCGGATCGAAACGTGCCAGCCCCGAGCAGCGGGTGCGTTTCGAATCGGAGGGCGGCCCGAGGGCCGCCCCTACATCAGGTGCGTTTCGAATCGGAGGGCGGCCCGAGGGCCGCCCCTACATCAGGTGCGTTTCGAATCGGAGGGCGGCCCGAGGGCCGCCCCTACAGCTGGGTTACATCATCGCGCTCGGCGGCGCGGGCTCGTCGGCCCGTCCCGCCTTCGACAGCGGCACGAGGATCAGGTAGCCGGCGAGGATCGCGAACACCGGGATCGCGAGCCACGGGGCGATGCCGCCGAAGGCGGCGACGGTCGGGAAGCTGTCGCGGAAGAACACGACCGCGGCGATCAGCAGGCCGAGCAACGCCTCGCCGGCGATCAGGCCGGACGCGGCGAGCACGCCGGCGTTCTCGACGCGCGTGCGCTGCGCCGGGTTGTAGTCGCGCTTCGCGGCCATCTTGTCGACGAGGCCCTTGATCAGGCCGCCGATGAAGATCGCGAACGTCGTCTCGAGCGGCAGGTACATGCCGACCGAGAACAGCATCGGCGAGCGGACCTTGATCAGGATCAGCGAGATGCCCATCGCGATCCCGACGAGCACGAGCGGCCAGGCCATCTCGCCGCCGACGATGCCCTGCGACAGCGCCGCCATCAGGCCGGCCTGCGGCGCCGGCAGGTTCTTGCCGCCGAAGCCGCCGAGCGGGTCGGTGCGCAGGTCCGAGCTGTGCAGCACGAACAGCGGGAAGAACATCACGAGGCCCGCGACCGCGACGCCGATCAGGTCGCCGACCTGCATCTTCCAGGGCGTCCCGCCGAGGATGTGCCCGACCTTGAGGTCCTGCAGCATCTCGCCGGCGACCGCCGACGAGACGCAGACGACCGCGGCGACGCCGAGCACGGCCGCGACGCCCTCCATGCCGGACACGCCGACGATCACCATCGTGAGCGCGGCGACGATCGTGGTGGCAAGCGTCAGGCCGGAGATCGGGTTGTTGGACGAGCCGATCATCCCGACGAGGTTGCCGGAGACCGCCGCGAAGAAGAACCCGGTGATCATCATCACGACGGCAGCCAGCACCGACGCGACGATGCCCTTCGTGAAGTAGAAGTAGAGGATGCACATCAGCGCGAACACCGCGAACACGCCGAGGCCGACCAGCCGGAACGACAGGTCGTGCTCGGTGCGGTCGGTGACGTCGCCGCCCGCCGTCGCGGACTTGCGGACGTCCTGCACGCCGCGCTTGATGCCGGTGACCAGCTTCTCGCGCATGCGCCAGAGCGTGAAGCAGGCGCCGACGAGCATGCCGCCGACCGCGATCGGCCGGACGATGAAGCGGTAGAGGTGGCCGGTGAGCGTCGCCCACGCCGCGCCCTCGTTCGGCGCGCCGGCGAGGTACTTGTCGATCAGCTCGGGGCCGAGGAAGAAGACGAGCAGCGGGACGAACAGGCCCCACGCGAGCAGGCCGCCGGCGAAGTTCAGCGCGCCCAGCTCGGGCCCGATGATGTAGCCGACGCCGATGTAGGCGGGCGTCGCGGCGGGCGCCGAGATCGTCGTCACGCCGCCGGCGGGCACCGTGTTGGCGTCCTTGGTCAGGCCGAGCCGGACGAGGCTCTCCTTCCAGCGGCCGACCGCGACGTGGAAGTCGTTCGACGCGCGGAACACGCCGAGGCCGTCGAGCAGCTTGATCACGGCGCCGACGCCCATGGCCTGGAACAGCTGCTTGGCGGCGTCCGCCCCGCGCTGGCCGGCCTTGTGGATCTCGCTGGCGGCAACCGACTCGGGGAACGGCAGCGCCGCGTCCTCGACCATCACCCGCCGCAGGATGGTGACGAACATGATCCCCAGCACGCCGCCGAGGATCATCAGGCAGGACGCGACGAGGTATTCCTCCCACAGCGTCTCGCCCTCGAAGTTCCAGATCTTCAGGATCACGAACGCCGGGATCGTGAAGATCGCGCCGGCCGCCACCGACTCGCCGATCGAGCCGACGGTCCGGGCGAAGTTCTCCTCGAGGATCGAGCCCTTCACCAGCTTCAGCAGGGCCATGCCGATGACCGCGGCGGGGTAGGTCGCCGCGATGGTCATCCCGGCACGCAGCCCGAGGTAGGCGTTGGCCGCCCCGAGCACGACGCACATGACGATGCCGATCAGCAGCGCGCGGAGCGTGAACTCCTTCATGTCCGTCGTGGCCGGCACGAACGGCCGGTGCTTCTCGCTCATCCGACTCTCCTCGCGCGGGGGCCGGCCGGCCTGTGCCGGCCGGCGGCACGGCCCTGCCGCGCAATGGGCATTGGGGTGGGCGCATTCTACGCTGGGTCTTCGCCCCGCAAGGCAAGGCTATGATGCGGGCCATGAAGCGGTCCCCCTGGCTCGCGGCGGCGGCGGCCGTCCTCGTCCTGCTGCTGGCGGTGGCGGGGCTGCGCTACGCGCTCCGGGAGTCCCCCCGGCCCGGGATCGGGGTCGCGGCCGCGGCGCTGCTGGCCGTGGCCGTGGTCGGCCTGGCCTGGCTGGCCTTCCGCCAGCGGGGCCGGATCGAGCACGTCGAGCGGGCGCTCGTCCGCAGCGAGACCCGCGCCATCGCGCTGGTCGAGGCGAGCCCCGACGGGGTCGTGCTGCTCGCCGAGACGCGGATCGTCTTCGCCAACCGCGCCTTCCGGCAGCTGATCGCGGCCGCGCCCGAGGCCGAGATCGCCGGCCGCGACCTCCTGTCCTGCGTGGCCCCGGGCGACCGGCCGCTGGTCCGGGACTGGATCGCGCGGAGGAACGCGGGCACGCCCGAGCCCGAGCGGCTCGCGTTCGCGGGCCTGCGGGAGTCGGGCGCCGAGATCCCGCTGGAGGCGGCCGCCTCGCTGCTGCCGACGCAGGAGGGCCGGCAGCTCGCGCTGTTCCTGCGCGACCTGACGGCGCGCCGCACGATCGACGACCGGCTCCGGCACATGACGCGCCTCGAGGCGCTGGTGGACCTCGGCGAGTCCGTCGCGCGCGAGTTCGACGGCATCTTCCGGCAGATCCGCCAGCTGGCCCGCGAGCCGGAGCGCGCGGCCGAGACGGGCGAGGCCGTGCACGGCCTGCCCGCGGTCGAGGCGATCGAGCGGCTCGCCTCGCGCGGCGCGGCGCTCGCGCGCCGGGTCCGCGCGGTGGCGCCCTCCGCGGTGGACCGCGCGGGGCACGTCCCCTTCGACCTGCTGCGCCTCGTGCGGGAGGTCGCCGCGGACTTCCTGCGCGCGCTGCCGCAGGGGGTGTCGCTGCGCGTCACGACCGACGGCGTCGACCGGCTCGTCGTGCGCGGCGACGCGGCGCAGCTGCGGCACGCGCTCTGGCAGGTCCTCGACAACGCGCGCGAGGCCCAGAAGGAGGGCGAGATCCAGCTGCGCACGCGCACGTTCGACCTGGACGAGGCCACGTCGTCGCAGCGCCCCGGCAGCCGGGCCGGCGCGTACGCCGTCGTCGAGGTGCGCGACCGCGGCCCCGGGATGCCCGAGGACGTCCGCGAGCGGGCGATCGAACCGTTCTTCTCGACCAAGGGGGCGCGCGCGTCCGGGCTCGGGCTGACGATCGTCTTCGGCACCGTGCGGGCGCACGGCGGCTTCGTCGAGCTCGACAGCTACCCCGGTCGCGGCACGCTCGTGCGGCTCGCGCTGCCGCGGCTCCCGGACGTGGACCTGCCCGCCGACACCGTCGCGGCGCCGGACCCGCGCGCGGCGTGGCGCGGCCGCGAGACCGTGCTGGTCGTGGACGACGATCCGCACGCCCGGGCGGACATCCGCCGGCTGCTCGAGGACTTCGGCTACCACGTCGAGGTGGCCGGCGACCCGCGCGGCGCGCTGTCCCGGCTGCGCCAGCGCCCCAAGGTGGACCTCGTCGTCCTCGACATGGTCCTGCCCGGGATGAACGGCGTGGAGTTCCTGCAGCGGGTGCTGCAGCACTGGCCCGCGCAGCGGGTGCTGATGCACAGCCCCTACCGGCTGCAGGACCAGGAGGAGGTCGCGCTGCGCCGCGGTGCGGTGGGGGTGTTCACGAGCTCCCGCCGCGACGAGGACCTGGTCCGCGCGGTCCGGCAGGCCCTGGACGGCCCGCCCCCCGCGGCCGCCTGACGGGTCACCGGCCTGACGGTCACCTGCCTGACGGTCACCTACCTGACGGTCGGCGTCCCGCGGGTAATTCGCCCGCCCGGATCCGGCCTGACCACTCGCTCTTTTTCATGGCACCTGGGGTCTGTCCGTGTATCCTCACGTCGTGTCCCACCGTGGCGCTTCTCCCGCGCCCGTGTTTGACGGAGCATTCGTGGACAAGTACCGGGATCGGGATCGCGATCGCGACCGCGAGCGCGCCCCCAAGGAACGCGCCCCCCGTCCGGAGAGGCCGGACCTCGGCAACTCCGAGCAGGTCAAGCGCCTGAAGCGCGCCATGGAGCGCAGCGCCTCCGAGGTCCTGCGCTGCCAGAACTGCGGTCACCAGCAGCAGGCCGAGGTCGCGTTCATCGGCCCGCGCTCCGTCTGCGACAAGTGCGCCACGCCGCTGCACTCCTGCCGGCACTGCGCGTACTTCAACCCGTCGGCCCGCTTCGAGTGCAAGAAGCCGGTGGTCGCGGCGGTGCGGGACAAGTGGGCCGCGAACGACTGCCCCGCCTACGAGCCCCGCCTCGTGCTCGACGCGACCGGCCGCCGCCTCGAGGGGCGCCCCACGGTCGTCGCCAAGAACGCCTTCGACGCCCTCTTCAAGAAGTAGGGGCGGTGCCTCGCGCGCGCAGCGCGCGATGGTCCGCCCTGGTGCCTCGCGCGCGCAGCGCGCGATGGTCCGCCCGGCGCGCGATGGTCCGCCCTGGTGCCTCGCGCGCGCAGCGCGCGATGGTCCGCCCGATCGCCGATGCGGCGCCTTCAGGCCTCGAGGTCCTTCCGCCGCTGCGCGATGATCGCCTCGTAGACGAAGAACCGCAGCCGCTTCTCCGCGTCCTCGTCCCCGACGCCCATCCAGACGATCGGCGCGCGCTCCTTCGCGCGCGCCGCGCGCAGCACCCGGCCGTACAGCGGCTTCACGCCCGCCGCCTCGAGGTCGGGCACGTCGATCCGCGCGCGGGCCCGCTCGCCGAGCGCGAACGGGCACTCGACCGACCCCGCGGCCTCGGTCAGCGACGTCAGCGTCGCCGGGGTCACGATCCGCGCGTGCGAGAAGGGATGGTCGCGGCGCAGGAAGACGCGGTCGGGATCGCGGTCCGTCTCGTGTTGCACGGCGTGGCGCAGCAGCAGCGCCGTCCAGCCCTTCTGCGGCTCGACGGGCGGGACGTCCCGCTGCGGGCACAGCGGCCCGAGCCGGTCCCAGAACCGCGCGTCCCCGGGCGCCGCGAGCGGCAGCACCGGGATGCCGGCCTTGGCCGCGCGCACCAGGGCGCCCGCGCGCATGGTGTCGTGCAGGTCGGGATGCTCCGGGTCCGCCACCAGCAGCGCCGGCTTGAACTTCTGCAGCCGCGGCGAGAGCCCCTCGAGCGACTCGATCCAGCGCAGCGTGAACTTCGCGGTGTCCACCGCGTCCGCGAGGCGCGCGACCGCGTTCCCGGACGGCGCGATCACGGCGATCTTCAGCTTGCCGGGCGCGCTGTACTGCGCGTTGCCGCGCACGAGCGCGGACAGCGGCGCGCCGCGGCGGGCCCGCTGGACGTCGAGCACGAGGCGCACCTCGCGGTCGTAGTGCAGGTCGTCCTTGGACCGCGACACCACGCGCGCGACGGCGCTCGGCTCGCCGACCGCCCGCAGCAGCGGCCCCTCGAGGACCAGCTCCTCGCCCTCCGCCGGCACGAGGTCCGTCTCGAGCCGCAGCCGGTTGCCCGAGACCCAGCTGACGCGCCCCGTCCAGCGCGCCGTCCCGTCGAGGCGCATCCGCGCCTCGGCGAACTCCTGGCCCGTGCCGCGCCGGAAGTCGCGCTTCAGCGCGTTGCCGATCCAGGGGACGAGCATCGCGGGATCGTAGGGGTAGCTCAGCACCTGGTTCGCGACGTCGAGCGCGAGGAACGCCCGCTCCGGGTCGCCCGACAGCGTGCCCGAGCAGAGAATCAGCGGGATGTGGCGCGTCTGCGGCTCGTTGTGGAGCTTCTCCAGGAACTCGAGCGACTCGGGCCGGACGATCACGCACAGGTCGGCGCCCGCGTGGGCCGCGGAGCGCGCGAGCAGCCCGGGCTGCTCGAACACCCGGACCTCCGCGCCCCAGTCGGCGGCGTGCTGGGTCACGATCCGGCCGGTGTCCCCGACCGGGTCCGCGACCAGGATGCGCTTCGGCCCTGCGCCGGCGCGGGAGGCGTCGTTCATGTTCCTCGTGGGCTAACTTTGTTATTTTTGCACGGGAGGCAACCCCGGATGCGTGTGAGAGAAGTCGCCGCCAGGGACCTGAAGGACCGGCTGGACCGCGGCGAGAGTGTCGTCCTGCTCGACGTGCGCCAGCCCTGGGAGTACGCGTACGCGCACGTCCCGGGGTCGCGGTCGATCCCGCTGCCGGACCTGCCCGAAAGGGTCGACGAACTCGACATGGACGCGGAGATCGTGACCATCTGCAAGGTCGGCGAGCGCAGCGCGTGCGCGGCGGAGTTCCTGCTGTCGCACGGGTTTCGCAGCGTCGCCAACCTGCGCGGCGGGCTCTACGCGTGGGCCGCCGAGGTCGACCCGCGCGTGTTTCCCTAGGGGGTCGCGCCGGCCGCCGGACACCAGGCCGCGAACGTTCGAAAACTCCTTGAGATCGCCGCGCGACCGGCGTATATCGATAGCGGAGAACGGAAGCCTGCAGGACGTCCCGGCCGGTCGAGGGACGCGCACCATCACCTGGGCTTCCGGATGCTCCAGCGGTCGCGGTGCGGATCAAACCGCGGCCAAAACTCCGGAGGGGCACCCTCCGGAACGACCCAGAGTGGGGCCTCGGGGCTCGTCCGCCCACCCAGCGAAAAAATCGGAGGGCCCATCCGGCGCGGAACACCGCGCCGGATTCTTATTCCGGGATGGGCGTCAGCGTACCGCGCGTCAGCGCACGGCGGTCAGCACGGCGGTCAGTGCACGACGGGCAGCGCCGTCTCGGACTCCGCGTGGTCGTCGGGGACCGCCCACTTCGTGTGCGGCGGCCGGTTGCGCACGAACCAGTTCCACACGAGCGCGCGGTACGTCGTCGGCGTCAGGCCCGCCTCGGCGTAGAACGGGCGCAGCTGCATGTGCAGGCGGCGCAGGTTGTAGAACGGCACCCGCGGGAAGTAGTGGTGCTCGAGGTGGTAGTTGGACCAGAGATACGCGACGTCCCAGAAACGGGACGGCTTCATCAGCGTGCTCCACTTCGCCGGGTCCGCGGGGTCGATGTTGTAGTGCTGGCCCAGGCGGTTCAGCGTGAACGCGACGGGGAACACCACGAAGTACGGGACCATGTAGACCTTGAACGCGATCCACGGCCCGAACACGCCGAGAATCGTGGACAGGATCGCGAGCTGCCCCACGACGGTGATCAGCCGCTCGCGCCGCACCTGCCGCTGCACGTCGGGCGGGTAGGTCGCCGTCTCCCGCGCGGCCGCGCGGAAGTAGATGAAGAACAGCGCCGGCGTCATGTACAGCGCCTTGTACCAGCGCGCGTTCCGCTTCGGCGACAGGTGGTGGCGCTTCGGGTCGGCCTCGCCGTCGCCCAGTTGCGCGTGGTGGTCGAGGTGCCAGCGCGTGAACTGCGTGCGCGAGATGCCGCTCGGGAAGGCGTACAGCCAGCCCAGCGCGCGGTGGCCGCGCACGGCGCGGCGGTCGCTGAACACGGCCTCGTGCACGACCTCGTGCAGCATCACGGTGAAGTTGAAGACCGTGAAGCCCGCCACGATCGAGCAGGGCACCCAGAGGTACCAGCGGTCCAGCAGCGCGGCCCCCGCGGTCGCGGACGCGAGCAGCAGGACCTGCCACGCGAGGACCGCGAAGTGCTTCGCGGGCTGCGTGCGGTGGAGCCGGCGCAGCACGTCCTGCGGCAGCGCGCGCGCCAGACGGCGGCGCAGCTCGACGCTGGCCTCGGCGTAGTAGGACGTGCGCTCGCGCTCGGTCATCACGCGCTCGGTCATTAACGGGTCCGTTATTCCGGCGGCGTGCCGGGACCCTGAAACTTACCGTTCCCGCGCGCGGCGCGCCATCGGCCATCCGCCATCCACCATCCGCCATCCACCATCGGCCATCCG
>JADHED010002250.1_pt1 | contig 13865 bp, 3 predicted proteins | sample 8952041 | NCBI WGS metagenome assembly JADHED01 (sample SAMN16124423, study PRJNA663239) | bioreactor sludge metagenome | isolation source: sludge (control) | place: India:Bengaluru | collected 2018-09-08
CGGACGTCACATGGGGCGGCCAGGTGAACCCATCGAAGATCCGGATCCTGCTGCCTCAAAACGGCGTGGCTCAGGTAATCGGCGACTCTGGCGCGCTGCCGCTCTCACAAGGCACCCCGTGGGCAGTCGCGCCAGATGTGGAAGGCACGGCGTGTCCCTCGGTGACGACGACGCCAGCCAACACGCAGGGCGGCTTTACGCTGACCGCTGGCTGTCCCCCCACAAACGCATTAACACTTTCGAGCATCGTCTGGCTGAAGGTCTTCGATCCCTCGGGAACTCTCGCCGCAACGATCAAACTCGGCCCCTTCACGACCGCGGACGGCAAGGGCTTCGTGGCACAGGCCGGCGAAGAGACGTCTTTCACGACGAGCGAAGGGATTCAGGTCACGGTCCCGGCGGAGGCGTTCACCGAAGCGAGGCTGGTGACGATCCGCAAGCTGAGTCCTGCAGGCCTGAACTTGACGCCGCCTCCCGGTATGGAGCTGGCGGCTTATGTCAGCGTGGACTTCGAGGGGAGGGCGCGGGAGTCGCTCCGAATGAGAATCCCGGCGGTGACGAGCGCACCCGTGGGCCACCTCTGGTTCTCTGGCACATCGCTCGGGACGCCTTGGGGGGAACGTCTTCGACTGAACAGCATCGGCAAGGTCGTCTCCATCGATGGGCAGAAGTACCTCTCGAACTTCGAGGCGGATCTTCCGCCCATCGCCACGGCTCGAAGACCGGGGCAACAGCCCCTCGCGAATTCGAATCCGATTCGCGAGACGCTCGATGAATTCAAACTGAAGAAAGAAGCCGTCTTTCTCGCCTCGGCGGGAACCGATTTTGCGGCCGTCACGGGAGGGATCTCCCTGGATCTGACGAGCCCGGGCGAACTTCTGTACAACGCGGCCGCGGACCTCTTCGTTTACTTCAACGAGGGGTTCGACTGGGACGGGGGCTGGATTCTCCCCGTGGCGCCCGGAAGTAACTTCACCCTCGTGAGGCGCAACATCTCGACGGGCTGGATCGTGGCGCAACGCGAATACGGCCCGCAGTCAGCGGGCGGGAAGATCGTGGACGTCGGAGTGCAGGACGACTATCCCGGCCAGCCTCACAGACCTCCCAGTTACACGGCCCTATCGCCGTTTGTCTTCCTGCGATTCACAGTGGAGAACGCAGGCGGCTCAGAGCCGTCCTGCATCAACCTGCGAAGCGAGGTCAGAGCCTGCAGCGGGGCCGGAATCGCGACGGTCGAGGCGACGGCCTCGCATTTGGCGCCGGAGAGCCGGATCCTCTTCAAGTCGGAATCGGGCGGGTACAAGGAAGTGGCAGTCGATGCAAGCGGGACGTTCCAGACACTGCAGGGGCCAGCGAGTCCGGGCGAGGAAGCATGGGTCATTATTGCGCCCGGCGATCTGGACCCTGACCACTTCTCCGAGTTCCGGATCGACTTCGATCAGCCGCTGAAGAAGCTCGGTGAGCCGGAGAGTCCCTTCACGGCTCCCGCGACCGCCATGCTCTTCGACTGTGGAATCGTGTCGGAAGCCTCGTGCGGAAATGTGACGATTCCCCTGGAGAGCGTTCAGACAGCGAATCTGTCGGGGCTCCGGCTGCGTCCGCTGGAAGATTTGCCGCGTGGCCACCTGTTCAGGCTGAAGCTCGCGACGAGCATCCTTCCTGAAAGTTCGTTGCTGCCGCGCGAGTTCACGTTTGCAACACGGGCGGCGCAAGGACAGGTGCCAGTCGGGGTGACGCCTGCCCTGGGTGACACACCTTACGCGCGTGATCTGTTGAAGTTCGGGAACCTGCTCCTCGTGGGTCTCGTCACGGGGCAAGTTCTGGCGGTCGATGTGTCGAATCCAGCGGCACCGAGGCTTCACTCCTGGATGAAGGACGCGCCCGAGGGTGTGAGGGCTTTTGCGACGGACGGCCACAACAGACTGTTCTTCAACGGGAGCCTTGGTGCCTCGTGGGGAGTGAAGGCCGTGGCGCTGGAGGATGTCCGGTCGAGCCCGGGCCAGCCGCAGGGCGCGTGTCAGCCAGCACCGTCGTGGGCACAGAACGTTCCGTGCTTCAGCGGAGCCGCGGGAGGGGTCCGCATCGCGCATGCACTGTCCGGGATCGTGACTGCGGGCGAATACACGTCGATACAGGGGAGCCTCCCGTCGGGCACTCCCGTGGCAATGGACGTGGCGGTCGACGATGACGTCACCGGCGAGATGGAACTGCGTGATTTCTACACGACCAATGCCTCGGCGGCATCGGGAGGGCTCGAAGCGCACCAGAACGGGGACGGGAGCTACACGTTCCCGGTGAAGCTCGACCTGACGAAGAACGGGAGGCAGGTCACGGTGCTCCCGTCGTTCGACAAGCAGAACGGGGCGGTGAGCGGGACGTGTCCGGAGGAAGGAACGTTCTACCGGTATCAGCGAGCGACAGTGGAGAACCTGACGACAGGGGAAAGCTGGTCGTTCGACGTGGAGAATCCGTGGCCCGGGGGGACGGGCACAGGAGTGCTGGTGCATGCGGGCGGAATCACGGCGCGGAAAGGAGACAGGCTGAGAATCCGGTACAACCGGAGGACGCTCGGATACGTTTCCGTGGTGGGGAGCGGGATCACGGTCGTGGATCTGAACCGCATCTATCGCGTACCGCTGCCGGCAATGGGCCAGGCGCGACTGGAAGCACAGTGCGGGCGGCGACTGGGGATCTACGAGGGACAGTTCGGCCCGCAGACGGGACAGGAACCGCCGATGTTCGCGACGACGGGAGCGGTGGCACAGTCTCCGGGGGGCGAAAAAGGAATAGGTCAAATCCACGTCTATGGCGCACTCAAGAACTACGGTCTGATCCACACACGCACGGACGTGAGCGGACCGGGGCGGCTGGCCTATCAGGAAAGCAGTTCCTTGACACAAGCCAATCTGGGACCGGGCGCCTTCGTTCGAGACGTGGCGCTGGCGGCGCGGGTTCCCGTGGTTTCGGAGAAGACCGTTCAAGAGCTGGATCTTCTGTTCGTCTCGCTGGGGGCGGCGGGCATCGGGGTCCATGACGTCACGGACCGCTACTTGAAGCAGCTGGGACGGTTCCACAGGCCGGGACACGAGGTGTACCGGCTGCAGGCGGATGTGGCGGGCGGCCGGTTGTACGCGGGAGGATGCGTCAACGGCAACTGCTCCGAGCCATTCATCGACGTGTGGGATCTGAGAAAACCGAATGGCGATTCCGGGGACGCGGATGCGCGGCTTCTCTACTCGGTGCCGATGGCGTGGGACACGAATCACCTGGGGCTCGACACGAGCGGGACCGGCCTGATCTTCAGCTGGAGCAATACCGCGGGAGCCGCCGCGGGACCAGCGGGGATCGCGATACCGGTGGCGGATCCGCGGTTCACGTTCTTCGGGAACTACCGGACATCGAGCGGGCCGGAGCTGCGACAAACGTCACTCTTCCTTCCGCTGGGAGTTCCTGCTCACGCGTACGCGCAGGACGATCTGAACACACAGAAGAAGGAAGAAGCGGAGAAGATCCATACCGCGGCGGCGAAGGTCAGGGTTGCGCTTCCGGGCTCGCTGGGAGAGCGGCTGACGGCGAAGCTGCAGAGTCTGAGGAGCTTGCCGGAATCGAGGCTGTGGAACCGTCCGGACAGCGAGCTGAAGAAGCACATTGCGCTGCCAGGCGGTCCTGGATGGCCCGCGACCGCCGTCCACGTGACGTTGAAACGCCTCTCGAACGAGGCGGCGCGCGAAGCCTACAACCTCTATGAATCGGAGGAGACGGTGCTCTTCCTGGCGGATCCGCGGGCGCGAGGCGATTACGCGCGGCGGGATCTGCCGAACGAGATCGCGGACGAGATGGGCCAGTGCCGGCGGTGCGAGAGGCCGTCGTACCTTTCGGGGCAGAGCGTCAGGGAGCTACTGACATCGGGGCGGTACGTCCGGGTTCTTCTGGATGTGGACCCGGCGGCGGCCGCGGCGGTTCAACAGGCGACACAGGCGGCGCTGAGCTTCTTCGCGGGATTCGGGGAGAACTACCGGGCGCCGTCCGGAATGACGGAAGTCGCGGTGTGGGCCGACAGGGTCGGAAGTCCGGTACAGGTTGCTCTCGCCGAACCCGTTCTGGGGGCGTCGTCGTGGGATTTCGAAGCGGGATCGGGCGTGGCGCTCCTGGGCGGAGAAGCGATTCTGAGCCAGACGGATCACACGGTGGAGGCGAGGACGCTGGGGTTCTCGTTTGGCCGGACGTACCGGTCGGGAGTTCTGGGGTTCGGACCGCTGGGGAACCTGGGCTGGAGCGGGAGTCTGTTCGAACACCTCAGGCCGAACCCCGCCACGGGAGCGGTGGAGTACTTCACCGGGCCGGGAGAGGTGCTGACGTTCCTGCCGATGGACAAGGAGACGCAGGCGTGCCCCGCGCAGACGGTGACGGATGTCCGGACGGAACCCGAGCCAGACACGGGCGGGTCGTATTGCGTGCCGAAGGGGTTCCAGGGCCGGCTTGTGAAGCTGACGGGAGACGGCGGGTGGAAGCTGTACACGCGGAATCACGATGCGTTGCGGTTCGACCGGGACGGGAAACTGAAGGAGATCTCGGACCGGCACCGGCAAGACCGTCCGGTGGAGGAGCAGGGGAGCACGGTTCAACTCGTGTATGACGGCCATGGCGAGATGATCCAGGCAAGGGACGAAATGGGACGCATTTACGCGTTTTGTTACGAGGAGGATCCCGCGAGTCCTCGATATGGACTTCTGAAAGAAATCGAGGACTTCTCGGGAAGGGTGATCAGGTACACGTTCGACGATCAAAGATGGCTGACGTCGGTGAAGCTGCCCGCGGTGACGAAGACGGCCCTGACGCCTGCTTACTCGCATCCCACGATCTCTTACGCGAACACGGCTGGTCCACTCGGCTGGGGAGTCGTCAGCGGGTACCGGCTTCCTGGGTCACTGACGCAGCGAGTGACGTTTAATTACGCGGCGGACGGGAGAGTGGGTTCGCTCAGTGTTCCAGCGAGTTCCGGGAGTGGCCCGGGCCCGGTCTGGACGCTGCAGTACGAGGGCCAGGCGCTGCCATACAAGGTGACGTTGACGCACCCCTGGGGTCAGAAGGTGGAATCGCTTCTGGGCGCGGACGGGCGGATCGGCGAGAGGCGGGAACTCTCGGTACCGGCCCTGGATGTGAACGAGACGGCGCCCGGAGGCGCGGGAGGATTCGTCCCACGGGATCTGATCACGAAGTACACGTTTCTGGCTGACGGGCGGCTCGCGACGGAGGTCAGGCCGGACGGAGGCAAGACGGCCTATACGTACGACACGTCGAGCTACGACCGGCTCAGCAGGTTCAATGCGATCGAAGTCAGGCACGGCATGGAAGGCCAGGGTTCCGACCCGAAACGGATGGGACCGGTCAGCTATGCCGAGACGAGGAGTCAGGCGGACTACCAGGGAGACAACATCCCGTACCGGTTCCGGGACGGGCTGGCGTCGCCGAGGCAGAAGACTGTGGCCGTTCCCACGGCTCCGAATTCCGCGGTGCCGAACTCCGGGAAGAACATCGTTGCGAAGCTCGAGTTCGAGCCGGGGCAGCCCACGATCGATGCGTCGGCCGGCTTCGACAAGTACGGGCGCCTGCTCCACCGGCAAGACGGTATGGGGCTTTCGGAGAAGCCGGAGATCACGCTGACGTACTACCCGGACGCGATTGGCAGACTCGAGGCTGGATACCTGAAAGAAGTCATCAGGAAGACCGGTTCCCTGAGTCTGATCGAGTCGTTCACTCAGGATGAGCGGGGCAATGTAACGGAGCGCCGGGCCAGCCATGGCACGAGGTCCGGAGCGGAGTACGACGAGTGGGACCGGGTGATCCGGGGGTATGCGGGAGAGGCGGCCCCAACTTCGAGGCCGCGTCCATACATATCCGTGAGCGGGCAGGTAGAGCTTGGATACGACGAGGCGGGGCACCTGATCAAGGAACGGCGGAAGCAGACGGGGGTTCCGGGCGGCTGGGTGGACACCACCTACCAGTACAACGACCGGGAACAACTGGCGTCGCAAACCGTGACGCCCGTTGCCGGACCGGCGAAGACGGGGGACGGCACCGTAGCGGTAACGACGGTCTTCGTATACGACGAGTTCGGCCGGCTGTCGAAGGTTCGAAGCGCGGCCGGGATCGAGACGGTCTACGGATATGACTCTGCGGGCCGCGTTTCAACGGAGACGCGGGGAGTCTCGGCACCGCGTAAACGCGGGTACGACCCGCTGCACCGGATTGTGTTCCTGACGGACGGGGATCAGGGGGTGTGGCGCGGGTACTACGACATCTGGGGGCGGCGGTACCGGGAGGACGTGCCAGCGGGAGCCATCATCGAGCGGGAACACGATGCGGCGCATGGGCTCGTGAGAGAGACGCAGTGGACGGCGGAGCCTGGAACATCGGCCGCGCAAAAGCTCACGGAAACGAGGACTCACGTCCGGATGACGGGCGATCTGGACCAGACGAGGGAACTGCTGACGGCCGCGCCGGAGACGTGGCGGATCACGAAGAAGCTGCTGAACTCCGCGGGGAGGGTCGTCAAGGTGACGAGCGGCCCCACGGACGCGATCCAGAGAACCGAAAAGGAGATGACCTATGACTCGGGAAACCGGGTCATTCGCGAGAAGGACGCGGTAGGGAACGAAACCGAATCGGTGTACCTGGACGAGTCGCCGTGGGCGGATGCGGTCAAGCGGCGCGAGACGAATCCGGCGGGACCTCCCGTCCTGACAGTGGAATCGCAGCTGTTCCGGGATGCGCTGGGGAGGGTGATCCGGGAGGAGAGGACGGACGGGAGGGTGATTCAGACGCTCCTGGACGAATCGGGGAATGTGCTGGAGATCAACGAGGGGAACGGGAAAGTCACAAAGACGGTGTACGACGGCACCGGGAAGGTGATGCGGGTCGAGACACCGGCGGGCGGACTGAAGACGTACGGCTACGACCCGGACGGGAGGCTTCTCGGGAGGCGGATCGCGGCGGCGGGAAGCAATGTGGCGGAGACGGCTTTCGGATACGACGGGAGCGGACGTCTGGCGCACGTGACGCGGCCTGGGAACGGGATCTGCGCGCCGTGCGTGGAGACGTACAGTTACAACGCGGACGACACGCTGGATATCCTGATGTTGCGAAGCGGTGTTCGTGTCAAGCACGGGTACGACGTGGCGAACCGTCTGGTGAACCGGAGGGTTCTCGGAGCGGGGAGCACGGGAGTGCAGCCGGTGACGGACTTGGGGGACGATTACGCGTACGACGTGGCGTCGCGGCTCGTGTCGTCGATGCGTCCGCAGACGGCGGCGCCAGGGGTCGGGTATCCGGCCTACGACACGGGAGGGCGTGCGCTGCAGGAAGTGGTGGGGACGCGGAGTCCGCTCGGGAAGGCGTACGACACGTGGTCGCGAGAGGCGGGGGTTACGCTGCCGCACGGGGAGACGTACAGCCGGAGCTTCGATGATCTGGACCGGGTGGCGCAGGTCGGGTCGAGTGTTAACGCGCAGAGTGGAGCGTCGTGGGTCTGGGGCGGAGTGAACCGGATCTACGGGATCACTGCGAATGGGCCCTTGAAGACGGCGCACCGGTACGGGTATCTCGGGGGGCTCGGAGTTCAGCCGGGAGGGAGTCAAGCGGCGAACACGAACTGGAAGCTCGGGACGCTGTCGATCGGGTCGCAGTTGGCGGCGGGAAGTGTGACGGGGCCGCTGCCGGCATCGTGGGGGCGGTTCGGATATGGGTACGAGGCCGAAAGCGGTAACAAGAAAGGGAGAGAGGTTCTGCCGGCCGCGGGCGTGAATGCGCTCGTGAATCAAGGCTGGGCGTGGCAGAGCGACAGCAAGTTCCGGCTGACGGGAGCGGTCGCGGGCACGGGATCGATGCAGGGTCTTGGTCCGCAGACGAAGGGGCTGGAGAGCTTCAGTTACGGCTACGGGCCTTCGGACGAACTGCTTTCCGTGGCGCGAGGGGCGAACCAGACGGGGTACACGGCGGGAGTTGAAGGGAACGTGACGTCGGTGAATGGGGCTGCCGTTCTCTACGACGCGGACGGAAGGCGGATCGAGGACGACCGGGCGAATCTGGTGTGGAACTGGCGGGGGGAACTGGACCACGTCGTACTCAAAGACGCGTGGCCGGGGAAAGACCCCTCAGACGCGCGGATCCCGTACGGCCACAAGGTAGTTTACGTGCGGGATGCGGCGGGGCGGCTCTACTCGCGGACGCATCTCGGCAAGCCAGTGACACCGGGAGACGAGAGTAGCCGTCCCTTCATCGACAAGCAGGAGTTCGTCTGGGATGGACAGACGCTCTTGGCGATGGAGGGGCGGGCGTTTGACAACAGTCTGACGTACAGGATGTCTCTGGTACCGGGGGCAACCGGGCTCGACGATGCCGTTCAGCTCAGGGTCCAGAGATTGGACGCGAGCGGGAACCCGTTGCCGGAGAAGCTGTACACGTATCTGAAGGACGAGCTGGGAACGAACCTGGGGCTCGTGGAAGAGCGAGCGGGAGCCAATCCAGCGAAGCCTCCATTGATCGTGAGGTACCATTACACGCCGTACGGAGAGGCGAGGGCGGAAACGGGGCCCGAAGTTCTCCGGGTGTTCTTTGACAATTCACTGGCATCGGTGACGCGGTTTGATGGAACGAGCGCGAGTCAGAACGTGAACCCGGCGCAGGCGGTTTCGGGAGGCTTACTCCTGCAACTCACTCTCGCGGCAGACACGACAACACTGGGAACGGGCGTCATCGTCGAGAGAAGGCTGACGGACGGGACGTGGGGGGCGCTGCAAGCGTCAGAGCTGGCGTTCGGCCGAAGTAGCAAGTCCGAGGACGGCGAGCTGATCATCCTGCCCCTTCAAGGCTGGACGAGAGGCAGCACGTACCGAATCAAGCTGACCCAAACCCTGAAGGACAACTTTGCCCGCTCGATCGGGAGTCCTGTCACTCTCGAGATTCCCGTTCCTGCAGACGGAACCCCGCCCATTTACGAGAAGACGTGGCCGCTGGAGTTCGAGTCGATCCTTGCAGCGAGCGACACGGCGAACGGCGCCTTCCCGTGGGCGCAACCGTTCCTCTTTCACGGGGCTTTCCACGATCCGGTCACCGGCCTGATCAACTTGCGAGCCCGCTGGTACTGCCCCCGCACCGGCCAGTTCCTCTCCGAGGACCCGCTCGACGACATCGACTCCCCGAACGTGTATGGGTATGTCGCGGGACGGCCGCATGAGGCGAGGGATCCCTGGGGACTCTCAACGTGGAGTGCTCTCCAAGGCTACGTTGCTGGAATCACCGAGGCCTTCGATCCGACCGGCTTGCTTCCGGAAGTCGAAGCCGAAGATGCGGGGTACGGCACCGGGTCGCGAGACGCTGAAGACTTCGAAGTCTCGAAAGAGACCGGCAAGTGGGCCTTGCGAGCCGCCACGTTCTTGAAGTCTGGCGCCCAACAAATCGTGAGGTCCGGATGGCGAGAAGGTGCGAAGCAGATCGCCAAACAGGAGCTGATGGCGCGAGGGAGGATATTGGTTGCTGGCCAGGTAGGCAGTGCGGTTGAAGAGATCGCAGAAGAGGCTGGGATCGACGAGGGAACCGCCAAGCTGATGGGGGGAACAGCACGACTTGCCACGATGCGGTCTCGAAACCCGGGACGCCTGTCGGCGAAGGCTCCCAACAGTCCCCCTTCCGCCTCGTCACCGCCCGCAACTGTCAGCAAGTCCGGTCCAGTTCAGTTGGTCACAGGTAAGAATTGGTCGGAGAAGCAGATCGCGCAGGCTGAGGCCTATTGCGCTGCCTGTGAGCGCGCCCGTGAAGCCGGACAACTGTCACCGTCTGGAAGGGTGTCAACGAAAGGGCAACTCCGGCAAGACGCGAATCGGGAAGTTGCGAAGGAGAAGGCCCGCGCGGCCAAGGCAGGGACGCCGTATTCGGGTCACGTAGGTCATGCTCCTGACACAACTTGGACCGGGAAGGCCCGGGCGCCGGAATGGCATGACGAGGACGCAGTGGTGAACACAAGTTTTGGGGCACAATCAAAGCGTTATCCGATTGGTTACAAGCCGACTCGTTTCGAAGTTAAGAAGAGTGAGTGAGATGTCAGGAACTGCGAATGCACCGTGTAATTGGCCCGCGCTAATCGGGGAGCTTATCCAAGTCCATCGCGTGATACGGTCGCTTGACGACGAGGGCATATGGTCGAACGACTTGCCTTCTCTTGCATCGGAGGCATCCGCTCTTGAATTTGTCGACAGGGAGATCGAGGGCTTAGATCCCCAGTACAGAGCCTTCCTTCAGTCAGCGGACGGATGGGATGCGTTCTTTCAATGGGTAGATCTGTTCGGGACGTCACGCCTCATGTGCATGCAGGACCGGTCACACGAGTACCTAGAGCGCCTCCATCATGTGTTAAAGGATCGCGGGTTGAAGAGGGAGGATTTGCTGACGATAGCCATGACGCGACCAGGTTATGAAAACGGTGTACCGGATCTTTTTGTGATCGTTAGATCACATCACCCACGTGCCGGAAAGATATTCTGGCTTGCCGAGGATATTGTTGATGAGTTTCGAGATTTCGAAGACTTCTTCTTATGCATGATTGAATACAACAGGCGTGAGGAAGAGAACCTGCGAGCAGAAAAGGGATCTTAAAGGGACAGACAATCTTGGATCCTGGGGCCTTGAGCTGAAGATGACAGGAGAAAGGAACCACGGGAGACAGGCTCGAATGGAAGCTCCTCGCTGGCGCGCGCCAAGAAGCAGCTTGCAGCGGACAATGAACACGGCTCGCTCAGCTCGCGTGTTCGTTGCCGCTGAAGCCCGATCTTAGGCGGGCGGGACCGGAAGAACGCGGAAAGGCGACGTTCACGCTTGCCGAACCGCCAGGGGGGAGCCGTCACTGCGCCTGCATATCCGCGAGGCTGCGAATCGCGATGCTCTCGCAGCCATGCGGGCAGGCTCGTGCCGGCCCGGAGAGAGAACCACCGGAGAAGAGAACCACCAGAGCCGAGGCGAACGCACTGTCTCGGCTCGAGCCCGTCCGCCGATCGCCTGTGAATGTGGCCCGGTGCTCGACAGCGTCAAGGCTTGATTTATGCACCGTTACCGTGGCTTCGCAGGGCCTTGACTCCGTCTCGACACCGGGCCGAGGGAAGATTGCGGCGATAGGCGGACGGGGGCGTACTGGCTTCTGACGTCCGGGGTTCAGTTGCGGAAACGGCGGTGCTGGCGTAGAGCCGCTGGAAGCGAAGAGGGGCCTCCCCTCTATTCCTTCTTTAGCTGCCGGGCTCCTGGGCGGAAGGGCCGAAGCTCGCTCTGGCGAGCTTGGCCCGCACCGCTCCCCTGGCGGCACGTGAAGCGAGAAGGTAGCTTTGTGTGAGGGGGACACCGTATCGCCCAACGAGTGCATTCAGCGGCGGGAACACGGGGAGCGGAGCGAACCGTGTACCCAGTCCGCTGGAATGCTGGGTTGGGCACCGGGGTGCGGGGAGTTTGGTTTGGGGCGAGGGCGGGTTCCCTTCCCTGGGTGGTCTCCGGTTCGTGAACGGCTACGGGTGGGAACCGGCGTTCCTCGGGGGCCTCAAGCCGTGGAGTCTATTGTTCTCCCGCTCGACCAGTGCGTTGGTTCGGTGTTCCACCGGCCTGAATGAGCTTCCGTGCTTCATGCTGCAGCAAGATGCCCTCGAGTACGCTCTTGACGACTTCCAACTCTTGCGCGTCCAGACGAGACGCGGCCTCGAACTGGAAACGCAGCGCCTCGGCCGGTCCCCGCTCGCCTTGGCCAAAGAGCAGCGCATCTGCGCTCACCCGCAGAGCGACTGTGAGCTTGCGTAGGACGTCGAGCGTTGGTTGGGACGTGCCTGCTTCGTAGCGTCGGAGCTGGGAGACGTGGACCCCGACCTGCTCGGCCAAGGCGAGCTGTGTCAGCTTGCGCTCAGTGCGAAACGTCAGCAGCCGGCGGGCGAACTCCATCCTCGGTCGATCCTTGTCCATGGTGGTGATGGTACGGGTGGTCTCTCCGGCGGTTCTCTCGTATAGCGCATATACTATCTATTTAAAAGCTAGTATATGCTTGTTGACGAACTTTCGGAGGAAAGGAGAAACGCGAATGCCGCGAATCCCCATCAACCTGATCACCTGGCTGAAGCGAGAAGTCTCGATCGAAGCCCTCGTTCTCGCCGCGGGCATCGAGCTGAAGCGAGTGGGCGAGAACCTCGTGGGCCGGTGCAACCGCCATTTGGATGAAACGCCCTCTCTTATCGTCTCGCCCGACAAGAACCTCTGGCACTGCATGGGCGCCTGCCAGAAAGGCGGATCCGTGATCGACTGGGTGATGTTCCAGCGAGATCTCGACTTTCCCGAAGCCGTCCGGGTTCTTCTGGAAGAGCACGCGCCGGAGAAGCTGAAGGAGCCAAAGCCTCCAAGGAAGCGAGAGAAGGCGGAGCTGCCCTGCCCGCTCTCGAAGGACGCCGAGGGAGCGGCTCTGGCGCGCGAAGTCATCGACTACTACCACGCGAAGGGGAAGGTGAGCCGGGAGTTCACGGAGTACCTGGAGAAGCGGGGGCTGAACGATCCGGAACTCGTCGATACCTTCAAGCTGGGATACGCGGACCGGACTCTCGGGATGACACTGACGGTGGCCTCGCGAGAGAAGCTGAAAGAGATCGGGTTCTTTCGACAAGAGACCGGCCACGAGCATCTGAACGGCTCCCTGACGGTGCCGGTGCTTGGCGAGAGCGGCGAGGTTCTCGGGTGTTACGGACGGAAGGTGAGAAGCGATCTGCGGCCAGGAACGCCGGATCACCTCTATTTACCGGGACCTCATCGCGGGGTGTTCAACGTCGCGGCGTTCACGTGCTCAAAGGAAATGATCCTGTGCGAGTCGCTGATCGATGCCTTGAGCTTCTGGCGTCACGGGTTCCGGAACGTGACGGCGGCGTTCGGAGTCGAGGGGTTCACAGACGAGCTTCTCGAGGCGTTCGTGAGTCATGGGATCGAGCGGGTGTTTATCGCGTTCGATCGGGACGAGGCGGGAGACCGCGGCGCGGAGAAGGTGGCGAAGAGACTCTCGGCTGTGGGCATCGCGTGTTACCGGGTTCTGTTTCCGAAAGGGATGGACGCGAACGAGGTCGCGGTGAAGATGCACCCGGCGAAGAAGACGCTGGAGTTTTTTCTTCGGGGCGCTGAATGGATGTGCGGCGGGAGTGCGGAAGGGAGCGTTCTCTTGCCGAAGCCCGCAGCCGAACCGCCGCCATCGAAGCCGAAGAACGGCGAGGTTATCGAGGTATCCGGTCTTTCGAGTTCAAACTCTCTTCTTCCCTTAGCTGCCGGTTCTCTCCCGGCTGCTGAAGTTTCTTCCTTCACTTCTTCCTTGGCTGCTTGTGACAGTTCGGAGAAGCTCGAAGGCTCCGTTCCCGTTGTGCCAGAGCCCGGGGAGGCGGCTAAGGAAGGAAGAGATGAGGACGGCGAGCCAGGGGAAAAGACCCGTCCGGCGGCTAAGAGAGGAAGCAGTCAGGAAACGGCTAAAGAAAGAAGCTCTGCGTTTACGCACTCGTTGCCGCCTGGTTCCGCGGGGCCTCGCGCTCCAGCCATCTCGACAAAGCCAGCACCGTCACCGGCCTCGAGCGCACCGCCGCGAACGGGTGATCCGCTGATCTCAGTCACGGAAGAAGAGGCCGTGTTTCTCTTTGGTGACCGGCGATATCGAGTTCGGGGACTCCGGAAGAACACGTCCTTCGACACGCTGAAGGTGAACATCATGGCGACGCGTGAGGGAATCGACTTTGAGGGAACGCCGCTCTCTGGCTTCCATGCGGACACCTTCGATCTCTACATCGCCCGCTTCCGGCAGCTGTTCGAAAGGCAGG
>JADHED010002239.1_pt1 | contig 13833 bp, 11 predicted proteins | sample 8952041 | NCBI WGS metagenome assembly JADHED01 (sample SAMN16124423, study PRJNA663239) | bioreactor sludge metagenome | isolation source: sludge (control) | place: India:Bengaluru | collected 2018-09-08
CGGGTCACGCCCGCCGTGTCGTGGAGGTCGAGCTTCGCCATCAGGTTCTGACGGTGCTTCTCGACGGTCTTGATGCTGATCCCGAGTTCGGCCGCGACCTGCTTGTTGGCGAGGCCCTCGGCGATCAGCTGCAGCACCTCGGTCTCGCGGCGCGTCAGCCGCGCCCGCGGCGAGCGCACGAGCCCGCGTCCCGCGGCCGCGCGCTCGTACTGCAGTTCGAGCCGTTTCGCGATCGCCGGGCTGAAGTACGGGCGGCCGGCGTGGACCTCGCGGACCGCCTTCGCCAGGTCGCGGGAGGAGGCGTGCTTGAGCAGGAACCCCGCCGCGCCGAGGCACACGACCTGCTCGACGTACTCGTCGTCGCTGTGGGCCGACAGCATGATGATCCGCGAGCCCGGCGCCGCCGCGAGGATCTGGCGCGCGGACTCGAGCCCGCTGAGGAGCGGCATCCGGATGTCCATCAGCGTGACGTCCGGTCGCAGGTGCTGCGCGAGGCGCACGGCCTCGCGGCCGTTGCGCGCCTCGCCGACCACCGCGAGGTCCCCCTCGGCCTCGAGCAGCGCGCGGAACCCCTCGCGGACCACCGTGTGATCGTCCGCCAGCAGGATCGTGATGCGCGTCACGAGGCCGCGTCCCTTCCGGGCGGCACCCGCGCCGTGACCGTGGTTCCCCGGCCGGCGACGGAGTCGATCTCGAGCCCGCCGCCGACCATCTCGACGCGCTCGCGCATCCCCAGCAGGCCGAGCCGCCGGGACGGCCCGGGGCGGCCGAACGCCGCGACGGCGGAAGGCTCGAACGACACGCCGTCGTCCGCGATCTCGAGCACGAGCGCCCCGTCGGCGCGCCGGAGAACGACCGCGACCCGCGTCGCGTGCGCGTGCCGCGCGACGTTGGTCAGCGCCTCCTGGGCGACGCGGTAGAGGGCGGTCCGCTTGGCGTTGTCGAGCCGCCCGAGACCGGCGCACGCCGTGAACTGCACCGGCAGCGCCGTCCGCTCCGTGAACTCCTTGATGTAGGAGCGCAGCGCCGGCACCAGCCCGAGGTCGTCGAGCAGCGCCGGGCGGAGGTCGCGCGCGAAGCGGTGGACGACGTCCACCGCCTTCTCGACCAGGCGCTGGGTCCGCAGGATCTTGCGGTCGAGGCCCGTCGCGTTCGCGGCGGCCTCCTTCGTCAGCGTCGTGAGGTGCACGTTGATGCCCGCGAGCGCCTGCGCGATCTGGTCGTGCAGTTCGCGGCTGATCGTCTTCCGCTCCTGCTCCTGGGCGGCGAGGACCTGGCGCGCGAGGCCCCGCAGCTGGCGCTGCATCGCGCGGGCCTCGCCCAGCAGCCGGCGGGCGTTCAGCTCCGAGACCGCGAGCGCGGCCTCGATCCGCGCGCGGCGCGCGGCCTCCCGCTCGAGACGGCGGCCCGCGGCCGCCAGTTCGCGCTCGCGGCGGCGCAGCGCGCGCGCGAGCTGCTCGATCCGTTCGGCCGTCCCGTGCGGGGGAGCGGCTCGTCCGCCCGGCCCGGGCGCGGACGGTGGCGCCGGACGGCGCCCGCGGGTCAGGACTCCCGCCATTCCTCGCGCAGCGCGGCGGCGAGACGCTCGACGGCGGCGATGATCTTGCGCCGGTCGGAGGGCTCGATCTCGTGGTTGTCCGCGAGGCGCAGGTACGCGCTCCCGATCTCGTCGAGCGCGTGGCGGGCGTCGTCGGTCTTGAGCGTCTGCCGGATCTCGGCACGGATGTCGTCGAGTCGCTGCGGTCGAGTCGCCATGGCTCCTCCGCCGACGCGTTCTGAGGGCCGACGGCGGGACCAGCCTACCACCGCCCGGGAGGGCAGGGCGACATCTCCCGGGGACGGCGGGGCCGGAGGGGCCCCGCCCCGCCTCCGCGCCGGGGACCGCGCGCGCGCCGTCAGGGCGCCGCGGGCGGCCCGGCCTGGCGCTTCTTGCTGCGCTCGATCGACTGCAGGGCGAGGTAGTTGGCCCCGAACCGGGCGAGGTTGTCCAGCTCGTCGTCGTACTGCTGGTAATGCCGCTCCTCGTCCACGACCAGCTGCTCGAAGAGCTTCTTCGTCACCGAGTCGGCGTTCGCGGCGCACTCGTTCGCCCAGAGGTTGTACTCGCGGGCGCTCTCCTGCTCCATCGCACGCGACTTCTCGAGCATCTGCGTGACGTCCCGGATCTTGTCCAGGGGCGCCGCGACCTTCATCTCCACGTCCCCCTTGAGGAACAGGATGCGCTCGGCGAGGACCTCGACGTGCATCATCTCTTCGATCGCCGTGCGCCGGAACAGGCCGGACAGCAGCTCGTAACCCTGGTCGTCGCAGTGGAAGTGGAAGTACATGTACTGGTGGACCGCGGCCAGCTCGTCGGCGACGGCGCGGTTCAGGAGTTCGATGCTCTTCTCGTGCATGGGCTTGCCCCCGGCGGGTGGGTCCCGCCGCGCCATCATAGGGGCCCCACGCCCGTCTAACTGCGCCCCCGTTCCTGTAGGGGCGGCCCTTGGGCCGCCCTGCGGTTCAAGACGCTCGAGCTCATCGAAGCCTGAGGCGTTTCGTTGCGTAGGGCGGCCCGAGGGCCGCCCCTACACGTCCGTCGGCGCGGGGGGGTCAGCGCCGGAGGGGGTCGCTCGCGAAGACGTGCGAGCGGACGGGGCGCCCGCCGATCAGGTGCTCCTGGATGATCTTCTCCATGACCTCGACGGTCACGGAGTGGTACCACACGCCGTCCGGGTAGACGACGGCGATCGGGCCCTGCTGGCAGATCCGCAGGCAGTCCACCTTGCTGCGCAGCACGCACGGGTTGCTGGACGTCGCCGAGGCGGCGGAGCCGTCCATGCCGAGCTCGCGCAGGCGGCCCTTGAGGTAGTTCCAGACCTCGGCGCCTTCCTCGTACGAGGCGCAGCGCGGCTTCCTGGGCATGGCGCAGAGCAGGATGTGGCGCGTCGCGCGCCCCACGCCGAAGCCGGAGGCGATCGACCTGAGATTGCCGTTGCCGTTCATGAGAAGAGAATCATACCCAGCTTGCTGAGCGCCGGGCCGACCGCCGGGTGGTCGTGGCCCAGGCGCTCGAACAGGGCGATCAGCGCGCGGCGGGCCCCGTCCTCGCGGAAGGAGCGGTCGCGGCGGACGATCTCGAGCAGCTCGTCCAGCGCCAGTTCCGGGCGACCGGAGAGCCAGGCGGCGCCCGCCAGGGCGAAACGGGCCTCGAGGTCGCCCGGGTTCTGCGCGGCGCGCGACTTGGCGGCGTCGACGCTGCGCACGCGGCGCCCGGCCGCGAGCAGGTCGAGCAGCTGCCTCTCGCGCGCGGCGTCCTCGGCCTCGGCCGAGGTCGACGGGATGCGCTCGAGCAGGGCCAGGGCCTCGTCGCGGCTGCCGTGGCCCGCGACGATGCGGGCCAGCTCGAGCAGCGCGGCGGAGTCGTCGTCGTGGTCGGCGAGGTAGCGGCGCAGCAGCGCCTCCGCCTCGTCCACGCGGTCGTCCGCGAGCGCCCGGCGCGCGTGCGTCAGCACCTCGTCGTGCTCGCTCGGCAGCAGCCCGTTCAGCCACGCCTCGACGATCTGCGCGGGCTGGACGCCGGTGAATTCCGAGACGACCCGGCCGTCGCGGAACGCCTTCACCGCCGGGATCCCCTGGATCCCGTACTGCTCCGCGAGCTCGTAGTTCGCGTCGGTGTCCACCTTCGCGAGCAGGACGCGCCCCTCGAGCTTCGCCACCGCGGACTCGAGCACGGGGCCGAGGACGCGGCACGGCTGGCACCAGGGGGCCCAGAAGTCGACGACGACGGGCACGCTGCGGGAGCGCTCGACGACCTCCGCGCCGAAGGTCGCGGTGGTCGCGTCGAAGACGTGCGGGTTGGGCGAACTCATCGTGCGACCCCTTACCTGTCGCCCCGGCCGCCCGCCCCGCCGCGCGCGGGGAGGCTCCGGAGCGGGTCCGGCAGGCCGGCGAGCCCGGCGACGCGCGACAGCGCGGCCGCGGCACGGCCCGTCGGCAGATTGCTGATGTACACCCGCGTCACGCCGCGCGCCGCGAGCGCCGCGATCGAGCGCGCCGCCACGTCGTCGGGCGTCAGGCCCGCGGCGAAGTCGGCGGCCAGCCCGGCGCGCGGGACCGGGATGAACGGCGCGAGCTGATCCAGCGTCTTCGCCCGCGCGCTGCGGTAGTAGAAGACCCCCGCGACGAGCGGCACGTCGAGGCCGCGGCGCTGCGCCTCCGCGAGGAACGCGTCGACCGGCGCGAGGTCGTGGTGGGACAGCACCTGCGTCAGGACGAAGTCGAGCCCGCCGCGCTGCTCCACCAGGTAGTCGACCTGGCGCACCGGGTCGCGGTGCGGGTTGGCCCACCCGCCGAGGAGCAGGCGCGGCTGCTCGGCGCGCAGCACGGCGCGCAGCTCGTGCGCGTGCGGCAGGCAGCGCGGCACGCCGTCGGTCCCGTCGCCGCCCAGCACGACCAGCCCGGGGAACTGCTCGCGGCGCGCGCGCGCGGCGAACCGGAGGCAGTAGTCGTACGCGTGCTTGAGCGTGAGGAACGGGACGATCCGCTCGCGGACGGCGCGCGGGCCGAGGTTGCGGACGAGGTGGGAGAGATTCTCCTCCTCGCCCGTGCCCACCGCGTTGTCGGTCAGGAAGACGACCGTGTCGGCCGCGGACAGCCGGCCGACCGCGTGGTGGACGTCGATCCAGGCCTCCATCGCGTGGACGCCCGCGAGGTCGCGGCGCGGCGGACGCAGCTCCACGGCGAGCAGCGGCACGCCGCTCGCGAGCCGCTCCCTCAGCCGGTAAACCGGCAGGTCTGCGGGATCCGCCGCCTCACCGAACATGGGGCCGGACATTACCCCATGTCGCCCCGCTCCGCATGCCGGCCCCGCGGACTCGGGCCCGGGTCGGCGCCGGGGGATCCTTCAGCGGGTATCCTTTGCGAATGAGTGCGATCAGGGACCTCCTCCGGGAGCGGGTGCTCGTCCTCGACGGGGCGACCGGCACCCGCATGCAGCGCGAGCGGCTCTCCGCCGACGACTTCGGCGGCGCGGCGCAGGAGGGGTGCTACGAGGCGCTCGTCCTGCACCGGCCCGACCTCGTCCGCACGGTGCACCGCGAGTACCTCGAAGCGGGCGCGGACATCGTCGAGACCGACACGTTCGGCGGCACGCCGCTCGTCCTCGCCGAGTACGGGCTCGAGGACCGCGCGCGGGAGATCAACGCCACGGCCGCCGCGCTCGCGCGCGCCGAGGCCGACGCGGCCTCCACGCCGGACCGGCCGCGCTTCGTCGCCGGCTCGATCGGGCCGACGACGCGCTCGCTGCTGCTCACCGGCGGGACCACGTTCGACGCGCTCGCCGACTCCTACCGCGTGCAGGCCCTGGGGCTCGTCGAGGGGGGGTCCGACTACCTGCTGATCGAGACGTCGTCCGACCCGCTCAACGTCAAGGCCGCGTTCGCCGGCCTCGACGCCGCGTTCGCCGAGGCGGGCCGCTCGATCCCGGTCGCCGTCTCGATCACCGTGGAGGCGTCCGGCGTCACGCTCTGCGGCCAGCCGGCCGAGGCCTTCTACACGTCGGTCGAGCACCGCGAGCTGCTCTACATCGGGCTCAACTGCGCGGTCGGCCCGGAGTACATGGCGGACCCGATCCGCACGCTCGCGGCCATCGCCGAGTGCCCCGTGGCCTGCGTGCCGAACGCGGGCCTGCCCGACGAGAACGGCCGCTACCTCGAGACGCCGGAGATGATGGCGGCCACGTTCGACCGCTTCCTCGCGGAGGGCTGGCTGAACCTCGTCGGCGGCTGCTGCGGCACGACCGACGCGCACGTGCGCGCGTTCGCCGAGGTCGCCGCCCGCCACCGGCCGCGCGTCCCGGTGTCCGCGGGCGCCCGGCGCGGGCGGGTCGCCGGCATCGAGTTCCTGCCGCTCGACCAGGACCGCCCGCCGCTCCTGGTGGGCGAGCGGACGAACGTCATCGGCTCCCGGAAGTTCAAGGACCTGGTCCGCGCGGAGGAGTGGGAGCGCGCGGCGGAGATCGGCCGCGGGCAGGTCGCCGGCGGGGCGCACATCGTGGACGTCTGCCTCGCCGACCCGGACCGCGACGAGCTGCGCGACACCGAGCTGCTGCTGTCGTCGCTGGTGCGCAAGGTGCGCGTCCCGCTGATGATCGACTCGACCGACGCGCGCGTGATCGAGCGCGCGCTGGAGCTGATCCCCGGCAAGCCGATCATCAACTCGGTCAACCTCGAGGACGGCGAGGAGCGCTTCGAGAAGGTCGTGCCGCTCGCGCGGCGGCACGGCGCGGCGCTCGTGGTCGGCTGCATCGACGACGACCCGGTGCAGGGCATGGCGGTCACGGTCGAGCGCAAGCTCGCCGTGGCGCGCCGTTCGTACGAGCTGCTGACGGGCAAGTACGGCGTCCCGGGCACGGACCTGGTCTTCGACCCCCTGGTCTTCCCCTGCGCGTCGGGCGACGCCAACTACAAGGGCTCCGCGAAGGCGACGATCGAGGGGGTGCGCGCGATCAAGGCGGCGTTCCCGGACGCGAAGACCCTCCTCGGCATCTCGAACGTCTCCTTCGGCCTGCCCGCCGCCGGGCGCGAGGTCCTGAACTCGGTCTTCCTGCACGAGTGCACCGAGGCGGGGCTCGACCTCGCCATCGTCAACAGCGAGAAGATCGTCCGCTTCGCGTCGATCCCCGAGGACGAGCGCGCGGCCGCGCTGGACCTGCTGTACGACCGCGGCGACGACCCGATCGCGCGCTTCGCCGCGCTGTTCCGCGACCGCAAGCCGCACGCCGGCCGCGACGGCGACGAGGCGGCGACGCGCGGCCTGCCGATCGAGCTGCGCCTGCAGCGGCGCGTGGTCGAGGCGCTGCGCGAGGGGCTCGAGGTGGACCTCGAGGAGGCGCTGTCGCGCTACGCGCCGCTCGACGTGATCAACGGCCCGCTGCTCGACGGGATGAACGAGGTGGGGCGCCTGTTCGGCGCGAACGAGCTGATCGTCGCCGAGGTGCTGCAGTCCGCGCAGGTGATGAAGGCGGCGGTCAGCTACCTCGAGGGCTACATGGAGCACGGCGCGGAGCCGCGCAAGGGCACGGTGCTGCTCGCGACGGTGAAGGGCGACGTCCACGACATCGGCAAGAACCTCGTCGGCATCCTGCTCGCGAACAACGGTTTCCGGCTCATCGACCTGGGGATCAAGGTGGACCCGGTGACGCTCGCGCGGGGCATCGAGGAGCACCGACCCGCGATCGTCGGGCTGTCCGGGCTGCTGGTGAAGTCGGCGCACCAGATGGCGGTCACCGCGGCCGACCTGCGCGCGCTCGGCATCGACGTGCCGGTGCTCGTGGGGGGCGCGGCGCTGTCCCGCAAGTTCACCGAGATGAAGATCACGCCCGCGTACGGGGGCCTCGTGCTGTACGCGCGCGACGCGCTCGAGGGGCTCGACCTCGCGAACCGGCTCGTCGACGCGGCCGCGCGGCCGGAGCTGGAAGAGCAGGTGCGCCGCACGCGCGAGCGGGCCCGCGCGGCGGCGGCCGGGGGCGGCGCCGCGGCCGCGGAGGTCGAGCCGACGATCGAGCCGATGGCCCCCGCGGGGCCGACGGTGGCGCCGGCGCCGGACGTGCCGGTGCCGCCGGACTTCGAGCGGCACGTGGTCGAGCTGCCCGCGCTCGAGGCGCTCGCCTTCGTCAACGATCAAATGCTTTACGGCCGGCACCTCGGGATCCGCGGCAACGTCAAGAAGGCCGCCGAGGCGGGCGACGCGAAGTACCACGAGCTGAAGGGGCTCGTGACCGAGCTCGTCGGCGACGCGGCGGAGCGCGGGATCCTGCGCACGCGCGGCGTGTACCGCTTCTTCGCGGCGGAGCGGGACGGCGACGCGCTCGTGCTGCGCGACCGGCCCGGCGGCGAGAAGGTCGCGCGCTTCGCGTTCCCGCGGCAGAAGGACCGCGACCGGCTCTGCATCTCCGACTGGGTCGAGCCCGCGGGCGGGCGGCCGGACGCGGTCGCGATGTTCGTGGTGACCGCGGGGGCCGCGCGCGACGAGTCCGAGCGGCTGAAGGAGCGCGGCGAGTACCTGAAGTCGCACGCGCTCGCGGCGGCCGCGCTCGAGATGGCCGAGGGGACCGCCGAGTGGCTGCACGCGCGCCTGCGCGCGGCGTGGGGCTTCCCCGATCCCGCGGGGCTCCCGCTGGCGGCGCTGTTCCGCACCGAGTACCGCGGGATCCGCGTCTCGTTCGGCTATCCCGCCTGCCCGGACCTCGAGGACCAGGCCGCGCTCTTCGACCTGCTGCGCCCGGAGGACGCCATCGGCGTGCAGCTGACCGACGGCTTCATGATGGACCCCGAGGCCTCGGTGTCGGCGCTCGTGTTCCACCATCCCGACGCGCACTACTTCTCGGTGCTCTCCCGCTGACANGGGGGCGGGGCTATGCCCCGCCCGCCATCGCCATCGTGGGGGCGGGGCTATGCCCCGCCCGCCATCGCCATCGTGGGGGCGGGGCTATGCCCCGCCCGCCGAGCGGACGTGCAGCGATCAGAGACGCGCGGCGGTGCGATCGAGGTTGACGATCCGCAGGTGGAAGCTCGCGGTCAGCGACCCGTACGTCGCCTCGAGGCGCACGCGGTCGCCGTGCGCCGCCGTCCACGCCTGCAGCCAGCGCAGCTGGTGCTTCGCGTTCGGCGTCACCGGGAGGGCGAGCCGCAGCCGCTCGTCGAGGTAACCGTTGAAGCGCCCGTACACCGGCATCACGCCCGTCGTCCCGTCCGCGTCCGCGCGCAGCGTGAAGGACGCGACGCCCGCGTCCACCGGCAGGTGGTACCACTCGCGGCCGCGGAAGCTCGCCCGCTCCAGCCGGCTGAACTCGAGCGCGGCGGCCGGACGGTCGCTCCAGAGGCCGCTGCCGCACTCGCCGAGCCGCGCGGTGTAGGAGACGAGCAGCGAGATGTCGCGCGCCCCGGAGCAGTCCGTGTAGTACACGTAGTCGAAGACGTCGTCCGTGGGCAGGTCGGGATTCCACGACACCGCCATCGGGCACACCGGCTGCCGCACGGGATCGCAGTACGTCTGGTCGAGGAAGACGACCTCGCCGGTCGGGTCGAAGTTGTTGAAGGTGTACAGCCACTGGTCACCCTTCCAGTCCTGGGTGACCTGCGAGTACAGCTCGTCGGTCCCGTCGTCCCAGATCGTCCTGAGCTGCCCGCTCGGGACGACGTACGCCTTGTCGTAGAACGACCGCATCACGCTCCCGCCGTCCGCGCCGCGCGCGTCGGTGATCACCGGGTAGTCCGTGATGTTGCAGCCCAAGGCCGTCGCCAGCGCCGCCGCGAGCAGGAGCGCGGGCCACCCCCAGATCGTGCGCATGTCGATCCTCCCCGACGCGGCGGACGCCGCGCCCTGACATGCTCTCCCGGGTACGTCCAGCCGGGTCGATCGGCAAGCCGGAATCGTGCGCACGACGGGAGAACGATTCCTGTCCTGGGCGGGCCCGCCCAGACCGAAGTCCTCTCCCGCCCGCGCTCGCGCGCCCGAGGTCGCTCGCGTGGCCGAGGTCGCCCGCCCGGCCGAGGTGGGTCCTACTCCGCGCGCTGCGCCGGCGGCCGCTTCCAGGTGCCGTCGAGCGCCTCCTGTTTCGGCCAGTAGAGGCGCAGGACCATGAAGAAGGGGCCCTTCGGCGCCGGGAGCCAGTTCGGCTCGAGGTCCTTGCCCGGAGACTCGTGCTGGACGAGCAGCGTCACGCCGCCGTCGGCGTCGCGCTTGAACTGCGGCAGCATCGGCGAGTTGAGCAGGTAGCGCCGGAGCGGGTTGGCCGAGAGCAGGCTCGACGGCAGCTCGTACAGCGTCAGCGACCAGAAGGCGTGAACGGGCGGCAGCTGGCCCGGCGCGAAGCGAACGGTGTAGCGGTGGGCCCCGTCGAGTTTCTCGCCCTTGGCGTCCACCGTGAAGATGGGGTACATCGCCTCCTGCTTCGAGTTGCCGTAGATCCCGAGCACGGCGGCCGCCATGCGGTAGAGGTAGTCGTTCTTCAGGAACTCCCGCGTGCCGAACATGTCGCCCGACGTGACCCCTCCCGCATCGACGCGCTTCTGCAGGCCCGCGAGGTCGGCCCAGGCGTCGGCCATCCCGGCCTCGATCGCCGCCTTCGCCTCGGGGGAGAGAGCGGCCGCGTCGAAGACCTTGCCCGCCCCGACGCCGATCCGGGCGAAGCGCGCCATCAGGTCCTTCTCCGACGGGTGGGTGGGGCAGAACCGCAGCACGAAGTTCAGCACGTCGAAGAACTGCAGCGAGCGCCGCTGGGACTCCGGCGTGAGCGGGGCGATGAAGTCCACCGCCGGGGCCGCCGCCGGCGCGGGCCGCCCGAGGAAGGCGGAGAGCGGCTGGACCTTGTAACCGGCCTGTACCTTCTTCACGTTGTCGAGATCCGCCGGCCCGAGGAGCTGCGTGCGATAGATCGCCAGCACCAACTCCGTCTCGGCCCGGATCACCTTTTGCACGCCCGCGGGCTTGTCCCCCTTCCAGCCCGGCCCCGCGACCAGGAAGCTGCCGCCGTCGTTGCCGGTCGTGCGGCTCCCGATGTAAGCGAAGTTGAACGTGTAGGCGTCGATGAGCTGGATGCTGAAGTAGCGCTCCCGTTCGATCGCCGGCACGGTCAGCACGATCGGTTCCGTGCGCAGGTCCATCCCGAGGGAGGAGTAGGGCGTGTCCGAGTTCGGCGTCTGCACCGCCTTGTCCTCCGGCGTGAAGACGCGGAGGGTGTTGCGGAGCTGGTTCCAGGGCGCCTTGTACTCGGGATTCTTCGCGTCGACGAAGTACGCGTGCTGGATGCGATAGCTGTCCACCAGCGGGAAGCCGTAGACGTAGGCATCCCTGGCGATGGCGCGCGCTTCCGCCGGGGTGACCTCCGGGGCGGCTTCGGCCGGCTGTGCGGGGGTGAGCGCCAGCAGGTTCAGGAACAGCGCGGCAAGGACGCTGCGGGCGAAGCTGATCGTCACGTTCGTCTCCTCTCGCGGATTGCAGGTGGGCGAACGACGGCGAGGGGGGAGGTTCTCGGCGCCGGAGGCGCGGGTCACGAACGCGCGGGCGACGGCGCGAGCAGCCCGGCGAGCGCGCCGATCGCGGCGGAGCCGAGCGCGATGACGCCGTCGGGGACGTCCTTGCCGACCCACGCGAGGCCGAGCGATCCGACGAGGCAGACGATCACCGCGCCCGCGAGGGCGAACACCACGACGCGGTAGATCAGGCGGTCGGATTCGAGAGGTCCCGCGAGGCGCGTGAGCGTCCCCGCGGGATCCCTCCTCAATTCATCCGCGAGAGCGGCGTCCTGCGCGACGCGGCCCGCGAGTTCCCGGACCGTGGACACCGTCTGCGGCACGGCGCGTCAGCGGCCCGGCCGGCTCGACGAGAAGCAGGTCCGGCACAGCACCGGGCGGCCGCCCGAGGGCTTGAACGGAACCGTGTCTTCGCGGCCGCACTGCTGGCAGGTGATCGGGTAACGCTGACGGTCGCCACCCCTGCCGCCGCCGCCGCCGCCCTCGTACCCGCCGCCGCCGCCGTAGCCGCCGCCGTACGAGTCGCCGCCGCCCTGCGAGGCCTTGCGGCGCTGGCGGCAGGGCTTGCAGCGCTTCGGAGCGGTCATCCCCCGTTCGCCGTAGAAGGCCTGGTCACGCTCGCTGAAGACGAAGGACGAACCACACTCCACACACGTGATGTTCTGGTCAGGCATCAACTTCCCTCGACGCGCGGGGCCCCGTGGACCCGTCGCGTCTCCCGGCCGGAGTTTCCGTCAGCGAGCGCTCCCACCCATGGACAAGGACACGTTCCTTCGCAGAGCCTCCGGAGTAACCCGGTCATTCAAACCCGGAAGCCCCGGCGCGTCAACGACTCGCAAATGGCCCGCCCCGCGGGCATTTCCGGCCGCCCGACACCCCCGAGTCGCCCCCGGCCCTGTACATTCAGGACATTCCGCCCGTGGAGAGTCCCCGATGTCCCGCACCCGTTCCGCCTGGCCCGCGGCCGTTCCGGCCCTGCTCGTGCTCCTGCCGCTCCTGCTGGGAGCCCGCCCCGTCCCCCGGCCGGTCGGCCCCGACGGGCGGGTCGTGGACGTGCGATCGGTGCGGATCTTCGACGTCGGGCCGCTCGAGTGGCTCGAGCTCGACCGCGCGGGCATCCCGCTCGAGCGCGGGCCGCGCGGCGAGGTGACCGCGGACCTCACGGCCGAGGAGATGGACAAGCTCGAGGCGCTCGGCCTCGCGTGGGCCGAGGAGCCGCGCACCGGGCGCACGCCCGCCGGCTCGCGGCCCGACACGCCGGCGGGTCCGGGGTCCGACACGCCCGCCGGCCCGGAGCCCGACACGCCGCCCGGCTATCACACCTACGACTCGCTCACGTCCGACCTGCAGCAGGTCGCGAACGCGTTCCCGGCGATCACGCGGCTGACGTCCGCGGGGAAGAGCGTGCAGGGGCGCGACCTCTGGTTCATGAAGATCTCGCGCAACCCCGACGCGCACGAGGACGAGCCGTCCTTCAAGTACGTCTCGACGATGCACGGGGACGAGGTCGTCGGGATGGAGAACTGCCTGAAGCTGATCCACTGGCTGACCGACCGCTACGCCACCGACGCGCGCGTGAAGCGGCTCGTGGACAACGCCGAGATCTGGATCATGCCGCTCCTGAACCCCGACGGCGCGGTGCTGAACCAGCGCTACAACGCCGCGGGCGTCGACCTCAACCGCGACTTCCCCGACATCTACGACGACCCGGTCAACACGCCGGCCGGGCGCGCGGTGGAGACGGGGCTGATCATGAACTGGCAGGCCGCCCACGCGACGAACCTGTCGGCCAACTTCCACGGCGGCGCGCTGGTCGTGAACTACCCGTACGACAACACGCCCAGCGGGTCCTCGTACTACAACGCCTCGCCCGACGACGACACGTTCCGCGACCTGTCGCTCGACTACTCCGAGGACAACCCGCCGATGTACTCCGGCAGCGGCGGCTTTCCGCAGGGGATCACGAACGGCGCCGACTGGTACACGGTCTCCGGCGGGATGCAGGACTGGAACTACCACTGGTACGGCGACATGGACCTCACCGTCGAGGTCTCGCAGAACAAGGGGCCCTCGTCGTCCACGCTGCCGCAGTACTGGGAGGAGAACCGCGAGTCGATGCTCTCCCTCATGGAGCGCGTGCTGACCGGCGTGCGCGGGCGCGTCACGGCCGAGGACACCGGCGCGCCGCTCGCGGCGACGCTGAAGATCGCGGGGCGCGCCGAGGTCTTCCCCACCGACCCGGCGACCGGCACGTACCAGCGGCCGCTGGTCGCCGGCGGCTACCAGCTCGAGGCGAGCGCCCCGGGCTACGCGACGCAGGTCGTCCCGTTCACGGTCGCCGCGCCGCGCGCCGACGCCGTGCGGCTGGACGTCGCGCTCGCGCCGCAGGGCACCGACCTCGCGTTCGACGCGCGGCGCGTCGCGCAGGACAGCGGCGGCGACGGCCACCTCGACGCCGGCGAGGACGGCCGCCTGGCGGTGACGCTGCGCAACGGCGGCCGGAGTGCCACGGGCGTCGCGGGCACGCTGCGCTCGATCGACCCGTACCTCGTTGCGGCCACGCCCGCGACCTGGCCCGACATCCCCGGCGGCGCGGCGCGCGAATCGAACGAGCCGCACGCCGCGCTGAGCGTCGCCCCGGCCACCCCGGCCGGGCACCGGCTCGCGATGCTCGTGGACTGGTCGGCCGCGTCCGGCGGGTCCGGGTCGACCGCGCCGTTCTTCGTGCCGGTCGGCGCCCCGGCGACGGCGGACCGCCCCGCGGCGGACGTCCCGAAGACGATCCCGAACCCCGGCAACGTCGTGAGCGTCGTCGAGG
>JADHED010002251.1_pt1 | contig 13833 bp, 12 predicted proteins | sample 8952041 | NCBI WGS metagenome assembly JADHED01 (sample SAMN16124423, study PRJNA663239) | bioreactor sludge metagenome | isolation source: sludge (control) | place: India:Bengaluru | collected 2018-09-08
GTTTTTGATATTTTGATTTTTGAATAACAATAACTGAGTTCCGACTTCATAGAACGCCCAGGCAAAACCACTGGCAAATTGCAGTGCCAGTATGAATAGGTAGTTTTTAGAAATCCCCCAAAACATGGGCCCTGGCGAAATCAGAAATACGCCCCAAAAAAAGATCTGCTTTGAATCCATCGTCTTACCTTTTTGCTCAAGAAAAATAGCACCCAATATTTTTCCAGCCAACAAAGCAATCAACGCTCCCATATAATCCGAATAGTCCATTTTAACTTGCGACAAGAGAAATGGACTCACGAAAGGCGCCGAAATATACACACAGGCATAAAATGGAAATAACCCCAAAATAAACCGACTCGCATCCGAGCCCGAAGTTAAAAATTTGAAATACTCTTTAAATGAAACTTTCTCCTCAACAACATTACTATCCCACTCAACCACGTACTCTTTCTGACTTAACACTACGCTAGAAATAATTCGGCATATAAACGCCATCAAAAAAAGCACAGTGAAGAAACCAGAAAATGGACCGATTTCGACTTTGTAATGCAAAGACAACCCCCCACCCACAAGACCAATCAAAACCCCAAGCTGCGCTACCCTTGAACGCAAAGAAAAATACTGATTCTTTATCTCATCTGGAACTAGATTATTCATCCAGTGCGTCCAGTAAGGGTTAATAGAAAAACCGCTTGTCCAGTACAGCGTAAAGATCAAAATCAAAATCCAAAAATTCGGCTTATGATGAGTTTCAAAATAAATCAACGGCAAGAATACCATTGCTTGCATGGCCGCTGATAAAACCATCCAGCGTTTTGGTTTACGCGTTCGTTGTATAATAGTGGGAGTAAACAGTTGTAAAAATGCACCCGTGATTAAGGGTAAACTAGTTAACACTCCCGCAGCCACGTCACTGTACCCAAGCGCCAGGGCATACGCCGGTAAGTAGGATTCACCCGCGCCTACCATGATTGAATACAAAAGGGCATCGATCAAACTGAGTTTCAGTGATTTGCCGAACTTCTGATCTTTGTAAAAATCGTTTCCCATGGGTCTTTATGAAGAGGATTGCAAAAAGGCTCTTATAGTTAAAGTATAAATTAAAAACCAAAAAGAGGTAACAGTTTGTCGGAATACTTATCGATACCGATAAAAACACCAGCCCCAAGGCTGGTAAAGAAAATGATTGAAAATAAAAATGAAAAGAAACTCAAAAAAATAATGACGCCGTCTTCTTCTAACTGCCCAATGGTATTTAAAACGATGGGTACCGTGGGTATCGTATTTGAAAATGGAATGGGTAATGGCAACGCGAGCAAAGTAGCCGAAACCGCTACCAGTATAAAATTGATCACTCGGAATGTATGGGAATCATGTAAAATCCCCCATCTCGGCTCTAGTACCTTTTCCAGGTATCCCCATATTTTCTGAATCATTTCGATCGTCTTTGTTAAAATGGGCTTAGAAACCACCAAATGTGAAAATCGCTTTGGCAGCCAAGGCGGTTTTTCCCGCATAAAATAAAATGCCACAATCACAATCAAAGCACCCAGTGGAGTCGATAACCCCAACAAAGGTACAGGTTGAAGAAAAGGCACACTGAAAAATAGAATTAGAATCAAATGCCCTTTCTCGCCTAACATTACAAATATATCATTAATAGTAACATCTGATGTTTCAGAGGCTGCGGTGATTTTTTCTAGAGCTTCAACAAAATGACTTTTTGCCAACCGTTAGACCTTTATAAGGAAATGATTTTAGACACAGAACTGCCCTCTTAACTGTAAAGGAACTCGTACGGATTGGAAGATATTTTTTAAAGCCTTTTTCTACGTCATGCGATTCAGCACATAATATCATTGTAAAGCATTAATGATTTGAGATGTCTTAAGACCGCGACGTAAGCCATCTACCAATTTTTCTTTAACCAAACGATATAGCTCTGTCTCAGGTATGGCGGAATGGGAATTCAGCACCTGGGCTAATGCCTGCACATTGTCTAATGTAATCTCCGGAGACCCGGATGTTTTTAAAAGGCGACGCGACACCACTAATCGAGACGGCGTATAGTTTGAGTAAAATTGGGATCGCGGCACCATCGATCCTTTTGTGCTAATTTGCGCATAGGTCATTTCTTCGGACTTCATTTGCGCCATTAACATTACCAGCTCTACCTCGCTAAACTCAGGAAACAATTTTCCTAAATAAGGGTAATACTTTTCTACCGAATACATCATGTTATCGGAAGCCTGCCTTTTAATAATATCGAAAACAGTTGATTTATTATTTAAATAGAACTGCCGACATAGAGCCGTCTCGACCACGCCAGCTTGACTCACTGAATGCAATAACAACACACCTAGAAAAAACATTTTAATTTTCATAATTACCTACCGGTCGTTGATCAAAGGCGGCTTCATAAGCGGCTAAGCCGTCTTCACCCATATGTTTTATTAGCTCTTGTCGGCCTTCTGGCGTTTCCAGAAGTTTAACTAAATCCACAATAATAACACCGTCGACAGTGTTAAATTCACGATCGAAACTAAAATCAATATATTTAGCCCCTAATTTTTCATAGCTGATTAATAAAGATGGAATTCCTCTTCCTTCGATATCATTAATGATGCTATTCAATTCAGTTAACGACTTAATGTTATTAACGATTTGTTCGATTTCTTTATCCATATGAGTTACCAAATTAGGCTTAGTATAGGCTTTCACAGTCTCACCTAACTTAGAAGGATACGTCTTTCTTAAGTAGCCTACGATAATGGCTTTTGAAACATCGGAATAGGAATTCGAGATACTCACTTGACCCATCATGTAGCGATATCTTGGATTATCCACTAAAAATTTCCCAATTCCTTTCCAAACGGCGCTCAAACCACGAATCGAATTTTTACCTGCTTCGGTAAAATTCGCAAACGACCGACTGGCCTCAATCGTGTGACTTAACATTTCTACTGGCATCGCCGAAAGATCCGCAAAACGATTCAAACTTTGTCCGGTCCGCGCGCTAGCAGTTAATCACCCATTCCTAAACGATAAGCCGCCGTAGTTTTCTGCTCTAAATCACGTGCGATAAAATGATGATGGAATAAGTCAAAGGCGCCTGTTTTTGGATCTAAATCTACATCCGAACTTTTACCCGAACCTTCTTGAGCCGCACGGAAGTTTTCTTCTCGTAGCTGGCCAAGTTTTAACAGCGTCTGTGGCGCTTGCTCACCCGTAACATTATAAATTTTCATAGATGATGATTTACCAAAAACCACTTCGGTAATTGCACCCGCGTCCTCAAGTTCTTTTTGAACGAGTTCATCATTATTAACTATGGTAATCGGCTCTTCAACGCGATCCATTTTAACTTGCTCGTATCTGCCTTTTAAAGCGTATGTGCGGGCGCGCAGGTATTGCGCCATTGCGACTAAATCATCTTTGAATATTTCAACTAACTCGCTCCCTTTAATCGGCGTACCCATATTAATTGCAATGGGCTGCTTAGCATTTTTAGCAATTTGTCTAACATGGGCAACTGCACCTAATACCGATTGTGCTATCGAATTTTTTATTTTTTTAATTCTATGAAACTCTTGGCTCGCTGTGCCCTCTACAAATAAAGGCATAACTTGAACCGAAGGATTTTTGGTAATGATATTGGATATTCCTTTTTTCCACTCTACATCAAAGGCAAAATTGTCGGATAAGTTCTGCTTAGTAGAAACTTCACCCGAAGGGAAAATGACTAAAACACCGCCATCCGCAATGTGTTGATTCATCTGCTTAATACCATCTAAATTAAATCGAGCTGCCTCACGACCACCATATGGATTTAAAAATACTGCGTTGTCGCTCATACCGGGAAGGCCTTGCAACAGCGTTGTTAAGGCCACGCGAACATCCGGACGAACTAAAGAAATAGCGGCCGCAATCGCAATTCCATCCGAACCATTCTTAGGATGATTGGCTACAATCAACAATGGTCCTGTCTTAGGAACTCTTTTTTCTAATTCCGCGCGATCAAACTGAACTTCGATTTCAAATGCACGCGCTAGTTTCTGAAAATAAGGATCGGCAGATTTGTCATTCAGGAATGACTTAACAATTCGCCTAAGTTCCGGCAGATGTAGTGCTCTACCTAACAAAAACTGAGCGAGTTCATTAACGCTAGTCTCAAGAAAAGCATTGTCGGATTTAACTATATGTATAGATAACTTATCTTTTTTATTTACAGAAATTCCGGGACTAAATTTTAAGCCCGTTTGAGGACTAGAAAGAGGAATCCCTTTTGAAGTGTAGAATTCCCGACACCCCTCAAATGCGAATGCCGATTGAGTAGAAAGAACGCCTATAATACTCGAGTACAGAATTAGTCTCTTCATATAACTGGCGTTATTTCAAATAGCTAGCCACCCTCTTTAACCAAATCCTAACCGTATCTTTGATTTGGTAAAATATACTTGTATCAAAAGTAGACAGTGGACAAAACAGGTCGAACACTGTGGCCATAGGAAACGACCGCCCGAGTTCTATTGCAAACTAGTATAAAATCGCAATTGTAAAAGCGAAAACGGAGGGCTGCCCATACGTGGAATCTTTCATCAGTGTCGCGTAAGTCAGCATCAACTCCAGATGTTTAGATGAGGTTCTAAAAAATGTCGCGCCGGTTGCACCCTTAAGTGTAAAACCAGTGATAGTTTCGCCGTCTTTTATGGTTGCCGTTCCTGCCCCCATAGTACCTTTAACAAAGAAAGAAAAATCTTCGTCAGAGAAAAAATGCTTGTATCCTAAAGAGGCGTCGCCAAAAAAAGTTCTCTCGCCAAAAGATAGAAAAAGCTCAGCAGGTAATGCTCCTGTTGATCCGACTTCCCACTCATAACCAGACAAAATATTATACAAAATTTGATTGTTGTTTAGATTAAATCCTCGTCCAGGGCCAAACGCAAAAAAACGGGAATCTTTCGCTTCAAATCGAGTCCTGTAACGTTCTTTCTCAGAAGGATCAATCGCACCCACACGAGGTTTTTTTGTACCCATCTCTTTCGGTTGATTTTCAGTCTGGGCATGCGAAGAGCTTAACCCAAAAAAAAATGACTCAAATAAAATAACAAAAATTATTAAGTGCTTCATTATACATCCCTGCCGATATGACTTAAAATGGTACTGACATACCCCCGCAATGTAAAACATTCTTTTAAGGGACCAGGTCCAACAAACTACACCATGATTCACAAAAAAAAACGGCGAGTATAAACTCGCCGTTTTCACTATAATTTAGGATATTTAAAATGAATATCTTTAGCCGCCGATAGTAGCTACAAGTTGCGCGATCAGTAACGATACGACACCCATAACTTTGATCAAGATAGCAATACCCGGACCCGATGTATCTTTGAACGGGTCACCCACTGTATCCCCGACAACTGCGGCTTTATGTAAGTCAGATCCTTTTGGATGACCTGGCATTCCGCCTTTTTCGATAAATTTCTTAGCATTATCCCAAGCACCACCGGCATTGGCCATGTACAGAGACATCGTCGCACCCACGGCCAAAGCACCCGCTAATGTTCCAGCTAGAGCCTGAGGCCCCATCACGAATCCTACGATAACCGGCGCAAGAACTGCGATCATACCTGGAAGGATCATTTGTTTAAGAGCCGCCAGCGTTGCGATATCAACGATACGACCTGGTTGAGGTTCTGCTTTACCTTCTAATAATCCTGGAATTTCTTTGAACTGACGACGGATTTCTTCAACGATGTCTCCAGCTGCTTTACCAACCGCTGTCATTGTTGTTGCACCCACTAGGAACGGAAGAATCGCACCGATCAATAGACCAATCAATACGCCCGCTGATGTTAAATCTAAAGACATCGCTGCTAATCCAGCTGTTGCCCGTGTGTGATTTACTTCCATGTTGAATGCGCTAAACAAAGCAACAACTGTAAGGATCGCAGAACCGATTGCAAAACCTTTACCGATAGCTGCCGTTGTATTACCAACCGCATCTAATTCGTCAGTGATCGCACGAACGTCTTTACCTAGTCCGCCCATTTCAGCAATACCACCGGCATTGTCTGCAATTGGACCGTAGGCATCGACTGTCATAACAACAGCAGTACCTGCCAACATCCCAACAGCCGCCATAGCGATACCGTATAGACCTAAATAATGATTCGCAATACCAGCTGCGATCACAACGATGATTGTTGGGATAGCTACTGATTCCATACCGACTGCTAAACCACGAATAACGTTAGTTGCAGGACCTGTCATAGACGCTTCAGCGATTTTTTTAACTGGACCCATTGAAGTGTAATAGTCAGTCACAAGACCGATTAAAGCACCACCCACAGAACCCGCCGCTAGAGCAATTGTTACCCCTTGAGAAACATTCCACATAGGCATCAAGATCGCACTCGCGATAGTTAACAAGATAGGCGGAACCAAAAGCGCAAAACGCAAGATAGCTGCCGGAGCAAACATCGCACGGCAGGCACGAGTGATAAAGATAACGATGATAGAAATAATTAAACCGATAGCAGAAAGAATTAGAGGCAACACGATCGCCGCGTTTCTGATAGTCGCTTCATCGCCACCCGGAACTAGATTCATTAAAGATGATGTTGGGATTGTGAAAGCAATCGCCATTGTAGAAACGATAGCCGCAACCATCGATTCGTAAATATCCGCACCCATACCGGCTACGTCGCCCACGTTATCACCCACGTTATCAGCGATTACGCCTGGGTTTCTTGGATCGTCTTCCGGGATACCTTGGATAACTTTACCCGCGATGTCCGCACCAACGTCTGCGGCTTTAGTGTAGATACCGCCACCAATACGCGCAAATAATGCGATCGATGAAGCACCCACTGCAAACGAATGTAATATTGTACCAACAGAAGGTTGATCTTTAAACATAGTGTACAAAACGCCTAGACCGATCAAACCTAAGCCCGCTACCGCAAGCCCCATAACCGCGCCGCCATCAAGAGCGACTAGTAACGCATTTGGTTTAATACCTGTTGTAGCGGCCTGAGCGGTACGAACGTTCGCATACGTCGCTGCTTTCATACCAAAGAAACCAGCAAGTAATGACAAGAATGCGCCTAACAAAAAGAATACACATGATTCCCAGCCAAGAGCAAAAAATAGAGCTGCACCAACCACCACAGAATAAATACCTAACACTTTGTACTCGCGCACAAGGAAAGCCATAGAGCCTTCGCGGATGTAGGTAGAGATACGATTCATCGTCTCGTTACCTGCGGGTTGAGCCTTAACTTTGAAGTAAAAGAATAAAGCAATTAAAAGTCCTACTGCGCCCGATATCGCCGGTAAATGCAGCAAGGAAGCACTGTTTAAATCCATCATGAACGTCCACCTTTTATAGTTAATTGGGAACGGATAAAAAGCCTGAGGATTGAGAATTTGTCAACGCTGGTAATAATTTACAAAAATGCGTCAAGCTAGAGACTCTATTCTAAAAATCTGTTGTTTTTTAAGATCGGACTGCTAAAACGCTTCGATGTTTTCGACACTTTTATCAGATTTTAACCACCGCATGGTCTTTGTATTCTTTATTTTGTTTATTTTGACTATGAATTTCTACGCTAATTTCTAAACTTAATCTAGGTACCTAGGCCACTTTGATTGATTTCTTCTGCCTATAGGTCTCGATTAAATTATTAAGATAATTCTGAGCCTTATATTTAGCCAAATCATTCACTTCCGATTTGAGCATATGCACTTCTTTTACACCCTTTTCCTCTAAACGACCTTTTTGAGTCGTATAAAACGTGCCGCCCTTAGGGGTATAAAGAATGTATTTCTTATTCGATGGCAGATAAAGGTACATATTGAATTCTACCTGTTTATCGCCCTCAATTTCATTGATTTTAACAGACGCCATGGTTGCCGATGCTGATTCGCCTACTTCTGTACGAGCATTTGGAATTGGAAAAAACGCCATCGCGATTTCATCGCCGTTATGAACAGACTTCTTTAAAAATTCGGCATATTCTAAAGCCCAATCTTCAAATTCGACTTTCTTAATTTTCAGATTCAGACTCTCTTTGTCCACGACATTTTCGCCATTTTCTTTTAGAAATTTAAATAGACGATCCTGAATGGCCTTAACAAAGGGGCCGTCCATCTTTCGATTTTTTCCCAAGGCCGCAATTAGGTAACCATTAAACTTTTCGGACTCCACTACGATGCAGGCCACCTGAGATGAATCTTGAATCGCCTGCTTGACCACGCCATCGTTGACTTGGACGGTCTGATCCAGAGCCTGCTTAGTGCCTTTAAGGATAATCGAATCTTGCCCCTGCCCGCTCGAGCGTCCCATGAGCGTTATGATCTTGCCTTCTTTTTCATATTTCTTCGGCGATTTAAGCTTACCGGCTTGAACATCATCCAATGTTCCCGCCGTCGCATTTTCTTTGTTTCCGTCTTTATTTTTACCAGTAGAAATCGATTGAGGATTCTTGGCTAACTTCCTGGTTTTACCTTCATCTTCGAAATCATTGTCATTGTAGGAAATAGATCCCGATTGGCTAGAAGCTTGGCTGTTTAGGTTTCCCGATTGAGCATTCCCTTCGCCTGATCGACCTAACATCCCGCTCACACCCGAATTGTTTTGAGTAGATTCAAACGAACCCGGCTGATCAAAGCCTCCGGAATAGTCCCCACTGAGCCCATTTAAGCTGCCGGCCTGATCGTTTGAACCGCCGCCGGATAACATCCCCGCTTGGTCGCTCGCTGCCCCGGTGCCATCAACACCTTCCATGGGAACCCAAGTCCCATTCCCGCCCTCAATACCTTCGCCGGTTGTGAGGGACGCACCCAAAGATCCTGCTTTGCCAGCACTATCATCACCAGCCAATAACTGAGATAAAATGCTCGAAGCCTGATCCCAACCACCACCGGCTTGAGTGGCGGCATCTCCAGCCGCACCACTCGCTCCGGACTGAATCACAGTCACTCCGGGATCTGCGGAATTTACGATCGGTTTTCCATTTGAATCTAACTGCGGTTTTTCGTTCTGTTCACGAATTTTCTTTTCTTGATCACGTAGATACTTGTTTACGGTACGCTCAATCGCGGGCCCCGTTGCTGGCGGATTAATTTTATACGCACACACAACATCTTGAAGCTTTCTAAAGGTGACCGAGGACGAATTTTCGGCAAAGGCAAAAACACAGATAGGAAATGATGAGGTCAAAACCTTTGGCATCATCAAAACCTTTTTGTTCGGATGATCTACGCTGATCATAACAAAACTCGGTTTTTTCTGAATGATATGAGTTAGAAAATCTTTTAAATTCGTCGTAGAAAACACAACCCATTCGCGATTGCGCAAAAATTGTTCAGCGGCGGCCGTTGAATTGGCGTTAGCTTTTAAAATTAAAAGAGTTTTTGAAATTTGAATTTCACTCATATTTTAGCTAATTAGCTAGCCTTAGTTCGGCACTTAAGAGAGCTATGTTAAGCTCTCTTAACAAAAAGAGTGAAATACTAGACTAGGCGTCCCCGACTAGGCGTCCCCGACTCGACGATAGGTTTATAAGTCTTGAATCGTATCAACCAACTCAGGATGGTCGATGAATGGATTTCTGTTGCCTTGAACTTTATAGATTTCATCGTTACGAAGAAGTTCTTCTGAATCCACCGGGTATTGTTTATGCCAAGCTCTGATATAAGCTTCCTGATTCGGCTCAATATTCATGTCATAGCGTAGGGCGAAATATAGTAACGCACGCGCCACGTGGCCTTTGTGATTCTCTGGTGGTTCAAACGTTGGCCCACGAATCGATTCGCTGGCACCAAATCGCGACTGTCCACATTTAAGGTTTGTAGAATCTTTAACCACTTCACCAAACGGATGATTACCACGAATCGCATTCAACTGAGAATCTGTCGGGAATAAATGATGTAGATCTGATTTTTGTGCTTCCTGAGAGTGTTTTCCAGTGAAGCGACTTTGTGGCCATGTATGCTCTACGTTGATAACTTTGTTATCCGGTACGTAGTTTGGACGAGGGCCATTGCCTTTAAATTCTGATTGTCCGTAGAGCTTGTTGCAGTATGCCTCTTTGATCGCATACTGTCCGTTGTCTTGCTGAACTAGGTAAAAATACCCCATTAAGAACAAACGCGCGCGCTCGTAACCCAGTGGTGTTTGCTGATAACAATTTTTATCATTTGGTGGCGGTGGGCAACGTTCAACGATTTGGTCTAATTGTCCGGCTTGAGACACATGAGGATAATTCAGAATACTACGAAGCGTGTTTCTCATCGCCGTATTTGCTGAGCGAGATTTCATCGCCTGATAAAATGCTTGGCCATAATAAGGAATATAGCGAGACATGTATTGGCCATTTCTCGGGTTCCGAATATTCAATGAACCGGTGTTTGATCGAATGATCAACTGAGGCTGATTGTACGGATTTTTTTGAAGTGGACCAACTGTGCGAGCGTCTAATGCATAACTGTTTTGCGAAATAAAAACAGTCGTTATTAACACGCCGAAAAGAACTCTTAGAGCAGACTTAGAAAAAGTCATTTTTCCCCCGTAGTCAGGCCTTCACGGAGCCTGGTAGAAACATCGAACCATGGTTTTCGTAACCTATCATCGATATATACGTTATTAGTTGAGAACGAACGTAGCGGGGTAGAGTCTTTATTTCAACAACTATTTTTACAGGATTTTGTTTTTTCGCGAAGCGCATTTAAGCAGTGCTTAAATGCTAGGAACTATGGCTATTTTTCCAATCGAACGCTGTTTTGCAAATAATTTTCAAATCATTGTAGCGAGGCGCCCACTGAAGTTCAGATTTGATCTTTTCCGCTTTAGCTAAGACTTTTGCGGGGTCTCCCGAACGACGGCTTAAAATTTCGTAGGCAATCTTTCTACCCGATACGTCCTCCATCATTCTTAGAGCCTGAAGGACGCTAAAGCCTTGCCCGTAGCCACAATTAAATGTCTGTAGATAGTTAGATTCATTAGTTAACTTCTCGGCGGCCAAAATATGAGCATGGGCGATATCTTCGACATGAATGAAATCACGAACCCCCGTACCATCTGCCGTCGGGTAATCGTTACCAAAAATCGCCATCGTCGCCTGTCGCCCTACGGCCGTTTCCGTCAGGTGGTGAAACAGATGATTCGCTTTGGGATTCTTCTGCCCTAGCTTATTATCAAGGCTTGCACCCGCGACATTGAAATAACGAAGAATAATGGCATTGAGCCCATGGGCCGCATGCACATGAGCAATCATACGTTCGCCAAATACTTTAGATTCACCATAAGGATTGATCGGCATCAAGTCGTCAGATTCCGAAACAAAATCCTTACGAGTATCCCCGTAAACAGCCGCCGTTGAAGAAAAGATGACTTTCTTCACTCCGGCCTTAAGGCAGTTTTGTAAAAGGTTCATAGTACCGAACGAGTTATTTTCGAAATAATCTAATGGATTTTCGATAGATTCAGGAACTGACGTCTTAGCCGCAAAGTGCATGACGAGGTCGATTTTGTTATCTTTCATCACCCGCGCTGGGAGCTCGCGATCGCGGATGTCTCCCATTACGAACTTACATTTTGGATGCAGAAATTCTTTATGACCTGTGGATAAATTATCGTAAACAACTACATGATGATTGCGCTCAATTAATCGATGACTTGCAAAAGAACCAATATAGCCGGCGCCGCCAGTAACCAAAATATTCATGCCCCGACCCTACCTTGGGTTTCCCCAAGAATCAAGCAGAGTCAGGACCGTATTTTCTTAAAAACCAAAAGCAAACTTAAATGCGTAACGATCAGTACCAAACGCTTTTGAATACTCCACGCCCATTTTCAAAAGAAGTAAGTTCAAATCCACACCGGCTAACATCTGAGTCGATGAATTTGTTTTCTTTTGGGACTGTGACGTTGTGTACGACGGATCAAAGATCGCGCTACCTGTTGCAGACAGTTCGTTTGATGAATTTAATAATCCAACACCTAAATACGGCTCAACCATTGGGATCATCGGCGATACTAATAATTGCAGACCCGTTACCGAGTTTTTATTTTCAACTTTTGTTTCTAAACCCGATTGAGTTTGTGAAAAACTAAATCCCGATGTCGAATACACGCCACGTACCGCTAAATTAATAGGAAGAACAGGAATTAGGTCATTCATATTGTACTTAACTGCTAGCGAGGTCGAATTTAAACTCGCACCGGATGCGGTAATTTTTGGAAAAAGAACCGCCTCGACAGCCAAACCAAAAGGAACCCCAACCGCTGCCATAATACCGCCATTATAAAGATTAGGAAGCTCTGATCCCGCATTACGTTTTACGATTTCATTTGTGCGCGAAGCACCGGTTTGCGCGCCGATAAGACCGATTTGAAATCCAACCACTGTCCCCATTGAAGACGCCCCTAAAATTGAACTATGAGTAAAGTTGGCGGACATATCCTGGGCGATGCTGTTGAAATCATCTTCAGAAATGTTTGTAAATGTTGTTTCCGCCGTCGCCGTTTGCGACAAAGCACATGCTAGTAATATATAAATAATTTGTTTCATTAAAAAAACCCCTTTCACCCTAGCCTGTCACACTCAATTGAAAGCGACAAGAGGTTCGCATGGCGCGCAATTTAAATTAGTATTATCCAGACGTTTGGTATTTTTTATCTGTCAAAAACTCTGACAGTAGCTCTTAGGTATGATCCTCGCTACTATCTTTACTCCCCTAACTAAGGAGCCTTCATGCACTTAAAACTTGGTTTAGCCACTCTCATGGTCGGTTTTTCAGTTTTAGCTCAAGGATTAGTCAGTACTTATTCATCGATTGCATACAACAAATGCATCAATTCCTCGACGGGTGAAGGCGGCAGCTCGGCAACGTGTTTAGGTCCCCAAGGCATCACTTTAGACATCGCGTCTGGTGATTGGACTAATATGTGGATTCAATACAAAGGCAAAAAATTTGAAACATGGGAACTTGTAATTTCCGCAGGCTCATTCAATCGCATTGGCGGCGACAATCAAGTGGTGGAATGGGTACTAGATAAATCCATTGAAGGTCAAACCCGTGTGCACTCGTTGATCGCGCGTATCAGCGGAACCGATCAAAGAACGCAAACAGTAAAATCTAAACTTCTAGTGTTTGGGTTCACATCACTGGGTGTTTGCTATCGTGGCGAATCCGTTTCAAATATAGGCGCACGACAAATCGCCGAATCTAGCCAGTGTTTAAAGAACTTGCCGATCGCACTACAGGAACCCGCTCATTCAAAGTAACGGTGATAGCCAGCGCTTGAGCAAACTATCGTCGATTTTTCTAGACTGAATATGGTGATTCAGTTGATCTTCTCCAATTCGGCTTACAAAAAAGTAAGTCGATTCGGGATGGAAGAAGTAAAACCCACTAACCGAGCTAGCAGGCTTCATCGCTGCTGATTCAGTAAGCCCGACCCCAATTCGTTTTTCAACATCCATCAATTCCCATATTTGGTATTTATGCAAATGATCCGGGCATGATGGATAGCCTGGAGCTGGACGAATACCACGATACTTTTCTTTAATCAGATCATCCACAGTTAATGTTTCCGTCTGACCATGGTTGAATAGTTTTCTGACGTACACGTGCGCCCACTCGGCTAAACCTTCAGCAAGACGGTCCCCTACTGATTTAATTAAAATTGATTGGTAATCATCGCCTTTCTTTGAGGCGTCATCGGCTAATGCCTCAATTTCTGATCCGGCTGTTACGCAGAAGGTTCCCATGTAGTCCGTGATGTTCAAATGCCTAGGAGCAATGAAATCACTCAAGCAA
>JADHED010002253.1_pt1 | contig 13825 bp, 14 predicted proteins | sample 8952041 | NCBI WGS metagenome assembly JADHED01 (sample SAMN16124423, study PRJNA663239) | bioreactor sludge metagenome | isolation source: sludge (control) | place: India:Bengaluru | collected 2018-09-08
ACCGGAGCGATAGCCGTAGCTATCGCGAGGATTTGCAACGCCGCCCGGGCCGAAATGGCGCGGTTTTATGTTCCAGATAGCGTCGAACACTGCACTAGTACTCCGTTTCATCAAAAGGTTGACGTAATGAAATCGATGTCTTTGTCCGTCAGGCAAGGCGCAAACCGCAGCGATAGCCGTAGCTATCGCGAGGATTTGCAACGCAGCATGGCGGGCAAAGGCGCGATTTTCATGTCAATGTTTTGGTGAAACGAAGTACTAGCTGTCCAGACTTTCCCCGGTGATGAACGACAATCCAAAATTGGCGCATCAGTGTCGCCAAGTCGTTGTGACTTTTTTGCCACTCTTGCAGTAGGGATACCCGGTATTTCGGTGCCCCAGCAGGCCAAGGGGGACGCATGCACACCAGAAACAATGAACATCGTAATACTTGACGATTACCAGGACGCAGTGCGCAAACTTCCATGCGCAGCGCGACTCGACCCCTATGCCGCAAAGGTGTACACGAACAACGTCAAAGGCTTGGGGCAACTGTCGGTGCGCCTGCGGGACGCAGACATCATCGTGTTGATTCGCGACCGGACACAGATTACCCGCCAGTTGGTGGACAAACTGCCAAGACTGAAGTTGATTGCGCAAACCGGGCGCGTGGGTTCCCATATCGACTTGGCCGCCTGCACCGAGCGTGGCATTGCGGTGACCGAAGGCGTGAGCTCGCCCGTGGCGCCCGCGGAGCTGACCTGGGCGCTCATTATGGCGGCCATGCGCCGCCTGCCCCAGTATGTTTCCAACCTGAAGCACGGCGCCTGGCAACAATCGGGGCTGCGTGCAGCATCCATGCCCGCCAACTTTGGGCTGGGTAGCATCTTGCGTGGCAAGACCTTGGGTATCTGGGGTTATGGCCGCATTGGGCAAATCGTCGCTGGCTATGGGCGCGCGTTCGGTATGAATGTACGGGTCTGGGGGCGCGAGGCTTCACGTGCCCAGGCATTGAGTGACGGGCTGCAGGTTGCCAGCACAAAGGCTGACTTTTTCTCGCAGTGCGACGTGGTGTCGCTGCACCTGCGGCTAACGGACGAGACTCGCGGTATGGTCACGCTGGAGGATCTATCGCGCATGAAACCCACGGCGCTGTTTGTGAATACCTCGCGCGCCGAGCTCGTCGAGACCGATGCGCTGCTTGCTGCGCTCAACCGAGGACGCCCCGGCATGGCTGCGGTCGATGTATTCGAAAGCGAACCCATCCTGCAGGGGCACGCGCTCCTGCGGCTGGAGAATTGCGTTTGCACGCCCCATATAGGCTATGTGGAGCAAGACAGCTACGAGCTCTATTTTGGTGCAGCATTCGACAATGTCGTGAACTACATCAAGGGCACGCCCACAAACGTCATTAACCCGGGTGCCTTGCAGGTACGTCGGTAAGCGCTGCGCTGGAGTGGCTCCTGCGGAATCGATTTATTGATTGATGAAGGCGTAAAAGCTTGCACCGGCATAGGAGCGGCGTCATCGGCGAAGGCGGTTCGCTGGGCCATGCACTCGTCCTGAACCATGTAGGCGGAGGTCGTACACCAGCGCAAATCGGGAGTGCGCGCACCCCATAGAAACGCCTGTCGCCTGGCAGGTGGTCAGTTGAATCCTGTGGCCCTTGTGGCAGCCCGGTGCGAACGCGCATGCAGCGAAGGGGGGGCGGAGTCTGATGGCAGCCCGCCACTGTGACTTCTATCGGGATAAAAAAGGCTTGGCTACGCGGGCACGCCCGTTGGCTGGCCAAAAACGACCCTTGGGACCGAGGTCCTGGAGTCGCCCCACGATGAAACTGTTATTTGGTCAGTATCAGCTTGCCGAGTTTGGTGGACTGCAGGCGGTAGCTGGCGCCGTTGTGCAAGATGGTCACGGCCTTGCGGCCGCGCAGCAGGGAGTTGCTGTCAAGCGCCACCCCGCCTGCCTGCTGGTGCGCGGACTCCTGCGGGTGGCCAGTGTCGCCCGCGGCAAAGATGCGCGAGCGGGGCTGTGCGGAGGTGGCTGTCAGGCTGGCGTGCATGGGAGCGGTAGTTTGTGTTGCAATGCTTGAATGATAATGATTCGCAATATCGTGTCAAGCGATTTTTTTGCTTATTTTCGTATTCGTGTGCATCCGGCTGGGGCGTTTACTGCGTGGGATCGGTCACGAAGCCGATCTTGCGCACGCCGGCACGCTGCGCCGCCGACATGGCCTGGGCCACGCGTTCGTAGCGCACGTCTTTGTCGCCGCGGATGTGCAGATCCGGCTGTGGATCTTTTTGCGCCTCGACGCGCAGACGCGGCTCCAGATCGTCGTCGCTGATTGTGGACTCGTTCCAGTGGAACTTGCCGTCCGCAGTCACCGATAGGCGAATGGTCTCGGGTTTGATCACCTCGCGCTCGTTGCTGGCGCGTGGCAAATCCACCGGCACGGCGTGCTTCATCACGGGCACGGTGATGATGAAGATGATGAGCAGCACCAGCATGACGTCCACCAGCGGTGTCATGTTGATCTCGTTCATCACCTCATCGGCTTCGTCCTGGGTTCCGAAGGCCATGGCGCATCAACCTTTCTTGATGGGCAGCACGCGGCCTGCGCCTTCGCCTTGGATGGTCACACGCGCGCCGGTCACGAAGTAAGCGTGCATGTCGTGGGCAAAGCTGTTGAGGCTGCCCAGAATGGTCTTGTTGCCGCGCACCAGGGCGTTGTAGCCCAGCACGGCGGGAATGGCTACCGCCAGGCCCAGCGCGGTCATGATGAGGGCTTCGCCGATTGGGCCTGCCACCTTGTCGATGGTGGATTGGCCCGAGGCGCCGATGGCCACCAGCGCGTGGTAGATGCCCCAGACGGTGCCAAACAGGCCGATGAACGGTGCTGTGGAGCCCACCGATGCCAGGATGGCCAGGCCGGACTGCAACCGGGCGGTGAATTCGTCGATGCAGTTGCGCAGGCAGCGCGTGACCCAGTCGCTCACGTCCAGGCTGTCGTGCAGGTGGGCCTGGGTGTTGCGGTGGTGCGCGGTGGCTTCACGCCCTTCCAGCGCCAGGTGGCGAAACGGGTTGCTGGGGTCGGCTCCCAGCTTGGTCAGGCCGGCGGCAAAGTCTTCGCTGTGCCAGAAGTCACGTGCCAGGCGGGCGTGCTTTTGGTACTTGATGATGTCCAGGGCCTTGACGAGGATGACGATCCACGACGCCAGCGACATGCCCAGCAGCAGCAGGGCGACGGCGCGGGTGACGATATCCCCCTGTATCCAGACGTTGGCGATGCCAAATTGCGATTCCATGAAAACTCCCGGGGATTACTGTTGAAGAACAAAGTTGATGGGTTGCAGGTACCACATGGCCTCGGGCACGCCGTTGCGCGTGCCGGGCACGAAGCGCCAGCGCGAAACCGTGTCCACCGCCTGGCGATCCAGGCGCTCGAAGCCGCTGGACTGCTTGACCTCGATTTTTTGCGGCGTGCCGTCGGTACCGATCAGGACGCGCAGCACGATCTTGCCCTGCTCGCCCAGGCGCTTGCTCACGGCGGGATAGACCGGCTTGGGGTTGTTCAGGTGGCTGGCGTCACTGCTGGGCTGGACGACGGCCGGGCCCGGCGGTGCGGAGGGGGCCGGCGCTGCAGCGGCTGGAGCCGGGGCAGGTTGGGCGGCCGGCTGCGGCTCCAGCACACCCGTGGGGGCTGCAGGGGCCGGCGCGGGGTCGGCAATGGCCAGCGGCATGGGGGCGGGCGCGGGTGCCGGTTTGGCCACGGCGGGCTTGGGCGGCGCCGGTGCGGGCTTGGGTGGCGCTGGTTTCGGAGGGGGGGGCGCTGGCGGGGTGGGCGGGGCGGGGGGCGCGGGTGGCTGTGGCGTCAGGAACTCGCTCAAAACTTCGGCTGGAATGATGATTTCGGCCGCCTTGCGCATCAAGCCCGACTGCAGGGCCCATAGCGCTGCCACATGCAAGGACACCACCGACAGCGCAATCACGGCATTGCGACTCAATCCGGTGGACGGGGCATAGCGTTCTGAAAGAGACATAAATTGATAGCTACTGGCGCTTATCCAGCAAGCGCTAAAGGTCAAAAAGACCTGGATTCTTGATGGGTTGGTGCTGCGCTTGCCAAGCCGAGCCTACAACGAACGGCAGCGCGCAGGCAGGCTCAGGCGCAGCTGCATGCAACGCCCTGCTGACCGCAGCAGCCAGCAGTGGCGGGTTCGCCGTCCTTGTACAGGGCGGCCACCGGCTGCGTCGAGCAGCATTGCGCCACGACGTCGCGCGCGCAGTCTTCGCAGCGCCCGCACTGTGTCGCCACGCCAAGCTCGAACTGGATTTCGTCAAAACTCATCCCCGCGCGCGCATGGCGTGCAATCTCACGGTCGGATACACGGCGGCAGACACAGACGATCATGGTGCAGGCGGATGGGGCAGGCTATGAAAGCGATAGGCGATTATAAATACGAATCCATCGCATTTGCCGTCTGTATCCATGCCGGCAGGTAGGAAACAACGTGAGATCGTGCATGCGCAAAAAAAACCGGCCACGAATGGGCCGGTCTTGTTGCAGATCGGTCGTCTTGACGCCGGCTGCAGCGGGGCGCAGTGCCTTATTTGACGTGCTTGCCGATCAGGCCGGCCATCTCGAACATCGAGACCTGCGGCTTGCCGAAGACTTCCTTGAGCTTGGCGTCGGCATTGATCATGCGCTTGTTGGCGGCGTCCTGCAGGTTGTTGGCCTTGATATAGACCCACAGCTTGCTGATGATCTCCGTGCGTGGCAGCGGCGTGGCACCGACCACGGCAGCCAGGGCGGGGCTGGGGGTGAGGGGTTTCATGAAGGCGGGGTTGGGCGTGCGCTTCTTTGCCGGGGCTGCGGGAGCGGTCTTAGCAGTTGCCATGTTGTGTTGTCCTCTTGGAAATGAATAAGCAATGCCAGCGAGGAGCGGTTGCCCCACTGGATGGCGCGATGCTACTGGGAAAAAATTGCCGTTCCAAGGGGAAGCGTTTCTTTTTTGCCTCGATTTGTTGCGCCTTGGCGGTATTGAGCGCGGTCGATAATTGTCTTTTGCCCGCTGTAACCACTTCTACATTTTCAGAAAGGCCACCTCTCATGAGCACTCCTGCGGCTTTTAGCACCTGCGACCAGTGTGATCTGCACAAGGGCGACGACGGTGGCGGTTTTCGCGTGCTGCCGCCCGTATTTCAATGCTTCGGCGCCGTGGCGGCCTTCAGTGGGCCAGTGAGCACCGTCAAGTGCTTCGAGGACAACACCCTGGTCAAGGCGGCCGTGGACAGCCCGGGCCAGGGCCGCGTGCTGGTGGTGGATGGTGGCGCCTCGCTGCGCCGCGCCCTGGTGGGCGGCAACCTCGCAGCCAGCGCGGCGCGCAACGGCTGGGCTGGCATCGTCGTCAACGGCTGCGTGCGCGACGTGGCCGAGCTGAATGCCGAGCAGGTTGGCATACGCGCCCTGGCACTCATGCCCCTGCCTACCGAAAAGCGCGGCGAAGGCCAGGCCGATGTGGCGGTGCAAATCCAGGGCGTGTGGGTGCGCCCCGGCGACTGGCTGTATGCCGACGCCGACGGCATCGTGGTGAGCGCGCACCCGCTTTGAACGCGGAGCCGTATCAGCGCCCCACGCGCAGCGCCAGCCGCGAGGGCAGGGTGGCCAGCACCACGCTGGCCAGGGCCAGGCCAAAGGCCAGCAGTTGCACGGGCGTGAATCGTTCGCCCAGCACCAGCACGCCCACCAGCGCCGCGCTGACCGGCAGCAGCACCGTGAACACGCCGCCCTGTGCCGCAGGCACGGCGCGCAGGCCGGTCATCCACAGCCACACCGTCCACATGCATGCGGCCAGGGCGTAGAACAGCAGCAGCAGCCAAATGCCCCAGGGAACGGAGCCGAAGTTGAAGCCCCAGGCAAAGTACAGCCCAAACGGCGTGGCCAGCACAAAACCCCAGAGGTTGATGAGCGAGGTGATGCGCTTGGCGCCCAGGGCGCCGGTGAGTTTCTTGCCGATCACTGAATACGCGCCCTCGCACACGGAGGCACACAGCAGCAGGGCATAGCCCAGCCATTGCAAACTTTGGGTGTTTTCGTGCCCTGGCGCTGATCCATGAAGTGCTGAATGCTCTTGTTTAGATAGTGAAAAAAGCGCAATGCCGATGACTGCGCAGGCGACGGCGACCCAGGTTCGCGCAGGTATGCGTTCGCGCAGGAACAGCCAGCTCATCACCGCCACGCAGGCCGGGATGCTGGCCATGATCACTCCGGCCGACGTGGCGCTGGTCAGGCTGACGCCGTAGATCATGCAGATGGTGAACAAGAAATTGCCCAGCAGCGACTGCAGAAACAGCAGGCCGCGAGTCTGCGGCGTCAGGGGCGGCTCGTCGGCAGGCTTCTTGAGCCAGGCCAGCATGGCCAGGGCGCCAATGCCAAAACGCATCCAGGCCAGCAGCAGTACCGGGAATGCCGCTGCCAGGGGTTTGGACAATGCCACGTAGCTGCCCACCAGCGACATGCTGAGTGCGAGGCACAAGTAGGCGATGGGGCGGCTGGGGACGGTCACTGGAATGGGCTGCGGCATAAAGACCCGCATCATGCACAACGGCAGCCATGGCGCAGGCAATCAAGGTCGCTGATAGCCGGTCTTGCATCGTTCCGAAATTTCACATTGCAAAAGTGAGATTTCTTATGATGAGTGAATTCGTTTGCTGCGGTGCGGAAAATTTTCTCAATATGAGAAGTTGAATTTCGCATTGAGATATTCAGCACGTATCATGTTGATTTATAAAATAAAAATTTATCTCTTATATAAGACATAAGAGCTTGTTTTGGTCTTATAGAAGACTTACAGTTATGTCCAAGGGCTTCACATCGATGCCCGCCGATTCCTCAAGCTTTTTTTGGAGAGCAACCATGTCGAACTCGCTGAACTCGCAACTGAGCCGTGAACAACAAATCGCCGCCCTGGAGAAGGACTGGGCCACCAACCCGCGCTGGAAGGGTGTCAAGCGCGGCTACAGCGCCGCCGACGTGGTGCGCCTGCGCGGCAGCCTGCAGCCCGAATACACCCTGGCCAAGCGCGGTGCCGAGAAGCTGTGGGAGAAGGTCAACGGCGGCGCCAAGAAGGGCTATGTGAACGCCTTCGGCGCCATCACCGCCGGCCAGGCCATGCAGCAGGCCAAGGCCGGTCTGGAGGCCGTGTACCTGTCGGGCTGGCAGGTGGCCGCCGACGGCAACACCAGCGAGACCATGTACCCCGACCAGTCGCTGTACGCCTATGACTCGGTGCCCACCATGGTGCGCCGCATCAACAACACCTTCAAGCGCGCCGACGAAATCCAGTGGGGCCGTGGCATCAACCCCGGCGACAAGGAATTCATCGACTACTTCCTGCCCATCGTGGCCGACGCTGAAGCCGGCTTCGGCGGCGTGCTCAACGCCTTCGAGCTGATGAAGAACATGATTGCCGCGGGCGCTGCCGGCGTGCACTTCGAAGACCAGCTGGCCGCCGTGAAGAAGTGCGGCCACATGGGCGGCAAGGTGCTGGTGCCCACGCAAGAGGCCTGCGAGAAGCTGATCGCCGCGCGCTTTGCCGCCGACGTGATGGGCGTGTCCACCATCGTGCTGGCACGTACCGACGCCGAGGCCGCCAACCTGATCACCAGCGACCATGACGCCAACGACAAGCCCTTCCTGACCGGCGAGCGCACGCAAGAAGGCTTCTACCGCGTGAAGAACGGCCTGGAGCAGGCCATCAGCCGCGGCGTGGCCTACGCGCCGTACGCCGACCTGGTGTGGTGCGAGACCGGCACGCCCGACCTGGGCTTTGCCCGCGAGTTCGCCCAGGCCGTGCACGCCGCCTGCCCCGGCAAGCTGCTGTCCTACAACTGCTCGCCGTCCTTCAACTGGAAGAAGAACCTGGACGACACGACCATCGCCAAGTTCCAGGACGAGCTGTCCGCGCTGGGCTACAAGTACCAGTTCATCACGCTGGCCGGCATCCACAGCAACTGGTACAACACCTTCAAGTTCGCCCACGCCTACGCCCGCGGCGAAGGCATGCGCCACTACGTGGAGATGGTGCAAGAGCCCGAATTCGCCGCACGCGAGCTGGGCTACACCTTCGTGTCGCACCAGCAGGAAGTGGGCGCGGGCTACTTCGACGACGTGACCACCGTGATCCAGGGCGGTTCGTCCAGCGTCAAGGCCCTGACCGGCTCCACCGAAGAAGAGCAGTTCCACTGATCCCCTGGCCTCTGGCTGAGCAATGACAAAGCGCCCGCAAGGGCGCTTTGTCATTTGTGGGTTAAAAGTGGATTAAGCACTTATGCATCAAGCGCTAACAGCTATCAATAGTGTAGTAATCAACGCAGCACCACTACCGGCACCGAGCACAGCCGCAGCAGCGCCGTGGTGGTGCTGCCGACGATGAGCTGGCGGATGCGTGAATGCCCGTACGCGCCCAGCACCAGCAGCATGTTGCCCAGCGATTGCAGCAGGGCGGGCAGGGCCTCTTCGGGCACGCCAGGGACGATCTTGGTGGTCATGGCAAAGCCCGCCTGCTCCAGGTGCGCCTGGGCGCTTTGCAGCGCGTCAAGCATCTCCAGCGTGGGCTCCCCAGCCAGGGCAAGCACCCCGGGCATGCCGCGCAGCAACGGGCTGCGCGCCACGGCATCGACGGCGCGGCGAGCGGTGGCGCTGCCGTCGAAGGCGACGACGAAGCCCGCGGGCGGCGTGAAGTCGGGCGTGGTCATCACCATCACCGGCTGGCGCACGCTGCGGATCACGCTCTCCACGCGGTGATCCAGCCGCTGCTTGCGCGCCGCCGTGGCGCGGTGCTGGCGCCCAAGCACGAACAGGCGCGCATCGCCCTCGTGCTCCAGCAACACATCCGTCAGCTCGCCATGGCGCAGCAGCACCTGCAGCGCGGGAATGCGCGTCTGATCCACGCGCGCCTGCGCCTGATCCAGCATGCGCCGGGCGGCCTCTTGGGCGATGTGGTCGCGCTCCTCGTCCAGCGTGTTCAGGCGCTGCAGCAGCAGGTCTTGCGCGCCCATGCCGATGACGCCGCTGTAGTCGCCCACGGGCGGCAGGGGCTCGGGCCGCTCCAGCGCGTGCAGCAGGGCCATCGGGGCCTGTACCCGCTGCGCGGCCCAGAAGGCGCCGTCCACCACGGCATGGGTGGTGGCCAGTCCGTCGATGCAGGCGAATATCGTGTCCTGGTGGTTCATGGGGGTCCTTCCTGTCGAGCCGGATAGGGCTTGAGTGTGGCACCGGGGGCAGGGGCTGCGCCAATCCATTCCCGGGTGTGTGGTTGGTTTTATGCAAAACAAGCCACTAGCGCAATACAGATAAGCGCTATTAGCTATTGTTTTGATAGTTGATCAATAGTTCAAGCCGCATTGCTTGGCCGTTGCAGTAGCATCAGCTGGTACAGCGCCTGCGCGGCCACCGACAGGCTGCGGTCGCGCCGGCGCACCAGGTAGATCTGTCGCATCAGGCCGGGCAGGGCCAGCGGCCGCGTGACCAGGTCCGGCTGCTGGAAGTGAAACAGCGTCAGGCTGGGCACGACGCTGATGCCCAGTCCGGCGCGCACCATGCCCATCACGGTCGCCAGCTGCTCCACCTCCATCAAGGTGTTCATGGCCTGGGGGTGGAAGGCCGCCTCCAGGTACTGGCGCACGCTGCTGTGGCGTGCCAGGTGGATGAAGGGCCATTCGGCCAGCGCGCGCAGCTGTGCGGCGCCTGCGGGTAAGGCGCGGGTGGCCAGCGGATGGTCCGCGCGGCACACCAGGTGAAAACCGTCCCGGCAGAAGGGCTCGGCCTGCAGCTCGGGCGTGTCGGCGCGTATGGCCGCCAGGGCAAAGTCGGCCCGGCCGCTGGCCACGCGCTCCATGCAGGGTTCGGACAGCACATCCGCAATGTCCAGCTCCACGCCCGGGTGGCGCGCGTGGAAATCGGCCAGCACCCCCGGCAGCCAGCCCGCGGCCAGCGAGGGCAGCAGCGCGATGGCCACGCGCCCGCGCCGCAGCTGGGCCGCATCGCGCATGCCGGCCAGGGCCGCGTCCACCTCGGCGCGTATGCGCAGTGCGCTGGCGTGGAAGTTCTCGCCCTCGGCCGTCAGACCTACATGGCGCGTGCTGCGGTCGAACAGGCGCAGGCCCAGGCCGTCCTCCAGCGCACGGATCAGCGCGCTGAAGGCCGGCTGCGACAGATGGCACTGCGCCGCCGCGCGTGTGAAGTTGCGCTGCGCGGCCAGGGCCAGGAAGGCGTCGATCTGGCGGCTGGAGATATTCATTTGAATTACCGATGAATTGATCTTGACAATCTATTTCACAGAATAACCCGGCAGGCCTACAGTGCACGCCAGAGACAACGCGAAGGACAGGCCATGGCGAATACTTCCCCTTTGATGATCGGCTGCGCGGCCGGTTTTTCCGGCGACCGCATCGACGCCGCCGCGCCCGTGGTGCAGGCCCTGGTGGACAGCGGCCGGCCCGCCGTGCTGATCTTCGAGACCCTGGCCGAGCGCACGCTGGCGCTGGCCCAGCTGGCGCGCCGCGGCAACCCCGACGCCGGCTACGAACCGCTGCTCGACGACCTGCTGCGCCCCGTGCTGGCGCAATGCCTGCGCCATGGCGTGCGCATCGTGAGCAACTTTGGCGCCGCCAACCCGCACGGCGCGGCGCTGCGCATTCAGAAGCTGGCGCAGGAGCTGGGCGCGCGCCGCCCGCGCGTGGCCGTGGTGCATGGCGACGACCTGAGCGGCCCCGAGCACCGGGCCCTGCTGGCGCAGGCCCTGGGCGCCGACATGCCCACCCAGCCCATCGTCAGCGCCAACGCCTACATAGGCGCGCAGCCCATTGCCGACGCGCTGCGCGCGGGCGCCGACATCGTGGTCTGCGGCCGCGTGGCCGATCCGTCGCTGGTGGTCGGCCCGGCGCTGGCGCACTACGGCTGGCAGCTGGACGACTGGGACCGCCTGGCGCGCGCCACCATGGCCGGTCACCTGCTCGAATGTGGCGCCCAGGTCACGGGCGGCTACTTTGCCGACCCCGGCTACAAGGACGTGGTGGGCCTGGCGCGCCTGGGCTACCCCATTGCCGAGATCGACGCCGACGGCCACTGCAGCATCACCAAGCCGGCCGGCACGGGCGGGCGCGTGGACGAGCGCACCGTCAAGGAGCAGCTGCTGTATGAGCTGCACGACCCGGCCGCCTACCTGACGCCCGACGTGGTGGCCGACATCACCGGCGCCCATGTGGCGCAGGCCGGCACCGACCGCGTGCGCCTGGACGGCGTGCGCGGCCATGCGCGCACGCCCACGCTCAAGGTCAACGTGTGCTTCGAGTCCGGCTGGTTCGCCGAGGGCGAAATCTCCTACGCCGGCGCCCGCGCCGAGGCCCGCGCCCGCCTGGCCGGCGAGGTGCTGCGCGAGCGCCTGGCGGGCGTGGCGCCGCTGCGCATCGACCTGATAGGCGTGGCCAGCGTGTTCGGCGACGACGCCGGGCGCTGGCTGGCTGCCCAGGCGCCCGGCGATGCGCGCGACGTGCGCCTGCGCGTGGCGCTGCAACACACCGAGCACGCCAGCGCCCAGCGCCTGGTGCGCGAGGTGACGGCGCTGTACTGCTGCGGCCCGGCCGGCGGCGGCGGCGTGCGCACCGCCATGCGGCCGCGCCTGGGCACGGTGTCCTGCCTGGTGCCGCGCGCGGCCGTCACCACCGGTTTCACGCTGCTGGATTGAAAGGTGCAATAACCATGACCGATACCGTTCTCACCGTTCCCCTGCACCGCCTGGCCCACGGCCGTACGGGCGACAAGGGCAATCGCTCCAACATCAGCGTCATCGCCTGGCACCCCGCGCTCTGGGATGTGCTGGTCGATCAAGTCACCGAAGAGGCCGTGGCGCGCCAGTTTGCAGAGCGACGGCCCAGCCAGGTCACGCGCCATGTGTTGCCCAAGCTGCAGGCCATGAACTTCGTGCTCGACGGCGTGCTCGACGGCGGCGTCAACGACGCGCTGAACCTCGACAGCCATGGCAAGGCCCTGTCCTTCTTGCTGCTCGATCTGCCGGTGCAGGTGCCGGCGGCACTGGCGCAGCACCTGGCTGGCCCCCGGTAAGCCATTTTTCGATTTTCAACACAGCAAACCCAGGAGACAAACATGAACCCATCCATGCACCGCCGCCGCGCACTGGCTATCGTTGCCGCCACGCTGGCATGCGCCGCGGCCGGCCCGGCCAGCGCGCAGGCACCGGCCTATCCGGCCAAGGCCATCACCTTCATCGTGCCGTTTGCCGCCGGCAGCGCCACCGACCAGCTGGCGCGCGCCCTGGGCCAGTCGGTCACCACCGACACCAAGCAGCCCGTGGTGGTGGACAACAAGGCCGGCGCCAGCGGCATGATCGCCGCCCAGGCGGCGGCCAAGGCGCCAGCCGACGGCTACACCGTGCTCATCACCACCAACACCACGCACGCCGCCAACGAGCATCTGTACAAGAAGCTGTCCTACGACCCGGTGAAGGACTTCGCGCCCGTCACCGGCCTGGGCAAGGGTGGGCAGGTGCTGGTGGTGAATGCTGGCGCGCCCTACAAAAGCGTGGCCGAGCTGCTGGCCTTTGCCAAGAAGAACCCCGGCAAGCTCAGCTTTGGCAGCGGCAGCTCATCGAGCCGCATGGCCGGCGAGATGCTCAAGCAGCTGGCCGATGTGGACATCCTGCATGTGCCCTACAAGAGCAACCCGCTGGCGATTACCGACCTGCTGGGCGGGCAGATCGACATGATGATCACCGACACCTCTACCGGCGTGCCGCAGATCAAGGCCGGCAAGCTGCGCGCCCTGGGCTACTCCACGCAAAAGCGCGGCGCCCAGCTGCCCGACGTACCCACCATCGCCGAGGCTGGCGTGAAGGGCTACGACATGGGCTACTGGTTTGCTGCCTACGTGCCCGCCGGCACGCCCGCGCCCGTCGTGGCGCGCCTCAATGAGCTGCTGGGCAAGGCCACCAAGAGCGAGGCCGCGAAGTCCTTCTTTGCCAACGCTGGTTCCGAGGCCTGGACCACTACGCCCGAGGAACTCGCCAAGTTCCAGGCCGCCGAGACCCAGAAATGGGGCAAGGTCATCAAGGCCGCGGGTATAGAGCCCGAGTGACGAGCCGCTGAATATTGAATGTTTTTGGCTTCAAGCGCTTGACAGATAAGCGCTATTAGCTCTACTTTTAGGAGCTTTTGGAGTCCCCGGTGGGGGCAAACAAGCCCCAGGTGGCCATGAACAGCGCCGCGATGGCCGGGCCGATGACGAAGCCCGTCAGCCCGAACAGGGCCATGCCGCCCAGCGTGGAGATCAGCACCACATAGTCCGGCAGCTTGGTGTCCTTGCCCACCAGCAGCGGGCGCAGCAGGTTGTCCACCAGGCCGATGACGCAGATGCCGTAGGCGGTGAGGATGGCCGCCTGGCCGGTGGCGCCCGTGGCCAGGAAGTAAATCGCCACCGGGCCCCAGATCAGGCTGGCGCCCACGGCTGGCAGCAGCGACAGAAAGGCCATCAGCACGCCCCACATGACGGGGCCCTGGATGTCCAGCAGCCAGAAGATGAGCCCGCCCAGGGCACCTTGCGACGCCGCCACCACGATGTTGCCCTTGACGGTGGCGCGGATCACGGTGGTGAACTTCTGCGCCAGCTGGTCCTTGTGCGCCGTGTCCAGCGGAATGGCTTCGCGGATGCGCGCCGCCAGTGCCCGCCCGTCGCGCAGCAGAAAGAACAGCAGGTACAGCATCACGCCAAAGCTGACGATGAACTGCAGCGTGTTCTGCCCCACGTCCAGCGCCTTGGTGGCCAGGAACT
>JADHED010002254.1_pt1 | contig 13823 bp, 13 predicted proteins | sample 8952041 | NCBI WGS metagenome assembly JADHED01 (sample SAMN16124423, study PRJNA663239) | bioreactor sludge metagenome | isolation source: sludge (control) | place: India:Bengaluru | collected 2018-09-08
GGATTTGAATTTTGGCGCTCATTTAAAATTTATCTAAGTTTGTTCTGGGGACAGAAATGGGCTCATCCGGTTTTGCAAAATCAAGAAATCGTTCGCAGTTTTGCTGTTGATGAAATCGTCACGCTAATGGCCGATGGTTGTTATTCTATCACTCGCCCGGAATGCGACACTGATTTTTTAAATGTGGCCCAATTGAAATCAACTTTACGTAAAGGTAGTTTTCAAAGCTCGTATTTAATGGCTAACGAAATCATGAAGAATCAGTTGGCAACGTTTGACGATCGACTGCGTCCACCGGAACAAAAAGAATCGCCAAATACAAATACGCGTGCGGACTTGATGTCGTTAATGAAAGTTCGTCATCAATCTAATTTTCAATTGTATAAATCGATTCGCAATCTGGCTATTGTATTTAATCAAAAAAAGCCAGAGCAAATGCTGGCAGACCTAGCGCCGCAGTTATCGGGTAGTGAAATCAAACCAGAAATCTATACATTGTGTGCGGAAGTTAATAAACTTGTACGCACAGATTTAAGTCCGTTTGCAAAAGAAATTTCAATTTCAAAGTATAAAATATCTGGTTTGAATGATGTATCTGTATTGAATCAGTATCCGGAAGAATTGTTCTCTAAAGGTCTTGCTTATATCGAATCTTTGAAACCGTTTTGTGAAAACGTGGAAGATGTTCTGAAAGCTAAAATGATTTCAGAAAAGAATTTTGAATATCCAGAGTATGTTCAATCTCGAAAATGGTTTCAGACAATTACTCAGTACAGCTTACCTATCGAAATGACCGCGACTTCAGCGTCTACGTCTAATGTGGCATACACTAACCGCGAAGCCTACGTTCGTCTAAAGGACGACACCGTGTGTGTATCCGTGGTGGACTGTACGCGCAACGTAATGGAAGACATGGTCAATGTATACCAAGTAGCGCTCTATAAAGGCGTCACCGCCAACAAATCTGTGAACGAAAAAGTATCCCAAAGTCATTTGGGTGGTGACGTTGCGTGTGGGTTATTCGACCCTTGGCAGCAAAGCCAACTGCGAAAGAAAAATCTAGTATCTGATCTAGTCAGTTCCGTTATTTCGGGAATCACCATGCTGCCTATCTATTTAGATTTGGATTTCGATACTAAAAAACTAGTTAGCTTTACGCAGCTGTACGAAAATGGGAAAATTAAATTCGATCCGCAGTTTGATGATAAAACGATGCGTACGACTTTGTTTTTAGATTTGGGTCAGCTGGCTAAGGCTCCTTGCTATGTGAGTATATCGAATTCTAGCAAGATTAAGTCGCCAAGTACGGGTTTGTTGTTTAAAGGAATTTCATTTCAAGGTTGCGTCCGTAATGCTGATGGACAAATGATTTCAAACAATTTGGATTTAAAAACAAATCAAATTCAGGAAATGTCGGCGTGTGGTGCCTGCATGTTAAACTTTGAAGAGGTAGCATTGGCCGCAACGACGAGTCACTATAACGTCTTTCGTTTTGGTATTCGTTTTATCGCAAGCCTTGTGAGTTATTTTAAAGACGATGAAAACCCAATCAATCAGCCGATCGAATTAAAAGTAAATCCAGACTACGTGAAGGAAGCGTACGTTAAGTATAAATCGATTCCAGATTCCTGCATGTTTGAATTGATGAACGGCGCTCGTTGTATGGAAAATATTTGTTTGTCGTATACCATTTCTGAAATTGAAAATAAATTTAACGTAACAGTTAAAGATGGCAGTCTGTGGAACTCAAACGATGAAGGTTTTTCGCATAGTGAAAGCTATACGGATGCATGGGTGAAAATTGAAGGTTGCGAGCGTGAAATGCGTGTGCCTATTAATTGTCAAAAGGGAAAAAAGCCAAATTATATCAGCATTCCTAAATCATTGCCTAGCTGTGCGCGGAGAGCCCAATGATAAAGTGGATTTTGATTCTATTTTTTGTGAGCACGCAGGGTTTCGCGGCGTTGGCTCTGCGGCTGGATGCCAATTTTGGAGGCGCGCCGTTCACATTTTCGAAAACGTCATACTCAGACAATGGTGATTTAAACGTGGGCTATTTTGTTTCATGCCGCGCCGAAAGCCAGAGTATGTGCCAGAACCTATGCGCGGGTGATACGTGCTTAATTAGCAATGATTCGTGCGAAGCCTGCGTAACATCCAGAAACTTGAACGTATTTGCATTGTTTAATGATTTTGCAAAATTGTTTACCTTGTCGCGAGCGACAACGGATTGGGTCATTCTATTTCAAAAAATTAAAGATCAAGATGTTCGCGTAGTTGACGAAAATGCAATTTTAAATTTATTTGAGGACACTCAATCGGATGAGAAATATGAAAATGCGCGAAAACGTTTTTTAAGCAGCTGTCCTGCGGAAACCAAAAAAGCCTTTCTTTTGATTGATGGAAATCTGAATCCGCTTGTATATGTCTGCCAGGGTTCCTACGGGCAGGTTACGTATCAAACTAAATGGAATACAGAGATTGCTCAATGAAACTCTTGCTTTTGATTTTAGTTATCACCTTTAAATTGTCGGCGGCCGTATGGCCTACGAATAAAGTCTGGAATGAAGAAAATGAATTGGCCTATTCTAAGTGGGTTGAAACCAGCTGGACAAATGATGTTTTCACCAATACGCGCAGCCCACTCTATGGTTTAAAAACAGATTGCGCTGACGCTTCGTATGCGATGCGGGCCTACTATGCGTTCCTAAATGGACTTCCGGTTTATTTTCATCGTTACGATGGGGTAAAGATTGATCAGACAATGACCGCGTTTGATCATATTAAGGACCCTGTTTCCAGGTTGCGCGGTTATTTAAACTATGTATTTGATGTCACTGACACGCGCACGCTCAGTCGTGATACTTATCCCATCGATATCAATAGAGATCAATTGCGCGCCGGAATTGTGTATGTCAGCCCAGGTATCCACTCGTATCAAATCACGGGTCTTGATATTTACGGCATTCCGCAAACCTTAAGCTCTACGGTCCCACGCGAGCAGAGGTTACTATTCTCGCACTATGGTTTCCCATTCTATGTTCCGCAAGATACTAAAAAATATTTAGACGGATTTCGTGCGTTCAGAACAGGTGTGCAACATAACAGTTCAAAAGAGCAGTTTGAGATCGCAGCGACAGCCGAGGGTGATTTCATCAGTTACCAAGAAAAAATGATTAAAAAGTTACAAGTTAAGGTGGAACCCTTTGATCGTCGTATCGCGCGTATCAAAGGTAATCTATGCTTTTTCTCTCGAGAGAGGGCTGTTCTTGTGGCCGATGCATTTGTGGCCCAACAAGCCCAAGGTGGCTCATGCTTTTCGGCTGCTGCATTTGACGGTTACAGTACATACATCCGCGACGAACAATTAAAAAAGTATTTCACAGAGTTAAGAAAAATGACATCGGCTGCGGCCTGGGCCCACACTTCACACGTAGCAAAGAAGAGTTTGTTGTCAGTATTTCTAATGGAAATCCCAGAAAATGACTGCACAGTAGAAACAAGCTTGCCTTTAAAACCAACCTTAAGATTGGCAGAAATCTATCAAGCCCTAGAAGAAAAAAGGATAGTATCTGATCCGAACGCAACAATGGCACAAAGATGGGGGCTAGAAGCGTACAGCCCAATGTGCCCAATTTATTAGATTTCCAGCTGAATTTTCTCCAAAAGAGTCGGATCGTTCAACACGCGTTCCCCACCTTTAGCAATCGCCACAAGGGGAGAATCTGCTATGTTAACAGGAAGGCGAACTTCATTCTGAATACGTAAACTGAAATCACGAATTAAAGCGCCGCCGCCCGCTAGCCAAATCCCTTGATCGATAATGTCTGAAACGAGTTCTGGGGGTGTGTTTTCAAGTGCTTTATGAATCGCATTGATGATTTCTTGAAGAGAGTCATTCATGGCAAGGCCCACTTGCTCTGACGTAATTTCCATTGATGTCGGTAAACCAGAATCAACATCACGACCTGTAATCATTGCGGTTTGGATATCTTTCTTTGGAACTGCCGTGCCAATAGAGATTTTCAAAAACTCAGCTTGGGTTTCTGGAATTACAATATTTTTATAACGTCTAAAATATTGAACGATATCGGCATCAATTTTATGACCGCCAACGCGGATAGCTTCGCAGTATACGATATCGGCAAGGGCAATAACGGCGACTTCCGTGGTTCCACCGCCGATATCAACGATCATTGAGCCGACAGGTGATTTAATCTTTAAACCGGCGCCGATAGCGGCTGCCATCGGTTCATCAATCAAATAAACTTTCTTCGCGCCCGCTTTTTTGCAAGCGGTTACGACCGCTTTTTTTTCCACTTCAGTGACACCAAATGGTAACGAAATCACCACGCGTGGTGACGGGTAGTGCGCTTTTACGCGCGGATGACTTAAGAAATATTTTAAAAGATATTCGGCCGAATCAAAGTCAGCGATAACGCCGTCCTTGATTGGTTTTTGAATTACGATATTTCCCGTTTGTTTGTCGGCGATTTCTTTTGCGTCTTTGCCAACAGCAATTATCTTGCGTTTTTGATTACTTGTGATGACTTGGGCAACGATGCTCGGCTCGTTGACGACAACGCCCTTGCCGCGTGCGCTAATCACGGTGTTGGCGGTGCCAAGATCTATGTAGATATCGGCTGCTGTTGAATCGTCTTTAAACCAAGAAAACATAAAGGCTCCTATTTAGATCGTCTTTTGAACCCAGAGTTATTATCAAATGGAATGCTAGCGAAAATAGCTAGACCAGAATCAGATTTGTTCAAGTTTAATTGCAGTTCAGCCGCAAAGAAAACGTCACGTACTTCCGGGTGTTCATATTCAGCGCCCACAGCAAATTGGGTTGCAGTGGTGTTGTTGTTTTTAATTGCCACGAAATTGATCGGTAGCGCTACGTAACTAGTTAGTTTGCCTTTTTGTATATCGATTTTTTTGCTGGCCATTGGCGCAAACTGGAGTGTGGTTACACTGGTGTCATCAAAACGCGATAACCAAAGTGCACTGCGAATTCCCAGTGCTGGTTGATTGCCATAGTCTGGAAACGGAATGTATTTTAAGCTAGCGCCCATTTGATATTCGACACTGCCGACGCCAAATAAGAAACGGCTTGATAAATCTTCTCTCCAGCCCGCATCTAAAAAACCGCCGACATTTAATCCACCGTTGCCGGCCGAGTAAGTTTGTAAGGATCCGCCGACGCGATAAGAGCCGGGTTGAATCACTTCGCCTGATTCTCCGATGGTTAAGTAGTTCGCTAGAGACGTTAGTGGTAGCATCAGTGAAAAGAGAAGTGATAACATGTATTTCATAAAGTCTCCTAAGACCGAAAGTTGGCCTCTAATAGAATAAATAGCTGGCCATGCATTTGACAAGCTGAATAACTGTTGAGACAGTAATGTCATGTCGACGGTTAACCTATCAGCTAAGCTGCCACTGAGTTTAGTCGTTATCACCCTGAATGAAGAAAAGAACCTGAAAGCCTGTCTGGACTCTGTTCCTTTCGCTAGTGATATTGTTGTTTTAGATAGTTTTTCTAAAGATAAAACTAAACAGATTGCGGAATCGGCAGGCGCTCGATTTATTGAGCAAAGTTGGTTAGGATTTGGGCCTCAAAAAAAGAAAGCGGTTGAGTTGGCTAAATATGACTGGGTGCTGAGTTTAGATGCAGACGAGCGGTTGTCACCGGAATTGCAGGCCGAGATTCGGCAGCAATTTGAACGACTTGATGCAAAAACAGGGTACCTATTGCCCAGAATCTCGTTTTATTTAGGCCGTTGGATTCGTCACGGTGGTTGGTATCCTGACTATCAATTGAGGCTTTTTAATCGCCAGCATTCTAACTGGGATCAGGCAGGAATTCATGAAAAGGTGATAGCCGTTCAGACAGAAAAATTTAAAACACCAATTCAGCATTATGTTTTTGAATCGATCAGCCATCAGGTAATCACCAATGATAAATACTCTAGTTTGCAGTCGCAAAATCTTTTCAGAGAAAAAAAAGCACGTTTTTCCGTATTTAAACTCATTACAAAGCCTTGGGTAAAATTTGTGGAAAATTATTTTTACAAACGTGGTTTTTTGGACGGTTTGCCCGGGTTTATTATTGCAGTAGGTTCGGCCTATTCCGTTTTCTTAAAGCACGCTAAACTATGGGAGCTAGAGAAATGATTCGTTGTCTAGTGATGGTATTTTTGCTTGCCTTGAGTACGTCTCGAGCAGAAACCGGTGTGTGGACTCTAACGACGCCTAATTATAGGCAAGTTAAGGTGAATGGTGTGAGCTTGAAAAAAGCGGCGTTTTGGGATTTGCCTCAGATGAGCCAGATTCAAACAGCCAATACGGACGCACTCGTTTTTTTGCCTGAGCAGTTTTACCTAAAAGTTTTTAAAAACAGCCATATCCGTTGGGATGAAAACGCAGTGTATGTGGTTTCGGGAAAGGTGTACGTCAAAGCTTTGGGTTCAGGCGTAACAATACATGTTCCTTCGTTGTTCAAGTTCTCAATGAAGCCAGGTGATTTGGCGATTGATCATGATCCTGAATCTAAGAGCGTCACGTTTGAGGTTTTGTCTAAAACACAGCCAATTCAAATTGATTCTGACGATAGAATCCTGACAACAGTCGAAGGCACACAGTTAACATTTCAAGCCGAGTTTGTGGACGGTGAGATGGCGTATGATTTCCTTTTGAATGATCGGAAAATTCCGAAGCTTCGAATGGAAAAGAATCAAATTATAAAGCCAATTATTTTGGATACGACAATCTGGACGGCGTTTGTAAAAAAAGCAATTGCTGATAAAGCTAAGCAAGTGAAGAAAACGGTTAAGGATAATAGTAAATACATTTGTAAAAGTCCAAATGGAATTTTGAATGCCTGTTTTTTTGTACGAGAAGGAACAAGTTGTTTGCGCTACACATGTAATTTAAGTGGTGAGTGGACACAAAAAACTATATTTTCAAATAATGATCTTTGCCCTAAAGCTAAGACAGTCAAGGACTGTGAATGGTTAGGGCGCTAAAGCTAATCGGTTAGTGTGTTCGTGATTCCAATTAAAGTGATTCTAATTTTTTAACGACTTTATCTATTTCTGTTTTAGTTTGAACGAGCACCTGATCACGCCATTCAAATTCTAAAGGGTAGAACATATCTTTAAACATTTTTTTTGCCATGGCTTCAGAGTCCGCGTCTTTAGCTTTGTGTAGGTAAACCTGATTCTCTGTGACCATGCGATACAATGAATCCAATGAACCCAGAGTGCTTTGAGAATTTAATGTCCCAAATTCAAAGGTAACCGGATAAATTTCGCCTATATTTTTATATCTAGTTTGGAAATAAGATAGCACGTCTCCGGTTGTCTCATAAAAGTTTTTGGTGTTTGCAAAATCTATTTTTGAAGGTGCGTACATATCGGAAATCTTCTTTGATACCTCTGAGTCGGATCGGCCCGAAAGAAGATGTAATTTTCCTTTTTCGCCATAACCGGTATGTAAATCGATATAGACTACTTTCTTGTAGCCATTGACTTGAGAATCCCAGATTCGCTTTAATGCGATGAATTCGGGCTGGTACTGCTGGCCGCCGAAGTAAAGTCCTTTGGGGTGGGTGTATTGCCCTTTTAGGATAGAGCGCCGAAGCGTTTCCATCGAGTGAGTTGCAATTAAATAGACAGAGTTTAAGTAGAAAGAAATCCGTTTGAACAGGCCATCTTCAAAAGAATGCTCGGGGTTCAGGAAAAGATTAATTTTTGCGTAGTCTTCGTTTTTTTGTAGAAAATCATTGTCTTGAACAGCGAAATTACGATTTAAATCAACGTTGTTTGGATTTGTACGTCGATTGTGAAACGTGCCCCATGGATTTACAATGTGAATATAAAGGAAAGAAGTGTTCGCGTATCGTTTAGAGTGCAGATATTCTAATAAGAAGTTTTGAATTCCCGCGCCGGTTAATCCTTCGATGCCGTGAACTCCAGACTGGATGATAACTAAGTTTTCTTTTCGTTCTGATGGAATCAGGGCGAAGTCAATTTTCGGTTGAAAGTCTTTTGCCGCAATTGAGTAATATTCAATTGGCGACGAAGCTATTGTCATGTTGGGATTCGTCGTTTGAATGTGCTTTGTTCGTATGTCAAAATCAGTCTTATAGTCTGCGAGAGTATTTTTAAAATAAGACTGAGAGTTTAAGGCAAATGTTAGTGACGAAAATAAAAGGCTGAAAAATATTGTGGTCCATTTCATAGTGATTTAATTTCACCATGATAAACAACGCCATGCCAAGTGATTTCGAAAAATCGGTCAAATAGGGCTTTGTCATAGGGGAAATTAAACTCATGTTGAGCTTCATACAAGCTCAATTCGTTTTTAAAAATAAACTCTTTTTGGTGCTCTGAAAGCTGAGTCATCTCGCCAGCTAAAGGGATTGTGAACAGATACACATTGCTCGCATGAATCTGAACATCGATATCAAATTCCGTTTTGAAATATAGCGCAAAAGTCGGCTTAATTGATACCGATAGGCATTGTTGGTTCATAATCATGTGGTCGTATATTTTAAAACTCATGGAATTCTGTTTTCGATCTTTTCATCTGGGGTCGGAGGACGCAAGGCTTCTGTCATTTTTCTTCGGGTATCCATTTTGGCGATGACGATAGTTCCTGGTTTCAAAGACTGGTAGGCAGTGATCATGTTGTTTTTAGGTAAAGCAATGCAGCCAAGGCTGCGCCCTAGAAAGCCGTAACTATCAATATGAGTTTGGCTGCAATAATGAGCTCCATGCATTACTATGCGCCGAGAAAACGACTTGTCGTTAGAGGTGCTCACGCCATGTAGGTTCAGCGACGGTCCGAAGTGGCCGACATAGTGAATCCCTGTTACATAGATGCCAAGCGAGCTTTGGTAGCTTTCGTCCTTATTTGAAAATAAGCAAGAAACATGATTGCCCGTGTTTATTCCATGGGACGCAAGCGACGAAAGTTCTATGTGTGAATCGGCATTGATAATTTGAAAGCGTTCTTTGTCTGAGGGTAAATCATAGTTCAGGAGGCAAAAGCGGTCGTTGTTTAAAACAGTTGTTTTGCCTTCGAAGGTAAACGTCTTTTTTGAAAATGAAAAACCGGAATTGGAAATGCCATATTTTTTAGCGTACTGTGTGTACAGTGAAACTAAAAAATTCGTTTCGCTATCTGCGTAGGCGGTTTTTAAAAAACCGAGAGCTAGTAAAAGGGTAAATTCCCTACGATTAAGAGAGGTGATCACTGTGTTATGGTTCATTTTCTACTTTTTCTTAAACAGCGATTCAGCCAATTCCATCTGTGCTGACTTTTTTGTTTCCTTAGGTGAGTCGGCCATGTTGAATAAGTTGTATTTCTCACCATCTTTATCCGTTGGTTTCTGAGCGATGCACTGGACGCGCGTTGTTCCATGGAGGGCGCCGTCTCGGTAGAATAAAATTCGTAAGCCACCTAGGTTTTTAAGTAATTCATTATGTTTGAAATAGAAATTCTTGTGGTCATCTTCTTTGCCGAGGACCTCGTTAATTTCATCTACAAGGTAAGATTCGATCAGTAGTGTGCCGCCAAATTTAAGACTTTTGATGATTTCTTGGTACAAGCGATTATTTTGAGGTCGGTAGTAATACATCAAAATTGTGTCGGATTGAAGGAGGCCGAATAAATGTAACTCGATGTCGCCATTTTGAAACTGAACATTTTGTTCGGCGCTTGAGATGTTTTTTTCGGCTTTTTGCTTTGCAGTTTCAGAAATATCAATACCGACCACCTCGAACCCTTTTTTGCTTAAAAACAGAGCGTCGTGACCCAGGCCGTAGCCAATATCTAAAACTTTGCCTTTTTTTAAGTTATCCCACTGCTCTGAAACCAGCGCCGTCGGCGTTGAATTTAAAAATTGGACGTAGTTTTGATTCTTATGTTCAGTATTCTGATAAACTTGGTCCCAGTATTGACCAGGAGTGGCTGGCGTTGTGTTCATAAGTGAAAATTTAATTGAAAACCAATTGAAAACAAGTAAATTATTTAAGCGAAACCATAAAACGAAAGGAAATCGTTATGAACTTAAATAAAAAAATGTCTAAGAGAGAATTTCTTTCTCAGTTAGTAACAGTTACAGGGGCTTCGATTGTTGCCGTCCAAATGTTGAAAGAGTCTGCCTACGGTCAAGAAAAGCGTCGTGGCTCTAAAACGGATGCTCCAGCTAAAGACACTGATCTTCCTCTAGTAGAACCAGGAAAAGGAACAGCAGCCGCTCTAGCGTACCACCATTCTCACGCAGACGCGGATAAAGATCCAAAAACAGACAAAAAAACAGATAAAGGTACGGCGTGGGACAAACGTTTCTGCAACAACTGCAGTTTCTACACCGTCTCAGGTGACAAGGCCGGAAAAAAAGTAGGCAAATGCTCGCTTTTCCAAAAGGCGCTAGTTGCCGATGAAGGCATCTGCAACTCGTGGGCTAAAAAAGCATAATACGAAAGGTGTCGGGGGATGAAGAGTCTCCAGTTTGGCGATTTAAGAATCGCCAAACCGTATCTTGAATTTATCTTAGTCGGTTATTAAATGAAAAACGGCAAAAGACCTAAATCTTTTGCCGTTTTTTTTATAGGTAGAGTGAATTTGTGGCCGAATCTCAGAACAGGAGACTCGGCTGTGGCCTTGACGCATTTTAGTGCTTAGGCAGTTGGGGTTCTTAGGGCGCGGCGTAGAATTTTGCCTACGTTCGTTTTTGGTAGTTCGGCTCTAAACTCAACTACTTTTGGTACTTTGTAGTTAGTAAGGTTTTGTTTAGCATGGTCGATTACGCTTTGAGCGGTTAGACCCGGGTCTTTTTTAACGACAACGACTTTAACAACTTCTCCAGAGTGCGTGTCGGGGATGCCGATCGCCGCTACTTCTAAGATACCTGGGTGAGACGCTAAAGCATCTTCCACTTCATTTGGGTAAACGTTAAATCCAGAAACCAAGATCATATCTTTTTTGCGGTCTACAATCTTTACGTAGTTTTTTTCGTCTAGAATGCCGATATCGCCGGTGCGTAGCCAGCCTTCTTTGTCGATCACTTTCGCTGTTTCATCTGGGCGTTCCCAGTAGCCTTTCATCACTTGCGGCCCGTAAACGCAGATTTCGCCCGGTTCATTGTTTGTGGTTTCATTGCCATCGTCGTCTACGAATTTGATCCATGTTTCTGGCATCGGTAAGCCGATTGTGCCCACGCGATCTGTACCGTCGATTGGATTGCAGCACGCCACCGGTGATGTTTCAGTTAACCCGTAGCCTTCAACAATTTTTGTGCCCGTCATTTTTTCCCAGCGTTCACTGACCGCTTTTTGTAATGCCATCGCACCTGCAACGCTGACTTTTACCGGTTTGAAATCGATGCTTGTGAAGTCAGGGTGATTCATCAGGGCGTTGAAAAGAGTATTCACCCCAGACATCACTGTGAATTTGCTTTTCTTCATATCTTTGATGAAGGCAGGAATGTCACGTGGGTTAGTGATTAAAATATTTTGAGCTCCATAGCGCATGAATGCAAAGCAATTTACAGTCAAAGAGAAGATGTGATACAGCGGCAATGCGGTAATTGCGATTTCTTCGCCTTCTTTTAATTTTGGACGCATCCAATTCGCAATCTGTAACATGTTTGCGATAATATTTCTATGAGTTAGAATAGCTCCCTTGGAAACACCAGTGGTTCCGCCTGTGTATTGAAGGAAGGCAATGTCTAAACTGTTCATTTCTACTTTTTGGAATGTGGCTAGGCGACCAATCTCTAGAGCTTGGTTTAAATCATACGCTTGAGGTAAATGGAACGCCGGAACCATTTTTTTTACATACTTAACGACGAAGTTGATCAATAGGCTTTTTGGGAAGGGTAAAAAATCACCGATTTCAGTTACGATCACGCTTTCAATTTTAGTGTCTTTGATGATGGATTCTAAAAGGTGAGCGTAATTTTTTAAAATAACAATACATTTAGCGCCGGAATCATTAAACTGATGTTTCATTTCTGGAGCTGTGTACAGAGGGTTTGTATTTACGATAATCAAGCCTGCTTTGATTGCGCCAAATAAGACCACTGGGTACTGAAGTAAGTTAGGCATTTGAATCGCAATTCGGTCGCCTTTTTTAAGCTTCAATTCTTGTTGTAAGAAGGCCGCGAACTGATTCACTTTTTCATTTAGTTGAGTGTAGGTGAATGTGTGTCCATAATTGGTCATCGCCTTTTTATCAGCATAGCGAGTGACGGCTTCGTCGAAAACATCCATGATGTTTTTGTACTGATCAATATCGATTTTAGGGGATACTGAGGGATGGTAAAGTGGGCGCCAAGGATCATTTCGGTTCATCACAGGATTAGCGGAATGCATATTTACTTCATCCATAAAAAACTCCTTAAAATTGAGTGTCTGCTTTGTTATACTATCAATATGCAGACGCCCTTTGTCCATAACTTTATTAGAATAATTGCTCCCGCTGTTTTTCTTTTTGCTAGCGTTTCAAATGGTGCCGAAATGGGCACGGGCACGCGCAAAATAAAACAACAAAATTCTGTTAAAGTGACGGCGCCAAAGTCTGTCGATTTTTTCTCGAAAAAGAAAATGGAACTGATCAAAGAGCTAGACGAAATCATGCGTGAAATGATTTGGCTGATACGCTCGGAAAGGCCGTCGGCGAATAAAACTCTGTTTGGAAAAGTTTATCGAGCGTTGCAGCAAGCTAAAGGTATTAAACTCACCGAAAAAAACAAACATTCGTGTGATCAGTACCAGGTTGAAAAAGTTTCTGAATTTCAGTTTCGCATCTATGAATACTGTCAAAGACATCGGAATCCAGACTTGTTGGCTAAGATCGACTGGTCGCAAAACAAAGTCGTATTTCAGTTTCAGGGGCAGAATTATGCCGATGTTTTAGGCGTTGCTGCCTCATTAGTTGCGCCAGTGGTCGATTGCCAAGTGATGTTTGAAGACGAGGCAAAGTTAAAAGAGATGCAGTGCGCGGGGCTTCGTATCACGCGTGCCGAGAATGTCGTTCGCTTCCAAAGTGTTGGCTATAAAAAGGGAAATAATCCGATGATGGTACTTAAGGGCGAGGTTCTTAAAAACCTACTGCCATATTCTGATTTAGTGATCTCGGTCCCTTTAACGGGTAAAGTCCAAGTCGTTGAGAAAAAGAAAGTTCCCGATAGCGATGAAACAACTCCAGAAAAAAAAGCACAACAGAAAGCAAAGGACGAGTTAGTCAATCAAAAGCCGCCGCTCGTGCCGAAGCCCATTGATCCACGTACACCAGAGACTCCGGCAGAACCTGTTTTTCCAACCAATCCAGTGGACGCAACCAAGCCTCCTCGTGATGAAGAGCGTCCCGAAGTGCGAGATGAAAATGGAAATGATGTGACTAACGAATCTAATCAGCAAAACCCAAATAATATCTTGCTGAAAAATAGCCAGCCTGATGTTATTGAAATACAAGAACCACCTCAACCAGTTCCACCGCCGGTAAATACGCCGTCTCGGTAAAAGGAAAATATGGCAAAAAAAGTAGCTAAAAAAGTTACAAAGAAAGTCGTAAAAAAAACAGTTTCTAAAAAGGCTGCGACCAAGAAAGCGTCTGAAGCATCTGTAGAAACGCTTCTAGGTAAAACCATTGGGCAGTTTTCAGTATTAAATTCTGCAGGCAACGTTTATACAGAAAAAGATTTGAATGTGGATATACCGGTTCTTTATTTTTATCCTAAAGACGATACGCATGGATGTACATTAGAAGTTCAGAAGTTTTCGAATTTGAATACTCTGTTTGATAAATTGAATACT
>JADHED010002205.1_pt1 | contig 13805 bp, 9 predicted proteins | sample 8952041 | NCBI WGS metagenome assembly JADHED01 (sample SAMN16124423, study PRJNA663239) | bioreactor sludge metagenome | isolation source: sludge (control) | place: India:Bengaluru | collected 2018-09-08
ACAATACGCTTAATGTCACTCAATTTATTCAGGGCCTCAAGAGGTGTAAGATTGTTCACATCAAGATTAAGTATTTCATCACGGATTTGACACAATATCGGGTCGTCGAGCTGAAAGAAACTAAGTTGCATGCCGCTCCGCGTTTCACTGACTTCAGCCAAAGGTTTACCGCTGATGCCTTGCTGACGATTATCCGTCTCTAATTCTTTCAATATCTCATTCGATCGCTTCACAATACTCTTAGGCATACCGGCCATTTTTGCCACATGGATACCGAAAGAGTGTTCACTCCCACCCCGTTCCAGTTTCCGAAGAAAAATCACCTTATTATCGACTTCTTTGACGGATACATTGTAGTTCTTAATCCGCTTGAAGCTTTTCTCCATCTCATTCAGCTCATGATAATGAGTTGCAAAAAGTGTTTTTGCCTTAGCCTTGGGGTGTTCATGAATATATTCCACGATAGCCCAGGCTATGGAAATTCCATCGTAAGTAGAAGTACCACGTCCCAATTCATCAAACAACACAAGACTTCTTGGCGAAAGATTATTCAATATATCCGATGCTTCATTCATCTCGACCATGAAAGTAGATTCACCAACAGAAATATTATCACTCGCTCCTACACGGGTGAATATCTTATCTACCAAGCCAATATGTGCACTTTCGGCAGGAACAAAACTTCCTATCTGTGCCAATAAAGTAATCAAAGCGGTCTGCCTGAGTAGAGCCGACTTACCCGCCATATTCGGACCGGTAATAATAATAATCTGCTGCGTTTTGCTATCAAGCATTACATCATTCGCAATATACTTCTCTCCTATCGGGAGCTGCTTCTCGATAACCGGATGACGACCTTGACGAATATCCAGTACATCGTCGTCTACAATGACAGGACGGATATAATTATTCTCACGCGCCACATTGGCAAAAGAAAGTAAGCAATCCAACCGTGCTATCTGATTCGCATCAATCTGAATGGCAGGAATATATTCGTTCAGAGCTTGAACAAGTTGGGTATATAACTGGGTTTCAAGTGCCAGTATTTTATCTTCCGCTCCAAGTATCTTCTCTTCATATTCTTTCAACTCCTCAGTGATATAACGTTCGGCATTTACCAAAGTCTGTTTGCGAATCCATTCCTGAGGGACTTTATCCTTGTGTATATTACGCACTTCAATGTAATAACCGAAGACGTTGTTATAACCTATTTTCAGACTGGGAATTCCAGTCAACTCACTCTCACGTTGCTGTACCTGCAACAAATAATCTTTCCCGGAGTAAGCAATCCGGCGTAGATCATCCAATTCGGCATTCACACCCGTCTTTATCACCCCACCTTTATTGACCAGCAAAGGAGGATCATTATCTATCTCTTTATCAATCCGATCACGGATTAACTGGCAGATATTAAGTTGCTCGCCTATGCGATTCAAGCTTGCATTATCGGCATCTGCACATGCGTTTTTTATAGGCTCTATTGCCTGCAAGGCTATTTTTAATTGCACCACTTCCCGGGGTGACACACGCCCTACGGCTACTTTTGATATAATACGTTCCAAATCACCGATCAGATGCAATTGTTCCTCTATCAAATCCTTGAAATCGGGGTGACGGAAGAAATACTCCACCACATTTAATCGGTCATTAATAGGTTGCACATCCTTTAACGGAAAGACCAGCCAACGCTTCAACAGACGTGCACCCATCGGACTGATTGTCTTATCAATCACATTCAGAAGGCTGCTTCCGCCGTCATTCATACTCCCAATCAATTCCAGGCTACGGACGGTAAATTTGTCCAAGCGGACATATTTATCTTCTTCAATACGTGCCAGAGATGTAATATGACCAATTTGAGTATGCTGGGTCATAGTGAGATATTGCAAAATAGCCCCCGAAGCAATAATACCGTTTTTGAGATGCTCCACCCCAAAACCTTTTAAGTTCTTGGTTTCAAAGTGTTTCAACAACTTCTCGCGCGCCGTGGTTTCGGTAAATACCCAATCTTCAAGCTCAAAGGTGAAGAATTTACTACCGAAATTGCCTTCAAACATTCCCCGCTTCCCGCGCTCGAACAATATTTCCTTAGGTCCGAAGTTATTCAGCAACTTATCTACATAATCAAACGGACCTTCAGCAGTCAAAAACTCTCCGGTAGAAATATCAAGGAAAGCCACTCCCACTGCGCCTTTACCAAAATGGACGGCGGCAAGAAAGTTATTCTCGCGATAATTCAGGATATTATCATTAATAGAAACACCTGGAGTCACCAATTCTGTGATACCACGTTTCACGAGTTTCTTCGTCAGTTTGGGATCTTCCAACTGATCGCAGATAGCTACTCGCTTACCCGCACGTATCAATTTTGGTAAATAAGTATCTAATGCATGATGAGGGAATCCCGCCATTTCTACGGTCTTACCTTTTCCGTTTGCACGCTTGGTAAGAGTAATTCCTAATATTTCAGAAGCTATAACAGCATCTGTGGAATAAGTCTCATAAAAATCGCCACAACGAAAGAGCATTACAGCATCCGGATGCTTGGCTTTAAGATCCAGAAACTGCTTCATCATAGGGGTAAGTACAATATCTTCGCTCACAATAATTATTTTCTAAGTAAATACAATAAGGCTCATTCAGGTTTATCTCATCTCCGAATTTATCTATAACCTTACTTTGCCAATAGAAAAGCAAAGATAATTTTTTTCAAGAATAAATCTAAAGCTTAAGTTTGCAATTATTGCAATATGGAGCGTTTATTGCTCTTCCTTAATCGTTTTCCACTGTTTTAGGAAAAAGGGTAATTCATAAGAAAGCATACCCACCCACCCTATGAAACAGGCAATGACTATCCCTTTCAGTCCAAACCAATATGCCAATGGAAAGGCTGCGATGACACGTCCAACCATCTGAACAAAAGTTGAATTAAGGGTTATTTTCATTTTGCCCATACCCCGGAAAAGGCCTTGTATTATGTTAGTCAACGCAGGCATCCAATAAATAAAAGCCATGATATGTAGATAGTTAATACCTGCTTGTATGGCTTCTCCTTCACCTTTATCCAAAAAAAGTTCCATAATAGGCCGTGCGCAAGCAAAGATGGCAACACTGACAATGAGGGTATATATTAATTCCATGCGCAATCCTATCAGATAACCTTTCATGATACGCTGGAATTTGCCTCCTCCCCTGTTCTGTGCAATAAATGTAGTGTTGGCATGCCCGATATTTTGCTGTGGAGTCATGACATAATCGTCCATCCTCACCACTGCATTGAAGGCGGCTATCGAAGCGACTCCCAATGTATTAACCGCTCCCTGCACCATCAATTTACCAAGATGAAGAGTGATTTGTTGCATAGCGGTCACGAAACTGTAGTTTGCCGTAACTCGCAAAAGGGTACGATCGAATACCCAATCTTTTCGTCGGAAACGCAAAAGAGGAACCTTCAGTTCCACATATACCCAACAGAACAGTGCTGATAATGCCTCTGCGGCAATAGTTGCCAATGCAGCACCTTCAATCCCCATCTGTAATTTTAATATGAAGAGAAGATCCATCACTATATTAAGCAATGCCGATGCTGCTAAAAAATAGAGAGGGAGTTTCGCGTTCCCCATACCGCGTAAAGAAGAAGCATAAATATTATATCCGAAGGTAAAGATCAACCCTCCCAATATTATCCGCAAATAAAGTACGGCATCCGCTAAGATAATTTCAGGAGTTGCAAGCAATCTTAAAATGGGTCCCGCAAAAAGGATTCCTAAGCCGGAAAGCAGTAAAGTGAAGATACCTCCTCCTATTATCGAGGTAGTAACCTCATGTCGAAGTTTTACATAATTACCCGCACCAAAAAATTCACTCATCAATATAGACATACCTAAGCAGATGCCTATAATAAAAAATATTGCAATATTCATTATCGGACTGGCGACTCCGACTGCAGCCAATGCATTTGTATCGTCAAAAGACCATAAAAAAATATTTTCCTTGTAATGAAAATTGCAGAATAATGAGGTAATAGTCTGCGCATTATCAGACTATAAAATGCCCATGACAAAGCGGCAACTAAAGTCAACACATCTCCTATAGGCGAGAGTTTAAGAACAAAACTACCGTTATACACCACTAAAGCAACTCCTATCAAGGCTACAATAGAGCCAATTATCAGCTTCCAATTGGCCTTTTCGTTTTTATACAAAAGGACGGATAGAAATGCTGTAAATAGCGGAGCGGTAGTGATAAGAAAAGCAACATTATTAGCTTGGGTAAATCTTAAGGCGGTATTCTCTGCCAAAAAATATAATGATCCCCCGGTAATTCCTCCTCCGACAAGCCAAAGCTCATCACGCCAACTTTTAGACATAATTTTTTTAGGAGAAATAAACCATATTCCTACATAGGCAATCAGAAAGCGCAAGAGAAATATATCTTGAGGAGAAAGACCTTCACCCAATAACAATTTAGTGGAAATAAACGTCAATCCCCAAATCGATACAACAACGATAGCAATAATATGGTAAGAGTAAATATTTTTTATAGCCATATATTTTCATCAAACTAACGGCAAAGATAGGCCATTTCCACTGTTTTTTAGGCTGGTACACAACAAATCTGAAAATAAACCCGTAAATTTGCACCTCTTAATAAGTATCTAACTAAGTATCAATCATAAAATTCAAGGAAATCATCATGGAATACAGTTTCAGAGAGATTGAAAAGAAATGGCAGAAGAGATGGGTGGAGAATAAAACCTATCAAGTGACGGAAGATGAAACGAAGCAAAAATACTATGTACTCAATATGTTCCCTTATCCTTCGGGCGCAGGATTACATGTCGGTCATCCGCTAGGATACATTGCTTCAGACATTTATGCCCGTTACAAACGACTGCAAGGTTTCAATGTCCTGAATCCTATGGGTTATGATGCTTACGGATTACCTGCCGAACAATATGCCATTCAGACGGGACAGCATCCTGCTATCACTACGGTCAACAATATCAACCGATACCGTGAACAATTAGATAAAATAGGCTTTTCATTCGATTGGAACCGTGAAATACGTACTTGCGATCCTGAGTATTATCATTGGACGCAATGGGCTTTCATCCGTATGTTCAACAGCTACTACTGTAATGATGAAAAGCAGGCCCGCCCTATTGAAGAACTGATAGAAGCATTTCCGAAATATGGCAATGAAGGGTTGAATGCTGCATGCAGTGAAGAATTGCATTTCAGTGCCGAAGAATGGAATGCAAAGAGCGAGAAAGAACAACAGGAGATCCTGATGAACTATCGTATTGCTTACTTGGGTGAAACTATGGTGAACTGGTGTCCTCAATTGGGTACGGTACTTGCCAACGACGAAGTGGTGGATGGAGTATCCGAACGCGGTGGTTATCCGGTTATTCAGAAGAAAATGCGCCAATGGTGTCTTCGCGTATCGGCTTATGCACAACGTTTGTTGGACGGACTGGACACTGTAGAATGGACAGACTCCCTAAAGGAGACCCAAAGAAACTGGATAGGTCGCAGTGAAGGTACGGAAGTTGTCTTCAAAGTAAAAGACAGTGATATTGAATTCACTATCTTCACTACCCGTGCCGATACCATGTTTGGTGTTACTTTCATGGTGCTGGCACCCGAAAGTGAACTGGTTGCACAAGTTACTACAAAAGAAAAAAAGAGTGAAGTAGAAATATATCTGGAACGCACAAAGAAACGTACCGAACGCGAAAGAATTGCCGACCGCGGAGTTAGTGGTGTATTTTCAGGAAGCTATGCTGTAAATCCATTTACCGGTGAAGCCGTTCCTATTTGGATCAGTGATTATGTATTAGCAGGATATGGTACCGGAGCAATTATGGCTGTTCCTGCGCACGATAGTCGTGACTATGCTTTTGCTAAACATTTCGGACTTGAAATACGTCCTCTGGTAGAAGGCTGTGACGTGAGTGAAGAAAGCTTTGATGCCAAAGAAGGTATCGTATGCAATTCACCAAAAGAAGGGTTAACACCCTATTGTAGCCTTTCTTTGAATGGACTTACCATTAAAGAAGCCATTGCTGCTACTAAAAAATATGTACAGGAAAACAACCTCGGTCGTGTAAAAGTGAATTTCCGCCTTCGTGATGCGATATTCTCTCGCCAGCGTTATTGGGGTGAACCTTTCCCGGTATATTACAAGGATAATATGCCATATATGATTGACGAAGATTGCCTACCTCTTGAATTACCTGAGGTAGCCAAATTCCTTCCTACAGAGACAGGTGAACCTCCATTAGGACATGCTACAAAATGGGCTTGGGATAATGTAAATAAATGCGTAGTAGAAAACACTAAGATAGATCATCACACCATTTTTCCTCTCGAATTGAATACTATGCCCGGTTTTGCAGGATCCAGTGCTTACTATTTACGATACATGGATCCGCGCAACAACAAAGCACTGGTTGATAAAAATGTAGATGAGTATTGGAAGAATGTTGATTTGTATGTAGGTGGTACCGAGCATGCTACCGGGCATTTAATATATTCCCGTTTTTGGAATAAATTCCTTCATGACCTAGGCGTATCTACCGTGGAAGAACCTTTCCAAAAATTAGTAAATCAAGGAATGATACAGGGTAGAAGTAACTTTGTATATCGTATTAAAGATACCAATACATTTGTTTCGCTCAATCTAAAAGATAAATACGACACTACCCCACTCCATGTAGATGTAAATATCGTATCCAATGATATATTGGACCTTGAAGCATTTAAGGCGTGGCGCCCCGAATACAATACCGCCGAATTCATTCTTGAAGACGGCAAATACATTTGTGGATGGGCGGTTGAAAAAATGAGTAAATCCATGTTCAACGTCGTAAACCCCGATATGATTGTAGAAAAATACGGTGCGGACACTTTACGTATGTACGAAATGTTCCTTGGCCCTGTAGAACAATCCAAACCTTGGGATACGAACGGTATTGACGGTGTACACCGCTTCATTAAGAAGTTCTGGTCATTGTTCTACGACCGTAGTGGTAATTATCAAGTAACAGACGAACCTGCTACTAAAGATGAGCTCAAATCATTACACAAGCTCATTAAAAAGGTCACGAGTGATATTGAACAGTTCTCCTACAATACGTCTGTTAGTGCGTTTATGATCTGTGTCAACGAATTGTATACCTTTAAATGCAGTAAAAAAGAAATACTCAATCAACTGATTATCGTATTAGCTCCTTTTGCTCCTCATGTTTGTGAAGAGTTATGGGAAACATTTAGAACCGAAGTGATGAGAGAGTTGAGAGACTATGTTTTCATCACATTCGGTCTCATAAGTTATGCATTGGGATGGGCTGCATTTCTCATCCCCTATCAGATAACTACCGGAGGCACAACAGGTATTGGTGCTATTATATATTATGCCACCGGTTTTCCTATTCAATGGTCCTACTTTATTATTAATGCGGTCTTAATGACTTTTGCGATAAAAATACTCGGACCTAAATTTAGTATAAAGACAACCTATGCCATTTTTGGTCTTACTTTCCTATTATGGTTATTCCAATTACTCATAAATGGATCTGATGGAATACCTCCACAAATATTAGGACCTGGACAAGATTTCATGGCTTGTCTTATAGGGTCTGCTTTATGTGGTATAGGATTAGGCGTTGTTTTTACATCGAACGGAAGCACAGGAGGAACCGATATTATTGCTGCTATTATCAATAAGTATCACGATGTGACTTTAGGACGTATGATAATGGCTTGCGATATCATTATAATTAGTTCCTGTTACTTTGTTTTTAATGATTGGAGAAGGATTATATTCGGATTTGTAGCTCTTTTTGTAATCGGAATTGTGTTGGATTATATAGTCAACGGCGCACGCCAATCTGTTCAGTTCTTTATTTTTTCAAAAGAATATGAGAAAATAGCAGACCGGATAACAAAGGAGACCCACCGCGGAGTAACAGTCGTAGACGGTATAGGATGGTATAGCAAGCATAACGTAAAAGTGCTTATTGTATTAGCCTATAAACGTCAATCGGTTGAAATATTCCGACTGGTAAAAGATATAGATCCGGAAGCTTTTATTTCACAGAGTTCGGTAATTGGAGTATATGGGGAAGGATTCGATAGAATAAAGATAAAGTAAAATACTAAATATGAAACGAAAATTTGTTTTTGCCACTAATAATGCACACAAACTAAAAGAAGTAAAAGATATTGTAAAAAACAAAATAGAACTTTTAAGTCTGAGCGACATAAACTGCCATGCTGATATACCGGAAACAGCAGATACATTAGAAGGAAATGCATTAATCAAAGCCAAATTCGTTTATGATAACTATAGCATGGATTGTTTTGGAGACGATACAGGCCTTGAAGTGGAAGCCTTAAACGGAGAGCCGGGAGTATATTCAGCCCGATATGCAGGAGACGGACACGACTCTGAAGCCAATATAAAAAAACTATTATCTAACCTTGAAGGCATTGAGAATAGAAAAGCACAATTCCGTACAATCTTTACATTGATAATAGATGGAAAAGACCATTATTTTGAAGGTATAATAAAAGGAGAAATAGTAAAAGTAAGAAAAGGAACAGGTGGATTTGGTTATGATTCCATATTTATACCTAAAGGATATTCACAGACATTTGGCGAAATGAACAGTGAATTAAAAAATAAAATCAGTCATCGGGCTATTGCTACTCAAAAGCTCTGTAAGTTCCTGCAAAGTATATAATTTTGTAGATAATATATTATTACTATATCATCTTATACTCTTTAAAATTCAGTCATAATATGACGCAACAACCTTCTTATATAAAAAAAGATGTCTTAATAAAGACCCAAGAATATATAAAAAGAACTTTCTTACAAGAAGGAACAGGACATGATTATTACCACATAGAGCGTGTTGTAATTAATGCAAAGAAGATTCTAGAAACAGAAGAAGCTGATGAGTTTTTAGTAGAATTAGCTGCATGGCTACATGATGTAGGTGACTATAAACTTCATGACGGAGTAGATAAATCAGAAGAATTAATCACTCTATTTCTCAAATCTTTAGCAATTGATTCATCAGTTATAAACAGAATAATTGAAATTGTGTCCCAAGTATCTTTCAGTAAAGGAAAAATACCATTATCTATTGAGGCGAAAATTGTACAAGATGCAGATAGATTGGATGCAATTGGCGCAATAGGTATTGCACGATGTTTTGCTTATGGAGGTAGTAAAAATAGAACTTTATATAGTCCTGATCCTGTTGAAAAGGAGAATACTACAATCCAACATTTCTATGACAAGCTTTTTAAACTTAAAGATTTAATGAATACCGAAACTGCCAAAAAGATTGCCCAGGATCGTCATTCTTTTATGGAAGAATATATTGCACAATTCTATAATGAAGTTCAATTGTAGTCTATTATATTAAGCGATACTTATTGAATCGTTCAATTTAATAGACTAATCACTAGTACAAATCATCACAAACCTAATTGAGCAGATATCTTAAGCATTCGTTTAATAGGTTTAACTGCTTTCGCAGAAATAACAGGATCAACCGTTATCTCCGGAGACTCATTCTTTAAACACTCATAGAGCTTCTCTAACGTATTCAATCGCATAAAGCTACACTCATTACAAGCACAGGTACTATCGTTCGGTGGAGCGGGAATAAACAGGGTATCCGGGCATTTCTTTTGCATTTCATGTAATATACCTGATTCCGTTGCAACAATGTACTTATTTTGCGGATGACTGACTGCATACTTTAATAATGCAGCTGTTGAACCTATCACATCTGCCATTTTCAATACAGCTCCCTTGCATTCAGGGTGAGCCAATACTATCGCATCAGGATGTTTAAGTTTTAATTCAACTATCTTTTCAACAGAAAACTGTTCATGTACATGACAAGCTCCATCCCATAACACCATACTTCTATTGGTAATGGAATTAATATAGTTTCCTAAATTACGATCAGGACCAAAGATTATTTTCTCATCCTTGGGAAAGCTTTCTACAATCTGTTTTGCATTGGTGGAAGTTACTACAACATCGGTAAGTGCTTTTACAGCTGCAGAAGTATTCACATAAGATATAACCGTATATCCGGGATGTTCTTTTATAAAAGATTCGAATTTATCTGCCGGACAACTGTCGGCAAGTGAACATCCTGCTTCAAGATCGGGAACCAGTACCTTTTTATTTGGACAAAGTATTTTAGCTGTCTCCCCCATAAAGTGAACACCACATATCACTATAATATCAGCATCTGTTTTAGCAGCCCATTGTGCTAAAGCCAGACTGTCGCCTACATAATCGGCTATATCCTGTATTTCTCCTTTCTGGTAGTAATGACCCAAGATGATAGCATTCTTCTCTTTTTTCAGCTGCTTTATAGACTCTATGAGATTATTCATAATTATAATAGTTTATTTCTCTTTTTAAAATAGAAATCTTTTAATGGTTATAATAGCCTGTTAATAGTGTCAATAAATAAATATGATTTTATTTGTATTTAAAGTAATTAGTCTAACAGATAATGTTATTCATTCGCTATAAACAATGAAATAAGTGTTTATTTATTGATTATTAAGCTACTACTATATTATATTAACCACATGTTTATAAGTGCAAAGTTAATAACTTTAGAGCTATAACCGACCTTAAACAGGCTGAAAAATGTGTTTATCTAACCTTTGAAAAAATATCTTAACTTTTTTGGAATGTTCATATTATATGATTACTGCAGCATATTTTGAGTATTCCAAGTGTTTTTTATAAATATCTTTGCAATATGTATTGACAGCTTTTCAACGGTTATTAACAGGTATGTGAACAGAAAGATTTATCTTTGTTTTCTAAATGGATATTTTCAATGTTAATAGTGAAAACATAATATATGTTTGAAAATTAATCCATAGATAATTAAATAGAATAGAGAAGGAGATAAATACGATGCGAAAATTAAAAATAACAGAACTTAATAGGATAAGTATTGAAGAATTTAAAGAGGCTGATAAATTACCTTTGGTTGTGCTATTGGATAATGTTCGTAGTTTGCATAATGTGGGTTCAGTATTCCGTACTGCAGATGCTTTTCGGGTAGAATGTATTTATTTATGTGGTATTACAGCAACTCCTCCACATGCAGAGATGCATAAAACAGCCTTAGGGGCTGAATTTACAGTTGACTGGAAATATGTTAATAACACTGTTGATGCTGTTGATAACTTAAAAAAGGAAGGATATACGGTTTATTCCATTGAGCAAGCTGAAGGAAGCGTTATGCTAGATTCACTAGAACTTGACCCTACTAAAAAATATGCTGTCGTATTGGGTAATGAAGTGAAAGGAGTGCAGCAAGAAGTTATTGATCATTCGAATGGATGTATTGAAATACCTCAATATGGAACAAAACATTCTTTGAATGTATCTGTTACAGCTGGAATTGTTATTTGGGATTTATTTTGCAAACTTCATTCTTAGAGTTGTCCACTTTCTACCATTAAAACAATACGCTCGGTAAGTTTATCATCTCCTTCAGGATCATATTGTTTTCTTAAACTTGCACCGAATAATGCAGCAAAAGCTTGATAGAATCCTGCTTTTAAAGGTCCCATAAAAGCTTTTACCAATTGATATGATGTTTGGTTATTCTCCCTGTCAACTAGTTTTATAAGTAATTTGCCTTGTGTAAAGGAAAGTTTTTTCATTCTTGCCGTGTATTGTTGTTTCAGTCCTTTCTCCACACGTTTCATGTGATCTTTCTTTTCTTTTTCATTCGGAAGTGTTTGCATATACTCATAAGTTTCGATGACAGCCCGATTTATTTCTTTTGCAATTGGAAGTACTTTTTTTACATTATAGATAAGTTTATAGTATTCTATCCATTCTTTTTTTGATTTAAAATTGAGTGGTTTAAACACATAAATGTTAGGCATTTGTATAGATGGAATAGTGTCTCCATAATAAATACAGATACTAACAGGCCAACCTTCGGCTGTATAACCGATCGGAGTTTCTTGTGCCCGGCATAATGAAACACTGGATAAAAGAATAATGATTGATACTATTATTTTCAACTTTATATTCACAGTGCAAAATTAACTGATTATCTTCATATTTTATTTGAAACTTTTTTCTTTTCCTTGTTCAATTAACTTATTTAAGCTAACTTCGCTATAATTAAACTCTAATATGCTAAATGAAACAGTTTAAGGCAGGAGTTTTTATTAGTATGCTGTTCATTGCTCCTGTACTTAAAGCTCAAAATCCTGTCGAATCTTATTTTGATAATAATTTAGAAGAACTTTCCACTGATGAAGAAGAAAAAAATTGGGATAATGAGTTGGAATATTTAAATATGGTAAGCAAGAAATATTAACTCGTTTGGATATTCCATTATATACGCGTAAAGGTTATGAATCCGATTATTTAGGACCATCTGTTTATCATTCTATAAAATATGATTTTCATTATAAGGGTTATCTGCAATTCGGAATAACTGGAGAAAAAGATGAAGGAGAGCCTTTTATGGCATTATGTAATAATAAGGGGTACGATTACTATTCTTTTTATTTACTCATTCATTCTTACGGTATTGTTAAGACTCTTATTTTAGGTAACTATCAACTTGGTTTTGGACAGGGATTGGTTATGAATACTAATTTCGGAGTAGGTAAGTCAGCCTCGATTTCTACGCTGGATGGGAGAGGGGTAAATATACGCAAACATGGTTCCACTGATGAATACAATTATTTCAGAGGTATTGCGACAACCATAAACTTTTGTAAGCCACTAACTACTTCTGTTTTTTATTCTAATCGGACTATGGATGGTAAGATAGTCAATGATGAAATTACTTCTATAGATAAGGCTGGTCTACACCGTTCCATAGCGGAAGTTGAAAAAAGAAATACTTTCTCCATGCAGCTCATGGGTAGCAATATAAGCTATGATAATGGTGGTATGCATATAGGTATGACAGGTATTTACTACTTTTTCAATTATCCTTATGAACCGGATTTGAAGGAATATTCCAAATATAATATTCATGGCAATTATTTCTATAATGGAGGCATTGATTATAAATGGCGTTTAAAGCATTTTACTTTTTTGGGTGAAGCTGCAGTTGGTAAGGAGGGATTTGCTGTATTAAATCAACTCAGATATAATATATTAACAGGTTATCAACTGCTGTTAATTCATCGCTATTATGCGCATAATTACTGGAATATGTTTGGGCGATCTTTTAGCGAAGGGAGTACACCGCAAAATGAAAACGGATGGTACTTTGCTGCGGATATGAACCCACTTCGTCATTGGAAATGTTTTGTTTCAATGGATTTCTTTTCTTTTCCCTGGTTGAAATATCGTATTAGCAAACCCTCAAAAGGTGTGGATGGTAGATGTCAAATTACTTATACTCCAAAATACGGTTTATCCATGTCGGCCATTTATAGGTATAAATGTAAAGAAAGGGATAAATCGGGTACCGGTGGGAGTATTACTTTGCCGACTTATCACCATTCGGTAAGGTATAAGCTTGATATTTCATATAAGAATTTGAATTTGAGGACTACAATGGATTATAATTATTTTCATTCAAAAGGAGAGGAGGGAGGTCAGGGCTTTCAATTCAGCCAATCTTGTACTTATGTCTTTCATTTATTACCTTTAAGTATATCTGCTCAGGCTACTTACTTTCATACGGATGATTATGACTCAAGGGTCTATTGTTATGAAAAAGGCTTGCTAAATACATTTTATACTCCTTCATTCTATGG
>JADHED010002258.1_pt1 | contig 13803 bp, 7 predicted proteins | sample 8952041 | NCBI WGS metagenome assembly JADHED01 (sample SAMN16124423, study PRJNA663239) | bioreactor sludge metagenome | isolation source: sludge (control) | place: India:Bengaluru | collected 2018-09-08
TTGTAGCAGTCTAAGCATCCGGTCTGATTGAAGCTGCTGAATGTTTTTCTCTACGAACGCGGTCATATTGGACGGTAGACCATATTGTTGCATATAGGCGGCATAGTCCTGATGATGATATTCCATATTGGCTGTCAGCACATCCAATAAGGGAAACTTCTCTTGCAAAGACTTCTTCTGTAAAGGCGATGGCTGATGAAAATAGAGTATCACCTTATCATTGGTCCATTCAGTGTTAAGTTTATATTTGGTCGTGAACCAATCACCTTTAAAATCTACATAGCGATAGCCTTCTTTCCATTGGACTTCCTGTAGTTCCAAGGCAAGGAAATCATCATTGAAGATAAATAGCACCTTCAATTCCGGCTCTCGTTCAAAATAGTTATATATTTTATCTATGACTGTGCTCATATGTTATTTATTTATTTTCTTACGATATTTTTGGTTGCTGGCATTTGGATTCTCTGGATTGGTCATTTCCAAGTAGCCGGCATCAACCAATACATTTATATATCGTTCTCTGTTTTTAGTATGATTACTTACACCGACTCTTTCAAGTATTTCTTTTGCACTTCTAGGAATACTGCAATAGTTTATAATATCCTTTTGTTTGTTAGATAAAGGTATTTGGTCCTTAGTGTCTAAGTCTCCCGATAAAGTGTCCGAGTCGGTGCCTAAGTCGCTGCTTTTAGTGTCTAAGTTTCCATGCAAAGTGTCAGAGTCTGCTATGACGTTCCTTGCAATGGTTATCACAAATTCATGTAATGGCTCATTGTTAGAGAATGAAAGCCTATTGTCTTCACTCAGTGCACGCTGAATACCGCTACCGGCACCTGTATAGGGTAACAAGTAGATGGCATTGGCAAATAAGAAGTTATTGCGAGGCATAGATGTGCCGGCAACAATATCATCAACCGACAATCCATTAGGAAGCGTTCCCGGACTATGGATTTCCACTCTGTCATCAAAGATGAAAATACGAATGGGAGCCTTCCAATTCAGCGATCGATGCACCAAGGCATTCACTACCAGTTCCACCAAACAGGTATAAGGAATCTCCAACTGCCCTAATGAATTAAACTCTTTCTCCACTTGAACGGTTCTAAGGTTTCGAGTAAAGAAGCTCATAATGGTTTCAAACTGATGGAGCAGATTGCCTTCCATATCATTGTCATTCACCTTGTCACGGAATTGAGTACCTCCAACGAAGTTCCCTACAAAGCTGATGCATTTGGCCGTCATGATTGGCAACCAACGTTGAGTGTATTTGGCAAACAGAAGAATGGCTGCAACAGTCAACTTACCATCCGGACGTACAAAATGGAGATTACGAAGCAGCTTCACCTTATCATGCCCTTGTGCAATGGTTCCACACACTTCATCAAGGGATGCTTGCAGAAAGTGGTCGCCAGTCATCCCTTTCTTTTTAAGAACAGTCTCAAACTTATTATTTAGGAATGTTTTGATTGTCTTTTCGTCCAAATCATCAACGGTCGCATTATTTACCGCCGCTTCATCCGGCATGAAACTGCCACAATCTGCCATCATCTCAGCTAGTTCTGCATTATCAAACACTTTACGTTTGTCTGCACCATTCTTTACCCAAACAATACCTTTGTTGTCATGGTAAGGTTTGTTCAGTCCTTCCTTAATTTTAGCTACAACAACGGAACCTCCTTCTACTGGGACAGTATCTACGTCAAGTAGAATATTCGGTACGACGTTCTCAGAAGCAATATTGCTCAATAGATTCGTAACCTCTTGAACTTCACTATACGATAGTGGGTTTATCTGTCCTGTTACGTCATTGATACCTACTATCAGTTGTCCACCACGAGTGTTACTGAATGCGACTAGCTCACATCCAATATCATAATTGTTCATGAGCCGTTCTTTGAATTGAACGGTATTCACTTCTCCTTGGTCTCTTAATTTTAGTATATCTTCTGTTGTCATAATTAATCCTATTCGATTTTTAGGGAATCATTATACTTCCTTTTTACCATAATACTTTCGTCATCATTAAGGCTAGGTACGGAAATGAATAATCGATGCTTCGCACGACTACAAGCCACATAATATAAACGATGGTCATCTTTTGCATCATCTAAATTAGTATTGAGTAGAAAATCTAATGCATCTTCCTTTTTGTTGAATACCAACATAACATTATCGTACTCTAAGCCTTTTGCTTTATGTATGGTAAGATGCTTGGCTTCTTCATCATTATTTTGTACTCCTTTTGCAAAATCAAGATAATCATTAGAATAAAAAACTTTAACCTTCCCACTTGTTATTTTGGACAAAGGTTCAGATAGTAAGTCATTAGCCACATTATAAAAGTCTAATAGAGATTTATTTCTATATTCTGATTCTTTTGCAAGAAGAACTGATAAATTATTAAATGCTAATTCTTTATCGCGAAGACGCTTCTTTTCTAAGTGAAAAGCCTTAACTATATATTTCATGGCATCCTTCATAAGTAGAGATTTTGCATTTTCTACCGCCATAATACAATTAAAGGCAAACTTAGCTCTGTTATGATTTGAGTCCTTTTCGATTAAAGTATCTAATAAGTTTTGTGTTTCGTTTATTGAAAGATCAAGTTTTAAAGCATTAGCAGTTAAATTACTCCAGCTAAGAGAAACCAATTCTTCCTGATTACAGATTCCTTTTGCTTTTACATAATTGTTTTTTGCCTCACCTATCATTAGTATAGGACTTCCATAATCACCTTCTACTAATGGATTTTGATTTAAATCGTTTCGTACTATATTAAGAAAATCCAAAATAGGCTGAACACTACGTCTATTATCTTCAATCTGATAACATTGTAGGTTAGGTGCATAAAAAGAAGTTATATTATTAATATCACTACCTGCGAATCTATATATAGATTGTGCTTTATCGCCAATAATGGTTACTTTTGCTCCTGCACCGGCAAGATGCTGAAAAAACCAATGTTGAATTGAATTTGTATCCTGATACTCATCAATAAGTATAAAAGGATATTTAGCAATTAAGAAGTCAATTATTGAAGGATATTTTTTTATGAGCTTGTATGTAAAATATAAAACATCATCATGATGCATTAGTCCATATTCTTTCCATACATACTGTTTATACGCCATTACATCTTTATTTCCAAAACCACGAAGAGGTGATTGATTATTAGCGGATAATTTTAAATGAATCTCATCTTTTATTAGTTGCCAATGATACTTACTTATAAATATTTTCAACAAAGAATATTCCTTAAATTGCATTGCAAAAAGCTTCATTCTTGGGGATACAATATTAGTTAAAACATCATGTCCAATAGCAATTTCATCATCATGACCGTCTAATTTTTCAATTGAAAAATTTTCCTGTTCCGCAATTAAATGGAAATATGGTTTTATGACATGAGCATATAAAAAGGCATGAATGGTAGAAACTTCTAAATTGCCTCCGCCATTGCCGACACGTTCTTCAACATTCTGAGCTGCTTTATTAGTATATGTTATGCAGGCAACTTTTCGGGTCGAACCTAAATTGCCAGATTCTAATATCTGACGTATTTGACCTGTAATCCAAAATGTCTTTCCTGCACCTGGACCTGCTAATACCCGAGTGCAACAATTTATATCTTGAACATCGTCAGAATGTATTATTTTATCTCCAGCAGCCATTTTATTGCATTTTTAATATAAGGAGGAACTTCAATTCTGCTTTTTTCTTCATCAGATAAATTTATAAGAGTATTGGCCAATTCTAATGCATTCTCACCCTTTTTTAGGGAGTTAAGATAACGTGCTGCTATCAACCCACTTTTTTTATCTAATTCATCCCATTTTTCATTTTTAGAATATACTTCAATTAATGTCTTAGACTTACATTCCGATTTGACTTCTTCGAATGTTGCTGAATTCATCATACTTTTCAATTCAGCATTGTTGCTTACCGAATCTGTAATTATACTTGGATTGCTAGAATTTGTACGAGCAATTTCATATTCTAAAGTTTTTCCTTTTTCATCTTGACTAAAGAAACAAATATTTGGATGAGCCGCATAATCAATTACATAATTTTCAGAATGATTTTTGTAATCATATTCATTCGGAGATTCATTATACTCTATTGGGTAACAACAAGTAAACAACTCTTTCTCCTCATCATCTGCCTTCTTTTTACGCTCAGGATCTCTGTCAGTAATACAAGCTACTCTTATAGGTAGAGTCTGTTTTTCTTTGCTATCATACATTTTGAGAAAATGGTCAAAATAGCGACCACCAATATTTATAATCACAGCTTGTTTCTTTAGCCATTCATTTCTGTAACCTAGTAATTCTACAAAAACAGGTATTAAAATCTGCTCAGCTAATCCTTCTACAAAAAGAATTTTCCCAGCAAACAGCATGTCTGCACGAGTAGCATCAAGATAACGTTGAACAAAACTCTTTGATTTTGGAAGCTCTGCATAAATCTTTCGTGGATAATATGCATTAACTTTGCAATTTTTATCCTTAAACAGGCAACACAATTCATCTAGTTTAACTTTTGCTGTTAAACTTGGAGAATGAGAAGTCATAAATACTTGCATAACTTTATGATCTGCTATATTCTGCCGTAAAAAGTCAAGAAATTGATATTGTAGTTCTGGATGTAAATGAGCCTCAGGCTCTTCTATAGCCAATACAGAGAAAGCTTTTGCATTTGTTGCTCCCATATATGATATTTCTTTATTTGATTGCATCTTTGCAAGCAATAAGGATATATATATCAAATTATTGTAACCTAGACCATTGTTGGCTATTGGAATATTAAATCCAGTAGATGTTGAAACCAATATATTTAATGCTCGTAATAATTGTTCTTCTGTAACAGAGCCATCAAAAATTAAATCACTCTCATTATATAATGCTCCTGTCTCATTTGCATACTTTATAATCCGATCTTTTCCTTCTTTAATTCGTTCAATCAGGTTCTCTATATTTTGTTTTGTTTCAGCCTGAAATTCTTCGCGTTTGCTTCTGATTTCTTTTATTATATCGTCCTCTGATTTATCACTAGTTTTAATATTATAGTCCAAAAAGTAGCCAAGCACATCATGAAGTAATTCTGCACGTCCTGAAAACAATTCACCTTCTACATCTCGTAAAGCATCCACTTTTTGAAAATCAATTTTACGAAGGTCTTCAGACGCAGCCTGTTGATGTAATGATTCTTTTCCGCCATAAATAGCATAAGTATATTTGCGTATAAACTTATTTTCAATAATTTTCAGTACCTGACATGTATCAGTTGACATAGCAACTTCTTCTTTATAAGCTTCAATTTCTGTATTGGGTAGATAAAAAACATAAGTTAAACAGGCTTCTAATTTAGGCTCAAGAGCTACTGCATAAGTGGAGAATAAGGCTGCATCACTTGAATTATTTTCTTCATTTTCTGACATTGAAAAAAACAAACTTATCTTGACTGTTGGAGCTTCTTCTTTTAATGTTTCTAATGGAATTCCTTGATTAAAATCCCAAGCAGATAACCTCTTAGCTTTTTCTGTGTCTATAACAAGCGATATAGCATTCAATAATGTACTCTTACCGCCATTGTTATGACCTAAAATAACATTTAGACCATCTTTTAGTTCTATATCAGCTTTATCAAAACCTCTATAATTTTTTATCTCAACTTTAGATATGTACATAATATTTATATTTACTATTCAATATTTTTTGATTATATCCTTATTTCAATTTCACCAATACATCCCCAAACTTAGCATAGTTTACTACTACGCCATCGTCCAAGTCAAAGCCAATTTGTCGGTCGGCAACGACATGGAGTCGGTCGTGGTATTCACGACATTCCTCAATTTGCTTGCCGATGTTGTCTAATTCTTTTCGTTCACGTGTAGAAAGGTTTGCTGCATTTGCCTGCATTTCACTTTGTTTGGTGAGTAACCATTCAATATGAGGCAACAAGTAGTTGGTACGCACTTTCTCTGCTGTGTAGGCATTCATGCGGTGCATATATACGATGCATTGGAATGCGCCCTTTTTGCTACTGAATAGCCAGTAGATAGGGCGATTCTGATACATTTTCTTATGGTCCTTCCAAAAGTCTTTCACGAAGTAATCGTCCAGACGTTTACCAAGTGATTTCTCTATATAATTCAGATTCTCAACTAATGATTGCTCTCCAAAGGTAGTGTTCATCCATGCCTTGAATCTGAGCGTGATGTTATCTGTAAATTCTGTATTGGCGGACATCAATGGAATGATACCATCGCCATCTATCTCAAAGCGACTATTAGGCACGAGGGCTTCATACTCTTTTTGTCCATCACCTTGATTGGCGAGAATCAGTCCCGGCTTATCGATGCTATAGCGACCCATCATGCAGCCTACGGCGTACGAGATGAGTTGTTTCATCAGCACATCATCGTGCCAAACTATTTTTTCAATCTTCTTAGTATCCATCATTGTTCACATTTTCTGTTCACGACAATTTTGCTTCTATCTCAGCTATACTGGGGATAGTCCCTTCTACCTTGGCAGGATATAGCTTAGAGAGTTCATATTCTGATATTCCAAGTGGCTGGTTACTTGCTTCCAGGGCGTATTTAGCAAATACATTATCTTTTGTTTTACAAACGAGTAAGCCTATCGTTTTGTTATCACCATCTTTCCGCAATATATGGTCTACTGCAACAACATAAGTGCCCAATTGTCCAAGATGAGATGCAGAGAAATCGGTTGTTTTAACCTCTATCACCACATAACAGCGAAGACGGACATTGTAAAATAGCATATCGAGAAATTGCTCCGTTTGTCCCATTTCCAAGCGGAACTCACGTCCCATGTAGGCAAATCCCGTTCCCAGTTCAATGAGAAACTTTTCTATGTTGGCTATGAGCGCATCTTTCAGTTGTTTCTCATTATATGGATTTCGCAAACTTATGAAATCAAAGCTATAAGGATCTCTTGTTATTTCTTGCGCTAAATCACTATTGAGTTGCGGAAGGGTATTCCTGAAATTGGTAATCGCTTTTCCCTTTCGTTCATAGAGCTTAGTATCCAGAATATTGAGTAGCATGGCGCGGCTCCAACCATTCTCTACCGTTTGTCGGACATAAAAAAGGGCCTTATAAGGATTGTCAGAATACTTATCAATCAAAAGCATGTGATGCCCCCAAGGAATAGAAAAAATATCGTTTTTAATTTGCTCAGCAACTTGCTGAGTAATTACCATCCCTTCATTTTGCTCATCAACTTGCTGAGCATTTACTTTGCTATTAGTTTGGCTCCCAACTTGAGGTAATGATTCAATGAAAGGTTGATAAAGTAAAAAGAAATTCTTCATATACAGAAGGTTCGTTTTCGAAAAGCACCTCGCTTCGGGCAATTCTCTTTTTAAATCTCGACTGAGATTGTCGAAAAATTTACTTCCCCAACGTGACTCGGTTTTATTGATAACAATATCATGTCCAAGATCCCAATAAAAGTGTAGCATTTCTTCATTTACCCTCACCGCAGCCTTTATCTGGCTTTGGCGATAACGTTTGCTCAGTTGCTTCACCCACTGGGTGTATCCTTTATCTAATAGGGTGATTGATTTACTCATAACCTTCCTCATTTTCAGCGTTTAATTCCACTATTTCTATCTCTCCTTGTTGAAGGATAGTAATTTCACTTAACGGTACATCGGGAGTAAGTTCATCCTGCAAGCCGTAGATGTAGATAAACTGGCGGTTGAGTTCTTCTTCATTTTCATGTAGCTGAAGGAACTTCTCTGCCCATTCTTCCTTATATTCGTTGAAGCATTGTTTCAGATTGCCGCCTGTGTTCATGTGTATGCGGAGGAGTTCGTTTTCCTGGAAATCCCAGCTGGTTTCGTGTGCGTCCCAGTCTTGCTTACTGATAGAAATATTGTTATTTACCATTGGCGTAATGACATCTTGCTTGTCAAAAATGACATCACTAAAAGCTAAATTACCTACATCACCTGGCTGATAATTTATTGTAGGAGCTAAAAAATCAAAGAATCGTTTAGCGACAATACTATTAATTAGTCCTCCTATCAAGAATAAAATACTTTCTGAAAATATTGAGCTCCCCCCATTGTCAAACAAAGCACCTCTCGGAGAATATCTTGCAGAAAATCCTCCAGAAGAAATAGATGACCATGTAAAAGACTCATTAAACCAATATTTTTTGTTTCGTAGTGTAGGTTTCTTTGTTGTCCATGTTAGTCTTGACGATAGTTCTTCATCACTTCCATTCCATTTCAATACACAATATCTAAAACCATACCACTTTCTAAAGCCACCACCTTTGTTATATGGTACGTAATCACCTACTCCATTCGACGAATCTATTTTCCTGAAATTGATTTCATGCCAAAAACGAAGAAAGTAGGAATTTTCTCCCGTATCAATCCCTTTACAGGGTTTAGATATATCGGATATAATTTTTTTCTTAAATAAGAGTTGTTCTTTTTCACTCACCCAATACCCTATCGGGCTCCCTGGGATCTTCTCAAAATTCTTCTGTGGTATATTTGGATAGTAAATTTTGTTGCCTTTTTTGGAATTTGGCAATTCAGTAACATCCTTACTATATTCTTCGAAATAATACTTGAAGTCATGATTAGCCAAAGTTTGCTCAAAGAGCATTTGCAAATGCTTTTGGTCGAATTCTTGGAAAGTACGTTCTATCAAACGGAAGTAGGTACCCTTAGCATCACTTGATTGTGTGTTGCTAATAACGGCAGAAGATGCACCAAAGTCCGCTCCAAAGACACCTCGGCTCAAATGAAGCAATGAATCAATAGATCGATTATCTATAATGTCACAACGCAAATTTTCAAATGTACTGAGGAACATCCAAGATGGAGGAATGATAAATGCGTATTTTCCATGCTTCATGGTTAAGTTTGCCATATGCAGAACAAATACCGTTGCAAGGTCGGCTTTTCCGTATTCATAATTCTTCTTCACATACTTACTCAGCAACTCATTCATATTACCGCCACCCATATATGGCGGATTCATAACAAGTACAGAATACCTCTGCGTCAATGCAAGAATAACCTTCATATAAGGCAATAACTTCTGAATATTTTCTGGGAGATGTTCTGTGTTTTTATATTCAGCAGTGCGCACAGCAATAACATTTCTCGTCCGCTCTGAAATATCAAACTTCATGATACTTCCCAATGTCTGAGCGTCATTCATCAGCACAATGGCATCTGTTAGTTCATCGAGCATTTCGGTATTGTTCGCCATGATATAACTTTTGACAGTACCTCTGATAAAGCTTCGTTCATCTTCTCGATTATCAAACTTCCTGTTCATGGCTTCGGCATAACCTACAGGCATATTGAGCACCTTCGGCATGCAATGTGCATCGGTAAAACCTACATCTTTCTGGCAGGCTTTCATCAACAGGGCAAAAGTTGCAAGTTGTTTGGCACGGGTGTCAATATCCACACCGGTAAGGTTGTAGCGGAAGATGTCTTCTATGGCTTTACGGCGGTTGTAGCCTTCTTCTATATAAATTTGGTAGAGCAGATCGAAACATTCGTTCAAGATATGACCGGAACCGCATCCAAGGTCGGCACAGGTAAAGTGGTGAATGTCCTCGAACTGATAAATGGAATCGGCAAGAGTCGGTTCTGCAGGTTCTACCAAATACTTCATACCATCCTTGATATCAGAATATGGGTTATTGTCCAGATAGATGCGTCCTACTGTATTCTGCACCATATACTTCACAATCCAGTTGGGCGTGAATATCTGTGTGGCAGCCGGTATTTCGTCTGCTTCAAATTTTTCTTTCTTTGCAAACACCTCATCTTTGCGCTCGGAAATGTAGAACTGATAGAGCCAGCCTATAAGTTCGGGCGAATGATAATCTTCGTCCGTAATATAATCATCAGCATTTAGACGCGCTATGAAACCATCATTCTTCAGGATATTGCTTGGGAGTAACAATTCCGTATAATCGGAGATGGTACCGAAACACTTGTTGATGATGGGGTTGCTATGGCAATAAGCCACAATCAGTACCTGGAACTGTTCATCGGTAAACGCATCATTAAGCAAAAGAGTATCCAGCTTCTGTCGGCTTTCCTCATTCATCTGTGGCATTCTGCCTTGACGCGCCTCAGTCACTAAGAGGGGAATGCGTACACCCTCACTTTCATATTCAAGTACAGGCGGAACTAATTCATTCTTCACCATGATACGAATGGCCACCAAACGGTTAAACCAAGTGTAGGCAGTTTCTTCTACCACTTCACGATAGGAATGGCTTTGTACACGATGATATAATGACATCCATTTATGATAGAAGTCTTCAGTTTGAATATCTCCCATAAAGATAGCACCTCCGCCTTTCAGTTCGGGCATTTCAGTTACCGAGCCATCCATACTGAAGCCCAAAGCAGAGAGGCGTTGGTTTACGCCACTGATTAATATATTGCGGGCTTCAGATGCGAAGCGTTTCAGTTTATTCGTATCCATGTTTATTCCTTTTATGAAATAATAATGTCATTTTCACCACCGATGTATTGCATCAGTTCGGCTTTCAGCGTTTGTAGATAGAGGTCTATATCCACCTCGGTACGAATAGGCTGAGTGGTATGCGTATTGAGATGAACAAGCTTGCGAGTACGTGGCGGCACCACTCGCGGATCATTTACGACCTCGGTTCCTTCAGAAGTAGTGCCGTAGGGCTTTGAGGTAATTGGTTTAGACACTACCTCATTGATTTTCTTCATCTGTTCCTCATAAAAACTTACCGCGTTTGCATTGGCTTGAAGCGCATAGAAGTTTCCTGTGTTGGTTTTCTGCAGAAGGGTTGTATCCCGTCGGGCAAATTGGTCACGACTGACTTTCACACTTGTGGCATACTCTTCCAGCTCAGCAAATGCCTTGTTGTAGTTTGTATTGATGGTTTCAACAAGCGTAGCCTTACATTCATTCAAATGTCCATTCAGATTCTGCATCATCTTTTTGTAAGAAGGCATATTATCCCAAGGTGCCTTATCGTTAGTGATAGCTTTCAAACAGGAAAGGACTCCTTTCTGATCTTCCGGCAGAAACGCAAAATTATCACGGTTTACATCCATGAAAGTCTTTACCTCTTTGTAAGTTTCAAACTGGTCGTCCGCAAACGAATGAATATTCTTACAATGATCGAACAGGGTAGCTGCGCTATCTTTTGCCTCGGTGATAGTTACAAAGAATTCTTTCTGATCGCGAATGGTAGTCCATTCCTCCATGAGGGTGATAGCTTCATCAATGACATCTTGAAAAGGACAGCCATTCACCTTCTTAGACAGTTCACGGTAATTGACAAGCAATCTGTTGAGTGCGCTGTCATTTGTTTCCTTGCAGTTACGATACAATTCCATGGAATCGTTGCTACCATTGATGGAAACCACATTAAAGATATGTTTCCAAGCCTCAATGAATGCGTTGAGAATATCTTGTGAAATTGCTTTGGCAGGTTCAATGGTGAACCGGTTGGCATCACGCACAATGTTACGGGCTATATCTTCTCGGCTTATGTTCGGATTGTTATTGTAATTGAACGCATACAGGTGGCGGCGTACCAACTCATTTACCACATAAATGCTACAGCAGTCTGCCCATCCGTAAGGTACTTTGGCAAACTGACGTACTACATCGGCTACCGTTACATCATGTGGAGAACGGTCAAGATACTCCTTCACTTTCTTTTCTGCAGTAGATAGAGGCATTTCCAGTAAAACGGGCTCTACAGGACGCAGAATCTTTGAAGATAGTTCGCTTTGTGTTTTTGGATATTCCTAGTCATTTACCAAACCTGCAAATTCATACAGGTTCTGCAAATGGCTGGCGATAGTCACTTTATATCTTTCTTTGTTTTTGGCACTGCCAAGAACAGATGGAGGAAGTACATCCTGTCCTGAAATAACCGGACAGTTGTCAAGTATATCTCTAAACTTTGGCTTGATGTCTTTCTGATACATTTCTTTGGCACGTTCTTGAAAGAGACGCTTGGTTCGTTGACGTTCTTCACTGATGGCTTTCTCCTGTGCAAAACATTGCACACGGCAATAGTCCAAAAAGTTTTGGCGAAGTTCCTGATTGTCCTTGAACAATGGATACAAGAAGAACACCAAACGGTTAGGCTGATTGGTAAATGCAAACTGATCAGGTGAGTCAGTACTTGCTGTTGTCAGGAAATCAACCATCACATCCGGGTTGTTCGAGAGTATATTCTTTCCGTCCACATTCCCTCCGATATTGAAAGAACGTGTTGCATAGGTCTCTTTGTTGGTGGAAGGTGTAAAGCCGAAATGTTCGTAGATGATTTTGTAAAGCTCCTCTGTATAGGTATTGCTATCAACCTTTTGATTTTTAATAATCTGGGCTACCTTAGATTCCTCTTCGGTATAGAATTCATAGATTTCAGTTCCATTATCTGTCTTAATTCTACGAATAACAGCTTTGTCCATCAAGAATGAAAGCACTTGTGAAACCTCTTCTTTGATAATTGCCTTGTTGGCATCCACCTTAGTCATGAGCAGAGTCACAATATTGTCAATTGTAGCCGAGAAACTCTGTTTATCACTGTCAGAAAGGTTACATACCATAAAGAGAACATAGACAACTCTTCGATAGAAGGATTGCTTTTCATCATCCGTAATAAGTTGCAATGCTTCACGGGCATTCGCCATAGCGCGCTGGCCAAGGTGCTGCATGGAACCTTGGAACATGGCACCAAAGAATCGGTCGAAAGGAATGAATTCTCCAACTTCACATTCTGCTGTTTCTTTTGCTATGGAGAAAGTGATATTTAATAAGGAACGTTCGTTCCCTTTCACTTGCTTATCAACGTAATTCATGTTTACGAATGAATCCAGCACCTTCATAATCAATTGGAACTGATAAGGAACAAAGGGATAGAAGGCTGCAAAGTTTTCTTTATTTTGATAGGCTTGATAGGTGCTCGGTAAAATGAATTGTGCATCAAGCATCGCTTTTTTCTTATCAAACATTTCGCCAAGTTGAATTTCTACCTCTCCCTTTTTATCCAAAATACGTTTTTGCGCAATGTATTCAGGACTGGTTCCCTGCAAAGAAGCACGAACCTCAAAGCGTCCCAAAATCTTGCCCACTTCGTCTTCGGGGTTGGAGATACTCCCTCCAACTTTCGTAACTACTTCTTCGAGGGTCTGTTGGGCGGTGCAGGAAATCCATACTTGTGATTCGCAGACCTCGTCCAGACGTTTGACAAGTGATTGAAGCTGTAACAACAGATCTCGATGTTCACCAATGAATTGACTAACTTCATCGACGAAGAACAAGATGCGGAAATTACGATTGTTCTTATGGTCAAGATATTCCTTCATTTCTGCGGCGAATGCTTCAACAGACACATTTATATCGTTCTTCAAGATTCTTTCTCGAATGACATCAATCGCTAAAGCAGAATCTACTTTTTGGGCCATCTGTAAAGCTAAATCCAAACGACCGGCAGCGAAACGAGATATGTTGCGTTCCCAATCATAACCTTTGCTTTTTACATATTCTTTGAATTCTTCAAATTTACCGTCATCGTCCAATGCTTTTTCCAAATATTGAGCCATGGCAAGGTTGAAAGAGTTGTACCCTCTTTTGGCATTAAACTGATTCCAAAAAATGGTGGTAAAAGTAGTGGCTTGGTCTGTATTGGCATCATGAACGTCTCCGATATTAAACATGACCATTTCAACATCGGCCTTATTCACATACCAGTTCTGGAGAGATTTTAGCTCAGAAATGGAAAC
>JADHED010002244.1_pt1 | contig 13791 bp, 13 predicted proteins | sample 8952041 | NCBI WGS metagenome assembly JADHED01 (sample SAMN16124423, study PRJNA663239) | bioreactor sludge metagenome | isolation source: sludge (control) | place: India:Bengaluru | collected 2018-09-08
TTACTTCGTTCCAGAATTTCTCAATATTCTTTAAGTCCATAATGTTTTATTTTGAAATATAATTTAAAGATTGCTTTATTATTTCTTCTGTTGTTAAGTTTGTGTCCTGATTATTCTTCAATACTTCCCTTATGATTTTTTCTGCATCACTTCTCTGATATCCAAGGCTCATGAGCGCATTCAAAGCATCATATCTCGACTGTTCCTTTGCTGTCATGTCTTCAATTCTTGTACTTAGGTCGGGTAGTGCTTCATTCGTAATCTTAAATATTTTATCCTTTAATGCCAATGATATCATGTCAATTTTCTTAGGACCAATTCCCGGTATCTTTACTGCATTAAAAGTAGTTCGGTTATTAATCAGTCCGATAATCTCTTCAAAGGTAGCATAGTATAAAATTGTATTCGCTGTCTTAGCGCTTATTCCGCTCACTGACATGAGAAGCTTGAAAATCTCTTTTTCTTTCTCATCAAAGAAGCCGTAAAGATTCAAAGCATTCTCTTTGACGTCAAGGTAGGTAATTAAAGAATACTCCTCGTTTATATCAGGTAAGTTTTCAAGAACACGCTTAGAAACATAAACACTGTATCCGACTCCGCTTACATCAAGTACTATTTCGTTTCTGTGTTTATACTTTAGTGTTCCTCTTAAATGTGAAATCATGATTGCCTCCTGTAAACTTTATCAGGGTTCTTCTCAATAAAATCTTTCCAGTTAGTTTTCTTTCTTGAAGGTTTATAACTCGTATTGTTTTCAATATTGTAATGATGGCAAAGTGCAATTGCAAGAGCATCTGAAGAATCGCTCAGCATTCTGTTGACTTTAAGAGATAAAATATTCTTTATGTATGTTTCAACCGTTTGCTTAGTGGATGAGCCGTTTCCTGTTACTGATTTCTTCACTTCTCTCGGTGAGTACTCAAAAACATCTATTCCTGAATTGAGTGACGCAACCATTACAGCCCCCCTCACTTGTCCGAGTTTCATTGTAGATTGTATATTCTTTCCGAAGAATGCAGTCTCAATCGCAAGTTGTTCCGGTTTGAAAAATTTTATCTTCTTAAGACAGAAATCATAAATTGTTTTCAATCGTTTGGGCATTGGTGTCTTCGAGCTCATTATTATTGCATCATAGTTCAGGACTTTAAAAATTCCGTTTCTGAATTCTATCACCCCGACTCCTGTAACTACTGAACCGGGGTCAATGCCGATTATTCTCATTATTAATGTAAGTCAGCATTAGTAAATAGATTCTGTACATCATCGTGCTCTTCAAGTATCTCTAAAAATCGTATTACATCCGAAGATTTAGATTCATCCAGCGATACTAAATCTTTTGGAACATACTGCATACTGGCAGATTCTATCTTATATCCTTTTTCTTCTAATGCTTTCCTGACAGGTTCAAGATTTTCAATGGATGATATTACTTCAAACGTTTCCTCTTCAGTTTTTAAATCATCGGCACCAACTTCAAGTATTATCTCCATTACATCATCTTCTGTATGTGTACCCTTTTCAATCGTAACAACACCTTTTCTTTCAAACATCCAGGCTACCGAACCTGATTCTCCTAAATTTCCGTTGTGCTTTGATATCATGTGGCGGAGCTCTGCAACCGTCCTGTTCCTGTTATCCGTTACACTTTGTATGATTACTGCAATGCCATGAGGAGCGTATGCCTCGTAGTTTATTTCTTCGTATCTGACACCCTCAAGCTCTCCTGTGCCTTTCTTGATTGCTCTTGTTATGTTATCCTGAGGCATGTTGTTTGACTTAGCACTTTGTATGGCAAGCCTCAGACGTGGATTACCGGCAGGGTCACCGCCACCGTCTCTTGCAGCAATAGTTATTTCCTTTATGATTTTTGTGAATACTCTTCCTCTTGCTGAGTCTGTTGCAGCTTTTTTCCTTTTAATGGTCGCCCATTTAGAGTGTCCGGACATAGCTTTTTATTATATAGATTAATAAATACTTTTAATGAATTTTTATATCTTTAATTACAAACTTGGTATAACCGTTCTTGAAATTTTTATCTATTGAATAACATATATCGCATACTGAATCTTTTCTGATTTTTCCCGCGAAATCTTTTGAATTATACTGAATAGCATTCCATACTTTATCTGATTTTTTATTACTTATCTTGAATACGTGTGCGTCGGTTTTTGTATACCTTACTTCATCTACTATCGTTACATTTCTCGTCACGAAAACAGGCTGCGGATTCCCGGGACCGAACGGTTCAAAGAATGAAAGTATCTTTGTAAATGTAGGATTGATTTCTTCAAAACCTATTTCCATGTCAACTTCTATTTCCGGTCTAAGTTTCTCTTTCACAAGCTCTTCTTTAGCTATTTCATTAACGCGCCGCCTCAATTCATCAATGTTTTTTACATCAATCTCAAGTCCTGCGGCATGACAATGTCCGCCGTATTGTATCAGCAATGGCTCGCATTTCTTAAGAGCTTCATAAACGTTGAATCCGTTTATGCTTCTTGCACTGCCTTTTGCAGAGTCTTTTATTGTTGTAAGTACAATTGCCGGTCTATTGTACTTCTCAACCAGCCGTGCAGCCACAATGCTGATTACACCCGGATGCCAATCGTTGTTGTGCAGTACTATGCAATAATCATTAGCTTCCTTAAATTCGTCTTCATACAACTCAAATGCATTCTCCGTTATTATCTTGTCAATTTCTCTGCGGTTTGCATTTTCATCGTCAAGAATAGTCGCAAGCTCTGTCATTACAGATTCATCTTCGCTTGTTAGTAAATCTACTGCTCTGCTCGCTTCTCCTAATCTTCCTACTGCATTAATTCTTGGAGCAAGTGAAAAAACTATATTAGATGTATTAACCTTGCTTTCTTTAATGCCTATCTTTTCTATAAGGGCTTTGATTGAAAGTCTGGGTTTATTATTTATTATATTAAATCCCTCGTTTACAAGAATACGGTTTTCATCAATTATTGGTACAATATCAGATGACGTTGCTATGGCTACAAAATCCAGAAGAGAATAAGCAAACTTTTCATCCTTTCTTATCTTGCACACTGATTGAATGAGTTTAAATGCTACACCAGTCCCGCAAAGATGCTTAAAAGGATAATTGCACTCTTTCTGTATGGGATCCATAATCGCAAATGCATCTGGAAGCTGGTCTGGAGGCTGATGGTGATCACATATAATTATCTGTATTCCCTTTTCGTTCGCATATTCCACTGTATTAGTCGCCGTTATGCCGCAATCTATTGCAACTAAAAGTTTTATACCTTGTGAATATGCTTCGTCAATAGCGTAATTTGATAAGCCGTATTCCTGATTAATTCTGTTTGGGATAAATACAGATACCTCAATATTATTGTGTTTTAAGAAAAGTGAAAACATCGATGCGCCTATGATTCCATCAACATCATAATCGCCTAAAACCATTACTTTTTCTTTTGATTCAATACAGTGAAGTATTCTTTGTGTAGCTTTATCACAACCCTTCATCAACGAAGGATCGTATAGCTTGTCTAACGTAGGTTTAAAAAATTTAAAGACTTTTGAATAATCCGTAACTCCTCTCATGTAAAGAAGTTTCGCTATTGATTCCGGAATCTTTATTTTTCCGTTAAGATTACGCACCTCATTAATAAACGTATCAAATCGGGCGTATCCTTTTTCCCCGTCTTCCGGGTGAAGTTGTTTTAATTTCCAAATTTTTTCCAATTTTGCTCATATTTATTTTTCTTTTTGTGCTCAAAGGGGGACTCGAACCCCCACCTAAATACTTAGACTGCACCCTGAATGCAGCGCGTCTACCAATTCCGCCATTTGAGCTGTGTTGTGAAGTATTTTATGTTTACTATAATTTACATAAACGCACTTACAAATTCAATTTTGAAATTCATCACTATATTAATACCGATATTCAGTCTTTATTAATCTGAGTTCTAATGATTAATTGTTCGTAATATTGTTTTTTCATTGTCTTTCCCCTGTCCATTATTTGAAACAATACGTGTCCACTTTTTTAGAATTTTGACTTGACAATTGTAGTTATTAAAAATATATTTGTATTGTTAATTAACTTATTTTAAAAACGCCTTAAAATATCGGAGGTATTAAATGGCAAGAATTAAAAACATGTTCTTTGTTCTTCTTACCGTTGCATTCCTATCTGGTCTTATTGCCGGATGCGGTGGTGTAAGTGAAGAGCAATTAAAACAATTAAACGACTTGAAAGCTGAAGTTGAATCTCTTCAGAGTCAAGTAAATGCAAAAGAAGGTGAAAGATCTTCATTGCTAAAGCAAATAGCTGACAAAGATGCTAAGATCAAAGATTTCCAAAAGCAGACTGATCAAGCAAAAGCTAACTGTAAGTAATCTTTGATTCAATTAAAAACACTTAATTTTAAAACAAATTTTAAAAAGGAGATTTTAACAAAATGAAATTTCATAAATTATTAGTAGCTTTACTAGTTCTCTCCTTAGGTCTAGGTGTTCAGTTGACAGCATTTGCTCAAGACGAAGAACCAGAGATGACAGAGGAAGAATGGCAGAAGCAAATGGATGAGAATACCGCATTGAAGGCAGACCTCATGGGTAGACTCGATCAATTATCAAAAGATATTGATAACCTGAAAAAACAAAATACCGAAAAAGATGCAGCAAAAAATGTTCGCAGAAATTGAAGCATCAAAAATTAAATGCTTACCTGAATTCTATGACAGATATAAGAAAATGAAAGCAGCTTTGGCAGCATGGGGTCCCGAAAAAGCAGCTGGTTACACAGTTGTAAAAGGCGATTGCCTCTATAAGATTGCTGGCAAGAAAGAAATCTACAACAACGTTAAAATGTGGCCTGTTCTTTGGGAAGCTAATGAAAAAGGCGTAGTCTCTGCACCTCCGAAAGTTCCTAAAACAATCAAGAATCCTCATTGGATTTACCCAGGTCAGGTTCTTTCTGTTCCGACTTTAACTGCAGATTTACAGAAAAAAGCCGAAGCAAAAGCAAAGAAATACAGATACACAAGAAAGAAAAAAAGTGTAACTACAACTGAAACTAAAGATGTAAAGAAAGACGAAAAGAAAGACGTAAAGAAAGACGTAAAGAAAGAAGAACCTAAAAAAGAAGAAAAGAAGAAATAGTTGATGTTTCTTTGATATTTTAAAGCCTTTATGCTTATGCATAAAGGCTTTTTTAAATTAATTTAAACTAAAATTATTTATTACGGAAAAGAATATTTTACTTACTGGAATTGATTTATTCGCATTTTGCGGTGTAAATGATTCTAATTTTAATCACTTCAAAAAACTATTTCCTGACACTAACTTTGTCCTTCGCGGAGATAACTTATTTTTAAAATCTCCTAACGATAGTGAAATCAGTTTTATTACGAGAGTTATAGATGAACTCATAATTCTTATAAAAAGACAGAATAAATTAACCGTTGAAGATATTGATCTAATATTTCATTTGCTCAATGAAAATAACAACTCAAACGGGTCTGTTAAAAATGGTTCTGTTAATAGAGATATTATCTTTGTTAATAAAAATGATATTGTTAAACCTAAGAATTCATCTCAGATTAATTACTTGAATTCCGTTCTAAAAAACGAAATTGTCTTTGCTATCGGTCCCGCTGGTACAGGCAAGACATATCTCGCTGTTGCTTTTGCTATTGTCGCACTTAATAATAGACAGGTTAGTAAAGTTGTTCTTGCAAGACCGGCTGTGGAAGCAGGGGAAAGTCTTGGTTTTCTCCCCGGTGATTTATCTGAAAAAATTGACCCGTACCTGAAACCTTTGTTTGATGCACTTGAAGCGATGCTGCCTACAGATAAACTTAATATGTTTCTTGAAAAAAATATTATTGAAATTGTCCCTCTCGCTTATATGCGTGGTAGAACTCTCAATGATGCTTTCGTAATTCTTGATGAAGCCCAAAATGCTACTACTATGCAAATGAAAATGTTTCTTACTCGACTCGGTCCAAATTCTAAAGCTATTATCACTGGTGATATAACTCAAATAGACCTTCCCAGAAGAGATCAATCTGGTCTTATTCAGGTAGAAAAAATCTTAAAAGGAATTGAAGGTGTAGATTTTGTCTATTTTGAAAAATCTGATGTTGTGCGGCATAGACTCGTAAAAGAAATTATTAATGCATACGAAAAGTTTATCGGTAATGGTTCTGATGTAAATAAATAAATTTTTTCCATTTTCATACATTTTCAATTAACCGAAATTTTCTTTAGTGAGACCAAAGAATTTATGCTTTCTTTCCAAATTTTCAGTTTTCTTCGTAATAGTTCCCGGTTTTATGTAATTTTTTATTGAAATTTCAAACATTTATTAATTGTTTAAAACATTTATGTTACATATATTAATAATTATTTTACTTTAAATAACTATAATTAAAGTGGTCGATTATGTCAAATAACGTTAATCAGAATGATAGCAAATCAAATGACTATTCCATTTCGGATAAATACACCGCTATCGAAGAGAAAATAAAAAATCTTAAAGAAGGCTTTTCTGAAATCGTTGAGATTCGAAAACATATAGTAGATAAAAACCTTAATGAAATCAGTAAAGCAGGTACTAAAGATGTTTTAAAAGCACTTATTCCTTCTGTTTTAGTTCTTATCCTATCTTTATACATTGATGTCTCTCGCGTACCCATTCTTGGTGATATTGCGCAGAGAATGTTCAGTAGTGTATTTAAACTCGAATTGGCAGATGTTCAACCGGTTCAGTTTTGGTGGCTGCCGTTTGCAGCATTTGGACTTTTCATGGTCTTTGCATGGATGAGTAATGCAAGCCTGAAGAAACAAATTACTCTGAAAGGTCCTTCGGAAGAAATAATTACAAGAACCGTTGATAATTATAGTGGTCTCGTAGATTCAATCGCAACCGCAATGCCTTTACTTGGTGCCGCTATTCTTCTCTTATCCACTCAGCTAGGAAAAGATGTATTCCTTGGATTCTCTGTTCCTTTTGAAATAAAATCTATCGTTATACTTGCAATCGGGAAGTTATTCGGAACAGTATTCGAGACTCAAGCTTTGCAGTACCAGACAATGACGGAAGAGGTAAGCAACGTAGAAAAGGAATTTAATTATTATACTCAATATCAATTACAAAATAAACTCGTTGACACTATTAAATCAAACAATGAACGATTGATAGTTAGTTTAACAGGTTCAGGAAGTACATCGAAATTCACTGCTGACGAAGCCCACAAGATTTATGATTATATCAAGTTGACGAAGCAGTTAAACGATGAACACACTAAAAATTTAGAAGTGTTTCGAAAAACAGTTGCTGACTTTGGACAAATTAAACTGTTCGATACTCAGGTTCTGAATCAGATGAAGGAAGTTATTGAAGGCATTAATAAAACTGCCGAGGTTGTCAAAAAAACCGCCGAATACACAGAAACTATGAAAGCAAATTTTGAAATTATGAATGGTTTTTCTTCTGCAATTAATAATGTGAAATTACCTGATGCCGTTGCACTGGCTGAACTACAGAAAACTGCATCATTGTTAAATGAAACCGCTAACTCTCTTAAGGATTCTAACGCTTTGAAAAGTATCGAAAATTTGGTTTACCTTGCTGGTAAAAGATAATTTAATTGTATCAACTTTTAAACTCTAAAAAATGAGTAAGCATAATAGAGATGTAAAATTCATAATTTATCAGGTTCTGTATATTTTTGTCATTGTAGTTATTACCATGAAAGGAGCTGATTTAAACCTTGAAAAAGTTTTAACCGAAGAAGATGCCGTCAAAAAATCTTATGCCGATTCGCTGAAAAAATATATTGATTCCATGCTGGCACTCGGACTCGTTCCCAAGATTGAACTTGATTCATTGAAAAATATCGCTGATTTGAATAATTTTGTAGCACCTCAGATTTCTCCTAATATGATTACACTACAAACTGGACAACTCGTAGTCTCACAGGAAGAATATGAAAAATTAAAGAATCAACCCGAACTTTTACAGCAACTTGAACAGCAGCAGCAACAACAGCAACAGGTGGAAATGGAAAAAACCGATGTTACTCCTCTCGTTGCAGCTCCGTTGATTCAGTATACCCAGAATACTATTACTAACAGAGGAAATGTTCCTTTGGAAATATACGGTGACGATGGTAGCCTTATTGTTTCCATTCCCGCAGGTGGTTCAAGATCTATCACTATGGGAGGGCATAAATCTGTTACTTACAAGCAGGGTGGTCAATCTAAAACGGTCTCCACAAAAGAAAATGCTAAACCCGAAATCACTTTCGAACAGCTTAAGCCCGGAAATTCCGACGCTTCTCTAAGAGAACTTCAAAGTGTCATTGGTTTCAGAATTAGAGTTAAAGATGATTTCCTCGGACAGCTTGATGTTAAAATTACTGGTCCTGTCATCGTCGAAGATAAAGGTAATGGTGTTTTTGATGTTAAATTAAAATATGCTTCTTCCAAAGAACAATTTGAAAGAATGACTGAAAATGGAAGTGCACCGTTTAGAGCATCGTTTAATGTCTCTGTAAAAGATAGAATCTCAGGTCATTCAATTCAAAGACAGGGGCAATACACTTTTGGTGAATGGTAATTCAATTTTTTAATAATCTATATTTAAAATAATATGAAGATTTCGAAAACTTCTTTTTCTGTGACAATTTCTTTTGCGTTGGTATTACTTTTATGTTGTATCAATTCTGCTTATTCTCAGGAAGTTAATGAGAATGACCCTAAAACATTTAAGTATTTTAAAATTAACGCTAACGCCGATGACGACAGCGTGTTCGTACAGATTCAGGATGAAATGGCTGTTGACCCTAAGTTATCATCTTATACGATAATTGTTAATGTTTCTGACCCTGATCCAAATAATCATTACGTGGTTATTGGTGAGGAAACTGATGCTACTAAAATTCAAATGTCTTGGCTTCAGATTTCAAAACCCGTTCAGCAAAAACTCTTGAACTGGTCGGCAACAAACAAAATTAATCTGCAGCAAAAGAAATATAATTACGTTTCTGTCTTCACTGAAGTAATTAAAAATATTAAATTCAAAGACGTAATCAGCCCCCCTAAAAAGGAAAGAGAAATACTTAGTACTACAGCATACATTAATCCGTTCTTAAATGCTTTTGGAAGTGAACCCCTTGGCATACCTTTTAAGAAAAGTTTTGGTATTTCGTTGCAGCTTGGTACTCCTTATTCTGGACCTCTTGAAACTGATATGGTAGGTGCTAACTTCCATTTTATTGGTGCTAAAATTGGTGTCACATCACGTGTTATGGAACTTGTTCTTAAAAGAAGTTCGGGTGCTTCTGATAATGCGAAGCAAAGTACTTTTGGAAATTATAACAATATTTTTGCTCCTCTACTTGGTATTCAAGCGAGTTACGTCATTCCTTTTGGTAATTTCCTCGAAGTCGGTTATTTTGCTGTCCTTGATAGCGGTGGCTACGACCCTCCTATTAAAGTCAAGAATAAATATGACACTTTGCAGCAAGGCAGTTATATGCCCAACAATGTTATAACTAATCAAAGTTACTTCAACTGGGAATTTAGATATCCCATCAGAACTTTTGGATCTTCTCGCGCAAAAATATATTTTGGACAGTATCTCGGCGAATTTCATGCTGGTTATCTTGGACGTGAACTCAGATTTGCTGGTTCTGTCTTTGATTTGAGAATGGATTATACTTTTAACAGTCCTTCCAGAAACTGGCAGTTCTTGATTGAAGCCTATGTTGCGAATATTGGTGAATCTTTCGCTAACAGTAGCTTTGCTATAGGTCCTTCTCTTAGAATTACGAGAGGTACCGACGGAAATCTTGCCGTTGTCACTGCTTTGGTTAATGCCAGATTCAAACTTGGCGATTTTTACGAAGAAAAATAAATAATTTAGCAGTTGAAAGTTTAAAAGAAAAAATTTATATTTACACATAATCAATCAAAAACTTAAACTATAATATTATGAAACGTTTATTTCAACTGTTTTTTGCATTGTTGTTTTTTGGGGGTGTCTTTTCTTCTGTTGCCCGTGCCCAGGATGGTGATTGTTGCGATGAATACGACCCGGCTGTTCAACAGGAAATAGATGCACTAAATAAACAAAAAGCTGCATTACTAGGCTCACTTTCACTGATTAACAGTGATATTGAAAAGCTTAGAAAGCAGTCGGCTGATCTTGATAAGCAATTGCTTGCTGCTGAAGAAGAATACAATAAATGGAAAGATTGTAAGAAATTTGTTATGAAAGAAAATGGAGTGCTTGAAGGTATCATGTTTAAAACAAACCGCGCAGAAATAATGCCCGAAAGTCTACCTATTCTAAACAAAGCTCTTGAATACTTGAAAAACCATCCAACCGAAAAATACGAAATTGGTGGTCACTGCGACTCAAGAGGTACGGCAAAGTTCAATCAAAAACTTTCTGAAGATAGGGCTAAATCTGTTAAACAATGGTTAGTTAATAATGGAATTGATGCTGGCAGACTAACTACCGTTGGTTATAGTTTTAATAAACCTTTAGTACCTAATACTTCTCCTGAAAATATGCAGAAGAATAGAAGAATTGAATACACAAGAATACCGAATTAGTTATAAAACAATAGATAAACAAAAAAGCCCTTGCATCGCAAGGGCTTTTGCTTTTCTGATAAACTATTTCCTGATAAGCCTTGCCCCGAATGCACCGTCAATCAAATGTCTGTGAGGAAACACTTCAACGTATCCTTTCTCATTAACAACTTCTGCGTTTAAGTAATTAAGTGCATTATCAACTTCAAAGTCTTTGTGCTTTTCTAAAAACTTTTCTATCACAATCTCATTCTCCTCAGGCTCCGTTGTACAAGTGCTGTATACAATAGCACCGCCTGCTTTTACATATTCTGAAGCTCTTTCAAGAATTTCCAGTTGTATTTCCTGCAGTTTTAATATATCCCCGGTTTCCCTTTTCCATTTAATGTCTGGTTTCTTTGATATAACTCCAAACCCGGTACACGGTGCATCAACTAAAACTTTGTCAACCTTGCCTGTTATCTTTTCCCTCAGCATCTCTGTCTTTGGTTGCATAATATCTTCATGAAACGCTAAAACATTCTTCATGTCCAGCCTCTCAAAATTCTTCTTCATTATATCAACCTTTGTTAAGTATTTATCAATCGATAAAATACGTCCCCGTCCAATCATTAATTCCGAAATGTGTGAACTTTTCCCTCCCGGCGCAGCACATACATCTAATACTAAATCATCTTCCTTCGGATTCAGAAGCACCGACATCAATCCCGCACTTTCATCCTGTATGTTGAAGAATCCCTTTTGAAAGTATTCGTCGTTATAAATCTTCGACATCATCCTTACCTTTAAAAAGTAATCAAGATACTTTCCTCTTTTACTCTGAATGTTCTTGCTTTCAAGATACTTCTCAAGCTCTTCTGTCGTAATTTTATTCTTGTTGACTCTTAATGTTAATGACGGTCTCTGGTTGTTTGCTTCGCAAAGTTTTTCAGCCTCGTCAAAACCAAATCTCTTAACCCATCTTCTCACCATCCAGTTCGGATGCGACTGGATTATCCCAAGATAGTTGACTTCATCTATTTCTCTCGTTGGCCATACAAGGTTATCAAGCGTTCGTATAATCGTCCTTAATAGTCCGTTCACAACACCCGCATGCTTATCTCCGCGGAGTTTCTTTATGAATTCCACAGCCTCGTTTACTGCCGCAGAATAGGGTATCTTGTTTAAAAAGAGTATTTGGTATAATGCAACCCTCATCGCATTTTTTACGTCGGAAAGGCATTTCTCGTATTGACCTCTGTAAAAACCGTTTAAAAACCAGTCAAGTCTTCTTAGCCAGCGGATTACTCCATGTGTAAGCTCGTTCAGAAGGGCTTTGTCAAGATCATTCAATTCGCTGTTTCTTATCTCAAAGTCAATTAGTTTGTCAAGATACGCATCCGACCTTTCACATCTTACAATAATCTTTACCGCTAAAGCACGGGCATTATTGAAAATTCTTTTATCTACATTATGATAATATGGAAAGTTTGGATCTGGATTCTCAAGCGGAGTTACTGTATCAATCGCTTCTTCATTCGTCAATGGCTCGTCATCTAACGATGTCAATATTGTTTCTTCTGGAATATTCTCTTTCTTAAGCTCTCCGTTCATATCTTCTGAATGGGTGCCCGATGTATTATTACTGTTATTATTATCGTTCATCATTAAAGATACTTAAATCGCTTTATAGATTAAATGCAGTTTGTTAGTAAACTGGAAAATTTCTACGTGATAATCTCTATGGGACATTCTTCAAGTGCATTGTAAAAATACCTGCCGTATGTTTTTGTAAGTATTCTGTTATCTAAGATTGCAATAATTCCCTCATCAGTCTTGTTGCGTATTAGCCTTCCTGCACCTTGTTTAAATTTTAATATCGCCTCTGGTAACGAGTACTCCATGAAACTGTTTCCGCCTTTTGCATCAATGTATTCCATTCTTGCTTGGATTAAAGGATGGTCAGGAACAGTGAAGGGTAGCTTTGTGATAATTAAATTACTTAAAGATTCTCCCGGTACATCAACACCAAGCCAGAAGCTGTCAAGCCCGAATAATACCGAATCTATATTGTTCCTGAATTTTTCAATTAATATTTTTCTCGATAACCCCTCACCTTGTATAAACAATTCTATTCCCTTAGCTTCGAAATTATCCCTTAGATTGTTTCCTACTGTCTTCATTAGCATGCTGTTTGTGAAGAGTACAAGGGCTTTACCCTTCGTCATATCAGTAAGCTTTTCTATCCATAAAGTTAACGCATTTATATATTGTGAACTCGTTTCTTTTTGAGGTATTAAATTTCTGTCATTCGGTATTATTATTTTAACTTGTCTGTAAAAATCAAACTGTGTCGGTAATTTTATGTCATCTGCCGCCTCAGCACCTAAACGGCTTTTATAGTAATTGAAACTGTTATCAATTGTTAAAGTTGCACTTGTAATTATTGCCGAATTATTCTCTTTAAATAAATATTTTCTCAAATATTCTGATATATTCAAAGGTGAAGCACATAGCGTTATATTCGATTCTATCTTGTGAGAAGAAAGCTCTACCCAGTAAACATATTCCTTGTTCTTTAAAAATATAAAATCGTTTATAATCTCATTAATACCAGCAAATTTAATAATATAATCTGATATCTCATTAACAATCAAATCCTCTTTGGCAAATTTCTTTAAATCCTTTAAATGTTTTATTAGTTTCTTAATCTCATTTTCCAGATGATTCTTTATTATTCCTTCTTCCCGTACTCTCTTGGCAAGTTTATCATATTTATCAAACTCTCTTCTGAATATTTTCCTCCTCAGCTCGTAAAAAAATGTTTGATTTATATCTAAAAGGTTTTGCACAATTGGAAGCATATGTAACGCTGGAAATTTTGTTAAAAATCCCCTCCGTTTTTTGTCATTGTAAAGTCGTAAAAGATGAAATCGCAGCATATCCCTCGAAACCCTTGGTACAAGCATCTCTGAGGCTGTTTCCTCCATCGTATGACCTTCGTCAAATATTACAAAATCATTTACGTACAAATATCCGTTTGATTGCTCAGCTGGTGCTATACCAAAAAGTGTGAAGTATAAATAATGATTAAGTATTACTACATCTGCTTTTAATACTCTATGCTTTGCTTTCTGATAGAAGCATGCTGTATGTTCAACATCTCCGCATGTCTTATTATTGCAAATATGTACTTCTGCACAAACGCTCTGCCATACCTCATTATCAATA
>JADHED010002259.1_pt1 | contig 13789 bp, 9 predicted proteins | sample 8952041 | NCBI WGS metagenome assembly JADHED01 (sample SAMN16124423, study PRJNA663239) | bioreactor sludge metagenome | isolation source: sludge (control) | place: India:Bengaluru | collected 2018-09-08
CGGAACCAGTAGGCCCAGTTGGAGGAGAGCGTGTCGGCGCGGGCGGCAAGGCCGATCAGGCCGTCATCGATGCCGGCGAACAGGGGATCGAGCGTGAGGCGGTAGAAATAATAAGAGAGCGTCACCCGCGCCCAGTGCGAGGGCAGATACTGCGCCGCCGGCTGCAGGTATTCCGAATGCGAGCCCAGCCAGCGGGCCTGATCGAACGGATCGGTGGAGGCAGCGAACTCATAGTGCTTCGGCCCCGGATCCAGGAGCCGGGCAACTCCGAACGCGAACGCCGCATCCATCTTGGCGCGGTAGCGATCGCCCGAGAGGATGGCGATCTCCAGCCACGGCTCAAGGTCGTACTGGTGATAGTGCAGCGCATCGCGGCGGATGTAATCGATGCTCTCGCCGGGATCGGTGGCGGCGCGCGGCATGTCGTCCGGCACCAGCAGGCCCACGTTGCCGTAGGGGAAGTTGACGGCCAAGTGCGGATCGCACTTTTCGGTGAGCGCTGCCTGGAACGCTGTCTCATCGCCGAGCGCGCGGTAGCAGAGCAGCAGGATCTTGTAGTGGTGGGTGAAGTGGTTGCCGTAGCGGGTGGCGTTGGCAGGAAAGGCGTAGTTTTCCTTGGCCGTTCGCAGCCTCATCAGCCATCCGGTGATCGCTGCCTGCTCGGCAACATCGAAGGCGCCCCAGTGGGCGATGATGGCCTTCAGCAACCACTCGAAGTTGGTCTCGTTGATCGAGTTGCCGTCGGGCTCATTGACGGCGCACCAGTCGAGGACGTGCGCCTTGATCCGCGCAAGAGCCGCCGGATCGCTGGACCAGGCGTAGTACTGGGCGATCACCCCGAGAGAACGGAAATCGGTGAAGGCGCGCCGGGAGATGATCACCGCCGGCTTCGAGGTATCGGTCTCACCCGACGAGACCAGCCGTTCGACCAGGACGTAGTCATCGCCCATCGCCTGGTGCGCGAACTTGGCGAGCCTGAGCCGTTGCACGTCGAGCCAGGGGAGATCGTTGACCTTGTCCGGCAACGCGCCCAGGTCCATCGTCGAGGGCGTGTACGCTGGCAGCGCCCAGGTGCTGGCCGGCATCAGCGCCCCTCCGCCACCTGGACCAGGTCGTACTTGGTGTTGGCGACGAGGCAGCGGCCGTCGGCCAAGGCCAGCACCGGGCCAGGAAAGGAGATGGTCCCGAACGCCATCAGCTTGTCGCCGCCGGCCGTATACGCGGTGAGCCGGTTGCCGTAGTGGGTGGAGATCCACACCGGCTGCCACGGGTCGCCTTGGTTGATCGAGATTGCAAGCGGCCCGGTACCGACGTGCTTCGTCGCAACCGCCTTTTTCTCGTGCGCCGTCCAGATGTTGGCCAGGTCCGATCCCGCCACCGCCGCCCAGACGGTGTTGGTCTTGCTCGACCAGGCGAGGCCGCCAGTGAAGAACGCATCCGGCGCCCCGGTGCGCAGCCGCAAGCTGTGCGTCAGCGTCATGGTGGTGAGATTGAGGACCTTGACGTCGGCGTTGCAGCCGATCCACAGCTCATCGCCGACACGCAAGAGCGCGTGCGGTGCGCCGGTGACCTCAAAGTAGCTCTGCGCATGGGTGAGGGGATCGACGCGGCAGACCTTGTTCTGCAGCGGGAACGAGACCCAGGGGACGCCGTCGGCACCGATCGCGATCTCGTGCGGGTAGTTCTCGGCCAAGCCGACGATCGCGGCGACAGCGTTCGTCGCCGGGTCGATGACCGCGAGCGCCCGGTCGGCGAGGCAGACGACCCAGACGAGCCCCGTCGTCGGTGATACGGCGATCCGCCACGGATGCGCCGGCAGATCGCCGAGCCAGGAGTTCGGATCGGCGCGGGCGATGGTGGCCTTGACCCTGAGGCTTGCCGGATCGGCGCGCACGACGACGCGCCGCGTGTGACAGCAGATCCAGAGATCGCCGTCGAGGCCCTGGGCCAGCCCTTCGACACCTTCCTCGGCCACAATCCGATCAAGGCTCGCGATCACTTCCGCGCTGACATTGGGCAGGTGATTGCCGTACCGGGTGAGATCGAGCGCCTCGAACAACAGATAGGCCAAACCCCGGTAACCAGGAACGGCGCCAACCCCCTCTTCGGTTTCCATGATCTCCGGCGGCGTCTGGCTGTCGCCGCCGAGGAACAACTCCACGGGCAGCTTCGCACCGATCGGCTTGTCGCGGTTGGTGCGCATGTCGTAGGCGAGATCACCGTTGAGCCAGATCCGGCGGATGCCGGCAATCTCCGGCCGGTCGCGATAGATCGGCGCGTCCTCGATCTCATCGCCCTTGTCGGTGGCGACGAAGCTCTGCGCCAGATGCGTCGGCGCTGCCGCGAGACTAACGGCGAAGCTGGAATAGACGAATTCGCGCGTGATCGTGGCAGGGACTTGTCCGCCACCCTTGCCGCCGCCGGGCCCGGTGTAGGGGATCTCCTCGCGGCCGATGCGGAAGGGGGAAGCCCAGAACAGGTTCCCCGTCACCCGCGCGACGCCGAAGCAGAGCGGGATCATCTGGCCCCAGGCCGAGGATTGAACCTTCAGATCGGTGAGCCGCGGGCCAACCTGGTAGGCATCAGCCTGGCGCATGTCGTCCTGCGGGAACAACAGCGCGCCCACCATCGAGCCGATCGCGAAGCCGAGGCCCGGCATGCCGAAGGCGGCACCGACACCGGCGCCGACCAGCCCCACCGCCAGCTGTGCCATCAGGCTTCGACCTCGAACGCGAGCGACGGCAACATGCCGCCGAAGTCGGTAAGCGTCATGCGCTCGAAGACGACGTAGGCGGTGCCCCGGTACGCCGGCGCCTTGCCCAAGCCTTCGGCGGCCTCGATCACCGGATCGGGATCCTGGCTGTCGCTGCCGGGATAGATCACCGCCCCGCGCGGATTGCTGATTGGCGTCACCGTCGCGTCATAGATCAGTGTGTTGTTGGCCCAGATCCGATGCACCCTGGTGATCGGGCCGGCGCAGATGCCGACCGCGAACGAGCGGTAATAGACGCGGGTCTTGGTTTCGCTGCCGCCACCCATGCCGCCCTTGCCGCCGACGTTATCCTGCTCGGTCCTGTGGCCGAGCGTGCCGGCCCAGATCAGGTTGCCGGCGAGCCGGGCCTGGCCGTAGACGATCGGGATCATCTGCCCCCAGGCCGACGTCTGCACCTTCAAGTCGTGGATGCGCGGGCCCTCGGCGACCTGATCGGGCGGGCCGTCCTGCGGGAACAGCACACCGCCCACCGCCATGCCCAGCGCCAGGCCCACCCCCGGCGCCCCGAAATAGGCACCGATCGCCAACCCGGCGACGCCGACTGCCAGCTGCGCCATCGTCAGTCCTCGACGCTGGGAAAGGCGAAGGCCGCGCGCCGCCAGGCAAGCCAGCGCCCGCTGAGCCGTGAGGCGATCACCGCGCCGGCTTCCGAGTAGGCATGGATGATGACTGCCCCCTCGATCAGGACCGCCCCGTGCGCGGCCGGGCCGCGGCCAAAGCCGAACAGCAGAATATCGCCCGGCCGCGCCGCCATGAGCGGCACCTCGGTACCGTAGCGGTCAAGGCCGTCGCGCAGCCGCTCCTCGGCCCGATGCAGATGCCAGGACGGCGAATAGTCGGCCGGCAGATCGACGACACCGCCAAAGGCAGCGTAGATGCCGCGGATGAGCCCGATGCAGTCGCAGCCCACCCCCTTGAGCGCTGCCTGGTGATGGTAGGGCGTGCCTATCCAGGATTTGGCCTCATTGATGAGGGCAGCGCGCTTCATCGCCGTGCGGCCTACACCTTCCCGTAGACGCGCCAGTTGTGGGTATAGTAGGCAGCCGTCTTGCGCGGCTTCTGGTTGTCCGCAGTGGACACGCCGCCCAGCATGTCGCGAAGGAAGATGCCGCAGAACCGGTGACCGCCCTTTTGCGGGTTCTGGCCGGCGTCGGTGTTCGACAGATCGCCGTCGCCGAAGCTGAATTGCTGGCGGGTCTGGGCGTTCTTCGGCGTGCCCGAAGGCGCAGCCGGCTTGAACCGTCCCTTGTACAAACCGCGATCGCCATCCCAGCCGCCGAGATCCAGGTTCGGCGGGTGGGTGATCCGGTTGCCGTCGACCCACATCTCGAGGGTGCCATCGCCGCGATCGGTATCGATCCGGCCGTACAGCTCGAGGCGGAACCAGCGCCCCTTGGGGATCTTTACCTTTTCGTATCCGCTGTAACCGGGGATGTTATAGAGCCGGGAGAACACATCCGCCCGCAGCTGGTTGACGCCGCCCACGCGGGCGCCGACGGCGTGCGCATACCAGTCGAACTCGATGTTCCCGGTGGCAGCGCGGTAGGTGAAGTTCACCCCGTTCTCGGAGCCGATCTGGTCTTCCGGGACGCAGACGGCGCCGCGCCAGGCGCGCTCGATCGGCACGCCCGGCTTGTGGAAATCGACGCATCCGGACAACAGGCCAAACATCGACTTGCCGAAGTTGTCGCCGCCGAGAATGTTCGTCAGATCGAAATCGGACGGGTAGAGAACGTCAACGCACAGGCCCAGCTCACGGTAGCGCTGCGGCAGGTACTGCGTGCGGTGGTTCAGCCAGCCGGGCGCGTTCGCTGGATATTCGCTCTTGAGACAGCGCCGGCCGTCGAAGGTCACGAACGACAGACGATTGCTGCCGTTATCGTTCTGCTGCCGGTTGCCGGCGGTTGATCCGAAGAACTGCATGCTGCTCGGAGGCTCATCGCTCTCGCCCAGGCGATCCTGCCACACCAGCGACAGCCCCTTCGCCTGTAGGACCGGGGCGGCGGTGGTCTTGGTCGTGCTTCCCGGCGGCGGGTTTGGTTGTGGTGGTGCCGGCGGCGCGGGCGGTGTCGGGATCGTCGGCGGCGGCTCGACCGGCGGGACGTACGGTGTCTCCGGGGTGGCCACCGCCGCCGCGGTGGTCGATGTCCGTAGCATCTCGTCGACGCCTGGCAGATGCGGGAAGCCGCGGAAATTGACGACGTTGTCGAATACCGTGCGGCAGGTGTTGAACGTCCGATCACAGCCGCGGATCGCGCGGAAGCTGTCGCCAACCGCGACATCGTAGGGAAGTGGCAGCTGACACGTGAACACGCCGCCCGTGTAGCTCTTCACCTCCGCTTCGTAGCCATTGTTGGCGCCCGACAGGAACTTCACGGTGCCGAACGAGAAGGTATGATCGGCCTGGAGATTGGCCGCATGGGCGAACTGGCGGCGCGGCTGATGCACGGCGCTTATGCTAAGCGTGTGCGTAAACGGCGCCAGATCGACCGTGCAGCGCTCATCGCCCAGCCGGCGAACGTTGCAGCCGGGCTGATACAGCTCGCCGACCTGGGTCGCAAACGCCTGGGCGAGGCCACGGATCTCGGCCGCGAATTGGGCACGGCGCAAGGTCACCTCACCCAGCGTGCCGCGGCGGAGCATTAGGGAGCCCTGGCTAGGGTTTTTCCAATTGACCAGGAACACATCGATACCGGCGCCGTCGAACAGCCCCCGCCGCAGGTCGTCCTCGGTGATGCCGTCATCATCGAGGATGGCTTCGATCTCGAGGCTGTCAACGCTGAGCGACTGTGACGTCTCGACCGACGCGGCCGGTGAGAACCCGCCCTTGGCGTGATAGAGGACGCCGTCGATCGAGAGATCCTCGGTGCCGCTGGTAAACGCGAACACCGTCCCGTCGCGCCGGGTGACGCGGATGCAGGTGGCAAGCGTGGTGACCTTGCCGCCCAGATGGACGGCAAGTTCGGCCGTGGTCTCGATCATGGGCGCACCTCAATGATGGGGATCTGCTCCCAGACCATCAGGTCATGGGTCTCCAGGCGGAACTCGAGGCGATCGGTGTCGAACCGCGCCGGCACGTCGAACTCGAAGTCGGCGCTGATGACGGCGCCATTGGTCGGCGCTGACACGAACGTCACCAGGCCGGTCGCGGTGTCGACGCTCCAGCCGGAAGTCTGCGGCGTGCCGTCAAGCGAGATCTTCGTCGTGCCGGCAACCGGCTTGGTGATGACGCGGATGTCCTCGTCGCCGCCGCTGACGTAGCGCTTGATCAGCTGGAACGCGGTCCGCACGCCGTCGCCGGTGCCAAGCGCCTGCGCTGCCGCCCGGTAGTCGGACCAGTCCTTGAAACGGAAGGCTTGCGCCCGGCCGCCGCGGGCGCGGAAGAAGGCGATGATCGCCTCTGCTTGCGCCCGGGTCTTGATGCCGGTGGAAGCATCGAAGCGCAGCCGCGCCGCCGCCCAGTTGCGGTTGCGCTGCTCGGCACCCGATCGCACGGTGATGACCGTGGTCGAAAACTCAGGGCCGGCGGTGGCGCCGTAGCTGATCTCCGGCGGGAAGCGGATTTCCGCAAAGCTGGTCATGAGCAGGGGGATCTTAAGTGTTGCGGTGCTTGGCGCGGGCGAGACGGGCCGCGAGCTCGCCGGTGAGCTGGCTTTCCGATTTGCGGAAGCTGTCGGCGTCGCGGGCGTTGACGGTCATGTAGACGGTGACGCCGCCGGTGCCCTGAGCTGCCCGGCCCTTCGGGATGACGGTCTCGCCACGTTCCAGAATGGCGGGGACTTCGTTCGGGCCCAACCTCACCCGGCCGCCGGCGTGGTAGCGGGGTGCGTTCAGGAACAGAACCGGATCGACGGGGCGCCGTGGCAGCGGCCGGTCAGCGCTTCGCGCAGTCGCTCCGCTTCGGCCCGCGCTTTCTCGGCCTCGGCTGCGGTTGCGGCTTCCTCGCCGATCTTGGTAAGCGCCGCGACTTCCGCTTCCAGCGCCGCCATCTGCTGACGCCGCTCATCGAGCGCGAACCACGCTGCCCTACAAGAGAGGGCTCGGGCCCGCTCGCCTGAAAGATCTTGCAGCCGATGGGCGACAGTCATTTAATTCCCAGCACGGGCAATAAGACTTTGTGAGTCGTGCGTCGTTCGGGAGGGCTCCGTCCCGCGAATCAGGGGATGAGCCGCCCCCTCTGGTGAGGATCGGTCCGGGTCCCCGTTGGATCGGCGGAAGGGTGGAGCAAACCTATGACCCTATTTGTTCATGTGACAGAACAATGTAACGCAGACGCACTGAGATGCGGCCAAATCCCGTTTCTAAATAACCTGAAAGTATCTGTCGAGAATAACCAGGCATTGCCTGGCTTTTCTTATTTTCTCTCGACACCGTTTCTTAAAAAAAGTCTTGGCAAAAGTTTTCGCTTAATCGGATACCGGAAGCCGATCGAAGACGACGAATTGATCCTCTTTCTTCGCGTTCTCCCACGAGGCGACAAACAGTACGAGCGTTTCCTTGAAACATGGGAAACCGAAACCGAATACGTTACGCGCCAAATTCAACCGTACACCGACGCCCAGCTTAGAGAGATTCACTCCGAGTGCGCGCGGATTGCCCCACCCCAGCCGCTTCCGGCGCCAAATACGCAGGAGCATGAGTGGCTGAATTCTGTGCTCAAGGATGCGCCACCAAACGACGAAATGCTGGTTCTGGAAACGAAGGCTTGGGTTGAGAGAATAAAAGATAAAGCGCATAATAAGTTTTTATCATCGTATCACGCTGTTCTCGCAAATATGGCAGAAAATATAAACGATATTTGCGTTCAAAAAACTAATACAGATTGTCACGTTTACTGGGACAGCAGTCAAGATTACGGCATTTTATATATTTTTAGGCCTGAAAATAATCGATTAATGCTTCTGGAACCTGTTAGGCGTGGTGATAGCATTGAAGCGCTGCTAAAAAAACACGAAAAGAGTCTCGCCGGACTCGGAGACGGAAACCTATCCCGGATCGGAGCGCGCTCTTATCCCCTGTTCATGGTGTTGGACGTCGACGCTTGGCTCAAGATCCAGGAGGACGTCGAAGCGAACATGGCACTGTCACCGGAGGAGGCGGACCTGCTTGAGTCGATTCATCGTGCCGGGGCGAGGAGTGAAGTCAGGTACCCGCTATTCATCAACGGTCGAGCAGGGAGCGGCAAGTCGACGATGCTCCAATACCTTGCTTCCGATTACGTTGATTTTGAGCTTCGTAATAACACAGGGCTCTTACCACTCTACATGACCTGCAGCCGAGCGCTTCTAGAACGCGGCCGAGAAACGGTGCAGCGCCTTCTCACTACCCAGCACGCCCGCCTGCTTGCGGGACCGCACGAGCGGTCGCGGATTGAGCCGATTGTCAGCCAGTGTTTCGCCGTATTTCACGACTTTCTTTATTCGCGCCTCTCGCCCGACGTACAACGTGAGCTTCCGAGAGAGCGCTACGTGAACTATGCCGAGTTCCGCCGTTTCTGGGCGAGAGACTTCGCGAAACGGCCCGTGGCTCGCTCACTGTCAGCCGACGTGGCCTGGCACGTTATCCGATCTTACATCAAAGGAGCACGATCGAGTAAAGAAGATGAGCTCGATCCTGGTGAGTTTGCCGCTCTGCCGAGAAAACGCCGTTCTGTTTCCCACACAACATATAAGCAGATGTATGAAAACGTGTGGTGCGGTTGGTACCAGCGACTTTGCAGCGAGGATCACTACTGGGACGATCAGGATCTGGCTTTGCGTGTGCTCGAATCAGGTGTTGCTTCTGACACCAGCTATGCCGCCATCTTTTGCGATGAAGCGCAAGATTTTACACCTATTGAGCTGGAAATAATTTTCCAGCTTTCGGTGTTTAGCCGGCGATTGCTGCAACCCGAGGACCTGCAGCGCGTCCCCATCATTTTTGCGGGCGATCCGCTGCAAACCATCAATCCGACGGGTTTCCGGTGGGATGCCGTCCAGGCTGAGTTCCACGACCGCTATTCCGCGGTCCTCGACCCGCGGCGACGGTCGAGGGTTGCCTTTAGTCACAGGGAGTTGTGTTTTAACTACCGGTCAAATCGGGGTATCGTCCGCTTTTGCAATCTAATTCAGCTGGTGCGTGCCGCACTACTGCAAGCGCCTGACATCCGCCCGCAGGAAGCCTGGTGGGAGGACCCGCCAGAACAGACGGTATGGATCGAACTCGATGATGCACGGTCGGCTAAAGCCCTACGAGAGCGGTCCGAACTCGTAAAGGTGGTTAATTGTGAGGACGGTCAGGAGGCCGACTACGCCCGCCACGACGATATCCTTAAGAATCTTAACAATTCAGAGGAATTGACCGGGGACACATACCGGAACGTGTTCGGGACGACGCGTGCGAAGGGGCTTGAGTTCCCAGCCGTCGTTATTTACCGGTTCGGCCAAACCGCACCACGAGACTTTGGCAGTGTCCTTAACGGCGAATTGGCCCTGGAGGACGCCGAGCAACGGCTTCCTTTGGAGTACTTTCTTAATCGTCTCTACGTGGCCGCCAGTCGCGCGAAAGGGTCTTTAACGATCGTTGAATCCGACGATGCGTTCCGTTCTTTCTGGCAGCTTCTGATGAACCCGGACATGATCGATCGGCTTATGGACCTCGCCGGCGGCCGTGACGTGTGGAGGAAAGAGATCGCGTTTCCGGTTCGGGGCGATGGAAACGGATGGACGGGCCAGCGCGTCGATCCGCGCGAGCAGGCGGCCGATTACGCCAACCAAGGTCGTAGTACGCAGGACCCCTACTTTCTACGGCAGGCAGCGCTCGCCTACCGCAGTGCAGGCGATGAACTCGAGGCCGTCAGATGTCTTGCGGAAGCAGCCGAGTTGGATGGCGAGCTTCGTGAGGCAGGGGACAAGTATAGCCACGTCAAACTATACGATGAGGCCTTCCGGTGCTTCTGGTGGGGTCGTTGCTGGAAAGAACTATGCAACCTAACAGCCCAGGATCCTGCTCTCGCGTCTCGCTTGCAGAGCAGGGCTGCCGACTTCATGGTACGAGCTTCAGGTTTGGATGTAGGCTTTCTTGAGGCTTTGGCTTCAGCGGCCACAAACGAAACTTGGCTGCAGAACGCGCAAGTGGATGCGACCTGGCGAGACGTATTTGTCAGGATTGCCGACCGTGCGTCCAAGGCTGTCGGCGACGCGAAGATTCCATGGCCCAAACTCAATTCGTCCTTCCGTAGTCTCAGCGGAGCAGGCGTCGCCATTGCCGACGCTCATTTGGCCGCGATTGCTTTCGGTGCCGGCGATTTCGCATCCGCGGTCTCGCTCTGGGAGAAAGGCGGCGTTACGGATAAGGTCGAATACAATCGGGCCAAGGCCCGTGTGGCTCCGTTCCCTCAGAGCCTCGTCCCTTTGAGCCGCCTGAAGGAGTATGGCGAGATCCTCAAACAGTGGCACGATAACGAGCCGGATCCGACGACGCATGATCGCCTGGATGACCAGGTCCTTGAAGCTGTTGCTGATGCCGCGCTTAACGAAAGCGATCTCTCGTTGGCTGCTACTCTGTTGACGGTACGACCTGACCGAGAACGAGTTGCAAGGCTGCTGAGGGCCGCGGTTCAGTCGAACGAAAAGCAGACTGTGGTTACAGCAGCCATTGCAACGTCGCGCCTGTTGGTCCGGACGCGCGACTGGAAGGCGGCCATTCGCGCCGCGGAGGATGGCGAATTTGCGGAACTGAGCGGAACACGTGCTAGCGAAGTGCGCGAGGCACTCGCCGGGACCGATGGCATGGCTCGCATTTTGAGTGCGGTCTTGCAAGAGCTGGCGGTTTCAAGGGATCTGCCGGCAGAAACCTCCGACCGCCAAGCCCCTGTGACCGAATTCCTGCGTCGGCGTTTCATTGAGACTGCGGGGACTAAACAGCCCGAGCACGGCATCCCCCCACAGGTGGTTGGAGCAGCCATCGAACGGGCCGGCAGGATTGTCGACGCCCTGCGGTACTATGAGGATGTTGAGAAGAACGCCTCCACGGCAGAGCTGCAGAGGTTTGCAGCAGAGCGGCGCGTTCGGAACCTCGAGCGATACGCGGAATATTTCCGCAAGAGAAATGATGAAGCTTCGGCACGCCAGAGAGATAGCATGGCATTGCAGATTCGCTCCCGAATCGGGATTGGGAACCGAACACTTGCCGATTATCCTGTTGTGGATAGCAGGCGCTTCGGCGCAGGGCCAACTGATTGGCAGCATACGCCCTTAAAGTTTGTTCTTTCGAGAGAGCTTAGACTTTTACGGATTGAGCACATCGTCCGTTTCGAAACAGTCACGGTCGACCCGGCAAAACGTGAAGTACGTGGTGATGCCAGAGTCACGAAAAGCCCGCCGAGCAGCTCTGGTTCGAGTTCCTGGCGGGTGGAGGAGTGGGACACAACGATTACAATGTTCCACAATGAGGCTGGTAAGATTTCTATTCAGTGCGGCGAACAGTCTTATGAGGTTCCGATGGTCTGACGTGGCAGCAATCGGGCCGCTTTCTGTACACTGCAGGCAACCAACCGTAAGATAACTCCGTGGATCCGCTGCCACTCGGCAGGCGTGGTTGTCTATGGTGCCTTTTCTTCCCTTCTAGCGGCGCGAGAAGCGCCAATCCAACCCGCTCACAGTTCAAGGATACTGTAACAGCCGATGCCGTTGATCGCAGTCATGCTATGAGATTGTCATGAAGTATCGGGTTGAGGCTCTTAGCAAGCAGTTTGTCGCGGAACTCGAGGCGATCGGTGTCGAAGCGCGCCGGCACGTCGAACTCGAAGTCTGCGGTGATGACGGCAGAATTGGCCGGCGCGGCTGTGAACGTCACCAGCCCGGTCGCGGTGTCGACGCTCCAGCCGGAAGTCTGCGGCGTGCCGTTGAGGGAGATCTTCGTCGTGCCGGCGACCGGCTTGGTGATGACGCGCACGTCCTCGTCGCCGCCGCTGACGTAGCGCTTGGTGAGTTGAAACGTCGTCCGCGCCCCATCGCCGGAGCCGAGCGTCTGCGCGGACGCGCGGTAGTCGGACCAGTCCTTGAAGCGGAAGCCCTGCGCCCGCCCGCCACGAGCGCGGAAAAAGGCGATGATCGCTTCCGCTTGCGCCCGCGTCTTGATACCGGTCGAGGCGTCGAAGCGCAGCCGGGCCGCCGCCCAGTTGCGGTTGCGCTGCTCGGCACCCGATCGCACGGTGATGACCGTGGTCGAAAACTCAGGGCCGGCGGTGGCGCCGTAGCTGATCTCCGGCGGGAAGCGGATTTCCGCAAAGCTGGTCATGAGCAGGGGGATCTTAAGTGTTGCGGTGCTTGGCGCGGGCGAGACGGGCCGCAAGTTCGCCGGTGAGCTGGCTTTCCGACTTGCGGAAGCTGTCGGCGTCGCGGGCGTTGACGGTCATGTAGACGGTAACGCCGCCGGTGCCCTGAGCTGCCCGGCCTTTCGGGATCACGGTTTCGCCGCGCTCGAGGATGGCGGGAATCTCGTTCGGGCCCAACCCCACCCGGCCGCCGGCGTGATAGCGGGGCGCGTTCAGGAACAGAACCGGATCGACGAGGCGCCGTGGCGCGGTGTCGTGGCCCACCACACCGCCCTGGTGCCACACGAGCGCGTACGGTGCGCCCGCAGCCGCAGCGTCGGTCCCGGCCGCCGTGCCGGCGCCGGCACCTCCACCGAACAACCCGCCAAGCAGCCCCGCGCCGCCAGCCGCTGCCCCACCGCCGAACAGCGCCCCGGCCAACGGCCCGATGATCGCCTGACGGATGGCGATCCGGGTGAGATCAGCGATGATCGAGTCCGCGAGTCCCTTGAAGTCCATCTTGCCGGTCTGGACGAAGGCGACCAGCGCGTCCTCCATGTGGGCAAACGCTTGCGTCGTTACCTGCTCGGCATTGGCCGCGGCATCGGTGGCCCGATCGGCATAGTCCTGCAGCGCCCGGTTCATGCCGTCCTGCCATTCGCGGCTGGTGGCGAGCGCTTCCTGGGCCGAGCGGTCCATCTCGGCGTAGGCTTGGCTCAGCGCCCGGCCGTGGGTTTCGGCATCGATCGCGCCGGCTCTCTCAAGCGCATTGAGATGCGCGATGGTCGCGGCCAGTTGTTCCGTTGGCGTGCGCAGCGCCTCCTTCAGGCGCGCGCCCTCCTCATCGAGCCCTTGTTCCAGGCGCTTCTTTTCGATCAGCTGCTCACGGGCAAGCTTCTCGTCATAGAGCGCGTTCGCCAGCCGCTCGACCTCTCGGACCTGGGCGTCGCCCGCACCGTCGGAGAGACGGGCGAGCGCTTGATCGACGAACTGTCGCCGTTCGTCGCCGAAGGTCGTCAGCTGCCGGGCGAGATCGTCGATGACCTTGGTGTTCGACTGATACGCCCGCTCGGCCGCGGCCTGCGCGGCGGCTGCCTTGCGCGCGGCTTCTTCCCGGGCCCGCTGTGCTTGATCGACCGCCGGCTGGTTGATCTGGGCGGTCTTTCGGCGCGCGATCTCCTCGGCTTGTTTGAGCGCCGCATCAATCTCACCGGTGTTGCTGCCATCCGGCGCCTTAAGTGCCTGCAAACGCTTCTCTGTCTCGGCCAGTTCCCGGTTAACCAACGCGATCCGCTCGGAAGGCGTGGACGCCAGCTGATCGAGGGCTTTGTCGAGATCGCGGCGCTGGCCGGTGAGTGCCTCCCGCAGCCGCTCCGCTTCCGCCGCCTTGCGGCCTGCTTCGGCACGCGCCTTTGCTGCTGCCTCTGCGTCGCTTTCCGCCTCGGCGATCTGTTCGAGCTTGGCGACCTCCGCTTCGAGAGCCGCCACCCGCTGGCGCTGTTCTTCCGTAGCGAACCGCTGGCCCAGCATCGGCGTGCCGGGAGCGCCGGACTCGATCCGCGCCAGATCCTCCTGGGCCCGCAGCAAGCGGTTCTTCGCGGCATCGATCCGGGCGCCGATCGGATCCTCGGCGAACGCCCCGGTGATACCCTCGATCGCCAACGACAACAGATTGAGGCCGCCCTGAGCGACAGATGCGATGACCGGCGTGCGGCCGATCG
>JADHED010002261.1_pt1 | contig 13777 bp, 16 predicted proteins | sample 8952041 | NCBI WGS metagenome assembly JADHED01 (sample SAMN16124423, study PRJNA663239) | bioreactor sludge metagenome | isolation source: sludge (control) | place: India:Bengaluru | collected 2018-09-08
CCTCGAGATCGAGGCAGACGGTCTTCGACGCCGGCAGCGTCTTCAAGAGCGTCGTCTTGCCGACGCCGGGCACGCCGAAGATGGCAAGCGAGGTTTTGTTGTGGGCCGCCGATAGTCGCTCCTCGGCGGTGACAATGCGCAATCGCTGCATGTGAAGAGTCCTTATTCTATAGCGATGGAGTTCGAGCGGTACGGCGGGGCGTTGACCGGGTGCCGAAGGCAAACCCTGCCCGCCCATTGAGGGCTGAGGGCCGCCCCGCCGCTTGTCTTCAGCGGTGATCCTCCATGAGGCTGAGGGTGAAAGTCGGCTTGCCCGTACGCACCGTGCGCGCGGACGCGAACGCTTCGCGGATGCGGGCCGGCCAGGCGGCGTACTTGCGTTCCGGCACCCGGTAGCTGATCTCGACATACTCGGCCGGATCGTCACCGCCGGCGCGGATGCGCTCGATCAGCCTTGCGAGCTGGGCCTGGTCCCACTCGGCCTTTTTCGGCAGGTCGGCGACAACCGTGACGTCGTCATCGGCGAAGCGGACGGTGCCGGTATCCTTGCCCTGTTCGCGGCGCAGGGTGGCGGCGCGGTCGGCGTAGCGGAGCGCGATGGCGCCGTCGAGCCACTCCTTCAGGGTCTTCGCCGTGGCCAGAGCCGCCTCGGCGTCGTCCTGCAGGAGTGCCAGGTGCGCCGGCGGCAGCGCTGCGATCTCCCCGATCGGCAGGCTGCGGATGTCCTCAAGGGACGGGCGATTGCGGGGTAACGGCATCAGACGGTCTCCTTTGGCAACGGTGGTGCGGGGTGGAGATGCGGCGCCGGCGGTCATGGAGCTTTCTCCGCCAGCCGGGGCGCCACAAAAGCGGTGATCGCCGCGGCCAGCTTGCCGCTCATCTGCTGTGCCATCGCCCATTTGCGGGCAACCGGCGGCAGCGGCGCATGCTCGAACCCATGCAGCACGATCATTGCCGCCGACAGCGCCGCCATCAGCTTCTCGGCCGCCTCGATGTGTGCCGGTGCTTCCCGCTCGGCCGAGCCGGCGTGTGAGAGGTATTCGCGGTGACGTTCGGCGTCGGCAGCCCACCGCCGTGCGGTGGCTTGGTGGGCCTGCGCGGCTTCGAGCGCCAGGGCTGTGCGCCGCTCGATCTCGGCCAACTCGCCGCGGCGGTGGGCGAGCGCTTCCTCGGCGAGCGCCTCTGCCTTAAGCGCTGCGGCCTGTTCGGCCTCCTCGCGCGCCTGACGGACGGCATCCTCGGCGGCGGCGCGGGCTTTTGCGGCTTTGGCCCTGGCACTCTCGACGTCGCGCCTGGCCTGTTCGACCACGGCCCGCATCGCCGCGCGCTCGCCCTCGATCTGGAATGACATCTCCTGCGCCGCTCTGGCCTCGCGCTTCAAGCGCTCGACCTCGGCAACGGTGATCCGCTCGCCGCTGGCGGCGCGGGTCTCGATCTCCTGGCGAACCTCGTCGGGGGTGGAGGGCGCGGCCAGCAGAACAAGGACCTTGTCGCCCAAAAGCGAACTAAGTTCGCTTTTGCCGCCGTACTGTTCGGCGGCGTTCATCCACAGCTGGGCGGTGCGTGCGGTGAACGGGAAGGTCTGCGCCAGCCACTGCGTGAACAAGCCGTGGGCAAGCGCATTCTTGACCTCGAGCAGATCGCGCCCGTTCTCGATGACGGTGACCACCGTTCTCGCCTTGATGCGCTCTTCCGCGCGCATCGCCAGCGCCGCCTGGTCAGGCGCAAGGCTCTGGTAGAGAGCGATTTCCGTTGTCATGCCAGTTCCTCCACTGCTGCTGGGATCGCACTGATACAAACCTGCGGGATGAGCGCGATTGCCGGGGACATCGTCCTGGCGGCCTGTCTCTGCCGGGACGCGATCACCGCGAGATAGCGGTAGACGCCGCTGCCCAGGCGTTCCTGCACCAGCAGCACCCGGCCAGCCTCGGCGAAGGCCAACGCCAGATCGGCGACGGCGGTAAGCGCCTGGCGCGCCGGGGCGCTGAGCCTGCTCACCGTCGGATCGCGGTCGACCACGAGAAGGCCGTGGTGGTAGGCGCAGACGTCGCCGGGGCGGCCGTAGAGCACCCACGCGGCAAAGGCGTTGGCGGGGGTGAAGTCGCCGGTATCGATAAGGCAGGCCGAGGCGGGGGCGTTCATGCAAATCTCTCCGCAGTCAGTGATGAAACAGTTAACAATGCCAGTGATGCCTGTAAATCAAGAAATTCGCGCTATCTTAGTAGAACGTAAACAAACATACTTCCGCGTATTACTGCGCATTTGATCTAATTTTAGCGTACTGCAGCGTATTCGCGCGCTTTTGCGCGTATTCGTGCGTAGAGTTTTGTTTCTGTTTTAGCCAGAAAGACGGTTTTTGTTCTACCGCCGCGTTCGCCGGCAGATCGGTGCGCGTGCGCAGATGCGCCGCCTCGAACGCCTCGATGTCGGCGATTCGGTACACCACCCGGCCGCCGAGCTTGAGAAAGCGCGGGCCCTCCCCGGCCCAGCGCCAGCGCTCCAGCGTGCGGGGGCTGACACTCCAGCGCTCCGCAAGTTCCCGAGTGGTGAGGTGGTTGATCGTCATCGCCGGCCGTTCTCCGTTGTGCTCAGAACACAGGATGAACGAACGACGCGGCCCTGTCGTGGGGATCGCAGGGGGATCGCAGGGGGATGTTTTTAGGACTTCAGTCGGCGAGAGGGGGATCTGGTGGGGGATGGCGGGGGGATGACGATCCCCCTGCAACCGACTTTTCTTGTCTCACGGCAACGCGTTAAGCGAGAGGGGGATGTTGAGCCGGTAGTGGCCGCGGGCGTCGGATACAATCAACTCGCGCCAGTGCCGCTGCGACTTGAACAGATCGGCCATCCGGGTGCACGACGAGCCGGCAGCGCCCAGCACCGCCTTGCCGTGGCGCCACGGCTCTCCCGTCTTTGCCGCCGCATGCAGCAGCCGCACCACCTCAGCCTGGCAGGAGCCGAGATGGAACGACCGGCCGCCGGCAATCACCTCCCTGTAATCGCCGAGGACCTTGAACGGCTGGCCGTTTGCCGGTGCGGGCGGCGCCGGACGCTGCGCGCGCTCGAACCGATCCCGCTCCTCGCGGCGGATGACGAGATCATCAAGGCGCACCGCGACGCCGTCCTCCGGGCGGAGCACCACCCGGTACTCGCCCTCTGCCGCCGCGAAGGCGTCGATGACGGCGCCCTGATCACGGAACAGCCGGGATGCGTCCTTGGCGCGCAGATCCAGCAGGCCGGAGAAGGGGCGCCGCTCGGTCGGCAGCCGGAACGGCGCCCCGTCGGCGTCCTGTTCGTAACAGCCTTCCTCGATCAGCACGTCCCAGACCCGCACCGAGGCCTTCAAGAGACCGGTCTCGATCAGGTAGGCGAGGTCGTGCCGGGTCAGCCCGAGCCGGGCCTGGATCTCGGCGAGCGCAAAGTACGCCTTCGCGGCCAGCGCCATCGTCGTCTCCGCCGTCAAGCATGTTCGCTTTATGTTCTATTCGCTTGACGCCGGCAAATCAATCTTGTCTAATCCCTCGCATCCACAACAGCGGGGCACCGCGACCATGCGCCACTCGCTCGCCGACCGGCTCAAGGCACGCGCCCGCCAGCTCGGCATCAACGCCGCCCAGGTCGCCGAGCTCGCTGGCATCAACCGCTCGTTCGTCTACGACATCATGCGCGGCCGCTCGGAGAACCCGAACCTGGAGCGCCTGCAGCTGGTCGCCGACACGCTCAAGGTAGACCGCACCTGGCTCCTGCACGGCTTCGGCCGGGTCGAGGGCGAGAACCCGATCATCGAGCACCCCGACGACATCTTCGTCGCCATCCGTTCGGTCAAGGTGACGGCGGCGATGGGCGGCGGCACCCTCGTCGAGCCGCTGGCCGAGGACGGCAAGCCCTACCATTTCCAGAAGTCGTGGATCCGCGGCCATTTGAAGGCGCACCCGGCGGACTTGCGCATTCTGCATGTCGAGGGCGACAGCATGCTGCCGACGCTCAAAGACGGCGACGTCGTCCTCGTCGATCTGTCGCGCAAGGCGCCGACGCCGCCCGGCATCTTCGTCCTGTTCGACGGCTTAGGCCTGGTGGCCAAGCGCCTGGAGCACGTCGCCAACAGCGAGCCGCCCCTGGTGCGGATCATCTCCGACAACCCAATCTACGCCCCTTACGAGCGCTCGGCCGAGGAGATCACCATCATCGGCCGGATCAGGTGGTTCGCACGGGAGATTTGAGGGCGCCACCGGGTCCGCACGCATTCGGCCTGGCAGTGGGGCGCGGCGCCGCGGTGGTCACGCCGTCGATCGTGTCATGCAGACCGCGGTCGCCGGGCACAAAGAGGCGAATTCGGTTGTTCCCCTGATCGAGGCTGGCGCGGTGCTTCTCTCGACTCGTTGAAAACCTAGTCGTTGCAGGAACGCGACCGCCGTTGTCGTCAGCACCCACAGGTGCGTAACGCCCTGCGCACTCGCGCAGGCGATAGCACCTCGAACGAGGGCGCTTCCGAACCCCCGGTCGCGCTCCGCTTCGAAAACCATCAGTGAGCGCAGGAGTGCGTCCTTGCCATGCACTTCGAGGCCGATAACGCCAATCGTTCGCCCCTCGCTCTGGCCGGCAAAGAACTGTCGCCCCTCCTCCATGACATCGGTGTGCGGAAGACCGGCCTGCGCCAACGCTTCGATGAGTCGGGCGCGGCCAGCGTCGGGCAGCGGAACCAGGGTGATGGCTTCCTTCGTGTCATCGCTCGCTGTCATCGGTGTCGTCATGTGATCACCTCAGCTTTGCGGCAGCGCCATAGTGCGTCTGCCACCATCGGATCACCGCTCGATTTTCGCCGGCTCCGGCACCTCGTCGGCGTCGGCGGTATCCTTGTACACTGCCTCGCGGATCACCTTGTCGGTGACCTGGGCGAGGTAGTCGCTTAGCGCGGCGTTGATCTGCTGGAATTCCGGCCACAGCACCGCGTTCAGGAACGTCTCCGGCGCCCGCACCATGACGCTTTGTTGGCGCATGCGCGGGTAACGGTAAGGCCGCAAGCCATACCGCCGGCACAGCGCGATGAACATCTGCCGCGACCACGGATCCGGCAGACTGAAGCGGATCTCGACCGGCTTCTCGCGCTTCTCCGCTTCCTTGAGCCGGGCGCGGATGCGCTCGGCGGCAGCGCCGGCGGCGGCCTTCTCCCCGGCCGTGGCGGCCCCGGCGAACAGCGCCTCGATCTTGCGGAGCTTGTCCCGAAGAGCGGCCTCGTCGTTCATGCTTGTCCCCGTTGGCGCATCGGCAGCCAATCCTGCTATGGATGGCCAAGGGAGGAAAGTCGATGGCGCACGCAATCCTTCTCCCCTTCGGTAGGCGCCGGTTTATCCTTGCGTCTGTCCTGATTCCCGCTGCTTGGTGTCTCGAACGCTCGGCCATGGCGAGAAGCGACGAAGTGCTCCTTATCGACGATTTCGCCCGTGACGATCTGATCTCCACCCTGGGCACGCCTTGGCGCGGCTTCAGCGATCAGGTGATGGGCGGCATCTCGCAGGAGACGATAACCCTGACCGAGATCGATGGCCGCCGCTGCCTCAGACTCAGCGGCGATGTGCGGCTGGAGAACAACGGTGGCTTCATCCAGATGGCGCTGGATCTGGCGTCCGAGGGCCGGACGCTCGATGCGTCCGCCTACGACGGCGTGCTCCTCGTCGCGCGCGGCAACGGCGAGAGCTACGGCGTCCATCTGCGAACACCCGACTGCGTTCGCCCCTGGCAGTCCTATCGCGCGACTTTCGTTGCCGGCCCTGAGTGGCGTGAGATCAAGCTTTCTTTCGATCGGTTCGAGCCGCATCGGCTGACAGCACCGCTGGACGTCCGCCACCTGCGCCGCCTGGGCCTCGTCGCCATCGGCCGCGCCTTCCATGCTGACCTCGCCGTCAGCGTGGTCGGTCTCTACGGCTAATCTGAGCCGCCGGAGATTCAACAACAAACGGCGCACCCTGGAAATGACCGAACGGACCGCGCGAACCTCGCCTACCTCGTCGCCCGCCAAGAACAACCATCGGTGTTCGGCACGCGTCCGATAACCCTTAACATAAGTGGTGATTCCGGGTCGCGAAAAACGGACGCGGAAAGCGTCATGAACTTAGTTAGGATGAAGCGGAAGCGGGGGGGACTCAACCCGCAGCAGCGTAGCGTGATCCGGGGTACCATGCCGCGGAGGGGAAGATCCCGGCTAGGCGTCCGTACCTCAGGACGAGCCGTTCCCGGATTTCGCTTGCGCTCTGTCCAGGCCTCCTTCGCAGAGGCCAGGGCCGTGTGATATATCGCCAAGCAATTTGGCGGCTCCTAATCGGATGGTTTGTCGCCGAGCGAGGAGTCGACGTGGCCGACACCGTTCCGCCTGTCTCCGTTGAGAAACGGCATCCCGCAGTGAGTGGTTGGGACGTGGTCGCGGTCCTGATCGTCCTCGGCGTGCTGGTGCTTCTCGCCAATGCCAGCCTGGGGGCGGCGCAAACTCTCGCGGACCTGCGGCACACCGCCATCTCGCTCGACCCGCTGAACCTCCCGGGTTACGCGGCAAGGACGACGGTGCGGATGCTGGCGGCGATGGCGCTGTCGCTGCTGTTCACCTTCACCTACGCAACGTGGGCGGCAAAGAGCCAGCGAGCCGCGGCCGTTCTCATTCCGTTGCTCGACATCCTTCAGTCCGTGCCGATCCTCGGTTTTATGTCGGTCACCGTCGTCTTCTTCCTGTCGCTCGCGCCCGGGCGGGTTCTGGGTGCCGAGTTCGCCGCGGTTTTCGCCATCTTTACCAGCCAAGCCTGGAACATGGCGTTCAGTTTCTATCAGTCGCTGCGGACCGTCCCGACCGAACTCTCGGAGGCAAGCCGCTCCTTCGGGCTGTCGCCGTGGATGACGTTCTGGCGGCTTGATGTGCCGTTCGCCATGCCCTCGCTGATCTGGAACATGATGATGTCGATGTCGGGCGGTTGGTTCTTCGTCGTCGCGTCGGAGGCGATCAGCGTCGGCGACACGACGATCACCTTGCCCGGCATCGGCTCCTACATCGCGGTCGCCATCCGAGACCGCGATCTGGCGGCGATCGGCTGGGCGATCGGCGCCATGCTCGTGGTCATCCTCATTTACGATCTCCTGGTGTTCCGCCCGCTGGTCGCCTGGGCCGACCGCTTCCGCTTCGAGCAGCAGGCAGGGGCAATTCCCCCACGGTCGTGGGCATTGACGATGCTGCAACGCTCGCGCATCGCCGCCTTCGTTGCGGCAACGACCGGCAGAGTCCTCCGCCGGACCTCCCGTCCACGCCAGCGGATGCTGGGTGGACAACCGGAAAGGCCTCCCGGCCGATGGATCGAAGCGCTTTGGTATTTGTTCATCGCTGGCTTGGTCGCGGGCGCGCTGTGGGAGATCGTCACTTTTGTCAGCGGCGCGGTTTCGCTCCGGGAAGTCGGCCGGGTCTGTGTCCTCGGACTGCTGACAATGCTGCGCGTTTTTGTGTTGATCGCGGCTGCCAGCGCGTTTTGGGTTCCGATCGGCATCTGGATCGGCCTGCGGCCGGGCGCTGCCCGGATCGCCCAGCCGATTGCCCAGTTTCTTGCCGCCTTCCCAGCCAACCTCCTGTTCCCGCTGTTCGTTTCCGCGATCATCGCCTTCCGGCTCGACCCCGACATATGGTTGAGCCCGCTGATGGTGCTCGGGACCCAGTGGTACATCCTGTTCAACGTTATTGCCGGCGCCGCCGCCGTGCCGAATGAACTGCGCGACGTCGCCACCAATCTGCGCCTGCGCGGCACCCTTTGGTGGCGAAGACTGTCCGTGCCAGCGGTGATGCCCTTCTACGTCACCGGCGCGATTACCGCCTCCGGCGGTTCATGGAACGCCAGTATCGTCGCGGAAGTGGCAACCTGGGGCTCGACGCGGTTGGAAGCAACGGGTCTCGGCTCCTACATCGCCAACGCAACTTCGGCCGGGGATTTCCACCGTATCGTTCTCGGCATTGCCGTCATGAGCGCCTACGTCACTCTCATCAACCGTGCGTTCTGGCGGCCGCTCTACTGGTACGCGGAACGAAGGTTCCGGCTGTCGTGAGCAACGCAAGGACGGCTATGGGCCAGACGGCGCTCCTGGAGGTCAAAGAGATCCGGCGGACTTTTCCCAAGGCTGGCGGCGGCGAGTCGCTTGTCCTTGACGGCGTCGATTTCACCCTCGCCGAAGGCGAGATCGTCGGACTGCTCGGCCGCTCCGGATCGGGGAAATCAACTTTGCTCCGCCTCATCGCCGGCTTGGCACGGCCGAACGGCGGCGAGATCGTTTATCTCGGCGTCCCCGTCTTTGGACCCGCCCCGGGAATCGCGATGGTCTTTCAGAGCTTCGCGTTATTCCCGTGGCTGAGCGTGCTGGCAAATGTGCAGATGGGGCTAGAGGCTCTCGGCCTGCCGCGGGATGAAATCCGCCGGCGGTCGCTCGCGGCCATCGACCTGATCGGCCTTGACGGTTACGAGAACGCTTATCCGCGTGAGCTGTCGGGGGGCATGCGCCAGCGCGTGGGGTTCGCGCGAGCGCTCGTTGTCCATCCCAACGTGCTGCTGATGGACGAGCCTTTCTCCGCACTTGATGTCCTGACCGCGGAAACGCTGCGGACGGACTTCCTCGATCTCTGGTCGGAGGGGCAACTGCCGATCAAGGGTGTCATCCTTGTGACCCACAACATCGAGGAAGCGGTGCTGATGTGCGATCGGATCCTCGTGTTCTCGACGAACCCGGGGCGGATCGTCACCGAGATCAAAGTGGATCTGCCGCAGCCGCGGGACCGCCAGGATCCGTCCTTCCACGAACTGGTCGAGCAAGTCTATGTCGAAATGACGGCGCGGCGACGGGAACCGAAGCCAACAACACGCGCCGAGCACTTTCCTGGCACCGGAATCAGCAGCATCCTGCCGCACGTCTCGACCAACCTGCTCTCGGGTCTGATCGAGGCGGTCGCTGCGGCCCCCTACTCCGGCAAAGCCGACCTTCCCGAGATCGCGGCACATCTGCACATGGAGGTCGACGAACTGTTTCCGGTGGCCGAGACCCTGCAGATGCTGCGTCTCGCCGAAGTCGAAGGCGGTGACATCCGCCTGACCGCGCCGGCGTTGTCGTTCGCCGGCGCCGAGGTCGATGAACGCAAGCGGCTGTTCGCGCGGCAACTGCTGACCTATGTGCCGCTGGCGGCGCACATCCGGCGGGTTCTCGACGAACGCAGCAGCCATACCGCGCCCAAGAGCCGCTTCTTCGACGAGCTTGAGGATCATATGACCAGCGGCGCGGCCGAGCAAACGTTGCGCGCCGTGGTGAGCTGGGGCCGGTATGCCGAAGTGTTCGCCTACAACGACGAAAAATTGCTGTTCAGCCTGGAAAACCCGCGATAACGAGTTTTACTTTGCTGATCGGATTCGAGCACGTCACAACGACTGCGCCTGATGTCAGGAGCATACCGCTCATCAAGAAAATTCGGCTTCCTTGCGGGAACAAACAGAACCGGTCACGCTTTCAAAGCCAGCCGCTGCGCTTGAACCGGATATAGAGCCATAGGCAGAGGCCGCCTATGAGACACAGGATGGCCGGATATCCCCATTCCTGCTTCAGCTCCGGCATATGTTCGAAGTTCATGCCATAGATGCCGGCAAGGGCGGTTGGCACAGCCAGAATCGCCGCCCACGCAGCAAGCTGGCGCGTCACCTCATTCTGGCGATTGGAGGCGAGCAAGAGATTGCTCTCGAACGCCGCCGTTAGCTGATCGCGTAGGATGTCGATGCCCTCATTGACATGGATGACGTGGTCGTGAACGTCGCGATAATAGGGTCTGATCGTCTCGTCAATGCAGGGTAGATCCATCCGCTGCAGGCGATTGCAGACATCCAACAGCGGCGAAGCGGCCCTGCGCAGCCGCAGCAGGTCTCGTCGCAGGGTGGCGATCCGTTCGATCGTCTCGCGGCTAACGGCTCCGGTTCGGACCGAATCCTCGATGTCCTCCACTCGCGCCTCAACGGCATCGACGATCGGCATGTAATTGTCGACGACGAAATCCATGATCGCGTACAGCACGAAGTCCTCGCCATGCTTGAGAAACTGTGGCGCGTGTTCGCTGCGATCGCGCACCTCCTTGTACGACGAGGAAGCGCCGTGGCGGACCGTGATCACGTATCCGCGGCCGACGAAGATGTAGGTTTCGCCGAACTCGATCTTCTCCTCGATGATCTGGGCAGTGCGCAGGACCATAAATAGCGTCTCATCGAAGACCTCGATCTTCGGGCGCTGGTGCGCCCGAAGTGCGTCCTCGACCGCAAGGTCGTGCAGCCCGAACTGTTGCTGCACGATCTTCAGGAGATCTTCGCTCGGCTCGTACAGACCGATCCAAACGAAGCGGCCCGGACCTTTAGCGAACGTGCCGCTTTGGTTGATGTTGAGATCGGCAACACGGTGGCCATTTTCATACCCCGCGCAGGCCATCACCATGCTCATTGGGGAGTCTCCATTGATTGCAGATGGTTCTCGTTTCGCTTTTTTTTGCGAGATCGAGTCCTTGCCATGGGTGGCTTCGTCCGATGGGGCTCTCTATAGTGGAAAAGCTGGAGAGGGGCAAAATTTCAGGGCAGGTCTGCGCGGCGTTTGGGCGGCCCGCCGTCTTCCATTCGAGGAAAATCCCATGGGGATGCAGAGTAAGCAGGGCGTCGCGCTTTCGTCCGTGTTCGCCAGCCTGCTGCTCACCGGTACAAAGGGTGTGGTCGGCGTACTGACTGGCAGTCTGGCGATCCTTTCGGAAGCAGCCCATTCCGCCCTCGACATGCTGGCGGCGCTGCTGACGTACTTCGCGGTCCGGGTGAGCGACAAACCGGCTGACGAAGCCCATCACTTCGGCCACGCCAAGATCGAGAGCGTTTCCGCCCTCATCGAGACCGGCCTCCTGTTTCTCACCTCGGCATGGATCATCTGGGAAGCGGTCGCCCGGCTCGTCGGCGACGCCCACCGGGTGGAAGCCAACTGGTACGCGGTCGGCGTCATCGTCCTTTCGATCGTCGTCGACTTCTCGCGGGCGCGAGCGCTGAAGCGGGTGGCGGAGGCGACGAAGAGCCAGGCGCTGGAAGCCGACGCTCTGCATTTCAGCTCCGACATCATCAGTTCGGCAGCCGTCCTCGTCGGGCTCGGCTTTGTTGCCCTGGGGTACCCCAGGGCCGACGCTATCGCCGCTCTGGTCGTCGCGTGCTTTGTCATTCTTGCCGGCTACCGGCTTGGCCGGCGGACGTTTGACGTCCTGATCGACACGGCGCCCGAAGGGGCGCTCCAACGCGTCAGAAGCATCACGCTCAATGTGCCGGGGGTTGTCCGACTCGGGCGAGCGCGCGTGCGCCCCGCCGGCGGGATTCTGTTCGTTGACATCGTCGTTCAGGTCAGCCGGCTGCTGCCGCTCGACCAGGCACAGACGATCTGCCGAGAGATCGCAGACCGGATCAGAGCCGAGTTACCGGAAGCCGAGGTGCTGGCCCATGCCGAACCCCTGGCGCTCGATGGCGAGACGATCATGGATGCCGTCAAGCTCACGGCGGCCAGGCTCGGGCTTGCGGCCCATCATGTCGCCGTCCGCACCACGGACGGAAAGAAACGGGTCAGCCTCGATCTGGAAGTCGAGGAAGATCTCGCCATTGGCGATGCCCACGAAGCTGCGACGAGACTGGAAGAGGCCATTCAAGCGGAACTGGGGAAGGATGTCCTGATCGACACGCATATCGAACCGCGATCCGACCGCGTCGTGAAAGGGTCACCGATTAGCGAAAAGGTGGGCGGGCAGGTGGCCAAGCTCGTCCGCGACGTCGCGGGCAGTGTCGAGCTGATCTCCGACGTTCGGGATATCAGGGCCGAACAGGGGCCGGACGGTCTCTATCTTACCCTGCATTGTCTCTTCGAGGGACAGGTCCCACTAAAGCACGTGCATGCCGCGACAGACCGTCTGGAAACGCTGCTTCGCACGAAACAAATCGCGTTCGATCGGATCGTCATCCATGCGGAACCCTCTCAGGTATGAACCGCCCAGAGATGACACGGCAAGCTACTCCACATAGCAACGGTTGCTACGATTGGTCCCGGCAGCCTCCGCTTCGTCCCAAGATCCTGAGCTCGCACCCATCAGCTTCCGGCTAGCCAAGCTTGCGCATCATTTCGCAGGATTTCTCGCCCTTTTGCTACCTTGGTGCTGACTGGGCGCCGGTCCGGGCTGCTTCCAGCGCCCGCAGCGTTCGCGTAACGCGTTGATATATCGCTGGACGTTTGGTTGCGGGGGCAGGATTTGAACCTGCGACCTTCAGGTTATGAGGACGAGGGGCGCCGCGCAGCATGGAATCCGGCTACCCGCGATTGCGCGCGATTTCGCGCCCTCTTGCTGACTTTGTGCTGATCGGGCACGGAGCGACGCTCGCAAAAACGCCGCCGCCCACTAACGCACTGATATCTTGCAAGAATTTGGCGCGCCCGAGAGGGCTCGAACCCCTAACCTTCTGATCCGTAGTCAGAGCGTAGTCCTGCGTGGTTGTGCGTCGTTCTGCGGAGGGGCGCCAATCAGAGAGCACCAGAGGATGAGCACTTCTTGGACCCCTTCTCACGCCGCGCGCGGTTCAATGGCCTGTAGTTCCGCTTCGATCTGTCGGCGGCGCTCCATCAGGTCGTAGTCGTTCTGCAGCCCGAGAAAGACGCCCTCCGACAGGCCAAAGTAGCGGGCGAGGCGGAGATCGGTATCGGCCGTGACGGAGCGCTTACCGAGGACGAGTTCGTTGATCCGCCTTGGCGGCACGTGGACGGCGCGGGCGAGAGCATTCTGGCTCAGGCCCATCGGCTTCAGGAAGTCTTCGAGCAGGATTTCGCCAGGATGCGGGTTCGGCAGCCGCTCGTCGTCAGTCATGGTAGTCGACGATCTCGACATCGCTCGGCCCTCCTTCCGTCCAGACGAAACAGATCCGCCACTGATCATTGATACGCACGCTGTGTTGACCGGCACGGCTGCCCTTCAGCGCTTCCAACCGGTTGCCAGGCGGCACTCGGAGATCAGCGAGCACCTTCGCCTGGTTCAAGAGACGCAACTTTCGGAGCGCCACCGCCTGGATGTCGGGCGGTAGCCTGCGGCTCCGCCGACCGTTCCAGATGGTTTCCGTCTCGGGATCGGCGAAGCTCCTGATCATCGCACCTGACTATAACGCGGCGCGTTATATGGTGCAAGGCCGGCGAATCGCCGCAGTAGCCGAAGTTCCTGAAGGCGCATTTCTCGCCGGAAAATCACCTCTCGCTTGTTCGCGGGATTACGCGCGAATGCGCGCAATTGCGCTAACTAGCTGACATGATTGTGCTTGTCGTCGTGTGCGCTATCCTCGGGGTTATCGCGGCTCAAGGAAATCCGCCTTTGCCCAACGCCCTCGATCCAAACCGTATGACCGCTGCCGAGCGCTTTGATGAGATCGCCGAGATCCTCGCCGCCGGCATTGTGCGGCTGAAAGCTCGGCAGTCGGCACACCGCCCCTGCGACCGCAGAGACCTTTCCCTTGCTATCCCCGCCCACCAGAGCCGTCATGGCCGGAAACCAAAATGCAGAGAAAGACCATGAGTGATAGTGTGTTAGCGCAATTGGCGGCGCTGCCGGGGAAGTCCACGCCGGAGCTCAAGCAGCTCTGGCGCGAGCTGTTCGATGGTGAGGCGCCGCGCTACAATCGCCGCTTTCTGGAGAGCCGGCTCGCGTACCGGATCCAGGAACTGCAGTATGGCGGCCTCAAGC
>JADHED010002262.1_pt1 | contig 13772 bp, 12 predicted proteins | sample 8952041 | NCBI WGS metagenome assembly JADHED01 (sample SAMN16124423, study PRJNA663239) | bioreactor sludge metagenome | isolation source: sludge (control) | place: India:Bengaluru | collected 2018-09-08
CTGTTTGTGCACCACTTATTATATCTACTTCTATAGTGATGGTGATGGCTTCTACACCATAAACGGCACTGCCGAATACTTTTACGAGCATAAGTGCTTTAAAATTATAACATCTGTACTATGTAATTTTATATATTTTTAATAACATAGCAATACTCAACATAATATCATGCAACTGACAGCTACAGAAAAGATAGACATTACCAACATTATGCTAATGATAGTATCATGTTGTGTTGCCATGGTACTTCCGTTTGAATTGTTTCTTTTCTCCTACGCCATACTGGGCCCACTTCATTATCTGACAGAGATATCCTGGTTACACGATAAGAATTATTACACAAAAAGCAGGTATGATGCTATTATACTGGTAGTAGTGGGGTTATTGATTACGGTTAAGTATTTTGATAGTTTTCTTGAAATAGATTTGCCGGAAGGGTTTGATGCTAACCTTGCATATATAGGCTTGCTTAGCTCTATCATTTTTGTAACGGTAAAAAATCCGTTTTATAAGATAGGTGGTATTGCAGTATTGGTTTTATCCTCGCAGGTATCGCACAACTACAAAGTATTCTTTACTGTTTTTCTGCCAACACTTATTCACGTTTATTTCTTTACGGCATTGTTCATGCTTTATGGCGCACTGAAAAGTCAAAGCCGTTTCGGTATACCATCAGTTATTGCAATGATACTCTGTCCGTTTGCTCTCATGTATATTTTCCCGGAGAGAGCATTCTATCCACCGACTGACTACAGTGTTGGCGCATATCAATTATTCAAAGTAGTAAATATGCAATGGCTGATGCATGTGAATGATGTACCTATACAAAATGATATGACAGCTTGGGATAAAATAATTTTCCATTCTAAAGATGGTATACTCCTGATGCGTTTTATAGCATTTGCTTATACTTACCACTACCTCAACTGGTTCTCAAAAACCAGAATCATTCAATGGCATAAAGTACCTAAAGTTCGTTTTGCCGCTGTAATAATACTTTGGTTGGTTAGCATTGCCATTTACATAAACGACTATGCCAGTGGGTTGAAGTGGCTTGTGTTCCTCAGCTTCCTGCACGTATTGCTAGAGTTCCCGCTGAATGTAACGAGCGTAATTGGAATCGGCAATTATTTCAAAGAACGAATATTTAAATCAAAATCAGCGCAAGCGTAGTATAGTTTTAGTCTTTAATTTTGCTGTATGAGCACAATACTTCTTACCAAAGAAAATGGTGTAGGTTATATCACCTTCAACCGTCCTGATAAATTCAACAGCTTCAATCGCGAAATGGCGCTGGCATATCAGGAAGCACTGGACAATTGTGAAGATGATGAGAACGTAAGATGTATTTATGTGAGTGCGGTGGGTAAAGCCTTTTGTGCCGGGCAAGACCTTGCTGAGGCAATAGACCCTCAGGGTCCTGAGCTGGAAAAGATTGTACGCGAGCATTACAATCCCATCATCATCCGCATGCGCAAAATAGAAAAACCGATAGTAGTTGCCGTGAATGGTGTGGCCGCAGGCGCAGGTGCCAACATAGCGCTGGCCGGCGATATTGTTCTTGCATCAAAGAGCGCTTCTTTCATACAGGCTTTCAGCAAAATAGCTCTAATCCCTGATAGTGCAGGTACTTTCATACTACCCCGGCTTGTTGGTATGCAACGCGCATTGGCATTGACGATGCTGGGCGATAAAGTAAGCGCAGACGAAGCTGTGGCAATGGGTATGATATATAAATCTTTCCCTGACGAAACTTTTGAAAACGATACCAAGCAAATAGCCATCAACCTGGCACAAATGCCTACCAAAGGTTTGGGTCTTACTAAACGCCTGATGAATGAAACCTATAACAACACACTGGTGCAGCAACTGGACCGTGAAAAAGATGTGCAGGTAGAAGCAGGCAGCACCGAAGATTTTAAAGAAGGGGTAAATGCGTTTCTGGAAAAACGTAAGCCTGTTTTCAAAGGCAAATAGCAATAATAATTTTATTGGCAAGCATACCAAAGTTGTATAACCTGTTAACCAATAGCAGGTAGCGTTCTTTGTATGTTTTCATAGCTTTGTGGTGCGTGTTCTTTTATTAGTTGCGCAACTATGTCGGCAGTCTGATTGGGGAAGTCTACTTTTACAGGTTCGCCAGCTACCAGCCACCAATTGATGCGTTCGTGATATTTTTTGCTGAGTTGTTTTATTACAGGTACTCCCAACGTTTCTGCTGCTGCTGCATTGCACTGCTGTTCATACTGTTCCTGCATGGGTATTACCATCAGCTTCTTACCAAGAAACATTGCTTCTGCAGGTCCTTCAAAACCTGCACCACACAAAACGCCTGCACTACTTGCCATACTCTCAATAAATGCACGGTTTTCTATTGGCTGTATATGTACATTCCTAAAGCTAAATGGCTCTTTATTATGTTTTGAAAATACATACCATTCCACATTTTCAAAATTAGAGAGTTGTTCTACCAATACTTCATCGTTGTATGCAGGAAGGTATACGGTGTAATGACCCTTGTTGGTCGGCGTTAACTCGCGTATCTCTTGGCGGATGACAGGGGTAAAAATATTTTTGTCGTATGCACGAAAATGAAAGCCGTAAAAATTTGTGACAGGCGCATAGTACTTCAATACTACTTCTCCTCTCCAATCTTTTTCGTTAGGTATTGGTGCACGTTTGTGCAGCACAGCACTCTGATGGCTGAGGCCAATGCATGGTTTACCTTTCAGTTTGCATGCCCAGGATGTGATAGGTTCAAAATCATTAACTACAAGATCGTAGTCTTCTATCGGAAACTTTCTGATGTCGTTTATCAGTTTGAAGAGCTTTAGTTTTTTTGCTGTTTCTAAAATATCTACTCCCCCTTTCTTCCCAAAGATGAAGCTCATACCATACATCTTGTACTTAACAGGAAACGGAACTTGTACATCGGCCTGTATGCCGCTGATTAGTACATCTACTTCTCCATATTTTACCAACTCCGGATATATATCTCTTGCTCGGCTTAGGTGTCCGTTTCCGGTTCCTTGTATTGCAAATAATATCTTCATGGTTTATGCTGCTTCAGTTTTACCGGGAATATCAGGTTTCATATTCAACTCCTGCATTAGTGTCGCCATCAATTGTTTTGGCGTTTCTTTCGATTGCTTCTTTTTATTGATGTCTATAGCCTGTGCTACTTCGTCTTCAAAATATTTGTAGATACGCCACTTACCATCTGCATATTCAAGCGATGTCAGGTTTTCAATCCAGTCGCCGGAGTTCATGTATATCACTGCTCCGTTTTCTGTAACAACGGTTCTTATCTCGGGCTGATGTATATGTCCACAGATAACGTATTTGTATTTATTTTCCGCAGCTATTTCACAGACAGTCGATTCAAATTTGTTAATGAATTTGACTGCACCTTTTACACCGTTCTTTATTTTTTTGGAAAGCGATACTTTGCCGCTACCCAATTTTTCAGAAATGAAGTTTACAAAACGGTTGATGAGTATCAGTGTGTCATAACCGATTGCCCCTAGCTTTGCCAACCACTTACTATGCTGCATTACCACGTCGAACACATCGCCGTGGAAAATCCACACGTTGGAGCCGTCTATCTTTAATGAAAGTTTGTTAGTGATTTTAAGAGAGCCTAGTTGAAAGTCTTTAAACTTTCGCAGCATCTCATCGTGATTGCCCGGTATATAATACACAGGTATGTCTTTAGCTATCAGACCCACCAGATGTTTCATCACCATCATATGTGTTGCTGGCCAATAGCGTTTACTGAACTGCCAGATATCTATGATATCTCCGTTCAGTACCACGGCTTTGGGTTTGATGCTTTTCAAATATTGTAGCAACTCTTTCGCATGACATCCGTATGTACCAAGATGAATGTCTGAAAGCACTACAATATCAACTTCTCTTTTTGCCATCTACATGCCCATATAGGGCGTTTGGTTATGCAAAAAGACGAATTAAAGATTACCGCAATGTTACGCTGTAGTTATTTAGATATGAATAATGTTACAATTGTGTTATTGCTTATTGCAGTACTGCTTCTATCTCTTTTATCAGTTGTTCTGTTTCGCTGGGGCGTGGTGTGTTTTCTGATGCAAACTTACCGTTCCTGTCTATCAAGAAGTAAGAAGGCACACTGTTAACGCCATACAATTGAGCAACACGATTTTTCCATCCACCGGGCTCGCAAGTATGTATACCTGTGATGTTATTTTTCTCAATGGCTTTTTTCCATGCAGCCATGTCTTCGTCTATAGACACATTCAGGAATACCACGTCTTTATCTTTGAAGTGCTCTTTCACTTTTTTAGTAGCAGGCAACTCACGCATACATGGTCCACACCAGCTTGCCCAGAAATCTATGTACACAACTTTACCTTTTAAGTCAGACAGTTTCATTTGCTGTCCATCTATTGTTGTAAAGTCAAATTCAATTGCCGGTGCACCTTTTGCTTTTTTTCTTTTGATGGCTACCGCTTTAGATAATATAGTATCGTAGTTTGAGTTTTTGTATGATGCCAGAAAACCAGCATACTTTTTTTCTACATCTGCCAGAGGGCTGTACTTTATGTTATCGTACAAGTTTTTTGCGTAGTAATACTCTTTTGTTTTAGGTGGCATATTTGTATTTACTTGTTTGTTTACATATGCCTCTCTCAGTTCATTTTTTTTCTCTTGCGGTGTTGTAGTATCATCATCTGTCATTGCACTGTACTTGTTTGTGTACAGTTCTGCAACATAACTAACATAGCCCGGTATGCTGATATAATTATCGTTGAAGACAACAGGCACTTTATCTAAAATAGCATAGTCTTTTTTTCGCATTATAACACTCGATGTGCGTTCCTTCATCATCTTATGCATGAAGGTGTAACGAATCATTTCATCATATACACTGTATTGATACCAAGCCTTCCAGTATTGTACAAAAGACTCAGGCACTCCTTTTTTATTCGCTTCCAGAAAGTCCAGTTCTTTTTTCATTTCAGCATTTGCTGCACTAATAAATTCTTCTTGCTCTTTTGTATAGTGTTGCTGCATACGCGAGCCGAACATCACCATCATACTGTATTGCAAGACATGCTTCGCCATCAGGTTGCCTACCTCAGCGCCTTTGCCGGTATACTTTAGTGTGCTGTCAAAATTGCTGGCATCTACTGTCAATTTCAAATCATCGCCCGGTTGTATAAATGTTTCTGTAGCCTGGTCTCCGTTTTGTATTTGTATTTGCAGAAACTGCTCTGTTACTGGAACTGTTATAGCAAAGCTACCATCTTCTGATAGTTTTGCAGTCAAGCTTTTCTGTGAATAGTTAAGCAGATTGGTGTAGTAAGAAACCTCTACCTCATCGGCCAGTTTGTTAGTTATTTTACCCGATATTTTTGCATCGTCTGCAAAAACGGAATTGATAGAAAAAATACAAATGGCTACAGCAGCTATCAGTCGCATAGGAAGATGATTTATGAGTGTATATGTAAATTAAAAAAGTGGCGGGTATTATCCGCCACTTACCATTATTATTTTTCGTTAATATTAAGCTGTTACTAATTGTGGCAACGGGCGTGGGCTGAAATGTTTCATAGCATCTGCTATTGCTTTAATGTGTGCAGGTGTAGTACCACAACAACCACCAACAAGATTCACCCAACCATTTGATGCAAATTCTGAAACGATTGATGCAGTAATAGCAGGAGACTCATCATACTCTCCCATTGCATTCGGCAAACCGGCATTCGGGTAGCAGCTTACGTGGCAAGAAGCTATTTGCGAAAGCTCCTCTACATAAGGACGCATCTGTGCAGCACCCAACGCACAGTTCAAACCAATGCTCAACGGATTGGCGTGCGATACAGAGATATAAAATGCTTCAAGTGTTTGTCCGCTGAGTGTACGACCCGATGCATCTGTAATAGTTCCTGATATCATTACCGGCAGGCGGTTGTTAGTATCGCGGAAATATTTTTCTGTTGCATAAATAGCAGCTTTTGCATTCAGTGTGTCGAAGATGGTTTCTATCAATATCAAATCTGCACCACCGTCAACCATTCCTTTTATATGCTCGTAGTATGCATCTGCTACTTCATCAAAAGTCACCGCACGATAACCCGGGTCATTTACATCAGGAGATAGCGAAAGTGTTTTATTCATTGGTCCAACAGCGCCAGCTACAAATTTTTCTGCACCAGGGTTATCTTTCTTGTATTCCTCTACAGCCTGCTTTGCAACACGCGCAGCTTCATAGCTTATCTCATAAGCATATTCCTGCATATCATAATCTGCCAATGCTACTGCCTGCGCACTGAAGGTATTGGTTTCAATGATATCAGCACCTGCATCCAAATATTGCCTGTGAATATCTTTGATGATGTGTGGTTGTGTAATAACAAGCATATCGTTATTACCATTCACATCTTTGTGCCAGTTTTTAAATCGTTCTCCACGATAATCTTCTTCCTGCAATTTGTAGGTCTGTATCATACTACCCATTGCACCGTCAATTATCATTATCCTCTCGGCAAGTATGTTACGTAACTTTTGCTCTGTAGTCATAGGTCAAAAATACCCCTAAATCCCCTAAAGGGGGCTTTTTTGTTATAAATTCTATTGATGCATGTAAAACAAAATAGCCTCAATGAATTATCATTGAGGCTAAATATATTAATACCTAGTCCCCCTTTGGGGAGGTTTTGGGGTTTGATTATGCTTCTGCTTTCAGCATTTTCTGGAAACGCGCACGGTCGTTTTCGTCCAGCATTATTTTACGCAAACGAATGCTTTGAGGCGTTATCTCGATACATTCATCCTGCTGAATGTACTCCATACATTCTTCAAGGCTCATTTGTATTTTCGGAGCTATACGGTTGGCATCATCTGTACCACTTGCACGCATGTTGGTCAGTTTTTTAGGTTCTGTTGCGTTTACAATCAAATCGCCTGGTTTGATGTGCTCACCGATGATTTGACCAGAGTAAACTTCTTCACCTGCATCTATAAAGAATGAACCCCTGTCCTGCAGTTTATCCATAGAATAACCCGTAGTAGTAGCAGTGTTCTTAGACAACAGTACACCATTGCTGCGACCTGGTATTGGTCCTTTCCATGGTTTGTACTCGCTGAAACGGTGTGCCATTACAGCCTCACCAGCAGTAGCAGTCAGCATGTTAGAACGCAGACCTATCAAACCACGAGACGGGATATCGAACTCAAGGTGTTGCATTTCGCCCTTGCTTTCCATTATCAGCATTTCGCCTTTGCGTTGTGTAACAAGGTCTATCACTTTACCACTATATTCACCCGGTACGTCTACAACCAATGTTTCATATGGTTCGCATTTCTTACCGTCGATTTCTTTTGTAATAACTTGCGGCTGACCAACAGTCAATTCAAAACCTTCGCGGCGCATTGTTTCTATCAATACAGACAAGTGAAGGATACCACGGCCATATACCAGGAATTTATCCGCATCGTCAGTATCCTGTACACGCAGTGCCAGATTTTTCTCCAGTTCTTTATAGAGGCGATCGCGAATGTTACGGCTGGTTACGAATTTACCTTCACGGCCGAAGAATGGAGAGTTGTTGATGCTGAACTGCATATTCATTGTCGGCTCATCTATAGGAATAACCGGCAATGCTTCAGGGTTTTCAAAATCTGCAACTGTTTCACCAATCTGGAAACCTTCAATACCTACAATAGCACAAATGTCGCCCGCAGATACTTCAGTTACCCTTTTCTTACCCATACCTTCAAACGTGTACAGTTCTTTGATGCGGCCTTTTGAAAAACTGCCATCAAGCTTACACAATTGTATTGGTTGGTTTTCTTTCAGTGTACCACGTGTTACTTTACCGATAGCAATACGACCCAGGAACGAAGAATAATCCAGAGAAGTGATTTGCATCTGTACTGTACCTTCAGATACTTTAGGTTCAGGTACTTTTTCAAGTATCGTATCCAACAGCGGAGTGATATCCTCTGTAGGAGTCAATGATGTATTGAACCAACCTTGCTTTGAAGAACCGTATATAGTTGTAAAATTCAGCTGATCTTCTGTTGCATCCAGTTGGAAGAACAGTTCGAATACTGCATCATGCACTTCATCAGGACGACAGTTTGGTTTATCAACTTTGTTGATAACAACTATCGGACGCAGATTCAATTGCAATGCTTTTTGCAGTACGAAACGCGTTTGAGGCATTGGGCCTTCAAAAGCATCCACCAACAGCAATACGCCATCAGCCATTTTCAATACACGTTCTACCTCACCACCAAAGTCACTGTGACCCGGTGTGTCGATAACGTTTATCTTAACGTCTTTATAGTTTACAGAAATGTTTTTACTCAGGATGGTGATACCACGTTCACGTTCCAGGTCGTTGCTATCCATTATCAATTCACCAGTTTCCTGGTTGTCACGGAACACTTTTGTTGCGTGGATGATTTTGTCAACCAGTGTTGTTTTACCGTGGTCAACGTGTGCGATGATCGCTATGTTACGAATATTCATAATCTATGCCTCTTTTAACAAACAACCCTTCCATATTGTGAAATAAGGAAGGGCCTCATTTTGCCGCGCAAAGGTACGGAAAATATATCTTATATAGGCATTTAATAATTAATTCATCTTAAACGGCGCTACAAGCTGAAACTCCGGAATATTTACCATGAAGCTTTTTTTATCATATAGGCTTACCATGCTATAAGTACCGTACATTTTGCCGATTTCACTGCGCAGGTTGGCAGCAGATACATATTGATAAGACTCTCCAGGTTCAATAATAGGTTGTTCTCCTACTACACCCTCGCCTTCCACTTCACGGTTTGTGCCGTTACTGTCTATTATATGCCAGTGTCTTGTCAGTAGTTGCACTGGTACTGCACTCAGGTTTTCTATAGTAATGCGGTACGCAAACAAGTATTCACCGTTCACAGGGTTTGACTGTGCAGCTTGATAGAATGTTTCCACTGAAACACTCACACCATTCGTTACTTGTTGAACCATATTGGGCATCTATGTAAAAGTAGGGAATAATGAATAGATATAGTTTATTGTTTCGTTATAGAACTGTTAGGATTATCTATGTATAATTACAATATTTTATATTAATAATATTTATTATTTATTAACAAATTCAGTTATTACTTCACTTATCAAGCCTCCCTCGTATCCTTTTTGCAACAGATAGCGAAAGGTTTTGTTTTTACGGATGGGTATCATTTTTTCGCTTTTCAGCTCTGCCCATTTCTTTGCTGCTAGCTTGTGTAAGGTTTCATAGTATTCATCCGGGTCTATCTCTGTCATTGCTTTCTTAATGCAATAGTCAGACACTTTATTAATTTTTAAATATTGAGTAATCTTCACTCTTCCCCACTGTTTCAGACGGAAACGACCCCGAGCAATGGCTCTGGCATACTGTTCCTCATTGAGCAGTCCTTTTTCAATCAGCTCAGCTATCAGCTCTTCTACCTCAGGCGTTTTGCAACCTATCTCGTATAGTTTATTGCGGGTTTCCTGGTGGCTACGTAATTGGTAGTTGCAGAAGCGGTATATGGATTCTCTTGCTGACATATTGTGTTCCGTAAAAGTAAGAAGTCAAAACCGGATATTGGTTTTGACTTCTTTTATTAACGCCCCATGTATACCATTAATATTTGTACATCGCTCGGGTTCACACCGCTTATCCTGCTGGCCTGCCCGAGAGTTTGTGGTTTTATCTTCTTCAGTTTCTGACGAGCCTCGGTAGATAATGCCGACAGTTTATCATAATTAAACGCATCGGGTATTATTAGGTCTTCAAGCGTTGCCATCTTCTTCACTAATTCTTTTTCCTTCTCTATATACACGTCGTACTTGATTTGTATCTCCGCTTGTTCTAAAGCCAGTACGTCATCTTCATTCAATGCTTCTTTCAAACCCGGCAATGCTGTCTGCATATCTTTCAGGTTGATGCCAGGTCGTAGTAGTATTTTCAATGCGCGGCTACGCTCATTTAGTATAGCACTATCAATAGACTCCAGATACGGATTGGTATCAGCCGGCTCAAGCGGATATTCTGCCAATACCTGTTTGATGCGTTCTACTTTTCCCTTCTTCGTGTTCATCAATGCCAACCTTTCATCTGTAGCAAGCCCAATATTATAGCCAAGTTCAGTAAGGCGTAGGTCTGCGTTATCTTGCCTTAGCAGTGTGCGGAACTCTGCCCTGCTGGTAAACATACGGTAAGGTTCATCTGTACCTTTATTTATCAGATCGTCTATCAGTACACCTATATAGGCATCACTACGTTGTAAGATAACAGCTTCCTGCTCGTGTACTTTCCTGTGCGCATTAATACCCGCCATCAAACCCTGACAAGCAGCTTCTTCATATCCGGTAGTACCATTTATCTGTCCGGCAAAGTAAAGGTTTTCTATTAGCTTGGTTTCGAGGGTGAATTTGAGCTGTGTAGGTGGGAAATAATCATATTCTATAGCATATCCAGGTCGGAAGAACTTGCAATTCTCGAATCCCGGCACCATTTGTAGGGCTTTGTACTGTACATCTTCGGGCAAAGAGGTGCTGAAACCATTCACGTATATCTCTACGGTATTCCAACCTTCGGGTTCTACAAACAGCTGGTGGCGTTCTCTTTCTGCAAAACGTGTTACTTTATCTTCAATACTCGGGCAATAACGTGGCCCTGTCCCCTGAATCCTTCCTTGGAACATTGGAGACTTCTCGAAACCAGTCTTCAAGATATCATGAACTTCAGGACTTGTATATGTTACCCAACATCCGCGTTGTTGATCCGGCTTTATTCTTTCTATTGGCAGGTAAGAGAATCCCACTATTTCTTCGTCTCCATCCTGTATTTCCATCTTGCTATAGTCAAGGCTACGGCCATCTATACGTGGTGGCGTGCCTGTTTTAAGCCTGTCGCTCTCAAAACCATAAGAAACAAGCTGTTCAGTAATGCCTGTAGCCCCTTTTTCGCCCATTCTGCCCCCTCCAAACTGCTTTTCACCTATATGGATAACGCCATTCAAGAAGGTTCCATTTGTCAATACTACAGCCTTAGACCTGATCTCTATACCCATTCCGGTCACCACTCCGCACACTGTTCCACGTGAAACAATGAGCTCCTTCACCATATCTTGCCAGAAATCAACATTAGGAGTAGCTTCAAGCATGTCCCTCCAGGTTTGTGCAAACAGCATGCGGTCGTTCTGTGTACGTGGACTCCACATACCCGGACCTTTAGACTTATTCAGCATACGAAACTGAATCATACTCTTATCGCTCACAATACCACTATACCCACCCAATGCATCAATTTCCCTAACTATCTGTCCTTTTGCAATACCACCCATAGCAGGGTTACAGCTCATCTGGGCTATAGTCTGCATGTTCATGGTCACCAAAAGGACCTTAGAACCCATATTAGCAGCTGTAGCTGCAGCTTCACAGCCTGCATGACCAGCACCTACTACTATTACATCATACTCCTTAAACATAGGCTGCAAAGGTACAACCACCAAGCCAAATAGTAACAATTAATAGTCTATAAGAATATAAAATCGCTAAATTAGTTGTACTGAACAGTATTATGAAGAAACTCACCTTAATACTGGCATCACTAGCTATTCTTAACAAAGTAAATGCACAGTTATTCAACCTTGGCTTACGTACCTGAATCAGCAAGTACTATACTGAAATGAACAATCAGGATAGATTGTACTATAGTCTTAACAAAGAAATTGCTTGCCGCTATCAAACAAAAAGGGTATTGCATACGAAATAAGCCTGTCAAATTTCTCTTGGAACGATGGGTATGCATTAACAAATAATGGTTTCAAAGGGCAAGGTAATACCGGTGGATATACTTATAAGGATACTTGGTTGCAGGAAACCAATAATCATTTCACGCTTAATACTTCTGTACAGTATGATTTGATATGTCCTAAGATGAAAAATAATTGTCCTGCTGTGAAAAGAATGAGCAACTATTTTGTTGTATCATTGGGTGTAACGAGGGTATATACAAGGGGGGTTGTACAATATAAGTATAGAGGAAATAGGAGAAATGAAAGAGAAAAGAGCCTTTAATAATAATACAATGGTGTTTGGGATTAATAATACCTTCATCTACAAGCTCAATAAATCACTATCTGCTACTACTATAGTAAGGGCTATCAGCAGTTATTCTCCACACTACATACTGTATTACTGTAATAAATACGACTGTAATCTGAATACAATAATGAATCTTGGTATTCAGTATAAACTGTAACAGTAATAATAATCAATTTCAAATATTCTTAAAAAAAGGGTTCCACGTGGAACCCTTTTTATTTGTGACACTAAATATTTGAAGATAAAATGGGAATAGCCTTACGATATACTTATTCAATTCTATCAGAAATATCTATGATGAGTACTAAAAGTGATGGCTAATAAAATCCCCTATTCTATACCAATTTACGAGTAGTATTCTATTGGGTAGAAATAAACGATTAGAGTCAAAAATGACTAGAAATAGCATTTGAAATCAACTGAATTGTGATAAATATTAATTATACAATTCAGAAATGTAAAATAGATATTTAAGGGAAATTATACAGAATTGGGTAGACACAAAAAAGGGAGCTACTAAATAGCTCCCTTTGTAAGATTTATAATAAACTAATTATTGCTTTGTAACAACAAAAGGTTGAACAGAAGCATAACCATTTGCAACAAGAACTACATAATAGTTTCCGGCAGCTAGTTTTTCTGTGGATACATTAAGTGTTTCGCTTTGTAAATTTTTATACTCTTCCATAGCAACACGACGACCAACAGCATCTACAATACGTACCTGTACCGTTTCAGATTTCTTAGCAAGGTTCAGTTTAATATTAATAGATGTTGAAGCAGGATTAGGGAAAACTGAAAAAGCAGTTCCCTCATTAGCAATTTCATTTACAGAAATAGGAGAAGGACTTAATTCTAAAGCAATTGCCGGAACAGCATCTGTGTTAGGGAAAAATGCAGAATCGATTACACTGCTTGCAGTAGTTGTAACACCTGCAGGTATCATTCTGGCAGCATCTGTACCACCAGTGAATGATGACATGTCTGTAAGCGCGTTAGGTGCCCAATAATCAGCAACAGAAGTAGAAGCATACTTTGCTGCAAAGGTTCTTGTGAAATAATTTAATTGTTCATCACAACCAAGATAAGTAGCACCCGGCATGTCAACAATTATCCAATACCAAGAATTAGCGTCCAGCTGTATTGTAGCAGGATTACCATTAACATCACCTATAAAAGAGGTAAACACTCTATTATTAGAGTCAGCAGTAGTAAAGGTTTTAATAGCAGCACCCTTCATTACAATTTCATTGCCTTGTATAATACCATCGCTTGCACCACCATTAGACCCATCAGTCCATTTGAAAATGTATGCAACACTGCTTTTATCAGCTACTGTAATGTCAGCAAGAGATTTTCTTGTAGTATCTCCATCACTTATTGCATAACGTAGTGACTGTGCTTTGTAACCACCCTTATTTATGTAGAATAGCGGACCCCAGATAAAAGGTGCACTACCCGTACCAAAGCGCAGGCCTTGTGTCACAGTAGGATTGCCAGCAGCATCTGTACGAGCTTTACAATACATATTGTTGGTTACATAAGTATTGAAAGAAATAGTATTATCTGATGGGTTATCGTCTGTATTATCTGAACTTAAAGTGTACGTAGTAGTATACATACCTGTAGATGTAGGTGAGAAAGTAG
>JADHED010002263.1_pt1 | contig 13753 bp, 13 predicted proteins | sample 8952041 | NCBI WGS metagenome assembly JADHED01 (sample SAMN16124423, study PRJNA663239) | bioreactor sludge metagenome | isolation source: sludge (control) | place: India:Bengaluru | collected 2018-09-08
CTCGGCGTTGCGCAGGTGCTGCAGGGTGTCGATCTGCAGCACCACGTCGAAGCTGTTGTCGCCAAACATGGCCAGGCCTTCGTCCAGGTTCAGCTGGATGACGTTGACGCCGCGGCGCACGCAGGCCAGCACATTGGCGTCGGCCAGCTCTATGCCGTAGCCGGTGCAGCCTCGGGTGCGCTGCAGCAGGTCGAGCAGGGCGCCGTCGCCGCAGCCCAGGTCGAGCACGCGGCTGCCTGCGGGCACCAGGCGCGCAATGGCTTGCATGGTGGCGTGGTCGCTCATGGTTGTTCTCCCTGCAGCTCCTTGGCAATACTATCAAAATAGGAGCGCACCACGCTTATGTAGCGGGCGTCATCCAGCAAAAAGGCATCATGTCCGTGGGGTGCGTCGATCTCGGCGTAGCTGACGTCGCGGCGGTTTTCCAGCAGGGCGTGCACGATTTCTCGGCTGCGCTGGGGCGAGAAGCGCCAGTCGGTGGTAAAGCTCACCAGCAGAAATTTGGCGCGCGCCACGGCCAGGGCCTGGGCCAGGCTGCCGCCGTGGCGCAGGGCGGGGTCGAAGTAGTCCAGCGCGCGCGTGATGAGCAGATAGGTGTTGGCATCGAAGTACTCGCTGAACTTGTCGCCCTGGTAGCGCAGGTAGCTTTCGATCTGGAACTCTATGTCCTGGGTGCTGTATTTCAGATCCATGCCCTCGCGCAGCTGGCGCCCGAACTTCTCGTTCATGACGTCGTCGCTCAGGTAGGTGATGTGGCCGATCATGCGCGCAATGCGCAGGCCGCGCTGCGGAATCACGCCATGGCGGTAGAAATGCCCGCCGTGAAAGTCCGGGTCGGTGACGATGGCGCGGCGCGCCACCTCGTTGAAGGCAATGTTCTCGGCCGTCAGATTGGGCGCGCTGGCCACCACCACGGCGTGGCGCACGCGATCGGGGTATTGCAGCGTCCACGACAGCGCCTGCATGCCGCCCAGACTGCCGCCCATCACCGCGGCCAGCTGCGCAACGCCCAGGCGATCGAGCAGCAGCGCCTGGGCGTTCACCCAGTCCTCCACCGTCACCACGGGGAAGTCGGCGCCATAGACCTCGCCCGTGTCCGGATGCTTGTGCATGGGCCCGGTGGAGCCAAAACACGAGCCCAGGTTGTTGATGCCGATGACGAAGAAGCGGTTGGTGTCGAGCGGCTTGCCCGGGCCGATCATGTTGTCCCACCAGCCCTCGCTCTTGGGCTGGCCCTCGTACATGCCCGCCACATGGTGCGAGGCGTTGAGCGCGTGGCACACCAGCACGGCATTGTCACGCGCGGCATTGAGCGTGCCGTAGGTCTCGTAGGCCAGGGTGTAGTCGCGTATCGAGGCACCCGACTGCAAGGTCAGGGCCTCGGGAAAGTGCATGGACTGCGGTGTGGCGATGAACGACATGAAAAAACCCGGCGTCGCTAAAAAACGAGGCCGGGTCTGGTGCGTGCGCGTGTGGCAGGCGGGTCGATCGGTCACGTCTTTAGCAGGATTTGTAAAGCGCCCGCAAGCGGTGCAAATCGGCGCGTCTGGCGGGCGATTATGCCAAAGTCGCCAGCTGCGGCGCAAACAGCGCCAGCAGGCCCAGCACCAAAAAGATCAGCGCAGAGATGACGTGCACCAGGCGTATCGGCACCTTCTTCACCAGGCGGTCGCCCAGCCAGACCACGGGCGCATTGGCGATCATCATGCCCAGCGTGGTGCCGGCCACCACCCACAGATAGGCGTTGTACTGCGCCGCCAGCATGACGGTGGCGATCTGCGTCTTGTCGCCCATCTCGGCGATGAAGAAGGCCACCACAGTGGTGCCGAACACGCCCAGGCGCACACCCTTGCCTTCGCCGCCATCGTCGAGCTTGTCGGGGATCAGCATCCACACCGCCATGGCGATGAACGACAGCCCCAGCACCCAGCGCAGCGCCTGCGGCCCCAGCATCGTGGTCACCCACGCGCCCACGGCCCCGGCCAGCGCATGGTTGGCCAGCGTGGCCACCAGAATGCCCAGCACGATGGGCCAGGGCTTGCGAAACCGCGCAGCCAGCACCAGGGACAGCAGCTGGGTCTTGTCGCCCATTTCTGCGAGCGCGACGACGGAGGTGGAGACGAGAAAGGCTTCCATTGTGGGAACGAACCAATGAGTCTTCGGCCGGAAGCATTCGGACAGCATTGACCATGCCCCGACTCCGGCCTGATGGATCGGTGCACGGTCAATGGTCTCGCCCAGCGCACCGTTGCGGCGCGCCCCATGCACCATGGCGCGCGGGCGCCAAGTCTGTTGATGCATGCCTCCCATCGCGCTCGCAGCGCGCGCGGGCAGGCTACTCCCCATGGACGGGCGGCATTGTATGCGGCGCCCCAGATCGGCATGCACCGCATCAAAAATACCCGTAGTTACCCTTGAAAGTGTTGCGCAGACGCACTTATCGCGTTTATTGAGCCATAGGGATACTTGATAATGGGTGCGCTTTTCCGCCTTGCGGGAAGGCAATTTGCGGTGTCTGGTCAGTTTCGCGTCTTTGCAGTCGTTACAGGTTTGTTGATTGCGTCGGGCTCCCATCGCGTTTCATGTTTTTTCTAGGAGTCCCGTCATGGGCAACAAACTTTACGTGGGCAACCTGCCCTATTCCTTCCGCGATCAGGATCTGGAGCAGACCTTCAGCCAGTACGGCGCCGTGCAAAGCGCCAAGGTCATGATGGAGCGCGACACCGGCCGCTCCAAGGGCTTTGGCTTCGTCGAAATGGGCAGCGATGCCGAGGCCCAGGCCGCCATCCAAGGCGTGCATGGCCAGAACTTCGGCGGCCGTGACCTGGTGGTCAACGAAGCCCGTCCCATGGAACCCCGCCCCCCCCGCAGTGGTGGCGGTTATGGCGGCGGCGGTGGCTACGGCGGTGGCCGCAGTGGTGGCGGCGGCTACGGCGGCGACCGTGGCGGCTACGGCGGCGGCCGTTCCAGCTACTGATATTTGCTGATATCCATCACGAAAGGGCCGCAAGGCCCTTTTTTTCGGCCCCCTAGCGCGGTGAACGCACCAATCCGCTTGTACTTGCCCTGGATTTTTGCAACATAATCGCCGCTGGTGTGGGGCAACCCTCATCAATGTTGCGGTGATCCGTCGGTTTTCGCGCATAGGGCGTCTTTGTGATCAACTGGCTGCGGGTTCGGGACTCCGTCGCTCAATTCATTTGTTTTTCAGGAGTCCCTTGATGGGCAACAAGCTGTACGTCGGCAACCTGCCGTACTCGGTGCGCGACCAGGATCTGGAACAGGCCTTCGGCCAGTTTGGAACCGTGACCAGCGCCAAGGTCATGATGGAGCGCGACACCGGTCGCTCCAAAGGCTTTGGATTCGTAGAAATGGGCAGCGATGCCGAGGCACAGGCCGCCATCAACGGCATGCACGGCCAGCCCCTGGGCGGCCGCGCCATCGTCGTGAACGAGGCACGCCCCATGGAGCCTCGCCCCCCGCGCAGCGGTGGCGGTGGGTACGGTGGCGGCGGTGGTGGTGGCGGCTACGGCGGCGGACGTGGCGCGGGTGGTGGTGGCCGCGGCGAAGGGGGCTTTCGCAGCCCCTATGGCTCCGGCCCGCGCGGTGGCGGTGGCGGTGGCGGTGGCGGTGGCCGTGGCGGCTACGGTGGTGGTGGTGGTGGCGGCTACGGCGGCGATCGCGGCGGTTACTGATCACCCGGGCGCACAAGGCGAGCGCCCAACATGCAAAGGCTTCTTCGGAAGCCTTTTTTCATGGGCGGCCCTGCCCTTGCCGATGCTTGCGCGGCCGCCCCTGCAGCAGGCGGTCGAACCAGGCGTTGGGCAAGATGCGCAGCAGCTTGGCCACCACGCCCATCTGCCAGGGGATGACGCGGTAGCTGCTGCCCGCTTCTATGGCCTGGAAGGCGCGCTCGGCAAAGGCCTCTGGCGCCATCAAGAATGGCATGCGGTAGCGGTTTTCTCGCGTCAATGGCGTGTCCACATAGCCGGGGCAAATCGTGACCACGCGCACGCCACTGGCGCGCAACTCGCCGCGCAGGCTCTCGCAGTAGCTGATCACCGCGGCCTTGCTGGCGCAATAGGCGCCATGGCCGGGCAGGCCGCGTATGCCGGCCACGCTGCCAATACCCACCAGGCGCCCGCTGCCGCGCTGCACCATGGCGGCAATGAAGGGGTGGAAGGTAGCGGCCAGGCCCAGGTTGTTGGTGGCAAAGACGCGCGCCATGGTGTCCAGGTCTGCGCGCTCGGCCGTGTCCACCCCCACGCTGATGCCGGCGTTGGCGATGACCACGTCGGGCAGGCCCTGACGCTCCAGGCAGGCCTGGCCGGCGGCGATGATGCTGTCTGTTTGCGCCACATCGGCGCCATAAATTTCATAGCTGTCTGCGCTTAATCCAAGCGCGTTAGCCCATGATTTGATCTCAAACTCGCGGCGTGCCACCAGGGCCAGTCGCCAGCCGGCGCTCTGGTAGTGCTCGGCCAGCGCCCGGCCAATGCCGCTGGAGGCTCCGGTGATGAAGACCAACGGTGGCGCAGGCATGGCGGGGTTCAGCGCCCGCCCGGCATCAAGGTGCCATGGACGCGCCCGCGCAGGTTCAGCACCTGATCGAGGTTGTCGTAGTCCATGCTGTCGGCGGTGAAGGTGTCGGGGCCCCGCTGGAGGGTGACGGGTTGGTTGGAACGCACGCGCTCGTCGTTCACCCAGGCATGCAGGAACTCACCCCTGAATTCGAGGCGCGGCAGGGGCTTCTGGCCTGTGCGCGCCAGGGGCTCGCGCGTGACGATGGCGTTGCCGAACAGCTGCACTTCGCTGCCATCGGCGTTGCTCAGCGCACGGTTGGCGCTGGCCGTGGTCACGCGCCCGTCCGGGCTGACAGAGCGCATGCGCGCCTGGTCGATCTCCAGCGTATCGGTGTGGGGATAGTGGCGCGCCAGCGTGCCACGAATATCGCTTTTCAGGCGGCCCGAGGCATCGAAGTTCTTCACGGCAAAGTCGCGCATGAAGTAGTCCGGCTCGTGGCTTACCGGCCGCTCTGGCACTGCCTGCTGGGGCTGGGGGGCGTTGCGTACCAGCCACCAGGTGCCCAGCGCCAGCAGCCCCATGAGCAGGACGGGCAGGTACAGGGACAGGCGCTCCCACGCCCGGCGCAGATATGTCGTCATGCGCTGTGGGCCGCCAGCAAGCTGGCATAGCGGCCGCTGGCGACGAGCAGCAGGTCGCACAGCTCGCGTGCCGCACCCGCGCCGCCAGCCGCGGCGGTGACATGGTGGGCCACCGCGCGCACCTCGGCCTGGGCCTGCGGCGGCGCGCAGGCAAAGGCCGCACGCCGCATGACGGCCAGGTCTGGCCAGTCGTCGCCCATGGCGGCGGCCTGGTTCCAACGCAAACCCAGCTCGGCCAGAAGCGCCTCGGCCGCCGGGCGTTTGTCTTCGGTGCCAAAACGCGCATGCACCACGCCCAGGGCTTTCAGGCGCAGGCGCAGTGCGGGCGAGTCGCGCCCGGTGATCACGGCAGGCGTGATGCCGGCCTGCTGCAACAGCTTGAGACCGTGGCCGTCCAGGGTGTTGAAGCGCTTCAAGGTCTCGCCGGCCTCGGAGAAATACAACCCGCCGTCGGTGAGCACGCCATCCACGTCAAAGAAGGCCACGCGCACGTCCTGCGCGCGCAGCAGCAGCTCGGGGGCAAATTGCAGCACGGGCTGCAGCGGGGGCAAGGCTTGTTCCATCAGATCACCTTGGCGCGCATCAGGTCGCCGATATGCACCACGCCCACCAGCACGCCCTGTGTGTCGGTGACCAGCACGCTGGTGATGGAGTGCTGCTCCATGAGCTGCGCCGCGTCGGCCGCCAGCGCATCGACGGCAATGGTGCGCGGGTTGCCATGCATGATGTCCTGGGCACGCGTACCGCGCAGATCCACCCCGGCTTCTATGCGCCGGCGCAGGTCGCCGTCGGTGAAGATGCCGATGGGGTGGCCGGCGTCGTCCACCACGGCAGCCGCGCCCATGCCCTTGGCGCTCATCTCGCGCATCAGCGCGCTGAAGTCCACCTGCGGCGGTACCTGCGGCACCTGATCGCCGGTGCGCATCACGTCGCGCACGTGGGTCAGCAAGCGGCGGCCCAGGGCCCCGCCGGGGTGTGAGCGGGCAAAGTCCTCGGGGCGAAAGCCGCGCGCGTCCAGCAGGGCCACGGCCAGCGCGTCGCCCATGGCCAGCTGCACCGTGGTGCTGGTGGTGGGGGCCAGGTTCAGCGGGCAAGCCTCGCGCTCCACGCTGCAGTCCAGCACCAGGTCGGCATGGCGCGCCAGCGAGGACTGCAGACCGCCCGTCATGGCGACCAGGGGCACGCCCTGGCGTTTGAGCATGGGCAGCAGCACGGTGATCTCACTGCTCTCGCCGCTGTTGGACAGGGCCAGCACCAGGTCACCACGCGTCACCATGCCTAAGTCGCCGTGGCTGGCCTCGGCCGGGTGCACGAAGAACGACGGCGTGCCGGTGGACGCCAGCGTGGCGGCAATCTTGCGCCCGACATGGCCGCTCTTGCCCATGCCCATGACGATCACGCGCCCGGGCGTGGCCAGCAGCAGCTGCACGGCCTGCACAAACACCGCATCCAGGCGTGCGCCCAGGCTTTGCAATGCATGGGCCTCGATGTCGAAAGTCTCTCGCCCCAGGCGCAGGGCCTGTTCGGCATTGAATGGGGGGAGGGCGGCGGCAGCTTTGGGCATGGGCGAATTCTATCGGCCAGCCCGTCAACGACTCGACAGTCAACGGCTCGGCTAGGATGAGGCATGTCCTCACTCGCCCTGACGCTGCTGTACCTGCTGGCCGCCGTGCTGGGCGTGGTGGCCTGCCGCAGCCTGCGGCTGCCGCCGATGATGGGCTATCTGGCGGCGGGCATCCTGATCGGCCCGCACGCACTGGCGCTGACGCAGAACTCCGAGGGCGTGCGCCACCTGGGTGAGTTTGGCGTGGTGTTCCTGATGTTCACCATAGGCCTGGAGTTCAACCTGCCCAAGCTGCGTGCCATGCGCCAGCATGTGTTCGGCCTGGGGCTGCTGCAGGTGCTGGCATCCATGCTGGTCTTTACGGCCTGCCTGCTGCTGCTGGCGCGCCTGGGCGGTGTGTGGGACATCGGCTGGCAGACCGCATTGGCCCTGGGCGGCACGCTGACCATGAGCAGCACCGCCATCGTCGTCAAGCTCATGTCCGAGCGCGGCGAGCTGGAAAGTGAGCATGGCCGGCGGGTGCTGGGCATTCTGCTGTTCCAGGACTTGGCGGTGGTGCCGCTGCTGGTGCTGATACCGGCCCTGGGCTCGTCGCCCGACAAGCTGCTGCTGGCCCTGGGCCTGGCGCTGCTCAAGGCCGTCGTGCTGGTGGGCGTGCTGCTGGTGGGCGGGCAGCGCGTGATGCGCTGGTGGCTGACCCTGGTGGCCAGGCGCAAGAGCGACGAGCTGTTCATGCTCAACCTGCTGCTGGTCACCCTGGGCCTGGCCTGGATGACCGAGCTGGCCGGGCTGTCGCTGGCCCTCGGCGCCTTCATCGCCGGCGTGCTGGTGTCCGAGACCGAATACCGCCACCAGGTGGGCACCGACATCCGGCCGTTTCACGACGTGCTGCTGGGCCTGTTCTTCATCACCGTGGGCATGATGCTGGACTGGCATGTGCTGCTGGAGCATTGGGCCCTGGTGCTGGTGCTGCTGGCCGCGCCGCTGATCATCAAGACCATCATCATCACGGCGCTGGCGCGCGGCCTGGGCACCACCACCGGCGTTGCGCTGCGCACGGCGCTGTACGTGGCGCAGGCGGGCGAGTTCGGCTTTGTGCTGCTGTCGCTGATGCAGACGCATGAACTGGTGGCGCCCGCACTCATGAACCCGGTGCTGGCGGCCATGGTGCTGTCCATGCTGGCCACGCCCTTCCTGATTCAGTACAGCAACCGCATCGTCATGAAGCTGGTGGCCAGCGACTGGATGCAGCAGTCGCTGCAGGTGACCAGCATTGCGCGGCAATCCATCAATACCACTGGCCATGTGCTGATCTGCGGCTATGGCCGTTGCGGCCAGAACCTGGCGCGCATGCTCGAGCGCGAGGGCATTGCCTACATGGCGCTGGATCTCGACCCCGACCGCGTGCGCCAGGCGGCGGCGGCTGGCAACTCGGTGGTGTTTGGCGATGCCACGCGCGTGCAGGCCCTGAAGGCGGCCGGCCTGGGCCGGGCGGCGGCCCTGGCCATCACCTATCTGGACACACCATCGGCACTGAAGGTGCTGGCCAACGCCCGCGCCCATGCGCCACAGGTGCCCGTGGTGGTGCGCACCGATGACGACACCCACCTGGAGAAACTGCAGGCCGCTGGCGCCACCGAGGTCGTGCCCGAGGCCATCGAGGGCTCGCTGATGCTGGCGGGCCACGCCCTGGCGCTGGTGGGCGTGCCCATGCGCCGCGTGCTGCGCCTGGTTCAAGACCAGCGCGAGCAGCGCTACAGCCTGCTGCGCGGCTATTTTCATGGCGCCGACGATGACACCGTGACCGAGCGCGACCAGGAGCGCCTGTACTCCATCACCCTGCCCCCGGGAGCCGCCGCCGTGGGTGCCGGACTGTCCGCGCTGCCACTGCACGCCATGGGCGCGCATGTGGTCAACGTGCGCCGTGCCCATGGGCACACGTCGGGCCCCGATGATGCGGCGCCGCTGGCCGAGGGCGACACCCTGGTACTGTCAGGCCACCCCACGGCGCTGAGCCTGGCGGAAGAAAAGCTGCTGCGCGGCTGACTACACTTTGCTCCGCCCTTCACCCCTTTACCGGCCGCTGCCCATGTCCCACCTCAACGTCACTGACTATCTGCGCCAGCACATTCGCACCGTGCCCGACTGGCCGGCCCCTGGCGTGCAGTTTCGCGATATCACGCCGCTGCTGCAGAACCCCAAGGTGTTCCGCGTGATGATCGACGCCTTCGTGCACCGCTACATGGACCGCGCCCTGCGCCCGGACGTGGTGGCGGGGCTGGATGCGCGCGGCTTCATCGTCGGCTCGGTCGTGGCGTATGAACTGGGCGTGGGTTTCATCCCCATCCGCAAGAAAGGCAAGCTGCCCTACACCACCGTGGAAGAAACCTACGAACTGGAATACGGCAGCGCCACCGTGGAGCTGCATGCCGACGCCGTCCAGCCCGGCGACCGCGTGTTGCTGATCGACGACCTGATCGCCACCGGCGGCACCATGATGGCCGGCAGAAAACTGCTGGAAAAACTGGGCGCCACGGTGACAGAGGGCGCTGCCATCGTCGATCTACCAGAGCTTGGCGGCTCGGCACGGCTGCGCGCCAGCGGGCTGCCGCTGTTTACGCTGGTGGATTTCGCGGGTCACTGAGCCCCAAAGTCAGCACCCCTGCGGCTTTCATGAGCCTTGAAAGCGGGCAGCTGCTGTTTGCACGCGCAGGCCTCTTCAACCGTCATCAGGGATTTCAGCGCAGGTCGCCGTACTGGGTGCTGCTGAGATCGGAGGTGCGCCCTTCCTGGCTGGGCACGACGGTATCCTCAAAACCGGTGGGCTGCAGGCTGGGTGGCAGCAGGGGCCCGCTGCGCGTGGCCACGCCCTGCTCTACCGGCGCCGGGGGTGTGCGCGCGGCAGCATCCAGCAGCGCGCGCTTGAAGGCGGCCACCTCGTCCGCCTCTATGGGGTCAAAGTGCCTGGTGGGCGACGCCTGTTCCGGCACCGCGGGCGGCACCAGCGGCGCCGGGCGCGGCGCCGGCGAGGCCGCGGCCTGGCGTGCCACCGGCGGCCGCGCGGGCACCAGAATGGGCGATGCCGGTGCGGCCGGCGCCGTGAACTCTGGCACGCGCAACTGGCTCGGCGCGCCCACCACGGCCTGGCGCAGCGCAGCCCCCACCACGATCTGTGCGTTGGTACGCCAGTACACGGCCGGCACCACGATGCCGAAACGCGTCTTGGCCGACTGGGCGATCAGGTTTTCTATCTCGCCCAGACGCTCCATGTCGCCGCCATATTCAGGCGCCAGGTCCATCATGACCAGAAACTGCGAGCCACGCTGATCCAGCGACAACACCTTGAACTTGTAGCCGGCCGACAAAACGCCGGCCCGCACCATGGTGTCGCGCACGGCGGTGTAGAGCAGCTCGCGGCGCTCGGTGCGTTCGCTCCTGCGCAACTGGTCCTGCGCGGACGCCGCCTGAGACGGCGGCAAAGGCTTGCCATTGGGGCCGCCCGCCGCACTTGCAGCGGCCGCCGCGTGCGGCGTCCGGGGCCTGGATTGACGAGTGAACCAACTGAACAGTGACATATCCGCCTTCGCTAAGAAGTGCTAAATCTGTCAGCAAGTGTACCCGCCGCCAGCCGCGGCGCGACGCGGCGCTTGTAACTGTCAGGTGGATGCAACGCGGCGGCGGCGGTTGCTCAGGCGTTTGGCCTGCACCGCGCCGATGGACATGACCAGCTGCAGTGCCACGTCCGGGTGGCGGTTGGCAAATTCCGCAAAGCGGATCGCGGTCAGATTCCACAGCCTGGTCGGTGGCCCGGCCTGCACCGTGGCGCTGCGCGGGCGGTGCGAGAAGAACGCGCCCTCGCCCACCACCGAGCCCGGGCCGACAATGGCCAGGCGCACGCGCTGCTGGTCGTCTTCGTAATGCACGGTCAAGCTGCCGCTTTCAACCAGGTACAGGGTGCGCTCGGTGGTGCCCTGCCCAAACAACACCTGGCCGGCGGGCAGCTCCATGGGACGCAGATAGGGCAGGAGCAGATCCCATTGCTCCGGGGTGAGCATATTGCCCATGCTGTCTTCGGTGGAGCCTTGGCTGATGGCCTGCACCAGGCTCATCAGCTGGGCCTTGAGGGAGGGGATGGCGGCGATGTTCATCGCGCGCGAAATTACTGTGGCCGTGCAGTTTGCACAAGCACACATTACCTTTGTTGACAAAAATATCGGTTTACTTGCCGATGCAAAAGCAGAATTTCCGCTGCATCTTGTTGATTTTCAAGCCAATCATGGCGACCCCGCAACGCGCTTGGATCTATTCTTGGACCTAAAAACCAAGCGTGTCCCTTGGTGGCGGTGGATGGCCCATCTTGGACGCTCCCCGCACTCTCGTCGCCGGTACAGCACGCCAGCAAGTGGTCTGATCAAGGACGGTGAACATGGCCGCCAGCGTTCAGCAACAGTCCAATGACTGTAGTGGAGACTTATTTTCCCATCTCCTGATCCGAAGGACCACGGATGTTGCACCCTGCTTCAGCCCGAAAAAACGGGTGGCATGCAGTTCGGATTGATGACTGCGGCAGCGGTGATGCCGGGGTGAGATGACGGCTCCTTTGGCCAGTTGGCCGATACCGATAGGAGCCTCACCATGTCACACCAAGCCTCAGACATCATCACCCCGAAAGCCCTGTTGCTCGATGAGCGGCTGACGCCATTGGAGCGCAACGCCTGGCTGACTTTTCGCTCGCTGGCCGGCAGCGACGGCACCGTGGTCCTCAGCTACGACGCGCTGCGCGGATACCTGCCCAGCGCACCGGGCAGCAAACGGGCGGCCCTTGAGACCGTGTCCAGGGCCGTGCTGTGCCTGCGGCTGTCCACGTGGATTGCCTTGGTCGAGTACCGCCGCAACCCGATGACCGGCTTCTCAATGGCCAGCCGTTACGCAGTGCGGAATCAGTCCCTCGCGTTCGATGACGCATGCATGGAAGACGAAGACTACCTGTCCCTGCTGGAACGGGCGCTCTGCCATGCCAGCGCGACGATTCGCCAACTGGCGCAGTCCATTCTCGATGAGGCCATGCGCCATCCAGACAGGTTGGGGAAGCTACCCGCAACAATGCAAGAGCAGATCAGGCGCTTGCAACACCGGGGCGACGACCATGATCCGGGTAGCCCTAGTGGCTCAACGCTACGCGATACCCACGTGCCCGAAGCCAGCGGCGGCATTCCGAAATCCGTTCCGGCATCCGCGACAGCAGTACGTACTGTACAAAAAGAAGTATTAAAAGAAGTACGTACACACAACCAACAACCCGAAGTGCAGGTACCGCGGCCAGATGTGCCTGCCCGCTTCCGGCAACTGCCGCAGGATCAGCAACGGATTCTTACCGCACGTCTCAGGGGCTTGCCTCCGGAACAACGCCTGGCGGTGCTGGCCGAGTGGGACGCGCGCTGCGAATCCGGTGGCGTGCACAACGCCATCGCCTACCTTTACGGGTTGATCAAGAAGGCCGTGGAAGGCGTGTTCAAGCTCTGGGCGGCGCGCAAATCCGCCCCGCAGCAGACATCCGTGCAAGCCGTCAGCAGCGGCCAACATGACTCACCATCGGCTCTTTCTCCATCGTCCAGCAGTCAAGCCGCAAAGCCTGCGTCGCGAGAGGTAGCGCAACGGCACCTGGATCAGATCCGGCGCATGTTGAAAACCCCATCGCTGCCCATCGGGCAGATCATCGGGTGCATGGCTGACAGCGGAATGTTGCCAACTGCGCCAGGAAACACACCTGCTGCTGCAAGGTTCGGTCCACTGGGCGCTACGTGAAGCCGTGGGGCCGTCACTGCCCGCCGCAGTGACGGCCCCGCGAACTGCAGCAGGAATGCGGGTTGGCGCAGCATCGCATTGGTGGCTGCGCACATGACGATGCTCCGGCACACTGGCCCAGCAACGACCTGCCGGTGGGTATGAACACCGGAACCCTGGCGCAGGTTCCTGCAAGCGCCGCCCCGGTTCACCGGGCGGAACCATCCCAGGCACACCCAGGCTCGCTTGGTGTGCCGCCCTACCCATGGGCAGAGCCTTCCTCATCCTCGGCGTGGTTCGTCCTGCCATCGTCGCAACACACATCCGCCGCTCCAGGCACTCGTCGCGGGTCGCCCGAACTCGCACGGCCTGCCGACAACTTTTCCACCACCGCACCACAGGAGGTACTCATTCCAGCACACCGCGTTGTCGTCTCTTGCCATTCCTCCGCCCGGCCTTCCCACAGGAAGCAAGGTGGACGCCTCATTCGAGGCCACAGGTGAACTGAGCACCTGGCCCTTGCCCTTTGGGGATCTCGCCTTGGCGAGTTGGCAAAAACACTGACCGTTTGCTTCTCAGCCCCGACAACCGACAGAAAACACCGTGATGGACGACCTGACCTATACCCTGCGCCAACTCTGCCTGCGCAACCGCGACGGCAGCCATGCCACCCAGGCTGACCGGCAGCGGTCACTGAACCTGGTCGCACGCCAACTGCGCGAAGCGGGCTTTCGCCAGATGCGGGCCATCTCGCTCAAGGGCAAGCATGTCGAAGCCCTGTTGCAGCGCTGGCAAACCGAAGGTCTGTCGGCTGGCACGCTCAAAAACCGCATGGCACACCTGCGCTGGTGGGCAGAGAAAGTCGGCAAGGCAGGCATCCTGCCAGCGGACAACACCAAGATGGGCATCCCTGACCGCCGCTATGTGACCAACGAGAGCAAGGCCAAGGAACTGGGCGATCGGCTGCACATGATCACCGACCCCAACGTTCGCATGAGCCTGCGCCTGCAAGCCGCCTTCGGCCTGCGGCGGGAGGAATCCATCAAGTTCCAACCCCGCTATGCCGACCGTGGCGACCATATCGCCATCAAAGGATCGTGGGCCAAAGGCGGACGCGAGCGGACGGTACCGATCACGACGCCGGAGCAGCGCATAGTGTTAGACGATGCGCATCGGCTGGCCGGCCTAGGCTCACTAATCCCGGCGAACAAGACCTACATCCAGCAGCGGTATGTGTACG
>JADHED010002215.1_pt1 | contig 13743 bp, 12 predicted proteins | sample 8952041 | NCBI WGS metagenome assembly JADHED01 (sample SAMN16124423, study PRJNA663239) | bioreactor sludge metagenome | isolation source: sludge (control) | place: India:Bengaluru | collected 2018-09-08
CAGCGCGGCCACATGGCGCTGCATGCGCGCAACATCGCGATCGTGGCCGGCGCGACGAGCGAAGAGATAGACCGCGTCGCCCGCCAGATGGCCCAGGAGAAGGACGTGCGCACCGACCGGGCCCAGGCGCTGCTGGCCGCCCTGCGCGCCAAAAATTAAGCAAAATCGGCCTCCAGCGCCCGTCCATCAAGCGCTGGCAGCCATCAAAAATATAGCAATCAGCCCAGCAGCGCGGGCAGTTCCGCCATGTCCGCGATGATCCGCGCGGCCCCCGCCGCGCGCAGCGCCCCGGGCGAGCCGTGGCCCGCGTCGCCGGTGCTGTAGCCCACCACGGTGGCGCCGGCGGCCACGCCGGCCATGACGCCGGTGACCGTGTCCTCCACCACCAGGCAGCGTGCGGGCGGCACGCCCACGGCGGCCGCGGCGGCCAGGTACACGTCGGGCGCGGGCTTGGTCGCCGGCATCTCGTGGCCGCTGAAGACGCGGCCCGCGAACAGCGGAGCCAGCCCCACCTGTGCGAGCTGCATCTCCACCTTCTGCCGGTCTGCCCCGGAAGCGCAGGCGATGCGCCCGCCAAGCCGCGCATGCACGGCGCGCACGGCCTCGGGCGCGTTCGCGATCGCCACCAGCCCGGCCTGCAGGCGCGCGTTGCGGCGCGCGTAGAACTCGGCCATCCAGGCATCGGTGAGCGGGCGGCCGGTCCGGGCCTCGATGCGCGCGGTCTCGCTGCGCACGGTCTTGCCGATGAACAGGCGCATGCACTCCTCGGGGTGCAGCAGCCAGCCGGCCTCGTTGAGCATCTCGCAGAGCACGCCGTTGGTGATGGGCTCGCTGTCCACCAGCACGCCGTCGCAGTCGAACAGAATGGCTTCGTATGTCATTGGAATCGGGCAGGGGTGAGCGGCGCCCACTCCGATGGGTGCAGCGCCGCCATGCAGTCCGCACCATACAGCACCACGCGGTTGCGCCCCGTCTGCTTGGCCGTGTAGAGGGCGGCGTCCGCCTGCTGGAACAGGGCCTGGGCGGCATCCACGCCCGCGCGCGCCTGCCCGTCGCCGCCGGCGTACTGCGCGGGCTGCAGGCTGGCCACGCCCATGCTGACGGTGACGTTGCCGCAGCACTCGCTGCCCCGGTGCTCCAGGGCCAGCGCGCGCACCGCCTCTTCGAGCCGCAGGGCCACCGACAGGGCCGAGGGTGCATCGGCGCCCGGCAGCAGCACGGCGAATTCCTCGCCCCCGTAGCGCGCCAGCAGGTCGCCCGCGCGCCCCAGCACGGACGACAGCGCCACCGTCACGCGCTGCAGGCACTGGTCGCCGGCCACGTGGCCATAGTAGTCGTTGTAGGCCTTGAAGTGGTCCACGTCGATCATCAGCAGCGCCAGCGCCGCGCCCTCGCGCAGCGCGCGGCTCCATTCGTGCGTCACGGCCTCGTCCAGGGCCAGGCGGTTGGCCACCTGGGTCAGCGGGTCCAGCCGCACCTGGGCTTCGAGCGCCGTGCGGTAGCGCGTGAGCTGCTCCTCGGTCTGCTTGCGCTCGGTGATGTCCTGCACCGTGCCCGTCATGAGCAGCGGCTCGGCATCCGATGCCTGGCTGTACTCCCCCCACACCTCGATCCAGCGCTCCTGCGCGTCGCCTGCGCGGCGGATGCGGTACTGGGTGCGCAGCAGCGTGCGCTGGGCCATCGCCCGGCCATGGATCTGCAGGGTCTGGGCGCGCTCATCGGGGTGCAGCATGGAGACCCACTGGCGCAGCGTCATGCGCCCATCGGCCGGCAGGCCGAAGATGGTGCTGGCCATGCGCGACATGATGAAGGCCTCGTCCCCCGCGTCATAGAGGAAGTAGCCCACCGAGGCCGCCTTCTGGGCGTTCTCCAGCCAGCGCAGGTTGCGCTCCAGCTCCCCCTTGAGCGCGCGCTCGCGCCGCCAGGCGCGCCATTGCCAGAACACGACGGCGCTGCCCAGAGACAGCAGCCCCAGGCTGACGAACAGGCTGAGCATCAACCATTCGCGGCGCTGGGCATCGGTGAAGGCCTCGGCCACATCGATCTTGGAGACCAGCAGCCACGGCGCGTCGGGCGCGGCGCTGGCCACGGCCAGGACGTCCTGCCCCCGGTAGTCGCTGGCGTAGAAGGCGCCGCGCACGCCCTCGGCGGCCAGCGCCATGGGGTCGCGGCCGCCCTCGGCCAGCGGCAGGCGCAGCGGCTCCCGCTCCTCGCTGCGCAGGCGCAGCGGGCTCAGGGTTACGACGGCATCGCCCTCGCGCTGCACCAGCACCGACTCGGTCGTGCTGCTGTGGTCCGGCCAGGTCTCCAGCAGCGGGAACAGGGCGGTGCGCGCATCGATCACCAGCCACACGGCACCCAGCGGCGTGCTGCCGTCGAACAGCGGCGCCAGCAGCCCCAGCACGGGAAAGGCGAAGGACGGGTCGCGGTGCAGCTCCACGATTTCCGGCTGCGCCTGCGCCAGCGCGCGCTGCAGCGCCTCCTGCTCGGGCCCCGGCAGCCCCCCCGTGGCCACGCCCTCGGAATCGATCAGCAGCCGCCCCTGCGTGTCCACCAGGTAGGCGGCCGTGTAGCGCTGCTGCTCGACGAGGATGCGCAGGCGCTCGCGCAGCAACGCCTCGCCGTCGGGCGAGCCCGCGGCGCGCCAGCGCGCCACGGCCTGCGCGAAAAGGCTGTCCTGCGACAGCGCGGCCGCCTCGGACTGGCGCCGCGCGCGCCAGTCCGAGGCGGCGCGCAACTGCAGCTGGTTGACGGCCTGCAGGCTGCTCTCGATCTGGTGGCGGTAGCGCTGCTCGCGCTTCTGGTAGATGGCGTACACGCCCCAGCCGATGCCGCCCAGCAGCAGGGCCACTGCCGGCAGCAGCCACCATGCGCGCGGGCGCATGCGCTGGCGCACCGTGGTGATCAACCTGTCGCTGGAGCCCGACAGCCTGGACCCCACGATGGCGCCCTCCGCCGCCGTGGGCGAGGTGGTGCACTACAACGTGCTGGAGGGCCTGACCCGCATCGAGGAAGACGGCACGGTGGCGCCGATGCTGGCCGAGTCCTGGAGCGTGGACGCGACGGCGCTGCACTACAGCTTCCGGCTGCACCAGGGCGTGCGCTTTCACGACGGCAGGCCCCTGGACGCGGCGGCGGTGCGCTTCAGCTTCGAGCGCGCCGTGGCGCCCGGCTCGACCAACAAGGCGCGCAAGGCGCTGTTCGACAACATCGCCGCCATCGCCACGTCGGACGCGCACACCGTGGCGCTCACGCTGCACCACCCCGACCCGCATCTGCTGTTCCGCCTGGGCGAGGGCACGGCCGTGATCCTGCACCCGGCCACTGCGGCCCAGGCCGTCGACCGGCCCGTGGGCACGGGCCCGTACCGCGTGACGCACTGGGAACGCGGCCACAGCCTCACCCTGGCCAAGACCGACAGCTACCGCCATGCCTCGCGGGTGCGCATCGAGCAGGCCACCTACCGCTTCGTCCACGACCCTCTGGAGCAGGACGCCGCCATGCACGCGGACGAAATCGACCTGCTGTTCAACTTTGCCACGCAGACCGTGCGGCGCTTTCAGGCCCACAACCGCTACCAGGTGTTGACAGGCGCATCCACGGGCAAGGGCATGCTGGCGCTGAACCAGCGCCGCGCCCCCCTGAACGACGTGCGCGTGCGCCGCGCCATCACGCATGCCATCAACCGTGAGGCCTTCATCCGCACCGTGCTCGGCGGCCGCGGCGTGGTCATAGGCAGCCACTTCAGCCCGGCGGACGCAGGCTACCTGCACCTGGCCAGCCTCTACCCCTACGACCCCGAGCGCGCCCGCGCCCTGCTCGAAGCCGCCGGCATACGCACACCGCTGCGGCTGACCCTGGCATTGCCGCCCGCACCCTATGCCCACGAGGGCGGCCCCGTGATCGCCCAGGACCTGGCCCGGGTCGGCATCGTGGCCGACATACAGCGCCTGAGCTGGCAGCAATGGCTGAACGGCCCCTTCAAGGGGCGGTTCGACATGACCCTGATCAACCACGTCGAGCCGCTGGACTACCAGATCTACACCGACCCCGACTACTACTTCGGCTACGACAGCCCCGCCTTCCGCGCGCTGGTGCAGCGCCATGCCAACGCCAGCCATCCGCGCGAACGCCAGCAGCTGTTCGCGCAGCTGCAGCGCCATCTGGCGCAGGACGCCGTCAACGCCTGGATCTTCGCGCCCCAGATCGGCAACGTGGTGCGCAAGGGCCTGCGCGGCGTGTGGATGAACTACCCCATCTTCGCGCACGACATCGCCGCACTGTCGTGGGAATGATGCGCTTACTCCACATTTGATAGCGCATGGCGCGCTCTGGAAAAGCGCCAGCATCACTTTTCACATGAAAGAGATGCGCGGCGCGGGGCGCGGGACATGACCCGGTCTGGCCCGTGGGGCGGCCCCCGGCATGGGCCACTCGGCAGAAATAGCGGCAATTTCCCATGTTTTTTGGACGATAGCGCCGCGCGGCCATCCCCATAGTGGCGTCATGGGCCCGCATGTCCGCCGGGCCGGAGATCCGCTCATGAATCCACATGCCCTGACACCCTCCTCCCTGTCCAGCATGCCCCTGTCGCCCATCGTGGCACGCGAGGCTGCCCACGCCAGGCCGACTTCGCGGACGGCTCCCTCGTCCTGCTGGCCGAATCCCACCTCGACGGCTCGCCCCTGGGCACCATGCGCATCCAGACCAACCGTTACGCCCCACTGGCGCTGGAGCAGTCGCTGGCGTTGCCGCCATCGCTGCGCAACAGCCTGCTGGCCGAGGCCACAAGGCTCGGCGTGGCCGATGGCCGGGTGGGAACGCTGGTCAAGACCGTTTTGTTCAAGGCCTTTTTCCTCTACTGCCAAGAAACCAAGGTGGACTGGATGGTAGTGACGGGACGCGCGCCCGTCGACCGCCAGTACCTGCGCCTTCTGTTCGATGATGTCTACCCGGACATGGGCTACATCCCGATGCGCCACGTCGGCGGCCTGCCGCACCGCGTGATGAAGTTCGAGGTGGGAACGGCCGAACAGCGCTGGGCAGCGGCGCGCCACCCGCTGTTCAATTTCATCTTCCGCACCCACCACCCCGACATCCGGCTCGATGCGCCCGAATCGGCCGACGCGGCGGCGTGGGATCAATCTCCGTTCCACGCGCCAGCCCCCACGCTGGCCATGTGACCTCAATGGGTGGACTGGCCCGGCTTCGGATCGCTGAACAGCGACGGCGCGGGCCAGGCCTGCAGCAACAGGTAGTGCAGCAGGTCGGCGTCCGCCACGAAATCGGCCGATGAGCGCATGCGCAGCAGGCGCTCCGGCGGCTGCGAACGGGCAATCGCGAAGCCCTGCACGTAGTCCACCCCGATCTCGGCCAGCGTCTGCACCGTGGCGCTGTCCTCGGCCCATTCGGCAATGGTCTTCATGCCCAGGTTGCGCGCCAGGCCCACGATGGCCTCCACGATGGCCACGTTGGCGGGGTGCTCGTTCATGTTCACGATGAAGCCGCCATCGATCTTGAGCAGGTCGCCCCTGAGCTCTTTCAGGTAGGAGAACGAGGTGTAGCCGGCGCCGAAGTCGTCGAGCGCCACCTTGGCGCCGAAGCCGTGCACCTGGGCGATGAAGCGCCGGGTGTTCTCCAGGTCGTGCAGGGCCACGCTCTCGGTGATTTCCAGGCACAGGCGGGGCGCCACGTCGGCGTACTGCTCCAGCATCCGCACCACGTCCTGCACGAAGCGCTCGTCGTTGAGCGAGGCCCCGCTCAGGTTCATGCAGATGAAGCGGGTGTGCTTGAGCCGGCCATGCGACTCGCGCATCCAGGCCAGGGTCTGGCGCAGCACCCAGCGGTCGATCACGCCCATGCGGCCGCTGTTCTCGGCCGCGGTGATCAGGCGCGTCGTGGGCACCTCCTGCCCCTCGGGGTCGCGCATGCGCAGCAGCACCTCGAAGTTGAGCGAGTGGTGCGGCTCCTTGAGCGACATGATGGGCTGCATCTCCAGATACAGGCCCTCGATTTCGTCCGAGCCCGAGAGCAGGCCCGCGAGGCGGATCTCGGCCTCGTGCTCCTGGAACACGCACGAGTCGCGCTCGAACACCACGAGGTGGCTGCCGCGCTTCTTCTTGGCCTCGCGGCAGGCCCGGTCGGCCGTGGACACGGCGTCCTTGGCCGAGCTTCCCCGCACCACCTCGATCAGGCCCACCGAGCCATGCACCTGGAAGGACAGGTCGCCCACGCGGTAGGGCCGGTTGCCCAGGCTGTTCACGATGTCCTGGCAGATCAGGGTGGCGTCGGCCAGGTGGGTGTTGGGCATGAGGATGACGAACTCGTCGCCGCCCACGCGGCCCAGGTGCATGCCGCCCTGCAGCACCTCGTCGACACGCGAGCAGACCTGCCGCAGCACCTCATCGCCGGCGCTGTGGCCGAACATGTCGTTGATCAGCTTGAAGCGGTCCAGGTCCAGGTAGGCCAGCGCCAGGGCCAGGTCCTGGCCCGCGGGCTGCAGCGCCCGTTCCAGCTCGGCCTGGACGCCGTTGCGGTTGAGCACCTGGGTCAGCGGGTCGTGGTTCGCCAGGAACTGCAGGCGCTCGGTGGCCAGTGCGCGCTCGGTCACGTCCTGCAGCGAGCCCTCGATGCGCTCGCCCGCCCGCGAGGCCTTCACCAGGAAGCGGCGGCCTTGCGGCAGCTGCGGGTCATCCGTGCGGCCCCTGACCTCGAACTCGGCCACCGGCTGGGCGTTGAGGCTGTGCAGCAGGCGCTGCCAGGGGGTGTCGTCGAAGTAATGGTCCCAATGGTCGCGGCCCGGCACCAGCACGGCCGGGCCCAGCGCGGCCTGCAGCGCCGGGTTGGCGGCGATGAAGTGGCCCTGCGGGTCCAGCGTGAACAGGCCCAGCGGAATCACGTTGTAGGTGTGTTCCAGCTCGGTCTGGGCCTGCACGCGCTGGCGGTGTTCCTGGCGCATCTGGGCCGCGATGGCCATGGTGGCCAGCAGGCTCGACGAGAGCGCGGCCGTCACGCTGTTGACCGAGCCGATCCAGGTCTGCAGGCCGAAGGCCGCCGCCACGACCTCATAGCCGCTGGCCAGCAGGGTCACGCCGATCGACGCACCGTACCAGGCCGCCACCGTCGAGCGCGTGATGACGACGATGCGCACGAGGAAGAACACCAGCACCAGGCTGCCGACCGCAGTGAACAGCCAGATCAGAACACCGCCAGCAGCACGATGCCGCCTTCGAGCAGGCCCGCATTGCGCTCGAACGCGCGGGTGGCGGTCCGCAGCGCGCGCTCGTCCCACTGCTGCACCGTGAGGCGGCCCGGACCGATGAGCTGCGCCTGGCACAGCACCTGCATGCCGGGCGCCAGGTCCTGCAGGCGCAGGCCGAAGCCGGCTTGCGAGTCGAACAGGCGTCCCTGCTGGTGGACGCGATCCGCTTCACCGAGCGAATCGAGCTGGCGGCCACCCCAGCAGGCGAGCCGCACCAGATGGCGCGAGGGGAATTCGACCACGGAGGGGCTGTCGAGCCCTGGTGGCGGCACGGAGAAGCTGAACCAGAACGGCGCCTCTGCCAGATGGGTGTCGCGCAGCAGCACCTGCGGCTGGTGCTCCAGCGCCGTCCGCGCGGTTTCCGCGGTCAGCTGCGCGTCGGAATCCTCGAGCACACGCATCGGCAGGCGCAGCGGGGCATCGTGGGCGTACCGAGGTGCCCAGGTCTGCAGCGCCAGCACCGACAGCACCAGCATGGCACAGGGCAGCGCGAAGATCAGCAGACCCGACAGGGCGTGCTCCAGCGCGCCATGCCAACGGCGCCAGTGGGGCTGCACGGCAGAGGTTGCGGAAGGCTTCACTGAGCAAGGTTCAATGGCGGACCGCCATGGGACGGTCCCGTGGAAACACCAACCTGTTTTTGGTGGCGAGTACTAACTACATTTTGATAATGATATGCAAGTTTGGTTTCAAAGCAAGTCGCCATCCACGTAATACCAACGCCCCTGCTCGCGCACGAAACGGCTGCGCTCGTGCAGGCGCACGGCGCGCCCGCCCACGCGCCAGCGCGCGACGAACTCGACCTCGGCGCGGTCCTCGGCCGTGGCGCGGTGCGAGCGCACCTCCAGGCCCAGCCATTTCGCGCCCTCGTCGGGATCGAGCGATCCGGGGCGCCGGCTTGCGTGCCAGGTGGCGAGCAGGTAGCCGGCGCGGCCGAGCACGAAGGCGGTGTAGCGCGAGCGCATGAGGCGCTCGGCGTCGGGTGCGGGCGTGGAATCGAAATGGTCGAGATAGCGGCCGCAGCACGCGGCCAGCGATGCGCCGCCGCCGCAGGGGCAGGCGGCCCCGGTGCGCGTGCGGCTCATCGGGCGGCGCCGAACACCTTCTGCAGCAGGGCGCTGCCCGTGCCCATGGGGTCCTGGCGGATTTTGCGCTCCTCCTCGCCGATCATGAAGTACAGGCCGTCGAGCGTCTTGCCCGTGACGTACTGCGCGAGGTTGGCGTCCTCCTTCCTGAGCAGCCCGAAGCCCGCGGCCTTGCCCGCGAAGGCGTTGTACTGCTGCGTCAGGCCGACCTTCTCGGTGGCCTGGCGCACCACGGGCAGGAAGCGCTCGCCGAGCGGCGTGCGCGTCTTCTCGGCGAAAAAGCGCGTGACGGCCGTGTCGCCGCCCGTGAGGATGTTCTTGGCGTCTGTCACCGTCATGTTCTGCACGGCGCCCACGAGCAGATCCTTGCCCATGGGCACGGCGGCCTCGGCCGCGCGGTTGATGGTGGTGACCAGTTCGTCGATGCGCTGGCTCTGGCCGAACTTGCGCATGAGCTTGGCCGTGTCCTCCAGTTGTCCCGGCAGGCCGATGCGCACCTGCGGGTTGCCCAGGAAGCCGTCGGTGCGCCCGAGCAGGCTCACGGCGGCCTCGGCCCCCTTGGCGAGCGCGGCCTTCACGCCGCTGGCGGCATCGGCATTCGACAGGTCGGCAATGGACAGGGCCCATGCCTGGCGCTGCGCGGCCAGCACGAGCGCGGCAACGCTGGTTCGGGAAATGAATGCACGGCGCGACGGCATGGCGGCTCTCCTTTCAGGCGATGGACTCGATTCTTGCAGAACACCAGGGCGTCGATAGACTGGTCTGGCATTCGGCAACCCTGGAGTTCAACGATGTTTGCAATGAGCGTGCCATGGTGGGAGTTCGCCCTGCGCGGAGTGGCCGTCTACCTGTTCCTGCTGGTGTTCCTGCGTCTCACGGGCAAGCGCCAGACGGGGCAGTATGCGCCGTTCGACCTGGTGCTGCTGCTGATCCTCTCGAACGCGGTGCAGAACTCGATGAACGCGGGCGACAACTCGCTCGTCGGCGGCCTCATCAGCGCCGCCACGCTCATCGCCTGCCACGTGGCGCTGGCCCACCTCACCTTCCGCGTGCCGCGCCTGGCGCGCCTGGTGGACGGCAGGCCGCAGACGCTGGTGCAGGACGGCAACCTGGACAGGGCCCTCATGCACCGCGAGCTGCTCACCCCCGACGACGTGGCCGCGGCCCTGCGCGCCGGCGGCTGCCTGCACCTGCACGAGGTGGAGCGCGCCACGCTGGAGACCAACGGCACCATCACCGTGGTGCTGCGCCGCGCGGGGAGAGGCGGCACGGAATCGGGCATCTGACGCCGGGCAGGCGCACAGCGGCGAAGAGGGAGCCGCGGCGCGCGCTCATCCAGAACTGCAACCTGTCCATGCTGGTGCCGACGCTGCACACGGCCTCGGACGTGGCGCTGTCTCGGCTGCCTTGATTCAGGGCACACCACCCCGGGCGTGCAGCCATGGTGCGGATCATGTCCATACCTATCGATACCCACACAACGATAGTTCTTATGAACTTGACGATAAAAACCACATTTTTTTAGGATACCAATAAAAACGAACTAAGTTCAATATTATAGAACTCATGAGCATTCTTGGTAATGTCCAACGCGTTCTGGCACTTTTCGCGGCCGGAGCCACAGATCTGAGCTTCACCGAAGCGGCCACGCTGCTGGAACTGCCCAAGAGTTCCACCTCGCACCTGCTCAACCAGATGGTGCGCTACGGGTTGCTGGACCAGCACTCCACCACGCGGCGCTATCGCCCCGGCGCCTTGCTCGGGCAGGCCGCGCACGCTGCCTACGTATCGAGCGACTTCGACGATGCCTGCCGCGAAGTGCTCGAGCGGCTGTCCGCGCGCAGCGGGCTCACGGCCTATCTGTCCACGCTGTCGGGGCGCGAAACCGTGGTGCTGCAGCGCCTGAACGGCAGCTTTCCCGTGCAGGTGCTCTCTTCGCCCGGCTCGCGCCGCGATGCCACCGGCACGGCGATGGGCCGCGCGCTGCTCTCGCGCCTTGCCGGGCCCGAACTCGCGGAGCTGTTCGGCACGGACGGCTCTGCGCCGCTCGCCAGCCCTCGCCAGAGCGGCTTCGCACGCGTGGACGAACTTCTCGCCGGCCTCGCCAGCGTGGCGCAGGCGCGCCACGCGATGGTGGTGGATGGAGCGATGCCCGATATCGGCGCCATCGCCGCCGCCGTGCGCAATCCGCTGGATGGCGAACTGCGCGGCCTGTGCATCTCGTTCGTGCCGCGTCTGCAGCCGGGAGCGGATCAGGTCGAGGGCTGGCGCAGGCTCGTGCTCGAAGAAACGAGCGCGCTGGGCCGCCGCATCGGCGATCCGTTCTGGCGAGCCGCGCCTGCCGTCTCCACCACTTCCTCTATCACCGAACCTACGCCATGAACCTGCTGCTGCTGAGCAATTCCACGAGCGATGCCGGCTACCTGACCCACGCCCTGCCGTGGATCCGGGAATGGGCCTCGCACCATGACGCCACGGGCGATGCCCTGTTCGTGCCTTTCGCGGGCGTCACGCGGACCTGGGACGCCTATGAAACCCTGGTCGCCGAAGCGCTTGCGCCCCTGGGGCTGCGCGTGCGCTCTGTGCACCGGCTGTCCGACCCGGTGGCTGCCGTGCAGGCGGCACGCCACGTGATCGTGGGTGGCGGCAATACCTTCGCTCTGCTCGGGCACCTGCGCACGACGGGGCTTCTGGAGGCCATCGGAGCGCGCGTGCGCAGCGGCAAAGCCTCCTACCTGGGCTGGAGCGCGGGCGCGAACGTGGCCTGTCCCACGATCTGCACCACGAACGACATGCCCATCGCCGACCCCGGCGGCTTCGGCGCCCTGGGCCTCGTGCCCGTGCAGATCAACGCCCATTACACCGACGCGCACCCGCCCGGCCACCGTGGTGAGACACGCGAGCAGCGCCTGCGCGAGTTCACCACGCTGCGGCCCGACATGCCCGTGCTGGGCCTGCCCGAAGGCACGGGCCTGCGCGTGCACGGCAGCCGCCGTGCCGTGCTGGGCGCGGCTGGCGCGCGCCGGTTCCACGGCCCCGCCACGCCGCAATGGCTGGCCGAAGGCCCCCTCGATCACCTCTGACGAAAGCCCCCGATGCAACATGTTTCTTCGATGATCGACCTGCTGTCCTCCGCGTACGTGACGGGCGAGGACGTGGCCGCGCACCTGCGCTCGCTCGGCGAGTGCAGGGTCGAGGTGACCCGCCTGGAGCGCGATGGCGCCTGCACCGACTTCCTGGCGATAGAAATCCCGGGCCTGGATGCGCAGGCGCCGCGCCTGGGCATCGTGGGCCGCCTCGGCGGCATCGGCGCGCGCCCCGCGGTGAGCGGGCTGGTATCGGACAGCGACGGCGCCGTGGTCGCGCTCGCGGCCGCCGCGAAGATGCTCGGCATGGCGCAGCGCGGCGACGCGATGCCCGGCGCCGTGCACATCCACACGCACATCTGCCCGCGCGCGGGCACGCGGCCCCACCATCCCGTACCGATGATGCGTTCGCCATTCCCCATGCGCGAGATGATGGCCCACGAAGTCAGCCCGCGCATGGACGCCATCCTCTCGGTGGACACCACGCGCGGCAACCGCCTCGTGAACCATCGCGGCGTGGCGCTGACGCCCGTGGCCAAGGAAGGCTGGCTGCTGCCCATTCCCGACCTTCTGCTGGACGTGATGAGCTGGGTGAGCGGCGAGCTGCCGGTCACGCTGCCGCTGACCACGCAGGACATCACCCCCTACGAGAACGGGCTGCCGCATGTGAACTCGATCATGCAGCCCGCCATCGCAACCCCCGCGCCGGTAGTGGGCGTGGCGCTCACCGCGCAGGCCACCGTGCCCGGCTGCGCCACGGGCGTGACCAATGCCTGGGACGCCGATGTGGCGATGCGCTTTTGCATCGAGACCGCCAAGCTGTTCGGCCAGCGCACGCTGTCGTTCGTGAACGAGGAGCATTGGGAGCAGTTGCAGGCGCGCTACGGCTCGCTCGCGCACCTGCAGGGCGTGGGCCGGGAACTGGCATGAGCAGGCGCATTGCGTTCTTCACCATCGGCGAATCGCCGCGCAGCGACGTGGTTCCCGTCATGAGCGCACTGCTGGGCGAGCACGTGCAGATCGACGAATACGGAGCGCTCGACGCACTCGATGCCCCGGCGCGCGAGCGGCTTGCGCCGCGCCCCGGCGCACACTGCTTCGCCACGCGGCTGCGCGACGGCGGCTCCATCACGCTGGACAAGGAGGCCACCGAGCAACGCCTGGCCGAAGTGATGCGCGAAGCCGACGACGCGGGCTACGACCTGCTCGTGCCGCTGTGCACCGGCACCGCCCTGCCCGCGCTGCGCACCTGGATGGTCGAGCCCCAGCAGGTCGTGGACCAGGCCATGGTGGCGCTGGCCCGCCACGCGCACTGCGTGGGCGCCCTCGTGCCGCTGGCCACGCAGATTGAGACCTTCCACCTCGCGCAGCCGCTGCCCTGCGCGCTGCGCGTGGATCACGCATCCCCCTACGAGCGCGACGCCGCCGCGGCCGCCGCGGCCTTCGAACGCGCGGGACGCGCGTTGGCCGGTTGCGACTTCATCGTTATGCACTGCATGGGCTACACCGAGGCCATGCGCGCGCAGGTGGCGCGCGCCAGCGGCCGGCCCACGCTGCTGTCCAACCACCTCGTCGCCCACACGCTTGCGCAGTTGCTGGCGTGACACCCGTTTCATCGACCCAAGGAAAGCCCTTCCCATGATCCACCGCCGCACCCTGATCGCCCTGGCCGCATCGGCCACGCTGCTGGCCGCCGCCCCCACCCACGCGCAATCGGACTGGAAGCCCGTGCGCCCCGTGAAACTGCTCGTGGGCTTCGCGCCCGGCGGCTCCGCCGACACGCTGGCCCGCCTGATCGCCGAGCCGCTGAGCCAGAAGCTGGGCCAGCCCGTCGTCGTGGACAACGTGCCCGGCGCGGGCGGCAACATCATGGCGGGGCGCCTGGCCACCTCGGCCGCCGATGGCTACACGCTGGGCATCGGGGCCGCGGGCTCGATGGCGATCACCTTCGAGCTCAACCCCAAGGCCACCCCCTACAAGCCCGAGAGCTTCATACCCGTGACGATGCTGGCCACGCAGCCGAACGTGGTCATCGTCAACATGTCCGTTCCCGCGAACAACATCGGCGAACTCAAGGACTACATCGCCCGCACGCCGTCGGCCAGCTACGGCATCGCGGGCATCGGCATCTCGAACCACCTGATCGCCGAAGCCATGCTCGCGCGCATGGGCGTGAAAATGGCCGCCGTGCCCTACAAGGGCGCCGCCCCCGTCATCACCGACCTGCTGGGCGGCCACATCGCAATGACGATGGACAACATCACCACCGCCGCACAGCTCGCCAAGGAAGGCAAGGTGAAAGCGCTGGGCG
>JADHED010002264.1_pt1 | contig 13743 bp, 13 predicted proteins | sample 8952041 | NCBI WGS metagenome assembly JADHED01 (sample SAMN16124423, study PRJNA663239) | bioreactor sludge metagenome | isolation source: sludge (control) | place: India:Bengaluru | collected 2018-09-08
CGGGGCGAACCGGGGCACAAGGGTTGTCGCCGAGCGCAAGGCGAAAGGGGGACTGGGACGTCCCGTTTCGCATCCTGAGCACGGCGACACTCCGACCGGGGCCCGCCAGGTAAAGTAGGAAAAAATTCGGCGTTTGGCGGGTGCTTTTCCAATCATGGGTGGATAACGGTCTGGCGGCCTTCCTTCAGCAACAGCGGGTCGAATGCGGCATCGACCGCGATCCACGGGCGCTGGAGCGGTTCATGTGCGACTACCCGGTCAAGAAGATTCATGACCGCGCCCAGCCGTTCCTGGCCACCCACCCGTTCACCGGACGGGAGGGGTCCTATGGCGACCCACCGTATCCGACCGCCGCCCGCCCCTCGCCGCGGCGTTACCGCGCCGACGATACGGAGCAGGTCCCTTCCGAGCGACGGGAGCGTCTCCCGCAACCGCCCTGCCCTGCCCGGTCATCCTCTCCGGCTACCCCTCGGCCTGGTATCACCCGCCCCTGGGGGCATGGCGGACGCCGGAACCGAGCGACATGAACCAGGCCGGGGCGCGCACCGAGCGGCGGTGGTTCAACTTCACCCCGCGGCGGCTGTTATGGGCCGGCGAGAGCGGCAAGAACATCACCGATTGCCGACGCATCCAGCGTATGGCCGACCACTGGACCCGGCGCTACCAGGCCATGCCCCTGCGAAGCGCTTGGCGGTACTGGCCGCCCTGATGGTCGTCGCGGCCGCCAACGGCTGAGCGCTTATGGCCCAGGTCGAGAAAGCCTCCCTGCCCGCGGAGAACGACGCCCTCCAGGACCGGTTCGCGTGTCTGTGCGCCGACGGCCAGCCGGGCACGGAGGGCCGTGCCCGCGTCGCGGCCCTGTTGCCGCTCTTGTGGCGAGGATCGCCGCGACGTTCCGGCCCAGGGGCGGCGAGCGGTGGACGCGCATCGACCGCGTCTTCGAGAAGGTCGTCAACCACGTCGCGGCTGAGCGCAAAGCCTGTCCCTACTGTGGACAGCAAACGAGGGGGCATTCCCGCCCGATCCCCCCCGTGGCCGGCGTATTCTGTCGCAATGATCTGTTTTATAGAGTTTTATGTGGTGCCGATGACCGCCGGGAAAGGGGTATCTGGCTACAACCCCCCCCGGCAGCGAAGGGCTTCGCTTCCGGCCACCGAAAGACTACAGAGCCGCGGGACAGTTCCCTGGTTGGAACCATTCCCTCCTGCGGCCGCGCTCGGGCGAAAATAGCCCTCCTTGGCGGATTCGCCAGCCGGTGCTCGTTGATCAAGCGTTGGACGGTTATAAAATACCTGGAAATGCAGACGCGAATTCACGCCCTGGCGTCCGTCGATCATTCAGTGCAGGACGTAAAGTTATTGGATATTTCGAGAGGATAGTGGAGGGGACCATGAGCGGTGAAAAAGAAGTTCGGCTGCGCGAAAGCGAATACCATCGACTGATGAACGCCGCGCGGCGGGTCGAAAATGAACCGTCGCGGGCCGCGGCCCTCGCTGCCCAATTGCGGCAGGCCCAGCGGCGTATGGAGGAGCAACGGGCCGCGGCGGACCAGCGTCAACAGGCCTTCGCCGGCGCCATCGGCAACCTGAGCCAGGAACTCCAGGCAAGTACGCGCGATTTCCATCAGCAACTCCAGGCGCAACGCACCGAATACACCCGAGGCCTCGAACAGCTCGACCAGCGCCTGGCCGGCCAGCGCCAGGAATACCTCGGCCTGATTGCCGAACAGGCCGCCCAGGTCGAGCAGCAGTTCGCCCGCATCGAGCAACACCGGCGCGACGCCCGGCAAGCGGCCGCCCAATGGCTGGCGGATGCCCGCGTCATCCTGGATTACATCGACCAGCATCAGCGCCACACGCAATTCGCACCGGGGCAACTCGACCTGCTCAACGGCGACTGGACCCTGAGCCGCCGTAATCTTGACGCTGGTCACGAACAGGCGGCGATCGCTACCGGCCAGGCGCTTTACGCCAAGGCCATCAAGCTCCAGGCCGAGATCGAATTCCGCCAACTTGAATGGGACACCTTTTTCAACGAGGCCATCACCGGGGCGAGGGCGCAACTGGCGACCCTGGAGGCCCAGCGCAGCGCCCGCTGGGTCATCGACACCGAGCAAGGCAGCCAGGAACTGGAGGCGGAAATCGACTACTGGAGCGACGGCGCTCTGTCCGCCCTCCAGACCCGCGTCGAGCAGGCCATCGCCACCCTGGAGCAGCAGCCCCCCACCCTGACCCTGGATGACCTCAAACATCAGATCGCCACCAACCAGGAGGCCCTGGCGGATTTGGAGCGGATCATCACCGGCGCCAAGGAACGTCTGATCGCCTCCCAACTGCGGGTCACCATCGCCCAGGACCTGCTGGACGACCTCGGCCGCAGCGGCTGGGCCCTCGAAGACAGCGTCTGGGAAGGCGAGACCGCCGACGGCAAGGGCTGGAAGAACAGCTACCACCTCCGGCTCAAGGACCTTGGTGGCAATGAGATGATCACCGTGATCATTCCCGAGGACCGGCCCCAGGGCCAGATCGAGAACCGCGTCCAGTTCGCCTATTATCCTAAAGATAACAACGATGCCCGCTTCGCCGCCGCCCAGACCGCCCGCCTCAACCGGACCCTGGTCGACCTGGGTCTGACACGGGAACCCCTGGCCTGCGTGCCGGGTCATGAGCGCACTATTCGCGGCGACGAGCAACGGCGCGACTTCGAGCGCATCCGCGCGACCGCCCCGCCGGTCAGCAGCCGGGACAAACGCTAAAGACGGCTCGACGAGGGTGCAGAGCCGTCCTGCCGGGCTAGTCGTCCAGCCGTCCAGCCGGGCTAGCCGTCCGACCGGGCGCTGGTTTATCCCGAACCAAGGCCAGGTCGACTCCTTGCGGGTATGTCCCCGTCATCAATCAGGAGCATGAACCATGGAGCGACTGTTTACGGACCCATCGAAACGCGTCTACGCCCTCTATGGCAACACCGGCGACTATTTCTGCACCCCCCAACTGCGTGAGCTGGATCTGTCCGGCTGGCTGCTGCTGCACCTGAAGTCACTCGGCTATCGCCGCCTGGTCTTCTACTCGCCGCGCAAGAAGATTCACTTTCTCGATGCGGAGTCGGCGCGGCTTGCCCGGGCGGAGCCCTCGACCGCCGCAAGCCCGGCCGCGGCACGCCCGGTTGCGGCCAGCACGCCCGCGGCTGGGACCGCCACGGATAGCCCATACGCCATTCCACCGAAAGCCGCTGGCCCTGACAGGGTAAACCCGGCCTCCGCTGACAGGGCCGCGGATCACCGAGCCTCAACCAACTCGCCCGGCGTCAGCCCATCTTCGCCGTCATCCGCTCCGACCGCGCCGGCCAGGCTCAGGGCCGGTCCCCTCGGCTTCGCCCGTCTTCCGCGTGGGCGCCCGTCCGCGGCACCCATCCCCCCGGTGACCGCCACCCCGGCATCCACCATCCCGGCGCCTTCCTCCCCATCACCCAGCGATTGCTCCCCTTCACTCGCGGCCCCCGCCCTCCGCTGGGATTTCGGCGCCATGAGCGATGCCCAGGCCATCAGCGCCCTGGACCGGATGCTGGGCGAGCCACTCCCCACCGCCCTGATCTTCCAGAATGGCGAGGATCTGTTCGACATGCTGGACGCGGACGCGGTCCGGCACTGGGACAATACCCTCGGTGACTGGACCGGCACCCGCCTGCCCAGCACCAGCCGCAACCTTGCCGTGCTGCTGTTTCGCGACGAGATCGACCTGTCCCGCGAGCGCCTCCCCCGCCTGCGAAAGCACCTCTTTGGCGAGGGCGCGGAGCGGCCCCTGAGCGATCGTAGCTTGCGGGTCGGCACCGCGCGGCAGGACGAGGTGACCTCGTTGCTCCACCGCCTGCGCTTGCTCGGCGAGATCCGCTGGACCCCCCTCCAGATCAGCCGGTACAGCCTGACCCTCGCCCAGGGGCTGATCCCCGAGAACATCATCGACGGGATCACCTCACTGGGCACCTTGAGCCATCAGGTCCGGGCCCGGGCCACCCCCGCGCCCGCCACCGCGGACCCCTGGACGCAGTTGCGCCAGACCCCCGGGCTGGCCAAGCGGGTGGAGCAACCCCTGCGCGACCTGGTGCGGGACGCCCGGGCCAAGCTCGCCCGGCATGGCCCACCACCCCGTCGGCCGGGAACCCTGGATATCGCCCGTTTGTCCAGCCCACGCCAGCCAGCGGCGGACCAACTCGCCAACCTGCACCTGGCCCTGCTGGGCAGCCCCGGCACCGGCAAGACCACGCTGGCCCGGCTGGTTGCGCGCCTCTATCGCGACGAGGGCATCCTCACCTCCGGCCACCTGGTCGAGGTCTCGGCCAGCCAACTGATCGAAGAGCACATCGGCGGCACCGCCAAGCGCACCGCCGAGGCGGTGGCCCGCGCCCTCGGCGGCGTGCTCTTCATCGATGAGGCCTACAGCCTGGCGAGCAACCCCTTCGGCGCCGAGGCCCTGGCCGAACTGGTCAAGGCGATGACCGACTACAACGGTCAGTTCGCCGTCATCATCGCCGGCTATACGCGCCAGGTCACCGACCTGCTCGACGGCCCCGATGCCAACCCTGGACTGCGGCGCCGGTTCCCCGCCGCCAACCGCTGGACGCTTGGCAACTATGACCCCGCCGAGCTTTTACAGATCTTTCGTTACCTGCTGGCGCGGGAAGGGCGCGAACTGGACGAGGCCCTGAGCGCCGCCCTGCCCCCGGCCTTTGCGCACTGGCACCAGGCCCAGGACCCGGAGCGCTTCGGCAACGCCGGCGAGGTCAAGAACCTGGTCGAGTACCTGACCCGCACCGCCGGCGACCGGCATCTGATCGGCAAGGCGGATTTCGTCGGGCTCCCCGGCTGGCGCCAGGCCCTCGGCCTACAACCCCTGCCCAGCGTCGATGAATTGCTGCGGCCCCTGGACGGCCTGGTCGGGCTCGGCGGTGTGCGCCAGCAGCTCGCGGCGCTCTGCCGCAACCTGCACCTGACCCAGCGGCGCATCGGCAGCCTGGCCGGCCAGGCCCCCGGCCATTACCTGTTCACCGGAAACCCAGGTACCGGCAAGACCACGGTGGCGCGGATCATGGCCGCCATGCTGCATCAGCTCGGTCTGCTGAACCAAGGCCAACTGCATGAAGTCTCCGCCCATCAGCTCATCGGCCAGCATGTGGGGGATGCCGAACGGAACATGACCGAGGCCCTGCGCCGCGCCCGGGAGGGGGTCCTGTTCATCGACGAGGCCCACCAGTTGGTGTCCACCGGCCATAGCCAGGGCCAAAGCGCCCTGCGCGTGCTGGTGCCCGAGATGGAAAACCGCCGCCAGCAACTGTGTGTCATCCTTGCCGGCTATCCTACCGAGCTCCAGCATTTGCTGGTCACGGACCCCGGTCTGGAATCGCGTTGCCAGGCGATCCGGTTCGACGACTATCCGCCCGCCGAGTTGCACCAGATCGCCAGCGCCATGCTGGCGGAACACCGGATGCGGCTCAGCCCGGCGGCCGCCGAGCAATTGCTGCGCCTGCTGGCCTTCCTCTACGCCAACCGCCAGCCGGGTTTCGGCAATGCCCGCGCGGTGCGCAATCTGCTCGAGCGGGAGATCCTGCCGGCGCAAGCGGCCCGTTTGCACGGGGACCTCAGCATCCCCGCAGGCGACCCCCGTCTGTTCACCATCGAGCCGGAGGATCTCCCCGGCCGACCCGGCTTCGACCCCGCCCACTGGGACGATGCCGTCAGCGGCCAGGGCACCACCGACATCGATCGGGTCCTGGTCCGGCTGGATCGCCTGGTCGGCCTGGTCCCGGTCAAGACCGCTATCCGCGAACTGGCCGATACCCTGGCCATCCAGCAGCGGCGCGGCAAGGTGGCCCTCGCCCCCGGTCACTATGTCTTCAGCGGCAATCCTGGCACGGGCAAGACCACGGTGGCGCGCCTCATGGGCGAGGTCTTCCGCGCACTCGGCCTGCTGGCGCGCGGTCATGTGGTGGAGGTCAAGCGCGAGGACCTGGTGGGCCGCTACCAGGGCGACGCCGAGACCAACATGAAGGAGCGCATCGAGTCCGCACTGGACGGCATCCTTTTCGTCGACGAGGCCTATCAGCTTGCCGCCGACGAGCATGACATCTATGGCCGGCGGGCGCTGGAGACCCTACTGGCCAGCATGGAGAATCACCGCGACCGGCTATGCGTCATCCTCGCCGGCTACCCCCACGAGATGCGGCGCCTGCTGAGCGCCAACCCCGGCTTTCAGCGCCGCCTCAACCAGGTCATCGACTTTCCGGACTACTCCGCCGCGGAGTTGCTGGAAATCGCCCTTGGTCAGTTCGCCGCACAGGACTATCACCTGACCCCGGCGGCGATCACGGCGCTAGCCGCACATCTGCAAGGCTGGGACGCGCGCCGCTGCCGACCCGATTTTGGCAATGCCGGCGATGCGCGCAACCTGGTCGGTACCATCATCAAGCGCCAGGCTGGCCGGATACGGCCCCGGCTGGCAGAGGTGACGGAGGAGGCATTGGGGCTGATTACGGCGGAGGATGTGCCATGATGAGATGGCAGCGAAAGGCAAAAGGCAAAAGGCAAAAGGTGAATGGCTGTTTTTACCTGCCCCATCCGGAAGGCCAGACCTTGCGTCAAGATAAGTAATGAGGCATGGGGGAAGAAGAGAAGACGATGATGACCAGGACCTGCCCGGTCTGCGGACACGAACAAGATCAGGAAAAGTTGGAATGTACTTGTTGCGGCTGGGACTTTTCCCCGCTGCTTGGCACCCCCGAACAGGTCGAGGCACGGCAAAGGGAGCGCCTCGATCAGGCGCAAGCCGCCTGGCGGCAGCGCCGTTATAACCCCGAGCTAATTCCCGAACTGGAGCGTGATCCCTTCGAGACAACGGAAGAGTTTGCCGCCCGCCTGGCCGAGCGGCCCTGGTATGCGGGGGATTTTGAGTTGCGGAAGGCCGAGTACGATATCGAGACTGGCCGATTTCCGCTGAGTATCCAATTGCTTCAGACTTGGGCCAAGCCCTGGCTCGATCCAGCCGGTTCATATAGTCTGAATCTCCCCCGCGACCAGGCGCGTGAACTGTATCAACGTGGGGCGACCTGGCCGTTGTATGCCAGGCTGGCAGTAATCGGGTCAAAGGTGTCGCTGTCAGCTTTGGTGGCGGTGACACCGGATGGCGAATTACCGGTCACGACCAAGGCGATCGAGGTTCAAGCAATCAGGTGTCCAACCGATGCATCCTGCGGCGCGGCCGGACCTCTGATCAGCGGGCGCTATCGCGATCTGGGCGATGGCACCTTGCTGGACACGCGGACTGGCCTGCAATGGATGCGCTGCGCCCTCGGGCAACGGTGGAATGGCCGGACATGCGCCGGTGATGCTGGCTCATGGACCTGGAATAACCTGAACGACCAAGTCAGAGGGATCAACAAACAGGGCTATGGCGGTCATACGGATTGGCGCGTCCCGACGATTGATGAGCTGAAAACCCTGATTGTCGAAGATGCTAGGCCGGCGATTGATCTGGAGGCTTTTCCGGAGACCCCATGCAGGTGGTTTTGGTCTTCTACACCTTATGCTTATAGTTCCAGCAGCGCGTGGGGTGTTCACTTCGATCCTGGCTACGTCTACAGTGGCGGTAGGGCTAGTGCCAGTTACGTGCGGCTCGTGCGCGGCGGAAAGTTGCTTAGCATGTTGGAAACCGCGCGGTGACTTCGAGACCTGATGTCGCAGAGATAAAATGAACTGGAATAACAATTTATGACACAGGAACTCAACGCTAGCCCCGCTCGCACGGCCGATTTCGACTCGCCCTGGAAGGAGGCGATCGACGCCTTTTTCCAGCCTTTCATGGCCTTGTTCTTTCCGGTCGCGCATGAGCTGATCGACTGGCGACGGCCGCATGAATTTCTCGATGCCGAACTGCAACGCATCACCGGCGATTCCGAGATCGGGCGTCGCTATGCCGACCGCTTGGTCAAAGTCTTCAGCCGGGAGGGTGCCGAGATTTGGCTGCTGCTACATATCGAGGTCCAGGCCCGGGCCAACGCCGGCTTCCCGGAGCGCATGTTCCAGTATTGGTACCGGATCTATGACCGCTTTGCGACCGTGGAGATCATCAGTCTGGCGCTGTTGACCAACGACCGGGTCGAGGGCGATGTTGGTATCTACCGCCGTGAGCGGGACGGCTTCGGGGTCAGTTTTCGCTTTCGGGTTCACAGTCTCCCGGACTGGGCGCTGCCCGAGTTGGAACGGTGTGCGGCGGCCAATCCCTTCGCCGTCGTCGCTCTGGCCCAGTTGGCCGCCCATCAAAAAGCCACCGACCCGGAGCGCAAGGTGCGCAAGCGCGAGATCATCGTGCTCTTGTCACGGTATCGCTACGCGCGTGAAGATGCCCTGAAGCTGCTTCGCTTCATCGACTGGCTGATCCGCCTGCCCCGTGGCCTGGAGCAGGCATTGCGTGAAGAATTGAACGAACTGGAGGAAACAAACGCCATGTCATACGTCACGAGTTGGGAAGAGTTTGCCCGCGAAGAGGGACTCCATGAGGGCCTGCATGAAGGCGAGAAGCGCGGCGAGGCCAAGGCCCTGTTGCGACTGATCCAGGCCAAATTCGGCCCGCCGACACCCGAGATCACGACCCGAGTTCAAGGTGCTGAAACGGCACAATTAGAGGTTTGGCTGACCCGCATCCTCACTGCGGCTACCCCGGAAGAGGTCTTCAAGTCACGCTGATCCGGCTGCCAAGAACCATGATCAACAAGGCTACCAATACCTGCCCGGTCTGCGGACACGAACAAGAGCGCGGGACGCCGGACTGCACCCGCTGCGGCTGGGATTTCTCGCCGCTGCTCGGCGCACCTGAGCAAGTGGAGGCGCTCCTTCGCAAGCGCCTCAATCAGGCACGGACCACTTGGCGCCAGCGACGCTATGACCCGGGTCTCGTCCCTGAACTGGAGCGAGATCCTTTTGAGACCTCAGAGGAGTTTGCCGCCCGCCTGGCCGAGCGACTCTGGTATGTGGGGGAGGGTGAGTTGCTTAAAGCCGAGTACGATATCGAGACTGGCCGTTTTCCGCTGGGCATCCGATCACCACGGCCCTGGGCCAACCCCTTGGTCGATCCAGAAGGTTCATTCAGCCTGTATCTCCCGCGTGATCAGGCGCGTGAGTTGTATCAACGTGGGGCTAAATGGCCGGTTTACGCCTTATTGGCAGTGAATGGGTTTCAGGTGTCGCTGGCTGATCTGGTGCTATTGGCACCTGATTGTGAACTTCCGGTCGAAACCAAGGTGATCGGGAACCATGAGACCATGAGGCCAATCGCTGCCGCCGGGGTCCCGCACTGTCCTCTTATCAACGGGCGCTACCGCGATTTTGGGGACGGAACCATCCTGGATACACACACGGGATTGCAATGGATGCGCTGCGCCCTAGGGCAGCGGTGGAACAATGGCCAGGCATTTGTGAGGTGGGACGGTCAGACCTGTGCCGGTATTGCAGGTACGTGGGTATGGGAAGCTCTTTCTGAGTTGGTCATCGCATTCAACCAAAAAGGCGGATATGGTGGTCACACAGATTGGAGGGTACCAACGATCAAGGAGCTGAAGACCCTTGTTGAAATGACTTCATCCCCACCGGTGATAGACCGAAAAGCCTTTCCTGAGATGGCATGCGGTAGATTATGGTCGTCTGCGCCAAATGCCGATGGTTCCGGCTACTTGTGGAGCGTTGCTTTTGGTGGTGGCAATGTCAACGGTACCAGAGCCGTGCGGCTAGTGCGCGGTGGACAATGAGTTTTTTGGAAAACCCTTGCGATGACTTTAACCCGGTTATTTCCGTCAAAACCTAGGTCAGGACCACCATGAACTTCGGGATCGACTTCGGCACTACCAACACGGCCGTCAGCCGCATGGACGGCCAGGAGCCCGTGCCGCTTAGGTTCGGCGATGCCCAGCAACAATACGACTATGTCCCCAGCGTCATGGCGATCCGGGGCGGTGCCCGACCACGGGAGGAGCATGGCCTGGCGGCCAAGTCACGCATCGGGGAGCCCGGCGTCGAGGTCTATCAGAACTTCAAGATGCTGCTCGGCGAGCCACCGGACCGGGTGGTGGCTCATTGGGGGAAGATCGTCTCCCAGACCCCCGAGGCGGTGACCCGCAAGTTTGTGACCTGTCTGGTTAAGCAGATCGAGCAGGAGCATGGCTTCCGCCCGCGCCGGGTGGTGGTGACCGTCCCCGAGGTCTGGCTGGTGCAGAACCTGCAAACCAAGCGCGAGCATCTCATCCAGTCCTTCAAGGCCCAGGGGGTGGCGCGGGTCGAGGTGCGCAGCGAACCGGTGGCCGCCGCCACCTATTACCTGCATCGCTTCAAACAGAAAAAGGGCCAGGCCTTTAGGGGTCATCTGCTGGTGTGCGATTGCGGCGGCGGCACCCTGGATTTTTGCCTGGTGGGCGTGGAGGCCGCCGGACGGGACCGGCCGCGCCTGACCGTCCTGGAACGGGCCGGCAACGGCATGGTGAACGGCCATCTCGGCAGCGCCGGGGTGGCCTTCGATCAGGCCGTGGTGGAGCGGCTCTTCCCGGGCCTGAAGGAGCGGGACCCGGCCAAGTTTTACCGCCGCGTGCGCGAATTTGAGCAAAGCAAGATCACCCATACCGGTGAGGTCAGCGGGCTGCTCAGGCTCTATCGCCAGAGCCCGGATCTCACCGAGGACGAGCACCTGTTCACCCTGGCGGACGGCGAGGTGGCGGTCGCGCCGGCTCATCTGGTGGACGTCTTCGCGGCGCTGGTCCAGCCCGGCATTCGCCAGGCCATGACCGAGCTCCTCGCGCGCCTCGCGACCCATGAGGTGGATCTCACCGATCCGGCCCACTTCCGGGTGCTGATGGTGGGCGGGTTTTCGTCCTTCCTGCTGGTGCAGGAGGCGATCAAGGACGCCTTTGGCAAGATCCTGTCCGGCGACCAGCGCTTCGAGGAGATCCTGTCCTTGATGGACCGAGCCCTGGCCATCGCCAAGGGGGCGGCCCTGCTCGCCAACGACCTCGCCGAGATCATCGAGACCTGTCCGGCGAATCTGGGGGTCCAGGGTTTTGAGCAGACCGGGGAGGGCCGACTGCGACCGGTCCGCTTCCCGGTCCTGAAAAAGGCGGTCAGGATTCAGGACTATCACCAGCCCGTCTGGTCCACCCAGACCTTCCTGGTGGTCAATACCAGCATCCCCTTGCCGGTCTATATCGAGCTGATTCCGGACCAGCCCATCGCCTTGGACATCGGCGGCGAGTCCTTGCAGTCCATTCTGCCGGCGGGGATCGGCAGCGGGGGCAAGATCCAGATCGGTTTCTCGGTCGATTCCAACCTGGTGTTTTCCATCCATGTGCGCGATGCCAAGAACCAGACCCTAGCCAAGGCGACTACCCTGGGCAATGTGATGGCGCAACTACCTGGTTTACTCGCGGAGTGAGGGGGCTGCTCCATGGCCTACACGGATTTCCACGCCTTACATCACCAGGTCCTGGACCAATGGCAGGCGATCGGGCAGGCGGACCCGGCCGCGGGACGGGTCCTGATGGTGGAACTGGCCAAGGTGCTGGCCGAGTGGGAGGCCGCCCAGGACGCGCCTCTGGCCAAGGTCCAGGACCTGACGCGGACCGGTCACTGGCACAGCCTGGCCCAGGCCGCCGCGGCCGAGGCGCGCCGGCAGGTCGAGCGGTTGGGCGAGGAGAAGCCGGCCCTGCGTCAGCGCCTGACCGATGTCGCCACCCTGATCGGGAACACCCAAGGCGAAATCCAGGCCCTGACCCCGGCCGTGGAGGCGCTGCGCCAGGAGCTGGCGCTGACCGAGGCGACCCTGGCGGATTTGGAGGAGCGTGAAGCGGGCCTGCGCCGGCAACTCGCCACCTGCCGGCAGTTAGGGGAGCTTGAAGCCGAGATCGCGGCGGTAAGGGACGAGCTGGGTCTGCTGGCCGAGACCTTGCAGCGGGGCGACGACCCCGCCGAGGTCCTGACCAGGCTCGCCTCCCTGCGTGAGGTCGTGGTTGGCTACTACACGGCCTATCTTCAGGCCAGCCGGGACATCGCCGGCCAGCTTGCGGGGGGCGATGTAGCGGATGCGCCACCCGCGGAACCGGCCTCATCCACGGGACCCGCGCCATCCGCACTTCATGCGGCATCCGCAGCATCCATAGCATCCATAGCATCCTCAACAGCCGCGTCACCCGCCCCCGGGATTTTTGAAATCCCCAATCGGCTGCTGGCCCTGGATCGCGAGTTGAAGGCCATCGACCAGGTACTGGCAGACCAGTTGCGCTTACAGGATGCGGTCGATCGGGAGACCAAGGCGCGGGTCTGAGCGCCAGCGGCAGCCTTTCTACTCGTCCACTTTGTTGCAGTGATGCAAGGGTCCAGCCATTGACTCAGCTCCATGACACTCCAGACCGTGACGGGCTGCGCCTCTATGCGCAGGTACCCCGGACCCGCGCCCTGGGCCCTTTCCTCCGTTTCGCGCTCTGGGTACAGGGCTGTCACTTGCGCTGTCCCGGCTGCATGACCCTGGAGGCCTTACCGTTCGACGGTGGCCGACGCGTGTCCATCGAGTCCCTCGCCGCGGAGATCCTGGCGGTCGATGACATCGAGGGGCTCACCATCTCCGGCGGTGAGCCCTTCGCCCAAGCCGCGGGGCTGGCGGCATTGATGGGGCACCTGCGGAGCCGGCGCGACCTGGGGCTGATCCTCTACAGTGGCTATCGTCTCCGGGATCTCCAGCGGCAAGCGCGGCGGGATGCCGGGGTCGCGAGATTGCTGGCCGAGATCGACCTGTTGATCGATGGTCCCTACCACGCCGCGCGCAACGACGGGGCGCCCCTGCGGGGCTCTGCCAACCAGAAGGTCTGGCCCCTCACCGAGCGTTATCTGCCCGATCTCCAGGCCTATGGCCCGCAACGGTCACGGGAGGTGGAACTGCATATCGCCATCGGCGAACGCATGCTGGTCGGCATACCCAGCGCCCGCCAACTGGCGTGGTGGCAACAACCCGTTGCGGTAACTCAGATTCGGGCCCGGTCTCGGCAGAACTGCGCATGTACAACAGGTTGAGCCGGGAAAATTCCTTTAGTACCTTGATCTGCTTCCCGATTCGATTGCGGGCGGCAGGCCGAGTCCCTGAACTCGGCTGCCCACCCGCAGTGGAGACTACTCAGCCGGCGGAGCCGAAGGCCACCTCACAGACGGCATTGACCAGTTGGGCGTTAGCGGCGGTCTGGGGATCCTGGCCGTTGAGGAGGCCCTGTTTGCAGTTGATCGCGCCTTACAGGGTCGCGCCGCCGGACAAGGTGCAAGAGAAGCTGGCGCCCTGGGTCCCGACCGCATCGACGGAGGCGTATTTGAGCTGGTATTGGGTCTCAGGCACGACGATAACCGTCGATTGCTGGGCGGCGGCAATGTTCACCAGTTCGGCGATAGCCACCCCGGTCGCCAGACCGGCGGGGGAGGAGCAAACTATGGTGTTTTCATCTGTCATACAGATACCTACTGCTATTGGGAATAAGAAATGCCGCTGCTTCAGAAGTTGCTTTTGTCTGGATAAGACTCGAAACCCTTGTAACACGTCCGCGGTAATATTTGCCTGGAATGATATTGTTTTACTGGCGGATTCGCTGGAGGTCAAGGTTCACTTATGGGTACAAGGACTTAGCCCGGATTATTCAAGAAAAGGGGCGAAACTCGTTCAACCAATTGATATAATTGGT
>JADHED010002266.1_pt1 | contig 13711 bp, 11 predicted proteins | sample 8952041 | NCBI WGS metagenome assembly JADHED01 (sample SAMN16124423, study PRJNA663239) | bioreactor sludge metagenome | isolation source: sludge (control) | place: India:Bengaluru | collected 2018-09-08
CCTCGAATACAAAGGCTGGATCGATGACGAGCAGCTCACCTGGCTGAAAAGCGATCTCGAAAAGACGGGCAAACAAACGCCCATCGTCCTCGTCACCCACATCCCATTTTACAGCGTCTGGGATCAGGTGATTCTCGGCCCGAAAATCAAGATCGGTGGCAAGGCGCTGGTTGGGAATGTCTTCGAGTTCCGCAAGATGCTGACCCCATACAACATCAAGCTAGTGATCAGCGGCCATGGTCACATCTCCGAGCGCATCCAGTTTGATAAAGTGACCTACCTGCAAGGCGGCGCCGTCTGCGGCATGTGGTGGAAAGGCCCCGTCCATGGCAATCCCGAAGGCTTCCTCCAGATCACCTGCCACCCCGACGGACGCTTCGAAGATCGCTATCACAGCTACGGCTGGAAAGCGTGATGCCATGGCACAGGGAGGCGCTTGCGCGGTCCTCCCTGGTCCTGATTTTTCTTCAGACCGCAGAACCTGATTCGGCGGCTTTGGCTTCAGCGGCTTTCCGCTGTTCTTCTGCCAGCAGGGCGGCTTTCTCAGCGGCGAGTGTGGCGATGGATGCCGCCATGCGGGCCTTTTGCTTGGCTTCCTGTTCCGCCTGGGCCTGGAGTCGCAGAGCTTCCCGCCGCGCTTTGGCTTCTTCGGCTGCCTGATTTGCCTTTTGGCGCTCAGCGTCTTGGATCGCCTTGGCAGCGGCGAGTTCAGCGGCGCGTTTTTCTTTTTCGATCCGGGCGGCTTCTTTTTCAGCGAGTTGCTTGGCCTTCAGCGCAGCGGCAGCGGCTTTGATGGCTTCCACTTCGAGCAATGCCTGTGCCTTGGCTGCGGCGGCGGCTTCTTTGGCGGCCTCTTTTTCTGCCAGTTCCTGCGCCTTGGCAGCTGCGCGTTCGGCCAGAGCCTGAGCTTTGGCAGCGGCTTTCTCGGCATCCGCCTTTTCTTTGGCAAGTCGGGCGGCTTCTTTGTCGGCGAGCGCTTGGGCTTTGGCTTCAGCGGCGGCAGCTTTGGCGGCTTCTTTTTCAGCGAGAGCTTGAGCTTTGGCCGCAGCCTTTTCGGCATCTGCCTGTTCTTTGGCGAGACGTGCTGCTTCTTTGTCGGCGAGCGCTTGGGCCTTGGCTTCGGCGGCGGCGATCTTGGCGGCTTCCTTGTCAGCGAGAGCTTGAGCTTTGGCCGCAGCTTTCTCGGCGTCAGCCTGTTCCTTGGCGAGACGCGCCGCTTCTTTTTCAGCGATTGCTTTGGCCTTAGCTTCAGCGGCAGCGGCTTTGGCAGCCTCCTTGTCAGCGATTGCCTGGGCTTTGGCAGCGGCTTTCTCGGCATCAGCCTGTTCCTTGGCAAGGCGTGCCGCCTCTTTTTCTGCCAAAGCCTGGGCTTTGGCCTCGGCTGCAGCGATTCTGGCGGCTTCTTTTTCGGCGAGTGCCTGAGCTTTGGCTTCAGCAGCGGCGGCTTTGGCAGCCTCTTTCTCAGCGATGGCCTGGGCCTTGGCGGCTTCTTTCTCAGCGGCGGCCTGTTCTCTGGCGAGCAGGGCGGCAGCTTTCGCGGCGAGATCTGCACTGACTTTCGCCTCCATGGCGGTCGTGAGTTGGGTGGCGTAGTCGAGCAACTGCTGACCGAGGGCGCTGGCGGTCTCACTCAGAGCGGGCACGGCTTCAGGAAGCACGTGGGGCTGGATCTCGATCGACTGGAGTTTTTTGGCGGTGTCTGCCAGGAGGGTGAGGAATTTAGGGTCGAGCTTGGTGGTCATTTCGGTGGGTCGGAAAAGCGGCGGGCATGAATGGACACAGATCACCTCCTGTAAAGCATATCCGAGATCAAAGCCCGGCTGTCGTGACCGTCTCTTCGTATCTTTGCGTTGCCCTCCCACGCAGCCGCGCCATTGCTCAGCATTGCCGACATGTCCCCCGCTGAACGCATCTCCCATCTCCGCCAAGCTTTTCCCGAGGAAGGCCTGTTTCGTGACAAGGAGTGGGTGCTGTCACCCGAGGCCTTTGCGCTGGATGCCGACACCGTCGCACTCATCGACTCACTGGGGCCTGCTTTGCGCGCCTTTCAGCGTGCCTGCAACCGCCTCTACTTCGAGAGCCTGGAGAAACCCGAAATCGCCTGGGTGGCGGAACTCCTGGATCAGGGCAAGCCGGAGCGCGTGATTGCGCTGGGCCGCAACACGCGTTGGCGCGATGACCTGCCCGGCGTCCTACGACCCGACCTCGTGCTGACGGAAGACGGCGTCTGCATCTCTGAACTGGATTCCTTGCCAGGCGGCATCGGTTTGACCGGCTGGCTGAATGAAACCTACGCCGCCATGGGGCAGGCCGTGATCGGTGGTGCGGATGGCATGGTCGAGGGATTTGCCTCTGCCTTCCCTCATGAAGACCTCCTCATCTCCCGCGAGTCTGGGGACTACCAGCCGGAGATGGAATGGCTCATCCAAAAGCTCAATGCACGCTCCCAGGGTCAGACTCGCAGTGTGATGAACCCGTGGAATCTCACACCCACGGAGATCATCGGCTCCAGCATCTATCGCTTCTTTGAGCTCTTCGATCTCGCGAATGTGGAGCTGTCTGATGAGATGCTGAGAATGGCGCAGGATGGAGAGATCACCTTTACCCCGCCGCTGAAAGCCTTCCTCGAAGAAAAGCTCTGGCTTGTCCTCTTCTGGTCGCCGCCGCTTCAGGACTTCTGGCACTCTGTCTTGAGCTCTGATCATCTCAGCCTCTTACAGCGCTGCATCCCCAAGGGTTGGGTCGTCGATCCGGCACCCATTCCTCCCTTCGCGGTTTATCCAGGGTTGAATATCCAATCCTGGCAGGAGGCCAAGCGATTCGGTGGCAAGCAGCGTGAACTCGTGCTGAAGATCAGCGGCTTCTCCGAAGTCGGTTGGGGCTCACGCAGTGTCTCCATCGGCCATGATCTCTCCCAGGAACAGTGGGCGGCAGCGCTGGATGAAGCGCTCGCCAGTTTCCCGACGAACCCTTTTGTCATGCAGCGCTTCCACCGTGCAAAGGTGGTGCAGCATCCCGCCTGGAATGAAGAGCAGCAGGGCACCACCTTGATGAAGTCCCGCGTTCGTCTCTGCCCATATTACTTCGTGCCAAAAGACACGGAGCAAACCCAACTCGGCGGTGTGCTCGCCACCGTCTGTCCCGCCGATAAAAAGATCCTCCACGGCATGAGTGACGCCATGATGCTGCCGTGTGTGGCGGCGTAAATCTTGTCGTCATCCATGCTGGGAAGCGCGTCTTTCACGCGCGTCTCGTTACTTCGCCTTTGGTGCTGGCTTTGGCTTTTCAGGCAGGCCCTGGCCGGGCTTGAGATCCAGGTTTGCCACCATGTCAGCCTCCGTCACGGCAGACTCCACACCGGTGGCTGGCACATCGAGATGCGCGGTCCAAAGGATGGCGTTGAGCACGAGTTTGCGCTGCTCGTTGTTCGACCAGCCCTTGTGGTAGTGACCACCTGTGAAACCAAAACCACGGCCACCGCCTTCACGCTCAGCGGCCCAGGCAACGTGTTGTTTCTCCTTGTTCTTTACGGACTCACGCACGGCAGGATTCCCACTGTGATGACCATCCGGGCGACTCATTGTCGAGTCGGGAGCCACATCGCTGAGGATTGGTGTCACGCCTTGCAGGCCCTGGCGGAAGCGCATGTAGAAGTACCATTCGTCATTCGTGCCGAAAGGCTTCACCCCGCTGGAGATCGGGTGTGCAGGGAACTCCTTGAAGTTCGCATCCCAATGGGGATTCACACTCCAGTTGATCTCAAAGCAGCCGCCCATCCAGTCGATGAATTCCTTGTTTCCCTTCTCGATCGTCGGTTCCACGGCATAATGCAGAGTCAGGAAACCGCAGCCGCGCTTCATCTCCTTGTCCAATTGCGCCAGCCGATCTTCTTGGAGTGCTGGATGCCCGCCGCCGCCGTCGGAGTAGATCACCACTGTGGCCGCTTTGGAAAGCTCGTCCTGAGATGGCCATTCGCCATTCAGATGATGTTTGATCTCCACCTGATCTGCCGCGCCCTGCTCCAGACACTTCTTCAGGAGCTGGATGCCCGCGTTGTGCTCATGCTGGCCGGGGCCATGCGAGGGCTTGCCGGCGATCATGACGATGAGTTTTTTATCAGCGGCGGAAAGCGTGCCGAGAAAAGCGAGAGCGAGCGTGAGAAGGAGAGGCTTCATGGTTGGAGGAAGGTGACAACGCATTGCCAAACTTTTTGCTATCAATCAACCGTCACCTCCATGGAACTTCAAAGAAGGATGGTCACGGATTTGCTTGCCTGTTATGATGAGGCATCTCATGAAAGCACTTTTTTACGCCAGCCTGGGGTTTGCCTGGGCAGCACTCGCGCTCGACACGAACTCCAATCTACAGAGTGACATCTGGGAGATCCAATACGGCGCGCTGAATCTGCCATCCTCGGGCGATGCGGACGGAGATGGTTTCTCCAATGCCCTCGAAAGCATCGCTGGAACGAATCCGTTCGATCCTCAGTCGTATCCGAAGACGCAACTGGTGCCTAGTTTGGCGGGTGAGGTGCAGATGCAGTGGTCGAGCGAGGCGGGGAAGATTTACGGCATTTATGGCAGCCCAGATTTGAATCAGGCAAACTTTACCCTGCTAGGTACAGTTATGGGTGATGGCACGTCCATCCTCGAATCCCTGACCACGAATGGGCAGAACCGCTGGTTCTTCAAACTAGATGCGCTGGATGTGGATAGCGATGGAGACGGCCTGACGAACTGGGAGGAAATCAAAATTGGTTTCAATCCCTTTCTCAATCGCACGGATCGCAACGACAGCGCTGCGGATCTGGCACGAGTGCAAACCACGCTCAACGCAGCCAGCACGATCACGGTCGGTTTGGTCGATGGTGACTTGCGTGAAGACTGGCCGGACAAAGGCGTCATCGCTATCCGTCGTAGTGGTGGGCTGAAGCCGCTCACCATCAATGTCACCTTCACGGGCACTGCCGCACGCGACACGGATTACACCACGAACAATGTCGGCACGCAGGTCTATCTGCCATTCGGTGCGCGCGAGACCTGGGTGGAGCTGTCGCCGATCTTGGATGCGAATGTGGAGGGCGTGGAAAACATCACCGTCACGGTCACGACTGGCGCGGGGTATTCACTGGGCAGCATCACCAGCGCCTCAGCGACTCTGGGAGATGCCTCGACATTGCCTTCCACCAAAGCTGCGGCGCGATTCCTCATCCAGGCTGCCTTTGGCCCAGATCAGGACAGCGCGGCGGATGCAGACATCACGCCGGAGAATGTCGAGACGCTCATGGGCATGACCTTTGAAGCCTGGATCGATGATCAGTTCACGCGCCCCATCGGTTACATCCAGCCTTATGTCACATGGGCGCTGCAGTACGCCAATGCCATGGAGCTTTACGGCAACTACAAGGAGCACTCCTGGTGGTCGAGGGCGATGGGGACACCAAAGCTCAGGCCTGATAGTCCCACTGATCAATTGCCTGATCCGCTGCGCCAGCGCGTGGCCTTTGCCCTGAGTGAGATCCTGGTCACCTCAGATCGGCCAGAGACACTGGCAGTCGATTACGAGGGCATGGCGAACTACTACGACATCTTTGAAGAGCATGCTTTTGGCAACTACCTCGACATCCTCAAGAAGGTGGCCATGCACCCGGTGATGGGTGTGTACCTCAGCCATCTCGGTAACCAAAAGGCCAATCCAGCGCTGAAGATCCACCCGGATGAAAACTTTGCCCGAGAGATCATGCAGCTCTTCACCATCGGCCTGTGGGAGCTGAATACTGATGGCACGCGCAAGACTCATCCGGTCGGGCATCCCAACGCAGGGCAGCCGATCCCCACTTATTCAAACGCAGACATCACCGAGCTGGCTCGTGTGTTCACTGGGTTGACGTGGTATGACAGCCTGGCCTTTAACCCGAACAACCTGATCAACGGGGATCGTCTGCATCCGATGAAGATCTATGACGCCTATCACGACTGTGAGGCAAAGACCCTGCTCGGCGGACTTTCCATCCCAGCCCGCACACCTAGCGCGGGCAGCCTCGGCACTTCTGGCACGGCGGACATCAATGATGCGGTCACGAACCTTTTCAATCATCCGAATGTCGGTCCCTTCATCGGCAAGCTGCTGATCCAGCGCTTCGTCACCTCCAACCCCAGCCACGACTACATCGGTCGAGTCGCTGCGAAGTTTAACAACAATGGCAGTGGCGTGCGTGGTGATCTGAAAGCTGTCATCAAAGCCATCCTGCTGGACCCTGAGGCACGTGATCCGGTCATGATGGATGTGCCAACCTTTGGCAAATTGCGCGAGCCCTTCCTGCGTGTCGTGAATCTCGCCCGAGCCTTCAATGCTGCCTCCACCTCCGGCTTTTACCCGCTGGACCAGTTCTATATCGATCACCTTCAGGACCCGCAGAATTCACCCAGCGTCTTTAATTTCTTCCTTCCTGGACACAGCCCACCTGGACCAGTCACGCAGATGGGTTTGGTCGCACCCGAGTTCCAGATTCTGAATGCCAGCTCCGCCATCACTGGCGCGAACTATTTCTTCAACGCCATTGGTGATAACAGCCTGCATCGCTGGGGCAGCGGGACTGCTGCCTACAATGTGAGGCTCAATCTCGATCCAGAACTCAGCCTCATCGTCCCCACTGGTGCGATCAATCAAGACGAGCCAAGTGTGGTTGCGCTGATGGATCTCGATGCCCACATCCGCCGCCTCGATCTGGTCCTCCTGGGCGGCAGCATGACGCCGCGCTTTTTTCAAACCCTCCGCGAGTCGGTGGACCGCATCAAACCTCCTGACTACAACTGGCAATGGCACCGCGAGAGGCTCCGCCAGCTCATCACCGCCATCGTCACCTCTGCTGAGTTCAATGTGATGCGGTGAAGTCCTCATTTCGGCACCAAACGCTCATGACTGCTCTTCTTCGTGAATCAATGGTCTGCTTTCGTGGCGCACTTGCAGGACGCTCATCACTTGCAGTGTCGCATCAATCGCAAATAGCACGCGCCAGCCTGGCTTGCCTTTCCATGGACGGAAAAGCATGCGGCGAATCTGAATCTCTGGATGCCATTTGCCGTTTTCGGCAGCTAGTCCATGGCGCTCAGGGTGCTGGCGAAGCTCTTCCAACGCCTTGTCCAATTCGCGTGTCCAGCGATTCGCTAAAGGCTCTCCATCATCTATCTCCGACTCATACCAAAGGCGCTGATCGCGGATATTCTTCCCAGCGGCTGGAGAAATGGTCAGTGCATAGCTCATCCCACGGCTCCGACTTCGGCATCCTCACGATAAAGGTCATCGAAAAAATCGCGTGCTGGAGTGCCGCGCTCACCTTTCGCATAGGCCTCAATCGCCTCCTTCAGTTCGCCTTCCATCCGCTTTTCATACGCCTCCCAGTCCATGCTTTGCAAGGCGTGGATGGCAGCCTCCTCCGGCAGTCCGCGCGGGCTGATCTGATAAGGAGTGATTTCTTCACGAACGACCGAATCCATGACAGCAGCCTAGCATGACGCGCCCCTTTTCCGCAAACAGCAATTCCCGCCAATCATCCTACCCATGATCACCTTTTCTTCCAATCGCCGCCAGTTCCTGGGACAGGTAAGCTGTGCCGCTGTCAGTTCCATTCCGGTGCTGAATACCCTGCTGAATCTCTCCATCACGGAGAAGCTCTCTGCCGTCACCGCACCTGCGAATGGCGAGTATCGCGCCCTCGTCTGCCTCTTTCTCTCCGGTGGCAATGACAGCTTTAACATGCTTGTCCCGCGTGAAGCCTCCGCCTATGCACAGTATCAGAGCTCGCGTTCGAATCTCGCGCTCGCCCCGGCGTCACTCATCGACATCCATCCCACCGGACTACCAAACTTTGCCGTTCATTCGGGAATGCCCGCTGTGGCGAGTTTGTTTGAGGCGGGTGATGCTGCCTTTGTGGCGAATGTCGGCACGCTCATTGAGCGAGTGCAGAACCGCACGCAGGTGAACACGCTCGCAAAGCAGCTTCCTCTCGGCCTGTTTTCCCATTCCGATCAGATCGAGCAATGGCAGACAAGCCTGCCGCATCAGCGATCCGGCATCGGCTGGGCAGGACGTGCGGCGGATCTGCTCCATGAGTTGAATGCCAACAAATCCGTGCCCATGAACGTCTCGCTGGATGGCGGCAATGTCTGGCAGACAGGCAACAACGTGGCCGAGTATGCCATCACCACGGACGGTGCTGTCGGCCTGCAAAACTATGAGTTCGGCTGGCAGCAATTCGATACTGGTAGTCAGGCCTTTAGCCAAGGGGTGGACAGTCAACTCGCTCAGCAATACTCGAACGTGCTCATGCAGACCTTCAACTCGCGAAAGAAGGCCGCGCTGGATGCCTACAATGCCTTTGCCACGGCCACATCTGCTGATCTTCCTGGAGGAGTGACTTTCCCGAGCACCTACATCGGCTCACGATTGCAGATGATCGCCAAAGCCATCCAAGGTCATGCGCATGCTGCTCTCGGTGCGGTGCGTCAGACATTCTTCATCAACTGGGGCGGCTGGGATCACCACAGCGGCGTGCTCAATTATCAGGGGCAGATGCTGCCGGAGGTCAGCGCTGCCATCGGTGCCTTTTTCAGTGCTCTCACCACGATGGGGATGCAGAACAATGTCACCCTCTTCACCGCCTCTGACTTTGGCCGCACGCTGACCAGCAACGGTCAGGGCAGTGATCACGCCTGGGGTGGCAATCAACTCGTTGTCGGCGGCAGTGTGAATGGCAAAAAGATCTACGGCCAGTATCCGAGTCTCGCGCTCAATCCTGATGTCGGCAGTGAACTCAACCCGCTGGATCTCGGTAGTGGCCGCCTCATCCCAACCACGAGTTGCGATGAATACTTCGCCGAGCTGGCCCTATGGCTCGGCGTTTCGCCCACGGATCTCCCGCTCGTGTTTCCCAACATCGGCGAGTTTTACAGCCCAGGCGGTGCTTCACCACCGCTGGGCTTCATGGCGTGACGTGTTTCAAAGCAGCGCGACCTGAACGTAAAAACTAACGAGTGGGAACTGATGAGCCGACGATTCGAATTTGTTGTGCTCGCACACTGGAACCTCTTAGCAGCTTTGCCAGAGCCTCAGGTGTGGTTAATCGGAGCCTTGGGGGCGATGACCAGCTTTTGGGGTGCCCGTGAGCAGCCTCTGGGGTGGTCGTTGGGTGCCCAGGGTGTGGTCACTCGAAGCTACACCCTCCGCAGCGCGTTGATCAGCTCATTGATCTTCAGGCGCATCGTCTCCATGTCCGCCAATGTCGGTGGATCATTGTTAAAAGCTGTGTCCAGCGTCTCCACGCTGTTGGTGTTGCTGCTGGTCCCACTGATCGCCGTATCCAGGGCTTGCTGGCTCACTTCACCCTGCGGCCCAGGCGGGCCTTGGGCACCGTCACTGCCAGCGGGGCCTTGAGGTCCGGCAGGTCCACCGGGGTCTCCCTGCGGGCCTTGCGGTCCCGTGGAGCCACTGGGTCCCTCAGGGCCGGGCGGGCCAGCCGGTCCAGTGGCTCCCTGCGGTCCTTCAGGACCCGCTGGCCCTTGAGGTCCGACCGGGATGGCGTCGATGAGGTCTTTGAGGCCTTGGAACTGGCCGCGAAACATGGCTGAGGTGGCCTCCGCATTCGTGGCTGGGATGTTTGGATCGTATGGCATGGCTCGACGCTGGCTGTAAATGGATAAAAATGGCAGCAGGGGTGGTTGTCATAGGCAGTGAGAGGTCACGGTTTCTCTGATGGTGTCCGTGATACCACTCACCTGCTGCCAAAGGGTTTAGCCGCCGAAGACGATGCTCACGATGTCACTCGCGGGCCCTACTTCTTCATCGTCGATCATGCCCCGCAGTTGGTACTCGCGCGTCTCCGGCGTGGCGGGGTTGGCTAGCGGATTGGTGTCGTAATAAGGTGAGAAGGCGTCCGTGCCCAGTCGTGTCCAGCCAGCAGAGCCACGCAGGCGGCAATACACAGCCACGGCATCAAAGCCGCCTTTGGTGAAGTCCACACGGATCTTTGGCCCCTCAAGGCTGAGCTTGACCTTTAGGTTATGGGTCTCTGGGTCGAAGCCGCTAGCCGCGCCTTTAAGTTTCAGCGCGCCCTCACTGCCGGAGGCAGGGAACAGAGGCAGCGTTTTCCAGTGGCGGATCGCCGCGCGGACAGCTTGCTCAATGTCAGGCATTCCATTTTTCTCCGACACGCGTGCCGCCGCTAGCGCGGACTCCGCATCATCGGTCGCATTTAGCAGCGCCAGCGCACTTGTCGCCAGTGCCTTAGCCGCCGTCACCTCTGCCGGTGGCAGCCCAAATTTGGGTGCCTCCTCATCCAACTTGGCATTCAGATTCTGCCACCAGCCCTTATTTTCGGAACGTTTTCTGGGTAAGAAGTCCATAGCTTTGATTCCTTTGGGTTTCCTTGGCGGCAGAGCCACCGGTATGGGGGATGAAACGGTACGAAGTTGGTCCAGGTGATGTCCTGCATCGAGGTGCCAACCCTCATCAAGCCTGATGATTTCATCTGCCATACGAGTGAATTTCTGACGCGCTCACGGTTAATGGTTGTTTAACCGACGCCGTTGTCTCAACTAAGCGGTAAAATGGCAAGATTAATTTTTGGTAAACATGATCACCACGTCAGCTGCCCCGCATAAAACACGCCGCGCACGCGTCTTGGGGTGATTTTCCGCCCTTGGATCTTAAGTGCAGCGCTGAATATCTCGAATTCGAGACCATGGAACCTGGGTTCCGTGCCGCCGAACTTGAATTCCACGCCACGGAGTTGGAGTTCCAGTCTGTGGAACTGGAGTTCGGGCAGACGGAGCCTTGGGTCCATGGCATGGAACTCGAATTCCACGCCATGGAATCCGGATTCTATGGGACGGAACTCGGTCCTACGGGGAGGAATTTGAATTCTGTGCGCTTGAATCTAGATTCCACGCGACCGAACCTGGGCTCCACGCTGTGGAACTCGGGTTCGACGGGACGGGGAAATGGCTTTTTAGCCCGGTTTCAGGGGGTGCAACCTTCAGCGGAGGGTATTCCCAGATGGTCAGTGGGTTCTGGCGGGTGGTGCAAGCTGTTGAAAATCAATCGCTTCGGGTAAGCGGTGGATCGTGGCTGCTCTGTTGGGCGATTTTTGTGCTTGGCTTTTCAGCGGCACGCCTTTAAAACCTGCGCAGTCGTTGCCGTGAACAGCGACTCTTTTTTTTTGCATGTAACCCGACTTTCCTGACATCAACCAATTTGCGTGTCGCCTGCCAAGGTGACTGGGCTCCTCTGAAAATCCGCGAAATTTTTTGCCCAATTCGACAACGCTATGGGAAGCGCGCCCGACTGGGGCGCAGCTTGCTCTGCGCCTTGTCGAAGGGCGCTTCGCGGTGCCTCAGAGGAGGGTGCGACAGGTTGCGCCCTCTCTATTTCAGAGATGCTCATGATGTCAGGAGGTCTCTCTCTGAAAATTCACGATGAAAATACTCCGATCCTCTGGGTCCATTTTAAGGTGTGGACTCTTGGCTGCCGCTGTGACGGCGGCGCTGTCTTCTCCCGCTCAAACCACGGAGCCTGTGGTGCTCGGCCGATATGTGATGGTGGAGGCTGATCATAAGATCATCTTTGAGCGGATCGTGCCGCCTGCGGCGATGACTGATGCGGGCACGCTGCCTGCGAATGCGGGTGGTGCTTCTGGGCCAGTGCTGCCGCGTCGGCTGCTTTCGCTTTCATGCTCGGTTTTTAACCATGAGTTCACTGAGCTACGCTGGTGGGATGCGGTAGGCGGGGAGTATGTGGTCTGGAGTAGCATCGACTTCACGCCGTTCATGGGCCGCAGCACGGGCGGCTTTGTGCTGGGTGGGGTGCGCTATGAGCTTTTTATGGGCTTGGGGCAGGTGCCTGCGGTGTCGGCAGCGGGGCCTTTGAGTCTGTTTCGTGGCATTGTTCCGCCGACGGGGCCGGGGTCATGGTATGCGGTCGTGCGTCAGCCTGAGGTGGTGCCGGAGGGCGCGTTTGCTGGGGTGAATGCGCTGCATGTTTATTATGATGCGAATCAGGCGGTGATCCTGGCCGACCATGCGCAGGTGAAGGCGGCGAATGCGGCACGCGAGGCGCAGGAGGCGGCTCTGCCACGGGTGAAGCGGGATACGCTGATCCGCTTTTGGCCGGTGCAGAGTGTGCTGCATGGGGCGGCGGTTCAGGGAACTTCTAACGGAGGGGGGAACTGAGCGATGAGGCTTTTCTTTTCCAATGGCTGGCTCTGTGTGCTGTGGGCTTTGCTTCTATCAGACGTGCGTGTGGGCATGGCGCAGTCGGCGGCGGAGCTGAACGAGGGACTGCGAGTGGTGCCGGGTGCGTTGCCGGGGGAGATGGTGCTGCGCTGGTATGGGCAGCCTGGGCGCAGCTACTTTGTGCAGACGTCTGACTCGCTGATGCCGGACTCGTGGCACTATGTGCCGGTGATCGAGAGCGGGACGGCGGCGCTGCTGCAATGGGGTTTTGAGAGCACGGCGGAGCGGGCCTTTATGCGCCTGCGCTACACGGACGCTGCCTACTCTGGGCCGGTGGGGGAGGCGGATTTTGATGGGGACAGTCTGAGCAATAATACGGAGCTGGGGGTGACGCTGACAGATCCGCTGGAGGGTGATGTGGATGGGGATGGGCTCAATGACGCGCAGGAGATCAATCTGGGCACGGACCCGGCAGAGGCGGACTCAGACGGGGATGGGGCGAACGATGGCGAGGAGGCGCAGTCGGGCAGTGACCCAACCGATGGGGACTCCATGCTGAACCCAGAGGCGGCGATCAGAATCGACCGCTGGAGCGCCTATCAGTATGACTACTGGAGCACCCAGAATCTGCATCATCAGCCGCCTACAACAACCTGGGTGATCGACCGGAACACCCTCATCCAGGGAGTTTACTGGTATGTTAATGTGCAGACTTTTTCCACGACGCGTGACGCGATCAGCGTCTGGCCCTACACCTATCCACAAGTTTGGCGGCCTGGATCCACCCTGACCTTGAAGCACATGAGTGGGCCTTACTCGGCGCACTCGGACCGCTACCACCACAGTGACGAGGACAGCGAAGACCAACATTGGAACGCCAATGCAAGCCGGATGCAGCTGCGCACGACCGTGCCGCTGGAGGAGGACTACACCTTTGAATATGATGTCTATCGTCAGAGCCGGGTGAGCATGTCTGGCGCAAATTTTGAGCAGGTGTTTGTGGCCCGTCACTCCGTGACACTGCCGAAGGGTGCCACGCAAAGCCCGATCGTGGACAATGAGTGCGCGCCCTTTCTCGGGCTGGAGCAGTCACTGGTGACGAAGCTGGTGCCAGATGTGCAGCCGCAACGCATCAGCTTCAGCGGCGACGGCTACCTGCCACTCAAGAGTGACGATGGGTCGAAGACATACAAAGCGCCGCACTGGCATGATAAAAACGGAGACATGAGCATCTCCCGCTTCTTTCCGAAATTTGAGCATAACAAACCGGTGGGATACGTGCAGGGAACACGCATGAAGTTAGGGGCCAAGTTCCGCGTGCGTGGTGTGTATCTCTGGAGTGGCATCTATGTGCGGGCGACGCTGCCCGGCGGGGTGAAACTACCGCAGACATGGTGCTCTCTAAGCGCGGACGAATACATCACCCTGGACCCGACCGAGGTGGATGCGGACCTGCCGGAGAACATCGCCTTTTACAATGCGGA
>JADHED010002267.1_pt1 | contig 13706 bp, 13 predicted proteins | sample 8952041 | NCBI WGS metagenome assembly JADHED01 (sample SAMN16124423, study PRJNA663239) | bioreactor sludge metagenome | isolation source: sludge (control) | place: India:Bengaluru | collected 2018-09-08
GGTAGCGGCGTCATATCCATACCTTGAGAACACGGCGGTTCCAGCTTTTAAGAGTTTTTCTTCTGTGATCGATCGGTCCCTTTTTGGGTGGGTCGATGTCTTATCTTGAGGCGCTTTGCCTGCCTGAGGTTTTGCTTTGGTACCCATTTCCTACCTTCCTAAGTCCATGATTTGCATGCGTTATTCCAGTATGTCTAAAAACTATACTTTTGCAATTAAACAATTACTTGATAAATCGGAAAATTCCGCCGATACTCAATCATGTAAGTAAACAATTACATAAATAACGGTGGTTAGCAATGGGAAATGTAATAGAAAAAACAATCAAAAAAGTGGGAACGTCAATGTTGGTTTTCGCCTTAGCTCTGGTCCCGACGAAGGGAGCTTACGCTCAAGGTGCACGCATGACGGTAGATGAGTTTTTAAATCAGGTTCGTAAAGGCCATCAGGGCTTTCAGGCTAGTGAAAAGACAATTGAGGCGAGCGAGCAACGAGCCGAAGAGTCAAAACTCTCAACACGCCCATCATTATTAGGCACTGCTCAGTATTTAAATGATAAACGTGAGACAGGCTCGCCTCTGCAAGGTGACGAGATGACGTCAACCTCTTATTCGCTAGGTTTAAAGCAAGTTACGGATTTTGGTTTAGAGGCTAAGCTTCTATATAATCATGTAAACATGGCATTGCCGGGCGCAAACACAGCATTCGTGCCTTTAACAAATTACTACACATCTGGTCCAGTTGTTGAGTTAACTCAATCACTAGGACGTAACTGGTTAGGTGCAGAAACGCGTGCAGCTCAAGATGTGATTTCGTCGCAAGTGAGCGCGAGTAAATTTGGTGAGTCGTATAAGCAAAAACAATTTCTAGCCCAGGCAGAAAGTGCATGCTTGTGGACTATACAAATCAGTTGCTTGATGAGGGTAAGAGCATGGCCGATGCTGTGATTCAAGCCGGCCGCGTCCGTTTGCGTCCGATCTTAATGACGACGTTGGCATTGATTGCTGGTATGTTGCCGATTGCAATAGGTTTGAATGAGGCTTCTAAGCAAAGAACAGCAATGGGTGTCGCCGTAATTGGTGGACTAATTTCGTCGACACTTTTAACTTTAGTTGTGGTTCCGGCTGCATTTTCCTATATCGAGCGTTTCCGTCGCTGGAGTTTAAAGAAGGCCCATAAACTAGCTGGCATTGAAAAACTAATGAAGCAAGTAGAAGCCGCAGAACTAAAGGCAAAAACAGTAACCATCGAAAAGGAAGGATTTAGTGAAATCTCAAAATAATGAAGCAGTGATTCCTAAAGATGTTAATGTAGATTCTCGAAAAAAACTTATCGATACTGCAGTGGAGCTTTTCTCAAAGAAAGGCTTCCACGCCGTTTCTGTTCGGGAAATTTGCAATCAGGCCAAACTAAATATTAGTCTAATTTCGTATTACTTTTCGGGCAAAGAAGGGCTTCTGGTGGCGGCTCTAGAAGAGTTAACAAAAGGTCAGTTTGAACGGGTCGAAGTACTGTTGGGTAAATTTGAATCTCGTCAATATTTCGAGGTTCGACTTAAAGATTTTTTAAATGGAACTGTAAAGTTATATTTGGATAATCCGTTATTGATTCGTCTTTTTCTGGAAGAGCTAGAGAAACAACAAGAAGGTGCTGAGCGTGTTTTTTCGCAAACATTTTTTAAAACTTGGGAAATGTTCACTCAATTTATAAAAAAGGGGCGCGATGCTGGCTATCTTCGCAGCTCGACGGAAAATGACCGAATCATTGCAATTCAGGTTTTATCTCCATTCTTGGGTTTGATGAGAACATCAGTGAGCTCAAAAAAGTTTTATCAAATTACGTTAGCTGATAAAGAATTTCGTGATACTCTAATAGAGCAAATTTTATTCGCAGTTTTAGAAAAAGGTTCTTAAAATAGGGGAACCGATAGCATGACATGCTGCTCTCTGATAAAATTCTGTACTTTTTGTTTTATATAAAAGTAAATTATGTAAATCATGCGTTTAGCGATGCGGTTTGTTCTACCACTATTTGTCATGTTTGGCCTTATCACTTATGGTGTGCTACCTTTGGTAGATTCGTTAGCATTTAAGTGGTTCACTCGCGATCTGGATATTCGGACAAAACTAATTGCGAACACGATGCAGGACACGCTAATCGAATTAGAAAATCGGCCTTTGCGTGTGCAACAATTATTGAATCGTGCCATTCAAGATGAGCGGCTTTCTGCCATTGGATTCTGCAACAAGGACGACATCTTAATTCATAAATCGGGAACATTCCCAGACGGCGTTAGCTGTCGCGATTCTGCCGCGCATGAAGATGTATCCAACAAAATTGTAAATTTATCTCAAGGGCCAATTCATTTAGCCTTTTACCCGATTGATGATGGAACACGGCGAATTGGGCAACTGGCTCTAGTACATGACTTAAAGTTTGTAGAGCGCCGCAGTTCGTTTATTAAAGAATACATCTTGTATTTTTTTGTGGGTCTTTTGATTCTGATTTCTTTAATTACAGTCTTGATTGCCCAGTTAAGTTTTCGCGGCTGGATGAAAGGTATTCGTGCAATGATCCGGAATGAACGAGATACCAATCGGTCGATAATGTCAGATGATCTACGGCCGATTGAAAATGATTTAAAAAGACTTATTCGTGATTTGGAAGATGATCGGCGAACTCGCGACGAGGGGCAAGTCAGTTGGACTCCGTGGACCTTAAAAGAAATTCTTCATCGCGAACTCAAGGGTGACGAAGTATTGACGGTATCTAATCGTGAACCTTATCAGCATATCTTTAGAGGTCTAGAAATTGATATTCAGTTTCCCGCTAGTGGATTGGTAACTGCATTGGAACCTGTAATGCGTGCCTGTTCCGGCACTTGGATTGCGCATGGCGGGAGTGATGGTGATTTGGCGGCTGTTGATGAATATGATCGCGTGCGCGTGCCACCGGAAGACCCAAGCTATCAATTACGACGGGTATGGCTCACTCAAGAAGAAGAAAATGGTTACTATTACGGATTTTCTAACGAAGGAATTTGGCCGCTATGTCATATTGCTCACGTTCGGCCGATATTCCGTTCTAGCGATTGGGCACAGTATGTAGCTGTAAACGAAAAGTTCGCCGATGCCGTAGTTCAGGAAGCCAAGACGGACGATCCTGTTGTGCTGGTGCAAGATTATCATTTGGCTCTTTTGCCAAAGATGATTAAGCAGCGGTTGCCGAAAGCGACGATTATAACATTCTGGCATATTCCATTTCCAAATCCTGAAGTTTTCGGAGTGTGCCCGTGGCGTGAAGAAATTATCGATGGTTTGTTGGGTAGCAGTATTTTAGGATTTCATACTCAGTTTCACTGTCATAATTTTATGGATGCAGTGAAGGGCTTCATGGAGGCGCGTATCAACAAGGAAACCTCGGCGATATCATATCGTGGCGGCTTAACCGTCGTGAAAAGCTATCCAATTTCAATTGAGCATCCGGTAAAGTGGTTAAAGGGACAACGCTCGGTAAGCGATTGCCAGCAGTACATTCGTAAAATAAATGGACTTCCTTCGGATACATTGGTTGGTTTAGGTTTGGATCGTTTAGATTATACTAAAGGTATTTTGGAACGATTTCGCGCCGTAGAACGTCTATTAGAAATCGAACCGAAATGGATTGGTCGGTTTACGTTTATTCAGGTCGCCGAAAAATCGAGGGCCTACATTGATCAATATCAATATTTTGAAGCCGAAGTCAAAGCGCTAACTGAAAAAATCAATCTACGCTTTGGTAATGATACCTATCAACCGATTAAATTAATCATTGGTCATCATGAGCCACGGCAGGTGTACGAGTATTTCCGGGGCGCAAACGTATGCTTTGTAAGTAGTCTTCATGATGGCATGAATTTGGTGGCCAAGGAATTTGTCGCGGCGAGAACGGACGAGTTAGGCGTACTGATCCTAAGTCAATTCACTGGTGCATCAAGAGAACTTCTAGAAGCCTTGATAGTAAATCCTTATAACATTGACCAATGCGCATCGGCTCTAAAAATTGCACTTGAAATGCCTCATCAAGAACAGCGAAGCCGTATGTTAAGTATGAGAAATTATATTCAAGAATTTAACGTGTATCGGTGGGCGGGACGAATGCTTTTAGATGCGTCCAAAATTCGCCAACGTACGCGTTTCCTGGATCGTGATCGGAATAAAAAACCATTTAAAGAAACGGGGTTAACGTTATGATGCCGTTGTTCTCGAAGAGCAGCATGATTGTTCTAGAGTCATTATCATTTACAAAAACTTTATATGCATTCGACTTTGATGGAACGCTTGCCAAAATTGTGACGTCCCCGAGTGATGCGTATATGACAAAAACCACGGAAGGATTGCTTAAAGAACTTTCCAAGCTTGCGCCAGTAGCTATTGTTTCTGGCCGGACTTTAAGTGATCTTAGGAAGCGAGTGCCTTTTAAACCCCAATTTTTGATAGGTAATCACGATTCTGAATTGATCAGTGATAGTCGTAAATCTGTTGATGAGGCTATTCAAGTTTGTAAGAAGTGGCTGGACATCTTGTCGGAGGTCGATTTTGGAGCGGGTGTCGAAGTTGAAGAAAAAGTTCATTCGCTAGCCATTCACTATCGTCGTTCGCGAAGTAAAAAAGAATCTTTAGTTCGTATTAAAGACGCTATTCGTAAGTTGAATCCCGAGGCTAGAGTTATTTTTGGGAAATCCGTGGTGAATTTGATTCCGCTAGGAGCGCCCCACAAAGGAACTGCTATCTTAGACCTGATTAAGCGATCGACAGTAAAACATATTTTTTATATCGGTGATGATGAGTCGGATGAAGATATTTTTAGCTTAGACTACAACCTGGGCCAAATTATGACCGTTCGCGTGGGGCAGAAGAAATCGTCGCAGGCGAAGTATTTTATTAAGCATCAATCCGAGATAAATCAGGTGTTAAAAACAATTATTCGTTTTCATCGCCCTATGTTGGAGGCTAGCAAATGAGTCAAACGGAATTGCTTTCTATTTTTAAGATAGGCCTTTCTATCCATAATTTTAATAAAATTTCTGAGCGCGAAACTGGATTGAGTCTTGTTCAATGGTGCCTGTTAAATAAATTAATGGATATGCCGGCGGCGTCAGCGTTGGCTTTGGCGAAAGGTGTGGGTGTGCATCCTAGTACACTAACACAAAGTTTGAAACGTCTGGAAAAAAAAGGTTTTGTTTTTGTAGCCGATGATCCACGCGATTCACGACGCAAAATGATTTCTTTAACTCGAAATGGCCAGGCCGCACTGCAATTGGCCCAAATGAAAATGCAAGAGTGGGAAAATAATTTTTCGACAATTAAACCAGAACTTGCCCAAGTTCAAAGTCATCTCGCTAAGCAAGTGGGAACTCAGCTATTGGATTAGATCTTCCCATTTCATAAGCATCCCCTCAAGGGCTTCCAGAGACACGGGTTTTAACAGGAAGTCATCCATCAAGTCTTTGAATTGATGTTTTTGATCGTTTTGAATTACAGTTGCTGTGAAAGCAATAATAGGGATGCGTCTGTCCGAGTTAGTTTCTTTTTCACGTTTTCGAATTTCCGCGCTAGCTTGAATGCCATCTATCACAGGCATGTGCTGATCCATCAGTATGAGAGAGAATTTTGATTCCGAATACAGACGAATAGCATCTTCTCCATTCTCGGCAAGGACAGCTGTGTATCCCAAAATGGCCATCATGTTCATGACAATCAGTTGATTCATTCGGTTATCTTCAGCAATCAAAATCCGGATGTCTTTTCTATGTGCTATATTTTTTTGGCTGACGTTCTTGTCGGACAATGATGCTTTTGGTTTTGGAATCGAATATCCATTCAAAGATTTAAGCTCAGATACTCCAAGCGTCAGAATAACATAAAATGTTGAGCCTTGTCCTGGAGCCGTATCTACGCCAATTTCACCCTGCATAACCTCTGCAAATCGTTTGCAAATAGAAAGACCAAGACCGGTGCCGCCGAAACGACGGGCCGTCGAGTTATCTGCTTGAACGAAAGGCTGAAACAGAGCGGATACCTGGGCAGGATCTATTCCAATACCCGTATCTTTTACACTAATTTTTACTTTGCAGTGGCTCGGTGACAGAGAAAGATTTTTTGCAGAAATAACAATGCGACCTTCATTAGTAAACTTAAGCGCATTGTTAACAAAGTTTAGCAGAATCTGATTAATTTTTGCCGAATCCCCACGCAAAACGGGCGGGATGGAAGGGTCAATGTCGGTTTCTAAGTGAATACCTTTGTTGTGGGCCAGTACGCCAGTCAAGCTTATGTGCTCTTCGATCATGTGACTGAGCTCGAAATCAATGATTTCAAGGTTGACCTGTCCCGCTTCAATTTTTGAAAAATCTAAAATTTCATTTACAATTCTAAGTAGACTTGTCGCGGATGTGCGTATGGCATCTACGAATTTTTTTTGATCAGGATCTAAATTTGTGCGCGCAATGATGTCGGTCATTCCGACTACGCCATTTAACGGCGTGCGAATTTCGTGACTCATGTTTGCTAGAAATGAACTCTTGGCCATAGCAGCTTTCTGAGCTGCTTCTCGAGCATCCATTAGCTCAGATTCAAATTTTTTCTGCTGAGTCACATCCCGGGCGACAGCATACATTAAGTTATTTACGGGGACAGATTTCCAAGAAAATATTTTGTAGGTGCCGTCTTGGCATCTAAAGCGATTCTCAAATGATAAGACCTTGTTGCCTTTTGCTTGGCTAATAATTTCTGCATTAGTCTTTTCGACATCATCTGGATGAATTAAATCAAGAATAGGGGTCGCATAAAGTTCTTCCAGCGAATATCCAAGGGACTCGGAAAAAGAGGGGCTTAGTCTTTTGAAATACCCGTCCATTCCTGAAATACACAATAAGTCCAGCGAGAGTGTGAAGAATCTATCCACGTTCTCTTCGGCCAATTCGCGTCGGCGACTATCCCGATAGACAAGAAAGGCTGCGACGATGATTAGCAAGCACGCCAAGAAACCAGCCGCCCCTATAATGATTTGGGTATTGCGTCCCTGAGTGAACGTTTCATGTGAGCGTGTTGAGAGGAGCCTATTTTCTTCGCTTACGAGGGCATCAATTGCGTGAAAAAAAGCTTGGTCTGCATTCTTGGCGTCTGCCGATTGCGCGCGTTCGCGTATACGCTGAAAGCCAAATTTTCTTCTGAGTTCCAACGATCCATCCCAGGCTTTGATTTTTACATTTATGGCTGGCTCGATGATGTCCAGATTTTTTTGCTGAGTTGGATTATCTTTCGTTAAAACTCTTAGCCCCTTAAGACTTTCTAAAAGTTCTTTTTTTGCATCGTTATATAAGTCTAAATAATAGGACTGCTCACTAAGGTGATAGCCGCGGATGTTGTTTTGAGCTGTTACAAAATGATTCGATAACTTTTCAATTAGGCCACGCACCTCTAAGGTATGGGTCGTCCAACGACTCTCGGCAATAAATTCAGACGTGTTAATGTTCGAGCTAATAGTGGCAAAGCAAATGACTAAGCAGGCTAGTGCGAATCCAATATTGGTTTTTAATCGTGTCGACATGTATTCTAACCGTAAATAGGTTAGCCGTTGTTATCAAATGTTTTTGCTCCGATTTTGCGTGTCAATAAACTAAATTGATTTTTGAATCTAAGTTAGTCGGTGTGTTGTACTTTTGTGCCAATTTTTCCGCTTGAGGGGCGAATAGCCCCTTAAGGTTTATAGCTAAAACGGTTTGTGCTTTGTCATTCCACTTTCAACTAGCAAATCTGCGGCACCTTTCTTGCTGAAATAATAGGTCTATCGAGTAACTAACGGAGGTTTCTGTGAAGAAAGGTAAATCAACAGCAATGAAAAAATCAGTTTTAGCTAAAAAGGCCGTATCGAAAAAAACGCCGCCGGCGAAAACGGCTGAATCACCTAAAAGAAAAAAGCCAGCAGTGTCTATGAAGAAAAAAGTGGATTTAGATGAGTCTTCAGAAATGAATGTAGAGGTAGGTCAAGGCGAGACTGGAAAGCATCATGATGTTATTCAAATGATTCTTGATGATCATAAACCTTTAAAGCGTTGTATAGAAATTTTGAAAAATTCAGAAATGAACTTGAGCTCTCGTAGAGCGGCATTCAATGAATTCGCACCTCTATTGCTATTGCACGCTAAAGCGGAAGAAGTTGTACTCTATTCATTTGAGAAAACAGAAGTCGATATGCGGGAAGAAGCATTTGAAGGGGACGTCGAACACGCTTTAGCCGAACAGATGATTGAAGATGTAAAACAATCAGTTGATAAAGATATATGGTCGGCGAAAGCGAAAGTTTTAGCTGAGCTTGTTGAACATCACATCAAAGAAGAAGAAACAGAAATGTTTCCGGAGTTGAAAAAAGAATCAGATGCGGCTGATTTGATTCGCTTAGGTAAGGATTATCTAGCTGAGAAAAATAAGATCAAAGATGGAATTCTTCATCCCGCAATTCGAAGAGAAGAATCCTCGCAAACACTGCGTCACTAAACTACAGGATACGTGGTGAAGTAAAAACTCGTACTCGCGTAAAGGAGAATGCATGGAACATACAGTGAATTCACATGGTCGGGAAAAAATCTCCCGACCGAGCGGAAAATCGCGCGAGGCTATGGCGGACTCCGTAGAAGATTGCGTGAAACTATGTCTGGACTGTTTCCAGAGTTGTTCGTCGTTGATTTCCCATTGCCTAGAGATAGGGGGAAAACATGCTTCAGTTGAACATATTGGATTGCTGTCGGCCTGTGCCTCGATATGCGAAACTTCAGCTAAATTCATGTTGATGGGATCTGCGTTTCATCGCGATACATGTGGTATTTGTGCGGAAATATGTTCAAAATGTGCAGACGACTGCGAGGACTTGGGAAGCGAAGATGCATTGATGGCTCAGTGTGCAGATATTTGTCGTCGGTGTGCTGAGAGCTGTGAAAAAATGTCAATTAAGCCAGTATTCTAAGGGGCGGTTATTGCTTTTCTTGAATGCAGCGCCACTTTTCATTCTCGAATTTACCATCTCGTGCATCCGTTAAGTTGATGCACGTTTCGCTGATATCGCTTTCGCTTCGGTTAAAGTAGGTCGCTTTATAGACGACATTGTTTTTGATTGTCTTTGTGTCCGCATTCCAACCAATGGCTTTTAAATATTCTGATTTGTTTTTGAAGAATTTTTTCCATTCGCTATAGCGAAAACTTCGATTTGGATCGATGGAAACTTTAGGAGTCGTGTCTTCGATTGAAAATACTTGAACGGCTTTCAAATCTTCATCTCCAGCTAACATTTTTTTGCCACTTGGAGACGTTGTTTCCATTTGCCCAACATCACTGCGTGGGATAACAGTCGCAAAAGCAAATCCTTCTTTTATCGGAAAACTATTAACAATCGAACCTAGTTCCTGTTTGTGTAAAACTTTGTCATTTTTAGCATCCCAAATGATCACTTGCTGTAGGGAATGGAACGGACGGTTGTCCTTGGTATAGACGATGGCTAAAATATCTTTGGTTAAAGAAAAAGCCAGAGTGTCATTGCAGAATTTATTATTTTTTGGGTTAGTAAAACTGAATTCGCCCATCGATTTTGGATCAGATATGATTTCGTGTACCATTTGTTTGCTTTTCAGATAAACAAGGGGGGCACCTAGGTAATCATTCGTAGCTGAGGCTAATTTTTTTTCGACACGTAAAAATAACTGAGCTTTATGTGGACCAATTTTGCAGTTGGTTTCTTTGAACGGAATTGACTCTTCGAACGTCATTCCATGCGCCGATAGAGAGAGAACGCATATTAAAGAAAGAATACATTTCATCCGATAGCTCCAGTTTAAAATATTACTAAAGCTATCGTGACTTTTTTTATTTAGGAAGTACTATTTCAAATAGTTAGACGAACAGCCGCCGTAACCGTGTTGAGTTATTGAGCTGCTATCTTTAGCATCATACGGATAAAGGCGATCGCTCATGCCATCAGAACCTTGATGATTTAATATAAGTTTTTGAAGAATCGTGCCATCTTTGGCAACCAATTCAAACACCCCAGCCGATTTAATTTGAAACGAAACATTTTTAATAGTTTGTTTTTTTCCTTCCGAGCTTTCATAAAATAAAGTCGATTGAGTCATACTGTAAACAGATGTCACGAATGGCTCTGTGAAGTTGCAACGGATTATATCCGCTTGGCTGACGGATGTTAGTAATAGTGAAACAATTAAAAGATTTTTCATAAAACCTCCCCTTGGCCTGGCAGACTAATTCAGGGACGGGCCGCGATCAAGAGCTTTTACCAACCCCCATTACCTGAGGGGTCTATTTCCACCCAATCGGTTAAAATGCGGTAAGCTTCCTCTGTATTTTGATTATAAATTTCCTCTGGTGTTTGGCCCACTTCTTGTTTCTGAAGGCGCTCTACCGATTTGGCTTTCAGAGTGGATGTAATTGAGTCTAAATTTGTGACTACAGGCCATGCGTGAGAAATGCCGCCGATTAGGGGTTTAGGCTTGAGTGAGTTTTTGTTATCGCGTTCAAGACTGTATTGGGTAGCGATAGGAAGGGGAATATCGGCGTCGACCCCTCGCCATTGAATAGGTAATCCATTGGGTGAATAAAATAGTGCGGAGGTATATTTAAAAAGTATGTTGTGGACTACTTTGAAATCTTGCATCGAGCCTTTGCCATAGGTATGAGGACCTCCGACTATTATCGCACGCTTGTAACTTTTAAGAGCGGCACTCAGCGCCTCAGACGCGCTGGCACTAGATTGATCTACTAAGACTACCAATGGTCCGTCCCAAGTGGACAGTTTTAAAAGCATTGGGTGATACGGCGTAAGCGCATTTCGTGATTTTGCATACATAGAATGAGGTCTGCTTACGAAGAGCTGAAGGATATCACTCATTTCATTTACCAAACCGCCACCGTTTCCGCGTAGGTCAAGTATGATCCCTTTGATGTCCTTTGATAGGTGTTTCGAAATTTCCTCTTTTAGTCGTGAAGCGCTGTCTTTTGTGAATTCTGAAAGTCTGATGTTGACGATGGGTCCTTGCGGAGTCTCTCGAACACCCCGCGTGCTTACGACAAAGTTAGAGTAAGCCATGATCTGGCGAGTGATCAGCGCTTCAAACTCATTCGTGCCCCTCCGTACACGCACCCTAAGTTGTGTTCCGGGTTCTCCCGCGGCAATTTTTCCAAATTCAGTGACAGTTTTGCTTCGGAAGGATTGCCATACTCCGGAATTTGTTTCTAGTTCATAAGCCAGAAGTAAATCACTCGGTTGTATACCGGCTTTTTCCGCGGCTCCGCCTTTTATGACCTGATCAATTACAATGCCATCGGCCGTCATATAGCTAACCGTACCGATCTTAGCCTTTTTGGTTTTGCCAGACGTTTCATCATGTATTCGTCGTTCTCGTGGCAATATCAGATCTGAATGGTGATCGAATGTTTTTAAGTACGACTTAATAACAAGAGGCTCTAGATTCGCAATCGGAAGATTTTCTTTAACAATTTCTATATGCTCACGTAAAAATTTAATCATAAATGCCAGATCAGATTTTCGTATTTCAGGTGTATCTGTTTTGGCTCGATGTTGGGCCGAGGTTATAACTTGGCTAGCGAGAAAATCGATAACACGGTTTTCGATATCTACCTTTGCTAGGGGGCGATCTTGAGATAGGAAACTAGGTTCTAATACTAGTTGTTTAGCTCGCTCCAACACTTGCATTCTAAACGATTCGTTGTGTAAAAACTTGCGAGTGTACGAATCTAGCCGTTCGTTCATGAGGCGAAGTAGAAAAAGATGTTGTGGGCTGGTTCGGCCATTGACGACTAAATTATATTGAATGTCGCCATATAGCGATGGTGAGGGATATCCTACTTTTTTTAAGTCCTCGCGTGAAATTAAAATTTGTCCAGGATCCACTAGATCGACAAAATTAGCGAACGCTGCCACTGTCATTTCCGGGGTGATTTCTTTAGCACTGATGTGTTCGTTTAAAACATTTCGTAAAATAAGATTAAGATTTGTATGAGCCTGGGTGCTGGTCGGTGTGAAGTTGTTTAGGCCAGTTAAGGGTTTGTAAAAATAAAGACACGTTGCTAGATCCGCCTGGGCATGAATGGCCATCAATAACAAAACAATCAGTCGCTTCATGTGTTTAAACTATGCGAGTTATTGGCCAAATCTGCTGTGTTTATTGTTAGTTCAGCGGGTTGTTGTGAAGCGGAAGCAAATATAGTCACGTCCATGTCACAATTAATCACAGAATCCCAGGTCGTCTCATTTCGAGACGATGGAAATTTTAGACTTCGGGTGGAATCGGGGTTTGTTTTTTTGCGCCGAGAACACTGCCGAGTGAAGCAATTATGATAAATACGATGGCTAACCATTGCGTTGGAAGAAGCAATTCGTTTAATAAAATAAGTCCCACGCACGAAGCCATCGCTGGTTCAAGGCTCATTAAGATCCCGAACGTTTTTGTCGGCAATCGTTTCAAAGCAATCATTTCCAATGAATAAGGAATCGCGCTTGAAAGTAAGGCAATTGAAAAGGCCAATGGCAGGATCGACGTGTTAAACATTCGATCGCCATCTAGTGCTAAGCTAAAAGGTAGAGCGACCAATGTCGCTACCGTCATTCCCATGGTGGCGGCAATTCCGCCATGCAAAGTATTTCCCGCGCGTTGACCAAAATAAATATAGAGTGCCCAAAATCCACCGGCAATCAAAGCGAACAGTACGCCTACTAAATCAAGTGTAGATTCTGATTGTGAATGAGGCATGACCAAGTATATTCCGAGTGCAGCGAGAGCCACCCATAAGAAATCCATTTTCTTTCGCGACGTTAAAACAGACAGGGTGAGCGGTCCCACAAATTCAAGCGTTACAGCCAAGCCCAAGGGGATTCGTTGAAGTGAAAAATAGAAAGTCAGGTTCATCAAGCCTAATGAACCGCCATAGAAAATTAGACTTTTTAAAGTGGCTTTATCAAAGCGATGTTTCCATGGTCGCCAGACAGCCCACAAGATTGCGCTCGCAAAGAACAGTCGGAATCCTGTTGTGCCTGCGGCGCCGATGGTAGGAATTAATGTTTTTGCAAAGCCGGCACCCATTTGAATAGAAACCATCGCGACAAGTAGAAGAAGAATAGCCGATGTCATTTGAATTCCTTTTAAGGCTTTAGTGCACGGGTTGCCGTAAAACAGTAGATAAAATTATTTAAAGCACCGCCGCTTTCCACATCATTTCCCCACGAATCTTCATAAAGGCCGATCAAATGAAAGCCCGCTTTCATTTGACCACCAAGCTGATCTTGCATCGTATGACCGAAACAAAGGGGCTCATTCTTGTCTGTGTAGCGCTTGCGTTCCTCGTCAGTGAGACTCGTTAAATCAGAATACGGAATCTTATATTTTAACTGTGCTATGCCTTTTTGGTCTAGATCGGGATCCACTGCGTACACAATGGGATTCACTATGCCGGCGATCATCGTCCCATTTTTTTTAAGGACTCTAAAGGCCTCATTCCAAACGGGTTGAATTTCTGGGACAAACGAATTCGAGCAGGGATGAAAAATAAAATCAAAAGATTCACTTCTAAGCGCCGATAGATCACGCATGTCACCTTCAACGCATGTGATTTTTAATCCTTCACGTTCGGCGACCATTTTAT
>JADHED010002269.1_pt1 | contig 13689 bp, 12 predicted proteins | sample 8952041 | NCBI WGS metagenome assembly JADHED01 (sample SAMN16124423, study PRJNA663239) | bioreactor sludge metagenome | isolation source: sludge (control) | place: India:Bengaluru | collected 2018-09-08
CATTTTCCAGCACTGAAAAACGTTCTTGGAATTTTGGATCATTCAGTACTTGCTCCATCGAGTTTTTATTCGCGAATAAATTCACTCGCTCGATATCAGCAGACCGATCCGCTGGCGGTTTTGTCGCCGGAGATGGACTTCGTGAGTCCAGTGCATATACATTTAATGTTAATAAAAATAGCCCCACCAATAATTTCATCACACACCCCAATGTTTACCTAAACATAGATGTGATCATAGTAGAGCTAAAAGCCTAATGTCAAAACTGTTCAATGATAGCTACGGGCGTTCGAGATTCTTTACGAATTACTAACAAAGCAAAATCGTTCGACCCGAACGAAGGCTTTTCGATGTACGAATAGTCATCCGCAGGGAAAATTTCCCCGACGGCTGTGGATAACGCCTGAAATCTTTCTTGTTCTGTCATCTGAGCGAGACTTTGACTCTGTTTATTAATCACAAAACATGATCCTCTTGTGCAATTCTTAACATCGGCGGGTGCTACCTGAATCTGTATCATAGGAGCCAGTATTTCAAAGTCTCCAACAGTGGTACTAATTTTGTGAGCTTCGTTCTTAGGATCGATAGGTATCATCGTAAACTTGTGACTTGGCTCTACCTGCGACTTTCTTTCTGGATACGTGGTAGCCATGTAAAGACTAAACGCCTTTTCCAGCTTCTCTTGATACGCGACTAAGTCCTTGAACGCAGCCGCCTGCTCTAAGCTGATTACGCCAGCAACGTGATTTGCATTTTGAAATCTATTAAGTGCATTTTTGATTTTTCCTTTTCTATCTGTAAGAAAGGTCATCACTTCGTCGATTTTAAACTGCTTTGAATACTCTTGTGATGAAACGGCAGACTCCAATGCCTTCATATATGGACTAGAACCATGACTTAATAATAAGTCGTCAATTCCAACTTTGCCACCATTATATACGTCAGGTAAAGTCGCCACTTTCACTGCAATACCCGCGGCTTCGATTCGCTTTGCAATCAAGAACGAGGCCCGCTGACTATCGGTGACCTCATCGACTCTCATCAAGCCCTTTCCTACCGGATCGCGATCAAACAGAACAACGACTTCAGACGGTTGCGCCTTCACGATACTCGCTAACATGGAATCGTGAAACTGGCTAATGCCAGGTACACCCAGATGAAAGATTCCGGTCATCATTTCGCCGATAGCACATTTGAATTCGCCTTCAGTAAGCACGATTTTTTTACCTTTAGCTTTGCTCAAATTCCACGAATTATAGAACTCTTCAAATAGAGGAGCGTCTTCATACAAACTACGATCTTTCGGCCAGCTCAGGTATTTAGGTTTACCGTGGCTGGTGACTAAGTTTCGGGTTCTCCAAAATGCAATTTTTTCGGGATTGGTTTCATCATAGAAAGGGATTTTAATTGAGTTATCATAGTTATCACGATACGAGATTTCGTTCTTACGATTCAAGAACGGCTTCATCCAACCTGCGGCCGCCATATCTTCAAATTTAAACTTATTTTGGAATGCAAATTCTTTTAAGTCCAAAACTTCTTTTGAGTAATAAACTAAACCCAATTTTTTAGCCGTACCAGCTGGCCATCCTCGTTTTTTTTCGAATTCAGCGATTTGGGCTTGAGCCTTTGGATCAGCCGCCAAATATTTAAAAATAGCAGTATTAATGTCTAAAATGACCGCTCTCATTGATGATGTAAACGGTCTGCCAAAAAAATGAATTCGAAAGGCTTCTTTTTGTTCAACGCTATTAAAAAAGAATTTTTTAGGTAATCCTGCCGAATCAAATTCAATTGCAAGTACCGATCCCAAGGTTTGAACTTTCTGACTGCGGATATTTTGGTAACCAAATTCAACATCGCGAATGACATTCCCTGTTTTTGGAATATTACCACCTACCACCAATTCTACGTCCTTCAAAACTTCGCCATTTCGATACATTCTAAAATAGCGAGGGTTACCATCTGAATCTTGATGACGGAAGAAAATTTCTTCCATTTCAAAGCGCTTAAATGGTTTTAGCAATGCCTGAATTTTTTTATCGAAGTCTTGAGTACCGCTGATCATCTGCAGAATACCAGCCCGTTCTTCGTCCGATAATGACGTTTCCGTTTTTACAGACTCCATGCGCGAGAGTTTCGGAAGCAAACTATAGAAGCCGACACACGTATTTGTAGTTGCTCCTGCAGGCAACAAAAACGATAAAAAAATAAGCGCAAGCACGACTTTTAGCATCGAAAAAGAATACCAAAAATGAGATATCTTTTCACCTGTAGAGAATTGTACAAAAAGCCAAATTACGTCATACTAATTCGTAATTTGTTAGGTTTTTGTTCGGCCTGCCGAAAGACTTTTACGAACTAAAAATAAGGCTCCTAGCGCAAATAGCGTCGCTACGTAGTAGGGAGTCCCTAAAAGCAAAGTTTCCTGTTTTGAGGTCCCCCAGTTAAATGTATTCGTATAGATAATTGGTGCCAAGATAGCCGTTACGCTGCCGACGGAAACCAATCCTCCTTGCAACTCCCCTTGATAGCGTGGATCTACTTTCTTCGTCATTATGGATTGCAAACAGGGCATAGAAAGGCCTTGTAAGGCTGAGACAACCATAATTCCGTACATCATCCAGCCCAAAGGAGCGATTCCATATAGTAAAAATCCAAATGCATTAAAAAAAATGCCGATTATCAATGATTTCTGTTCACCCCATTTAGGAACAAGTTTCGTCGTTAGCAAAGACTGACTCAGTCCATAGATCAAACCAACAAAGCTAAGAGAGATACCCACCTGGATTGAATTCCATCCAAACTTAGATTCCGTATACAACGTCCAAACACTGGGGTGAACATTACCAGCTAAAAATAAAAACGCATAAGTTACAACAAACATACCCATCCCCGGAATTTTCAATGTGTGGATGATCGTAGAAAATGGATTTAATTTTTGCCATTGCACCACTCGGCGATTTTCAGGTTTCAATGATTCAGGTAAAATAAATAATCCAAATAAGAAATTCAGAATATTTAAAACCGCAGCACCATAGAACGGCATATGAGGTCCAAAGTGACCCAGTAGTCCACCAATGATTGGTCCCGCGATAAAGCCAATTCCAAATGCAGCACCAATCATTCCAAAATTAGAAGATCGATTGCTATCGTCTGAAATATCGGCGATATACGAATTAGCCACAGTCATACTAGCACCCGTTAAGCCCGCAATGATTCTGCCTAGAAACAACAAATTCAAAGTCGGCGCTAATGCCATAAATATATAGTCAATACCAGCACCCAGAAGTGAACCCAGCAAAATAGGGCGACGACCAAACTGATCGGACAATCCGCCTAAAATTGGCGATGCAACAAACTGCATGACCGCATAGATCGCGATGAAATAGCCGAAATTTTCTGTCACTTGTGCCGGGTCAGAAATAAAGCGGCGAATTACATCGGGTAACACAGGCATGATTAAACCAATACCAATCATATCCAGCATGATGGTGGCAAAAATAAAGTACATGGATTTTTTGGATTGAGGATACGCTGTTGTCATTCACCTATTGTTGGCTAGAGGCACGGTAAACGTCAATGCATAAACCAGCGCCTTTATATCCAGGCAGGTGTTTGGCGGCTGGACTCTTGGCGATTTTTATTGCCATTTCCAATGCTTGATCAAAATCCTTATCAACAATTTTTTGACGTATCTTTGTTCTGAAAAAATCAGCCCACACAAATTCCATAAACGGAGTCGGAGTCTGAGAAAATGCGCCAGCTTGTTTTACCTGACCGGCAAGTGAGCGATAGGGATCGTCTACCAAATCCTTTATGAATCTTGGCAAATCATATTCCGTAATGGCAACACCATTGTTTTTTAAATAGGTCCACCCTTTTTCTTTCATTTTCTTCCAAAAAAGTTTATCAGTCAGATCTGAAAAATCCTCAATGACCTTAAAATACACTTCGGAATACCCGGCCTGGAACGCCGCTAAGGTAAAGTGATGATGATCAATCATATATCTACGCCCAAAAGGACCAACAACGACCGGGACTGTGTTTTTCAAAAAATACTTATCGCGATCTTCTGGCGTTTCAAATTTTTGAATCTTCTTTTTCTTTCTTTTGACTTCTTTGAAACCGGCAACGGCTTGAGTTGGGAACAGAGTGTATATCGCCGCTTTTTCAGGAACGTCCGCGGGCTTACCACCACCGAAAACCATTGAGGAAAATAATAGTATTAAAAAAAACTGCATCCAACTCAAAGCATTGTCTCCAATCTGAATTAAGTTTCAAATTAGACGCTGCAAACCAATGGCCCTGTCTCAGAGTGAGAATCACCATTGGTTGAGATATCTTAGACTTATTTTTTCACCGATTCAGGCTTTTCGGTATTTGATTTGCCTTTATTGTCACCTTTAGCAGGCTTACTTTCGGCAGTTTTCTTTTTCTGAGCCGCCAATTGATTCACGAAATTGTCATACGCATTTACATCGTCGGTCCCCGGAGTAAATGCTGTCTCTAACTTACGCTGTGGCTGACCATTAGATTTAAACTCTTTTTGTTTGATAGAAATTCTAACAAAACCAATTTTCTTTTCTGCTGCTGGATCACCTTTTGTATTCACGACACTTGTTGTACCATTTAAATCTACAGTGGTGCTTTCAAGGCCTGCTTTAACTTTATTAGACACTAGATCCAAACGTTCTTGAGCTACGTTCATTGCATTTTTTTCTTGAACTTCTGATAGAGTTCCTGTCGTTACTACAGACTTCAAATCTATTTTTGCGTCTTCTAAACCGGTCGTTACACCTTTAACTTTGTCCATGATTTCAATGAAGCGGGTCGACGGCAGTGCCGTACCTTTTTCGAATAAAACAGTTTCAGGAATATCAAACTCAAATCCAGTCGGATCAATTTTTACATTTTGAGCATCTTCAGCTAAAGAATCCGCAAGAAACCCCGCCACGACACTTGCCGAACCCATGTCCAGCAAATTTGGTGTCTTATCCATCGGCTCCATAAATGATTCAAATGCCTGCATAGGTTCATTAATTAGATCCAAGAATAGTTTTTCAAGAGTAATCGTCGCACCGTAGTTCTTGAAATTGTATTCAATTACAGACGGAGTAGAGAAATAGTCAGAAATCGCTTTCTTCGTATCTTCTGATTGTCCCAATAACCACATAACCAGGAAGAACGCCATCATCGCGGTCATGAAATCCGCAAGAGCAACCTTCCACGAACCGCCATGGTGACCGGCTCCGGTCACGATGACTTTCTTAATAACGATCATTGGTTTTTCTTTAGCCATATCCTTGGTTCCTTGCTAGCAGAGCCGCCTAAGGGCGACTCTATTTTCTAAAGGGCTACTGAACTACGCAGCTTTCTTAATATCTTTTGTTGCCTTGTCCATTTCTTCGAACGTTGGTCTTTCTTCAGGCATGATTCCACGGCGAGCAAACTCTACGCACACTAAGGGAGGGGCGCCTCGCTGTAAGCTAATCATAGCTGCTTTAATACATCCTAAATATCTACCTTCAGCTTCAATGTCTGCGGCCATTTTTGAAGCGACCGGACCAATCATACCGTACGCGCCGAAAACCCCTAACATCGTACCAACTAGAGCGTTACCGATAAGGCGTCCGATAACTTCGGTACCTTCGGTTAAGTGTCCCATCGTCTTAACGATACCAAGAACGGCGGCAACGATCCCTAATCCTGGGAAACCGTCGGCTACGGCTTGCACCGCATGCTGGGCCATATGTTCTTCGGCGTGAATCGCTTTAATATCACCATCTAATAAATCATCTACGTCATAAGGAGATAGTTCGGCAGACAGAGTAATCTTCATCGTGTCACATAGAAAATGTACAGCATGATGATTCTTCATAAAATTCGGATACGCTTTAAATATATCGCTCTTAGAAGGATCTTCGATATGTTTTTCGATCCCCTGAGGACCTTCCTTACGGAATACTTGGAAAATCTGAAACAACAATTGCAATAGCTCTAGATAATCTTTTTTCTGAGGACCTTTTGCTGTCATCGCATGAATGCCGAGCTTAAATCCCGCTTTGATAATTTTTAATGGGTTAGCGATAATATACGCTCCCAGTGCGGCTCCCCCGATGATCATCAATTCGAGTGGCGCTGCGCTCACGATAACGCTTAAATGTCCACCGGCTAAAATAAAACCGCCGAACACCATAACGAAAACGACTATAACACCTACAAATCCCATATTTACCTCGCTCATGTATTCGGCATCTACTGTAAAATATTGAGCCTAAGGCGAAGAAAGTTTAATTTTTCCGGACCTAAGTCAGAAAACCTATCAACCTTTCTAGAGAACTAAGTTATACTATGAACAAACCGATAGGATATGCGATGCTTAACTCCCGACTAACCACCACTTTGACAATATTTCTAGCCCTAGGGACTAGCCTTTGGTTTACCCCTTCCCTGCACGCTGACGAGAACACGAAAGATCCTTTACGTGTGCAAATTACGTCTAGTCCAGCTTCAGTTGAACCAAAAAATGAATACTCGATTCAATTGAATCTACAGTTACCAGCTGGTTACCACGCCTATGAAGACCAATTCAAAGTTACCTTTCTGGAACCATCCGGAATTAACGTAAAAACCATGACATTATCTCCGCTAAAAAAGTGGTTCGATAAATTTTCAAAAAAAAATCGCAGTGGTGTTGAAAGCAATTCAACGATGAATTTACTTATCGAAACACCAGATCGGTTCGTTGATGACAATGGAAAGTTTGTTTTTGAGTTAACGTATCAAGCATGCTCTGACTCTTTCTGCCTATTTCCAAAAAGCAAAGATATAACCATACCTGTTTCTTTTACAGGAAATCCAAAAGCTTCGATCGCCAACATGCCGAAAGAAATGTCTTTATTCTCGGCTGAAGGCTTTAGCTACTTTTTGGGTCAAAGCTTATGGTTAGCATTAATTCTGGCCTTCTTAGCCGGTATAGTAACTAGCTTCACTCCCTGCATTTTCCCAATGATTCCGATAACTCTAGCGATTCTAAATAATCATTCTGAAAGCCGCACGCGACTCACTAACTTTTTGATTAGTGTCGTATATGTTTTGGGTATTGCGACTACCTACTCAGTTTTAGGTCTAGCCGCTGCTAAATCAGGAATGCTGTTTGGTTCCATTTTATCAAACCCTTACGTTTTAACATTTATCTGCGCCCTGTTTTTCTTAATGGCCCTATCGATGTATGGTGCGTTTGATTTACAAATGCCAAACTTTATCCATCACCGGTTTGGTCAAGGCTCAAAGCGAAAAGGGTATCTAGGTGCCTACTTGTCAGGACTGTTCGCAGGCATCGTCGCCAGTCCATGCGTTGGCCCCGTTCTGGTTTCTATTTTAACTTATGTTTCCACTCAACAAAGCTCTGTGCTGGGTTTTTTCCTATTGTTTACGTATGCGATGGGACTCGGACTGATCTTTATCCTGCTAGGATCCTCAACCGAACTGATGCGCAAGCTACCCCGTTCAGGCCCCTGGATGGAGACGACGAAAATTATTCTGGGCTCACTGATGATGTTCGGATTTTTCTACTACTTTGAACTTCTAGTTAACACGCGCATTTTCCATTCGGTATTGGGGATAACTTTAGTGACACTTGCCAGCTTGTTTGGTGCCTTCTTAAAGCCGTCAGGTCGAAAACGTGATTTAGTAAAAAAAGGCTTTATGCAGGCGGTACTTATTCTTGGTTTTGTATTTTTCGTGATGGGTGTCACTGGATTAACGACGACATCCTTGCCACGCTCTGAATACCAAGATGTACAGTTCAATAAAAACAAATTGTGGACACCCTTTTCCGAAGAGAACTTGAATCAGGCCAGGGTAGATAAAAAACCGGTTATTGTAGATTTCTTTGCTGACTGGTGTGCTGCTTGCTGGCAGCTAGAAGAGCACGTCTTCACGACGCCGGAATTCATCGAACGCACCAAAAATGTAGTATTGTTAAAAATGGATGCAACTAAAGATTCTACGTCACTCAATGAGTTAAAGAAAAAATATGGCATTGTGGGATTACCTACCATTTTATTTTTTGATTCTAACGGAAACTGGATCAAGTCTAAAACTTTGACTGAGTTTGAAAACAAAGACAAATTTTTCAAACGTATCGAAGATTTAAAGTAAACCAACTATACAAAGCACATACAGATGTCGAAGGAAATTAATACTTTTTTAAGGTTCAAAGCTTATCTGAATTCGTCCTGCAGAATTTTCGATTTTAAAAAAGTGTTTGGAATTCGTGGTTTGTGTAGCATCGGTCTCCAAGATCAAGAAATCCGGAATAAAACGAACATACCGATAGAAACGACTTACGTCTTGGAATTCATTTCGTTCAGATTGGATTTTTGCCTGAGTGGAATCATAAAACCGAATTCCTGCATTATAGATTTCAGTTCCCGCGATGAAACCAATCCCAATTATCTGCGCAATCCCCTCAGATGCTCCCGAGGCTCCCGACTGCGCGGCCAGATAGATTCCTCCACCTACAATAGCAACCCCAACAGTGATACCCGTTGCCAAAACAACACCGGTAGCCACACTGGTAACTAAATTCAGGGATTGATACTCGAGCTCACTCTTAAACATGCGAGACATATATTTTGATTTCTGAATGGTTTCTTTGAACGACTCATTACGAATTAAATTTTCTTTATGCCAAGGTTGCGATGAAAAAACCATTTTTGTTTTCGTAATTTGCACTGTCGGCATTTTTTTCTCGGGGATCTCGGATCTAAACTGAATGGCCTTAAAACCACTAATTTTATCAGAAAACGAACTCGATTTACTATCTGGAACAAAACCGGTCCCTTTAAATACGAGGTTCCAGTCAAAGGATTTATTTTCATATTGGTTGGCACCGATAAAACCACCCATCGCTTCAGCCTTGCGCAGATCAACGATTGCGTTTTCTTTCTCACCGCACGCTGCCCACAGCATCGCTGATAACACGCGAATACCGGCATTATCATAAAACGGCTTACCACTCATGTCCACACGGGCAAAAAGCTCAGATATGCGTTTGGCCTCAACCCGGGCATTGGCAATTTGATTTTTCTTAGCAAACGTCAACCCAAGTAGTAGATGCATCCAAAAGATTTCATGATTGGCTGGATAATAACCTTCGTCAGTTTTAATAAAAAACAACTGATCTATTTCGTTAGAGATGGACAGCTTTTCGTTACGCTCAATTTTTCTAGATTCACGTAGAAGCATTGAGAACTCTGGAGTGTCTTTCGAATCTTTAGTGATAACTTCGACATCATCAATAAATTGCAAATACACTTTCTCCAGCAACGGAATGAAATGAGTTTCTTCCTTCGCTGGAAAACGATTGAGGGCTAACTTTCGATTGTCGTTTTTCAAAGCCTCAGTAGTTGGAAGATACTCTTTCTTCTCGATTATTTGTCCCGTCGTACAACCGACCACGAACAAACCCAAGACAAAAAGTAAACTGAGGTGTTTCATTTTCTACAGACGCTTCAAGCGTCCAATTTCTGCTTTAAGTTCTTTCAGAGACGTAACAGCTTCGACGTAGTCTTGTTCTTTTTGCATCAATAACTTTTGCATTTGATTCAAACGAACTTCGTAGCCTTTTAAAAGATTATTGTGACGATCAACGATATCTTGAACTTTTTGATCGTACTTCTTTTGCTCGTTAAATTTTTGCAACAGCAGTGCAAATTTTTCGGCGATATCATTCGCCATCTGTGTTTGCTGCGCCTCTAAACGCTGCAAAGACAAATTATAACGATCTGTGCGCAACTTAGATGCTTTTTGAATTTCGATAATTTCCATTTTTAGATCAGCCATCTCGTTTTGATGACCCGAAATTTCTGGCGTAGGTACACTAGCGATTGCGACTTTGTCTTGGTCTTGAGCAAAATTCCAATTAGCCGGCGGAGGCTGATTAAACACGGGCTTCACCGAGGCGTCCCCATTTAGATCAAAAAAATTGTAATTCAGCTCTTTTTTCACAAAGCGCTCCTTCAAGATGGTTTTCTGAATGAAACTATAGAAGATAATGCTAGACTAATCACTAAAAAATTCCTATTTTATTCTTATGTTGAAAGTCGCCTATTTAATCAAGTTTTTAACCGAGATCAATCCACACACGTCACCAACGCGTTTGGCTTTGTATAACTACTTAAAAGCCTTTCACTCCCCAGAAGAAGAACTTTCTGATGGATTAATCAGCGAATTCTTTTACCAATGCCTTGAATACTCGCACTGGTACTCAAATCGCGGGCACCTGAGCCACGAAATTCAAATTTTATTAAAAAACTTTAACGACTTTTACCAAAACCACTTTGATTTATCGAAGATCACATTTCCAGATCAAATCCAGATTATCGAGGTGGAATCGCCAAAAGCCGTTGAAGAGATCCTAACTCGCTACATTCGTGCCCGTTACATGAAGGAAGTGAAATTTAAACTTTTCACTGAACAAAAGAAATGGTTCGCCTTTATTCTGAAAGATGGCAGCGGCATTGACGTACTTCAGTTAGATCGCAAGTTCACCATCCGCAATGGCGTTCTTGAACCATTACGTACTCAGCTTAAAATCTCGTTTGATTCGTCTATGGAAATTGACTCTCAGTTTGTTCATACTCTGGAAGTCAGCGCCCATCATTTAATGCAGTTTACGATCAAAAATGGCCTAATTACAGGCGCCCTGACTCGTGGATACATGTTCCAGAAGTCACAGGACATCCAAAACGCTAAATTGCATGATATCCCAAAATTGTTCTGGCCGGTTAAGCGTATTGAGCAATTCTTTGTGTCTAGAAACACAGATCCATTCTATGGAGACATCGTAAAGAAACTAGAGGACATCACGCTTGGGTTCTGGGAAAAAAATTCAGAATCTTGGCAGAATTATATTACTATTTTACTCTCTCAATCCGAATCCGCTCTTGAAAACGTGTATGTAGGTGACAAACGCCTGGAGGACTTGATAAGAAAGGTCCGTCACTTACTGGTGACAACACAAAACGATCCTTCAAAGAACGGCGAACCATGGCAGACAAATCAAATAAAACCGCAGACAAAACCTCAGACAACTCGGGGACTGTAAGACTTAACAAATTTTTAGCCGATTCAGGCATTTGTTCCCGCCGAGCTGCCGATGGTATTATTGCTGATGGCCGCGTTCTAGTTAACGGCAAAAAAGTATTCGAGTTAGGTATCAAAGTTAACCCCAAAGAAGACCGTATCACAGTTGACCGTAAGCCAATCAAGCAAGTCACTGATAAAGTGTATTTAATGCTACATAAACCTAAAGGCATCTTAACCACTATGGAAGATGAATTAGGACGCCCAACTGTGGCCCAATACTTAGAAACCCTTCCTCATCGCGTATTTCCGGTGGGACGTTTAGATTGGGATTCTGAAGGTTTGCTATTATTCACAAACGATGGCGAATTCGCTAACAAGGTCATGCAACCTAAGAACGACATTACAAAAACATATCTTGTAAAAGTGGATGGCCAGCCAGACGATAAACACCTGAACCGTTTAAGAATGGGCGTATCTATTCCCGGCGGCCGCGTGCGAGCGATCCATATCGAAAAAATTAGCCGCAAAGAAGGCTCTAAACAGTACAATTGGATCAAAATCGTAATCAACGAAGGTAAGAATCGTCAGATTCGTTACATGTTCGAAAAAATTGGCTACGACGTATTGAAACTTCAACGCATTGCTATCGGCCAATTAAAGCTAGGTAACTTAGATCGCGGCGAACTGACCTACATAGATGAAACTGACCTTAAAAAAGTCTTCCTCAAAGATCTTCCGGCGGACACTAAGCCAAAAACCCACGTAAAACCGAAAACGGCAAAACCAGCGCCCGGTAAGCATGTAGGCAAACGCTCTTTCAAAGCCAGCCACAAACAAAACCGCGACTTCAACAAACTATTCCGCGAAGAGTAAAAAAGGTGCCAGGCCCAAAAATCTCCTCATTTCCAATATAATGGAAATAGGGAAGAATTTCGGGCCTGGCACTTTAAAAATCTGGTCTTATGTTCTGTGAAGTCTAAAAATGAGACTCCGATAGAGCTAGTATGAAATGGATTTTAGTTCTGGCCCTACTAGGGATTCACTCTTTAGCCTCGGCCGATGAAATTTCAATATTCGAAGTTCGCAGAAACATCCCGTTGTCTGACACGGACCCTGTTTATAAGGACTTCTACCTTAAGGGAGCCGACGGAGGCAAACTTAAGAAGAACCAGGTCATCACCGTTACACGCAAGGTAACAATGAGAGACTCAACCGGTTCCCAGGTCATGGGGGAAATCCAAGCTCCTGTCGGTCAACTCAAAGTAATCGCAGTTTACGGCAAAATTGCGGTTGCCCGAGAAGTTAAGCTCTTCACGCGTGAAGAGCTCCCTATGCTTGATAACCCGTGGTTTATGATCGGCGACTCTGCCGAAACCAACTAATTCGCGCAGATTACTACTCATCTTCTTGTAAAAGATTCCAGTGACCGAGTTATTAGAAACTGCTAATCCTTACGCCCATGACAGCAGCGGCCAATACCTACATCAAAATTAAACTTAAAAACATCAGCGCGGATGCAGAATCCACAATCACTAAACATTGCTTTGATTGCGGCGCTTTGGGTGTGTCCGAAGCACTAAACTTCGTTCAACCCAATTTGGTTTACGACCCCAAAGTTTTGTATTCAAAAAATATTTCAGTTGATGTGTTCTTCAATGAACGCCCTGGCTGCAACTTCTTTGATGGATTGACGGACATGGCCCCGCAAGTCGATTGGGAAATTACGGAAGAAGAAACAAAAGATTGGCTAGAAGAATGGAAAAAAGGTTTTAAAGCCTTTAAGCTGGTGGACAAATATTGGGTGGTACCTAGCTGGGAACCTGTTCCGACCGACTGCCCGGTTCCTATCTTCATAGATCCTGGTATGGCATTCGGTACAGGAACACACGCAACGACTCAAATGGCGTCTTACTTGATTAATAAATACAGCAAACAACAGTCTAATTTAAGCACTCACACTCTTCTTGATGTCGGCACGGGCACTGGAATCCTAGGAATTTTGGCGCGCCTTCAAGGCTTTGCAAGTGTAAAAGGTTTAGAGGTAGATCCCGAAGCGATTCGCGTAGCTGGCGAAAACGTTACTAAAAATAATCTCACTCACTTTGAAATATCAGGGACACCCATTGAAGAAGTTCGCGAAGCCTATGATCTAGTTGTTGCTAACATCATCGATGGCGTGCTTCTAAAAATCAAAGCTAGCTTAGTAAAGTGTATGAAGACCAACGGCTCTATGATCCTTACTGGTATTCTAAAAGAACATGAAGCAGAGTTCCTTTCTGATTTCATCGAAGACCAGAATTTAAAAATCGAAATGCGATTAGAAAAAGACGATTGGATCGGTTACTGGGTTACTCATGCGTAGATATTGGCTCGACATCAATTTACAAATTGGTGAACAGCTAGTTATCGACAAAGATTTGTTTCATCATATCTTTGATGTTTGCCGTGTAGGAAAAGATCAACATTTTGAATTGCTGAACTCCTCAGGCCAAGGCTTCTTGGTTCATGTAGATAACGTGGAAAAAAAGCGCGCGACTGTTTCCGTCGTTGAAGTTAGAAAAATTCCAGAATTAAAATATCCACATATTCACC